>Ga0208714_1000611_pt1 | contig 10051 bp, 7 predicted proteins | sample NGESurshal072012_3_FD_184461 | JGI IMG/M metagenome (GOLD analysis project Ga0208714, IMG submission 184461) | Arctic peat soil microbial communities from Barrow, Alaska - NGEE Surface sample 415-1 shallow-072012 (SPAdes) | ecosystem: Environmental > Terrestrial > Soil > Wetlands > Peat ... | reverse complement strand
CCACCGGGCGCCGCCGGCGGCCGGTTCCACTCGCTGGCGTGGTCGCCCGGCAGCGGCCCGGAGCGATGCGTGTGGCCGAATACCACGTAGGCGTCGCCGAGCCCCAAGCGCCTGGCCACCTCTCCCATCGCCCGCAAGCCCGCCCCGCGCAGCTCTCCAGAGGAGATCTCCGATCGCAGGGGCCCGAGCCCGGCGCGATTGAGCGCGGCGACCGCCAGTGGAAAGCCGTGGACCAGCGCGCGCGTGCGCAGCTTCGCGCCGACCTTCGCGGCCAGCGAACGCCCTCGGCGCTCTCCATCGCGCCCGCCACCATCGCCGTCGCCACCATCGCCGTCGCCACCCCCGCCGAGCGTGCGCCAGGCATGAACGGTCGCGATGCCGTTGAGCGCGTTGCCAGTACGCGCATCGCGGGCTACGGCGTGGCGCCATGCGTACATCGGCGCGGTCACCGCCTCGTAGTCGGCGACCTGGCCGAACTCATGGGCCGGGCGGCCGAGCAGGCGGCTCATCGCGCCGACGCTCAGACGCTCGATCGTGGGCACGGTCAGGTGACAGTCGAGGTAGTGGCCGTGCGTCGCATAGACGTCGTGACGCAGCCACAGGCCGGGGTAGGCGAAGCGCACACGGGCCGGGGCTGCCCAATCGGCCAGCCGCTTCACCATCGGCGAGGCCTCGGCCGGCTCCAGCAGCTGCTCCAAACCGAGCGGGTCCTGCGCGGGGAGCTCGGCGCGCAGCGCCAGCCACGGCTCGATCAGGGCGTGATCGTGGTTTCCAGCGACGAGCACCAGCTCTCTGCCGTCCAGCGCGCGGCCGAGATCCTCGAAGAACGGCTGTGCGACCGCGAGCGCTTCGCGCGGCGGGCCGTGGCGCAGCTCGAGCACGTCGCCGAGCAGCACCACGCGATCGACGTCGGCGATCGCGCGCAGCAGCGGCTCGCGCAGCTCGGCACGGCGCAGCAGATCCGAGCGTGAGACGCCGCCGAGGTGCAGGTCGGAGAGGATCAGCGTGCGCATGGTCGCTGCTGCGTGTGACCTGCCGCGACCGCCCCGACCGGGCGCCGCGGCGCCAGCGGCGCGGCGCTCAGCGGGCCTCGCCGACGGTGGCGGCCTCGCGAATCGTCTTCGGCAGCATGAAGCGGACGTCCTCGCGAATCACATGGAACTCGGAGACGTCGGTGACGCCGCGATCGCGGAATAACTGGACGAGGTCCTGCACGAGGTTCTCCGGCGCGCTGGCCCCAGAGGAGATGCCGACGACGTGCGCATCCTGCAGCCACTCCTCGCGAATCTCGTCGGCCGTGTCGATCAGATGCGACTCGGTGCCGCAGTCGCGAGCGACCTCGACGAGGCGCACCGAGTTGGAGGAGTTGCGCGAGCCGATCACCAGCAGCAGATCGCAGTCCTCGGACATCTGCTTGACAGCCGCCTGACGGTTTGTCGTGGCGTAGCAGATGTCATCTGTGCGCGGGCCGACGATCTTCGGGAAGCGCTCGCGCAGGCGCGCGAGGATCGCGGTCGTTTCGTCGACGGCAAGCGTCGTCTGTGTGATGTAGGCGACGCGCTCGGGATCGGCGATCTGCAGCTCCTGCACATCGTGCTCGTTCTGCACGAGCACGATGCGGTCGGGCGCCTCGCCCATCGTGCCTTCGACCTCCTCGTGACCGTCGTGACCGACGAGCACCACCGTGTAGCCGTCCTGTGCGAAGCGGACGGCCTCGCGGTGAACCTTCGTCACCAGCGGGCACGTTGCGTCGATCGTCTGCAACTTCCGCGCGATCGCGCCTTCGCGCACGCTCGGCGCGACGCCGTGAGCGGAGAACACGCAGACGGCGCCCTCGGGCACCTCGGTCTCCTCCTCGACGAAGATCGCCCCGCGCTCGCGCAGCTGCTCGACGACGTGCTTGTTGTGCACGATCTCCTTGCGCACGTAGACCGGCGCGCCGTGGATCTCCAGCGCGCGTTCGACTGTCTGCACAGCGCGGTCGACGCCCGCGCAGTAACCGCGCGGCGCCGCGAGCAGCAGCTTCTGTACGTGGTTCGCCACGATTGCCATTGTAGGGCGCGCCCAGGTACCCTAAGCGCTCGTGCCCCAGCGACACCTCGACAGGCTCACGCCGGTAGACGCCTCGTTCCTGCACCAAGAGGGCGCAGACTCACACATGCACATCGGCGGGCTGACGATCGTCGAGGGTCCGCCGCCGAGGATGGACGAGTTCCTGGAACAGATCCGCCGGCGCCTTCACCTGGTCCCACGCTACCGCCACAAGCTCGCCTCCACGGCCCTGGACAGCGGTCGCCCAGTATGGGTCGACGACCCGAGCTTCAACCTCGAGTACCACATCCGCCACACCGCGCTTCCGACCCCGGGTGGATGGGAGCAGCTGTGCGGTCTGACCGCGCGGATCTTCTCTCAGCAGCTGGACCGCTCCAAGCCATTGTGGGAGATGTGGCTGATCGAGGGCTTGCAGGACGACCGCTTCGCGCTGATCACCAAGACGCACCATTCGTTGATCGACGGCATCGCCGGCGTGGACCTGGCGACGGTGCTGTTCGACCTCTCGCCCGATCCGCCGGTGGTCAGGCACACCGGCCGGCCGTGGCAGCCGCACTCAGAACCGAGCGCGGCGGAGCTCGTCGCCGCCGGGATTCGCGGCGCCGTGCGCACCGGCCTCGAGCTGGCCGAGGGCGCGATCGATGCGTTCGCGCATCCCGAGCGCGCGCTCTCTCGCGCGCGCGAGGCCGCCGAGGGCGTCGGCGAGATCGTCTGGGCCGGCCTGAACCCGGCGCCGGAGACGCCGCTGAACGTACCGATCGGGCCGCACCGGCGCTTCTACGGCATCGCCAGCAGCCTGGACGACTTCAAGACCGTCAAGAATGCGTTCGGCGGCACGGTCAACGACGTGGTGCTGGCGGTCGTGACGGGGGCCCTGCGAACCTTCCTGATCTCACGCGGCCGACGCACCGAGGGCGTGGAGATGCGCGCGCTCGTGCCGGTCTCAGTGAGAGTCGAGGACGAGCACGGTCAGGGCGGCAACAGGATCGTCGTAATGCGCGGTCCGCTGCCCGTCTACATCGCCGATCCAGTCCAGCGACTGCGTTTCGTCTCGCAGGCGATGGACGGCCTGAAGGAGTCAAAGCAGGCACTCGGCGCCGAGGTGATCGCAGGCGCACAGAACTTCGCGCCGCCGACGATCCTCGCGCAGGCCTCGCGCCTGAACTTCTCCACTCGCCTGTTCAACCTGATCGTCACCAACGTTCCGGGTCCGCAGTTCCCCCTGTACGTGCTCGGTCGCGAGATGCTCGCGGCCTATCCGGTGGCCTTCCTGCCCGAAAACCACGCGCTGGCGATCGGCATCATGTCCTACAACGGGCAGATGAACTTCGGCCTGCTCGGCGACTACGACGCGCTGCCGGACATCGGCGCGATCAGCGACAGCATCGCCAAAGAACTCGCGACGCTGGTGTCGCTGGCGCGCGAGTCGGTCGCCGCGCCGGCCTAGAGCGCTCGAGCGGCGCCGAGCGTCAGTAGCCGAGCGCGAACTTGGCGTCCTCGCTCATCTTCTCCGGTGACCACGGCGGCGTGAAGACCATCTCCGACTCGACCGTCTTGACGCCCTCGAGTTCACCGACGAACTCATCGATCTGCTCGGTGACCTGCGGTCCGATCGGACATCCGGGCGTTGTCAGCGTGAACGTGACGTTGACGGTGCCGTCGCTCACCTCCACCCCGTAGATCAGGCCAAGCTCGACGAAGTCGAGCCCGAGCTCAGGATCAATCACGTTCGACAACGCATCCATCACGTCGTCGACGGTCGGCGTGGCGACAACCTCGGACATGCCCCGAGTCTAGCTGGCGGCTAGCCACGCGCCCGACAGCGATCGAAATGCCACTAGAGGCTTGACGCGGGTTGGAGTCTCTGGGTCTGCCAGAGGCACAGTGAGCTGTGTTCCCGTTACGAACTGTGATAGCAATCGTATATACGATGTAAATACTATGGCTATCGCCAGCGCTATCTGCACACACTCAGCCCACGCTGCGTAACTACTATGGCTATCGCTAGCGTCTTGCACACACTCAGCCCACGCTGCGTAACTCGCGGCCGTGCGTCAGTCGAGCGAGAGTTTGGGCGGTTGAAGAACGAATGGGCTCTCGCCCCGCTCCGCGTGCGACGGATCGAGCGCGTGCGGCTACACGCCGATCTGACGATCCTCGCCAAGCTGTCCTGCGCGCTCGCAAGAGCGCGAGCCGTACCGCTCGCGGCGTAGCCAACTCACGTCGCCTGCGGGATACTGTGCGCGATGTCGCGGCGCAGGCCTACGTTGAGCGGAAGCGCAAAGTGGCTGAACCCACGCAAGGCCTACCGCAAATCACGCTGGAAGGCTAAGCGCCTGCGAGCGCCACTCCAACGACGGAAATTGATCGCGCTGCTGCCCAAAGACGGCGTGGGCGTTGAGGTTGGCGTCTGGAAAGGCGACTTCAGTGCAAGGCTGCTGAAGCGAGCGAAGCCCCACAAGCTCTATCTCATCGACCCTTGGCAGCACTCATCGCACGAGGGGGCATGGTACGCCAGGAAGGACGAAGCGGAGATGATGCGCGTCCGAGAAGAGGTCATGGCGCGGTTTGCGCGGGATATTCAGCGCGAGCGCGTTGTGGTCATGCCTAAACGCTCACACGACGCCGCTATCCAGCTCAGGGAGGAGTCGCTCGATTGGGCCTATATCGACGGCGACCACACCTACGAGGCTGTACTGGCCGATCTGAGAGCCTTCTGGGCCTTGATCCTCGACAATGGTTGTCTGGCCGGTGACGATTACGGGATCAAGGGCTGGTGGAATGATGGCGTGACGCAAGCCGTTGACGAGTTTGCCGCGTCTGTCGGTTGTAAGCCAGTGATCCTCGGCTCCCAGTTCGCAATACGCAAGGAGAGCGATTCCCAGTGGGCGCAGTGAGTTTCGCCAATCGTTTCGTCAAACCCTCCTAGGAGCCCGTAGGGCAAGCGAGACAAGGACGCAGGTGAGCGTGGCGTATACGCGAACGACTGAGGACGCCGTATCACGCCGCCATACGGGCGCCTAGTTGTCGCAGCCTAGGCGGTCCCACATATACAGCTGAATGCACTCATTGGCCAGCTCGATCGCCCTGTCGCGCGACAGCCGCGGCAGCACCGTATCGAGCGCCTGCTCCTCTGAGACCCCCGCCTGGAAGGCTTCCTCGCCGCGGAAGCCCGCTGCGATCTTCAACGCCTCACGACGGTTCTCGCCGAGACTCGAGAACACGCCGACGAGAAAGTCGGTGTTCGGTATCGGCTGGCCGACCTCCAGCGAGGCGTGCCAGGCGGCGAGCAGATGCAGGTCGTCCTCGTCGAGATCGGCGATCGCCTTGGCGTAGTGAACCGACAGCTCCGGCTCGGGGATGTCGTCCACCCACGCGCGCACGACCTCGCCGACCAGTTGGCGGCGCGCCTCGCGCCCGACCGACTCGGCGATCACTCGGATTGCGTCCTGTGGCTCGATGAAGCAAAGTGGCATCGCTACTCCTGGGGCGATTGCAAACAACTGACACGGTGGACTGTAGGCACCGGTGAGGACGACACTTTCGCGGCTTGCCCGTAGGTGCCGAGAGGTGCTGCGGTTCAGCCAGCTTCGCGCCCGGCTGAGCCCGCCGATCAGAGCCCGAGGGCATCGCGAGCGCGCTCGAGCGTCTCGCTGTCAGACGCGTTCGCCGGGAATCCGAGCGTGGCGCGATCGCCCGTCCCCCAGTTTGCCAGCGCCAGCTCCAGGGATCCGACGGGCACCGCGATCGCCTCGGCGAGCGCTGCGCCACGGCGGTCCAGCAGCAGCGCATCGCCAATCGCGAACACGCGCTTGGCAGCGAGCGTCGCCGGATCCTCGGCGCCCCCCGCGCGCGCCGCCGAGAAGTGCGGCGAGTCGGCCTGGAGCTCGTACGCGCCAAGCGCACCGAGCAGCACCAGCAACTCGTAGCGTGCGGCGCGCGTGAGGCCGGGCAGGGCGATTCGCTCGAACAGCCGCTCAAAGCGCCGCGGCCGGCTCCAGCTCGCGTCGCCGGAGAAGGCGAGCGCCTGGGAGCCTGCCTGGCCGACCCACTGGCGGTAGGCGTCGAGCGTGCGCGCTCCTCGCGCCGGGTCGTGCGAGGTTCGCGGCCCGAGCGCGACGTCGGAGAGATCCACAAGCGCCCCGCGCTGGACCGCCAGGGCCTGGCGAATGCCGGCGAACGGCTCGGGTCCTTGCAGCGGGCACAGGTAGGCGATCAAGAAGCACGTCCACGTCGCCTGCTCGAGGTCGTCTGCGACCTGCGCGCGCACCCGCTCGTAGAGGTCCGGCGGCTGCATCTCCGGACGCCTTCCCTGCAGCACGAGCAGGCGCCCGGCGGAGAATGCGATCTCCTCGGCAAGGCGCGCCGCGTCGGTGGAGGCGCGCAAGCCGGGCAGCAGCGGCGAGCTGTAGCCGTCCTCGGCAGCACGCTGCTGGTGGTGCACGCGCAAGCCGGCGCCACGGCGCGTGCTCGTACGCGCGCCGGATGCGGTCTTGCGTCGCGCCGCGCCGGCGGAAGACCGACCGCCGGGCGGGTCGCCGGGCAGCGTCTTGCTACAGATCGGGCAGCGCTCTATGAAGCGGTTGTGGCGGCAGAATGTAGGCATCGCAGAGGCGGCTGAAGGCCATTGGCGCGCGTCGGCGCCAACTCAGTCCTCTGCCGGTATTCCGGGTCCGACGTGCTGCGGCGGACCCTCCGGCCCGCGGTCGGCGTCCGCGTGCCCGGCGAGGCCCTCGTCGTGCGAGGCCAGGCCAGCGGGGTCGCTGCCCCCGTTGCGCTGACCGGCGAGATAGCGATCGACCATGCGCGCACATTGGCGCCCCTCGTTGATCGCCCAGACGATCAGCGACTGGCCGCGGCGCGCGTCGCCGGCCGCGAACACGCCATCGACCGAGCTGGTATACGGCGTGGCGGTCTTGACGTTGCCGCGCGGGTCCTTCTGCACCCCGAGCCCGTCGAGCAGCTCCTGCTCGGGATGCAGAAAGCCCATCGCCAGCAGCACCAGTTGAGCCTTGAGCTCACGCTCGGTGCCGGGGACGGGGCCGAACGGCGGCGCCGGCTCGGCTTGGGCGATGTGCAGGGCGACGAGCTTTCCGTCGGCGTCGCCGGAGAAGCGCGTCGTGACGACCGAGTAGTCCTGCTCGCCCGCCTCGACCTGCTTGGCCTCCTCCATCGCGTAGCTGAGGCGGTACTTCAGCGGCCACTGCGGCCACGGGGTGCGGTCGTCCGGACGCCGTGGCGGCGGCTCGGGCAGAAGCTCGAGCTGCGTGATCGAGCGCGCGCCCTCGCGCAGCGCGTTGCCGACGCAGTCGGCTCCGGTGTCGCCGCCGCCGATCACCACGACGTCGAGGTCCTTGGCGCTGATCGTGCGCTGGGCGGCCGGCTGGGCGGTGGTCGGCTCCGGGCCGAGCTCCCGTGCAACCCAACGATTGCGCTGGTAGAGGTACTCCATCGCGAAGTGCACGCCGTCGAGCTCGCGTCCGGGGACCGGCAGGTCGCGCGGCACGCGCGAGCCCGTCGCCAGGACGGCTGCGTCGAAGCGCCCGCGCAGCTCCTGCACGCTGACGTCGCGGCCGACGTCGACGCCGCAGCGAAGCTCGACGCCCTCGGCGACGAGCTGCTCGACGCGCCGCTGCACGACCGTCTTCTCGATCTTGAAGTCGGGCACGCCGAAGCGCACGAGCCCGCCGATCGACTCGTCGCGCTCGAACAGCGTGACGCTGTGGCCGGCCCGGCGCAGCTGCTGGGCGGCCGCCATCCCGGCCGGACCCGAGCCGACGACCGCGACCGTCTGCCCGGTCTCCGAGCGCGGCGGCTTGGGCTTGACCCAACCCTCCTCCCAGGCACGGTTGATGATCGAGTTCTCGATCTGTTTGATCGTCACCGCGTCGCCCTCGCGGATCTCCAGCACGCAGGCGGCCTCGCACGGCGCCGGGCACAGGCGGCCGGTGAACTCGGGGAAGTTGTTGGTCGCGTGCAGCTGCTCGATCGCGTCCTGCCAGCGGTCGTGGTAGACGAGGTCGTTCCAGTCGGGGATCAGGTTGCCCAGCGGGCAGCCGTTGTGGCAGAACGGCACGCCGCAGTCCATGCAGCGGGCGCCCTGGTCGCGCAGCTCTGCCAGCGGCCGCGTGATCAGGAACTCGCGGTAGTCGTGCGTGCGCTCGACCGGGTCCCGCTGTGGGATGCCGTGGCGCTCGATCTGCAGAAAGCCGCCGAGCTTGCCCATCAGGCCGGCACCGCAACCTGTTCCTCGGCCTGTTCGGCCAGAACTCGCTTGTAGTCGTGCGGCATGACCTTGACGAACGCGCCTTTGGCGAGGAGGTCGTCAAAGCCCGCGAGCACGCGCTCGGCGACCGGCGAGCCGGTGCGCTGACCGTGCTCCTCGATCAGCGCGCGCAGCTCGCTGGCGTCCTGAGCCGAGGGAGCTTCCAAGCCGACCCCTCCGATGTTGCAGCGGTCGGCGAATTCGCCGTGCTCGTCGAGCACGTAGGCGATCCCACCGCTCATCCCCGCCGCGAAGTTGCGCCCTGTCGGGCCGAGCACGACGACCAGGCCGCCGGTCATGTACTCACAGCAGTGGTCACCGACGCCCTCGACGACCGTGGCGGCGCCCGAGTTGCGCACGGCGAAGCGCTCGCCGGCGAGACCGCGGAAGAAGGCGCGCCCGCGCGTGGCCCCGTAGAGCACCGTGTTGCCGACGATCACGTTCTGCTCGGCGCGGAAGTCCGCGCCCATGCCCTGCCGCGGGCGGACGGCGATCACTCCGCCTGACAGCCCCTTGCCGGCGTAGTCGTTGGCGTCGCCGTGCAGAGTGAACCTCACACCCGGAGCCAGCCAGCCGCCGAAGCTCTGCCCGGCCGAGCCCTCGAAGTCGACGACGATCGAGTCCTCGGGCAGCCCCTCGGCCCCGTGCCGGCGCGCGATGTGACTGGAGAGGATGCCGCCGACGCAGCGATTGCGGTTGCGGACCGGCATCTGCAGCGTGACCCGGCCCTCGCCGACCGATGGGCCGCTGCGCTGACGCAGCGCGGGCTCGGCGCGCTCGACGAGCTCCCAGTCCAGCGCGTCCTCGAGCACCGGCGGCGGCGGCTCGACACGGTGGCGCGGCGCGCCCTCGGGCAGCTCGACGTGCGCGAGGATGTGCGTGAGGTCGACGCCGCGCGCCTTCCAGTGGTCGATCGCCTCGCGCACCGACAACAGGTCGACCCGGCCGATCGCCTCGTCGAGCGTGCGCAGGCCGAGCGCCGCGAGGATCTCGCGGACCTCCTCGGCGATGAAGAAGAAGAAGTTGACGACATGCTCGGGCGTGCCCTGGAAGCGCTTGCGCAGCTCGGGGTCCTGGGTGGCGATACCCACCGGGCAGGTGTTCAGGTGACAGGCGCGCATCATGATGCAGCCGGTCGCGATCAGCGGGCCGGTCGAGAAGCCCATCTCGTCGGCGCCGAGCATCGCCGCGATCACCACGTCACGCCCCGTCTTCAGCTGGCCGTCGGTCTGCACCTTGATGCGCGAGCGCAGGTTGTTGTGCAGCAGCGTCTGCTGCGTCTCGGCCAGGCCGATCTCCCACGGGATGCCCGCCGACTGGATCGAGGACAGCGGCGAGGCGCCCGTGCCGCCGTCGTGGCCGGCGATCAGCACGCGGTCGGCGTTCGCCTTGGAGACGCCGGCGGCGACGGTTCCCACACCGACCTCGGACACGAGCTTGACCGACACCTCGGCCTCGGGGTTGGCGCAGCGCAGGTCGTAGATCAGCTGCTTGAGGTCCTCGATCGAGTAGATGTCGTGGTGCGGCGGCGGCGAGATCAGGCCCACGCCCGGGGTCGTGTGACGGATCGAGCCGATGTAGGCGTCGACCTTGTGCCCGGGCAGCTGGCCGCCCTCGCCGGGCTTGGCGCCCTGGGCCATCTTGATCTGCAGCTCGTCGGCGTTGACGAGGTAGTGGATCGTCACGCCGAAACGACCGGACGCGACCTGCTTGATCGCCGAGCGACGGCGGTCG
>Ga0208714_1000610_pt1 | contig 10082 bp, 7 predicted proteins | sample NGESurshal072012_3_FD_184461 | JGI IMG/M metagenome (GOLD analysis project Ga0208714, IMG submission 184461) | Arctic peat soil microbial communities from Barrow, Alaska - NGEE Surface sample 415-1 shallow-072012 (SPAdes) | ecosystem: Environmental > Terrestrial > Soil > Wetlands > Peat ... | reverse complement strand
AACGTAGTCACCGCGAATAAATGGGATGGCATCGATATAGGCGCGGCCCAAGCCTCGCTTAGGCGCCTTCAACACGCGAGCGCCCTTCGCCAGCGCCACTTCAGCAGTCGCATCCGCGGAACTGTCGATGATCAGAACCTCACCCCGCACCTTGGCGCGGCGAAGACCTTCCAGGCACCAGTCCACGAACTGCCCGATGGTAAGTTCTTCGTTGAGGGCCGGGATGACGATGGAAAGCTCGGGGCTCGCGACGTCATCGGCTGGAAGCAGCAATCTGGGAGCGTTGTTCTCCGCATCAGGCTGTGGCACAGAACTCGCGATCATGGGTGAACTGGCGATCATGATATCCGTCTACAATTGGTAGCTTGACCGAGCGGCGTCAGTGTGGAACATTAACACAGTTTCGAGGGAGTAGTCGTTGAGGTCTTTTCCGACCGTTTTCAGCTTCGCCAGGACACTTTCGGTCACCGTGATGATGTGACACCCGACGTCGTCGGCTTGAAAGATATTCAGCAGCTCTCGCGGGCTGGCCCAAATCAATTCAATGTTGGGGTACATTGAGACCAGTTCCACCGCTGCAGCCATCATCGGTACGGGGTCACGTCCGGTGTCGGCAATCCGGCCAGCGAACACCGAAACCACCGCCGGCGCGCCACCGGCCAAGGCGGCCGCGCTGTCACGGACTTGGTCCAGCGTCAGGACCGCAGTGACGTTGATTTTCAACCCGGAATTCGAAAGCCGGTGCACCAGATCCATCGAAGACTGGCGCTTCGTGTTGGTCACAGGGATCTTGACGTAGACATTCTCAGCCCAACTCCCGATCTTGTGCGCCTGTCGCTCCATCTCGCAGAATTCGTCGGCGAAAACCTCGAACGAAATAGGCTGGTCGCTGACAACCTCCAAGATCTCACGCGCAAATGCCTCGTAGTCTTTAACGCCTGCGGCGCGCATCAAGGTTGGGTTGGTTGTAAAGCCGCGAATGAGCGGATTGGACCGAGATGCCAGAATTTGCGCCCGATCGGCCCCATCGGCGAAAAGTTTGACTTTCAACTCGGAGATGGATTTCATGCGCTCTCCCCTGCGTTCGTCAGAATCCAGTCCACCGCCTCCCGCAGGGACCCAACGCGAGCGTCAGGGGCCGAAGTGGGAGGCTGCTCAGCGTAGCCATGATCGATCCAGATGGTTTTGCATCCGGCATTGGCGCCAGCATCCACGTCGCGCCAGCGATCGCCGATTAAGTAACTGCGGCCCAGATCGACTCGATACTGCCGCGCAGCGCTGAGCATGAGGCCTGGGCGCGGTTTGCGGCAATCGCAGCCATCCTGATCGTCGTGGTAGCAGGTCAGCACGCCATCCACGGGCAGCTCGGCCTGCAGGCGGCGGTCCATCTCCTCTACCATCTCACGCTGTTGGGTCCCGCGGGCAACGTCAGGCTGATTGGTGACCACCAATAGAAGGAAATCGCGCTTCTTAAGCCGCGCCAGCGCCTCTGCCGTTCCGGGAGGGATCCGCATGTCCGCGGCGCTGGCTGGCGGATAAGGCTTGCCGTCCCGCACTACTGCCTCGTTCAATACGCCGTCGCGGTCCAGAAACACAGCGCGTAGCAATTGAGGCGCCAGCGATTCCCAGCGCGTGGCGGTTAGCTGAAGTGCCGGATGTGAAACCAGTAGGTGCCAAATCACCGCCTGAAAAGCCTCCGCATGCGGGGTGATCCGATCCGGATGGACCGTGGGGATGAGCACGCACGCATCGGCGACGCGCGCCGTGTACCCTCCATCCCGGCCGACAATCCCCAGGACGCTTGCCCCCACGGACTTGGCGTAGTCCAGAGCTGCAACCAGATTGGGGCTCACGTTCCGTTCGACATTACCTCCACCCACCGAGAAGACCAGGACCGCATCGCGGGCCTGAAGATGGCTGACTTGCAGCCACGCCGCAAACACAGTAGCCCAGCCTTCGTCGTTAACCCGCGCGGTGAGCTCAGCGACGTTGTCCGTGGGGGCATACGTCTCGAGTCCGACAATCTTGCGGAAATCGTTCACGGCGTGCGAAGCATTGGCTGCGCTACCGCCGACGCCCAATATGAATAAACGGCCGGACCGCTCGCGCACCCTTGCCAGCAAAGACGCCATGGTTTCAATGGCGGCAGCATCCAAAGAGCGCGCAATTTGTACCACCTCAGCAAGAAAGGAGGCTGAGAACTCTGGCGAAGCATCGGTTAAGTTAGGCATCTTGTACGGACAAACATCAAGTTCAAGGTGTCATCGGGAACGCCTGTCGCTCCAGATGGCAATCAGTGGGAAGCGGTTTTTCGCGATCAGTGCAGCAATTCTAATTGGTTTGATCGTTGGCTTTCAACAACTCGATCGTGTCCCGCAATCCCTCGGGAGAGCCGATTTCATAAAACCGCTGCTGCACTTCGAAAGCTGCCAGATTTCCGGCGCCGAGCAGGTCCTGGTAGACCGCGGAGAGGTCGCGCGCCTCCCCGGTGGCCATCGATGCAAAAACGCTATGGTGAAACGCACCCAGGCCGTAGTCGATGTGGCGCATCGCGGGCGTAGGATTTCGCTTGTCGTATCGCAGAATGCGGCTGCCGTCGTACTCCACGTTGCTCCTGTCGTACCTACCGTCGTTGCGATACACGGTCATCAATCCTGGAAGGCCGCTGCGAACAAAAGCCGCCTCTACGGCCCCGTAATCGGAGGGGAGGTAGGAATCGCCATAGAGTACGAAGAAGCTCTCTGGCAATAACGGAAGCGCCTGCCGAATGGCGCCAGCGGTCCCCAGAAGCACGGGACCGTCAAAAGAGTAGTTAATCTCGATCCCAAGCCGCGAACCATCTCCGAATCGTTCCTGAATGCTCTCGCCTAGAAAACCCACCGCCAGCACCACACGGCGGATACCATGGCGTTTGAGGAGTTGAAGTTGATGCCACAGAAACGGATGGCCGGCTACTTCAATCAGTGCTTTCGGAATTCGCTCGGTGAGAGGCCGCAGACGCGTCGCCAGTCCCCCAGCCAGAATGACGGCCGGCATGAGTTCCACGGATTGACTCATGGGCTGCCTACTCGTGCGAGATGGTGCGGGCACCTTCGAAGTCGAAGCGAAACCGGACTTCTTTGAGTTTCTGCTCCCGCATGGCGTGTCGTAACCGGGTCTTGTCTCCGGCGTAGAACATCAGGAAGCCTCCTCCTCCGGCCCCGATCAGTTTGCCGCCCAGGGCGCCATTGGACATGGCGCAATCGTACCATTGATCGATTCTTGCGCTGCTCATGCCCGTGCTGCGCTGCTTCTTGCGTTCCCAATGGACGTTCATCAGCCGGCCGAATTCGGCCAGGTTCCCATCTTCCAGCGCCTGCTTGCTGGAGAACGCGAGTTCCTTCATGAAGTGGAGGTTGTCAGTCATTTCCGCGTCGGCCCGTTTACTTTTGTCATCCTGCTCCTTCAGAATCGCCGATGCCGAGCGCGAGGAGCCAGTAAAGAACAACAGCAAATTGTCCTCCAGATTGAACAAGGTCTCTTCCGAAATAGCCAGAGGCCATGCCTTGACCGAGCCGTCCTTGGCAAACTCGAAACAGGTGATCCCCCCGTATGCCGCGATGTACTGGTCCTGTTTGCCGATCGGCTCCTGCAGAATGTCAATTTCGATATGACAAGCCTGCTCTGCCAGTTGATGAGGATGAATTAGGTTCTTTTTGTAAGCGTGCAAGGCTTTGAGAAGGGCCGTTGTAAAACTGCCGGACGAACCGAGACCCGTTCCGGCCGGAATATCGGCCATGCTCGTAATCTCGAGATTTCGCTCCTGGATGCCAAGGGCGCGGAGGGCCTCGCGGATTATGGGATGCCGGATCTCTTCGATCGAGGAAACCTCCTCCAGGTGAGAGTACTTGAGGAGGAAACCATCGAAGAAGCGAGGGTGAATGTTGATATAGACGTACTTATCGATGGCCCCGGCCATCAAAAACCCTCCGTGCTCGCGGGAGTAAGAGGGCAAATCCGTGCCTCCTCCCCCCAGCGAAACCCGCAACGGTGAACGTGTGATGATCATTGCTAACGCCCATTGTAACGACGAGCGCACCTTTCGCCTACAAGTTCAGACAGCGGACGGCTGACCAGAGCACGGAAAACCCTGGCTTTGCTAGCGAGGTGTGCCGCAGCCGTGGTTGAGCAATCTCAGTTTCTCTCCGCAGTGGCAGCCTACGGTATGGGTTGGGGTCTTTGCGACATCAACTCTTCGAAGCGTTTGTCGGTCCGCAAGGTGGCGAACTCGGAGTCGGTGTACACCTTCTTGATGTCCTTATAGCCTTCTTCCATGGCCTTGCGCAGATACTCGAGTGAGCGATCGAAGTCGCCCGCTTGCGCGTACATTTTGGCGACCATGAAGGAGAATGCCGCGCGGTCTTCGGGTGAACCGGATTGCGCCATTACACCAATCCGCGAAACGCGATTGAAAATATCAGGATCGAGTAGGTAAGCCGCCCGATAATGCTGTGCGGCCAATTCGTACTCGTGCTTCCCAAAGTACGAAGATCCCATGTTGTAGTGGAATACGGCGTCGTTGGGGTGCAACGCCAGGGCTTTCTGGTAATACTTGATAGCGGCGTTGTAGTTCTGCTTCCGCTGCTCCATGTAGCCGCGGTTGTTGTAACCTTCCGGGGCCTTCTTGTCCTTTTTAATGGCTCGATCGAAGCACTTGGTCGCCTCGGGATATTTTTGCAGGAACAAGTACGCCATGCCCTCTTTGTTCCACAGTAGCGCCGTGGGGTGCTTAGCCATTGCCGCGGAGTAAAAGTCGAGGGAATCGAGATAGCGCTTTTGGGCCCTCAGCACGTCGCCCTGTTCTTCCAAATCCATGGCGGAAGCGCTGCCATCGGGAACTGGCGACGGTGCATTCACCTGCTGATCGTCGCCGGCCAAGAGGCACAGTGGGAACGCAAGCAGGCAGATCACGAGCAGCGATAGCGGCAGCAGCGTCCGTGGCGATGGGAAACGAGCCATAGCCGGACCTCCAGAGTCCCGTATGGTTCAATATTAGACCTATTTTGGGACTGGATTGTTCCCTTTCTCTGAGTCATCCGTCCCATTATTTTGCTGCTGGTCTTCGTTGTCGCCTTTGCCGAAGAGGCGGCTAAAGAAGCCCTTCTTCTTTTTCGGTTGCGGCTGTTGGCCCGGTCCGGGCTGACCGTCGGCGTTTTGGGCCGGAGTTCCGTTCGGTCCGGGCTCAACCGCGCCATTGGTGGTCGGCGGTGGCAGAGCAACCGCGGGCGATCCCAGGCCGAAGATCTTGGAGAAAAATCCTCTGTGGTCACCGGCGGCCTGGTCACAGTTCTCTTTCGGTTCCGTGCCCGCGATAAACGCGACCGTGTAGGTTTGCGGACAGGACGCGGTGGCCAGCCGGTTGGTCACTTTGTCCAGTTGCACCTCGACCACTCCCGAAGGCGCGGAAAAGTTTTTCATGTCCGCGTACTGCGGCAGTTTGGCCGCCCGCTTCATGAATTCCGCCCAGATGGGCGCCGCCGTGGAACTTCCGCTAAGCTTCAGATCGGTGTAGTCATCGTTTCCAACCCACACGATGCATAACAGGTTGCTGGTGTAGCCGGCGAACCACGCATCATGAGACGTGCCCGTCTTGCCGGCTGCCGGCGCTGCAAATCCTCGGGCGCGTACCGTGGCGCCGGTCCCGTTATTAATGACCGCCTGCATCATCGAGGTCAGTACGTACGCTACACGAGGATCAAGCACTGACTTGCTGTCGGGTTTGTAGTCGTCGAGAGGGTTTCCCCGTGCATCGCGGACCGACTTCACCATGAGGGGAGCCATGCGTGTGCCCTGGTTGGCAAACACGGTGTAGGCGCCCGCCATTTCCAGCGGAGTTGCATCGTAAGCCCCAAGAGCGATTGCCGGTGTCGCCCGTACACTCTGAATACCAGCCGCCTTGGCCAGCGCGGCCACCTTGTCGAAGCCTACCTCCTGGCCAATCCTGACCGTCGCATTGTTTAACGACAGCGCCAGTGCATAACGAGCAGTCACTTCTCCGTTATAGCTATCGTGATAGTTGCGAGGCTCGTAAACCTGGTTTCCGTTGGCAATGCTAACTTGAGAATCGTCAACCAGTGTGGCGGGGGTGAAGACGCCGGGGCCGTTGTTGTTGCCGCCGTCACCATTCGGATCGCCGCCGCCGCTCGCGACCATCGTCTGTCCGGTCACGGCCGTGTTGATCGCCGCAGCGTACACGAATGGCTTAAAGATGGAGCCCGTGGGACGCTTGGCGATGGCGTGGTCTAACTGGCTCATGCCATAGTTCCTGCCCCCGACCAACGCGAGCACCTCGCCGGTATGCGGATCGATGGCCACCAGCGCCACTTGCGGCATCGGTCCGGACTCGACATTGGTTTGCGTCTTCGCATCCTTGCCAGAGCCCACTTTAGTCTTGTGGGTTCGCCGTTTCTCCACTTGCTCGTCCACCAACCTCATGCCCGTGTCCACCGCCTCGGCTGCGGCACGCTGAAGGTCAGGATCGAGTGTGGTGTAGACGCGATAAGCATGATCGTTCAACTCGCCTTCGCTGAACTGGTTCGAAAGCTGGTCCTTTACCAGGTCCACGAAGTACGGAGCGTCGCTGGCTTCCACGTTGAATGCCGCGATTTTCAGAGGAGTTGCCTTCGCGCGGGCAGCCTGCTCGCGGGTAATGGCGCCGGTTTCAACCATGGAGTCGAGCACCAGGTTGCGGCGCTCCAACGCGCGCTTCGGATTCTTATACGGCGACAGATAGTTCGGGCGCTGGATCATTCCCGCCAGCAGAGCGGCCTCCGGCAGGGTGAGGTTCTTGATGTCCTTGTTGAAATAAGCGCGACAAGCCTGGGCAAAACCGTCGATGGTGAAGGACCCGCGCTGTCCCATGTACACCTCATTGGCGTACATCTCAAAGATGCGCTGCTTGGAAAACTTGTGTTCCAATTCGACGGCGATCAACATCTCCAACAGCTTGCGCTTGACCGTCTTCTCCGGCGAGAGGAAGAAGCCGCGAGAGAGCTGCATGGTCAGAGTGGAACCGCCCTGTCCGTGACGGCCTTCGCGTACGTCGATGGCAGCCGCCTCCATCAGGCGAAAATAGTTGACGCCATTATGCTGAAAGAAGCGGCGATCTTCGATTGCGAGCACCGCATCCACCAACGGTTGAGGAATCTCCTCAAACCTGACGATCTCGCGCTTCGAGCGCTCCTGCCCTTCAAATAAAGCCGTTACCAGTTGCGGTTCGAGCTCGTAGGCCTCGAGGTTGCGGCTGTCTTTCCCGGTCTCGTCGATGGCGGCAACTTTGCCGTTCTCGAAGTGGATCACGGCGCCTTCTTCGGCATGGAAGGACTCAGGCCCGGGAATTACCTGGATACCATGAGGCATGAAAGCATAATGGCCGGTCGGCGAATCGTTGTGGCCGCGCTGCTCCGCGTATCCGGCGCGGCGCAGCTCGGAGGCAACCTCCCCCGCGTCAAGCTTCTCGCCCACCGCAACCGTTTGTGGGCGGGCGTAGATCCTGGCAGCATTGCTGAAGATCGGCCCAGACATGCGGCGGTCCACGATGTTCTCGTACTTCACGTAGAAGTAAGTGAACACAACCATGAACAGGACGCCGGCAATGAGAAAGCCCGAGGCGAGGAGCTTCACCAGCGGATCGGCGATCGAGAAGTGTTGCGTGCGGAGCGGCCTTCCCCGCCCATCGCGGGAATTCCTCCCGGATGCGGGACGGGCCGAAGCCCTGCCATCAGGTAATTTGATTTTGATTGCCACGTTTATGAATACGCAGAGAAGCCGCTCTTTCTAAGACGGCGATGCGGCGCTTTCCGTTATCTGAGATGCCATTTTCCCGGGAAAATCCTCGAAACTTTTGGCATCCAAGTGGCGCGGCCCACCCTCGGGCGCAGCAAAACTGACGTCCGAGTCGACGAGGTTTAAGGACGACTCCAGAGCAGTTCTTATTGTAAAGCAGGGAGCGTCCGCCGCGTCAGCGGAGTGGACAGGTGGTTACTGGTGTGGGTTGTACCGGCGGTTTTGTCAGGTGAGGGCTTTTGCTACACACGCAACTGCCCTACGGTTTGTCTTCCCCGAGGGAACGGCCCGGCGGACTGCAGTGTCATTTGCAGGACACTCGCATTTCATCACGTTTAAATTATTAAAATCATGTCAAAAACTTCTTGACATCTTGACAAACTCGCCGCATTATGTTTTCACTTAGCCGACGAAATTCTTCTCTATCGGCGCTTTACGTACGACACCTCGTAACCCCTTTCGAGGCGTGGGCGATCAAGCAGTTAGTTGTTTAGGAAGTTAGGCAGGGAACTGTTGCATGCCATCCGCAGACACGTACGCGGAGCAGCGGGAGTAAGCAAGCCCCTCGCCGGGCCTGATTGATTTGGCGCCGCTCTCATCGTCCTTGACTCCTGGCGGCCGCCGCATCACAAACCTTCTCTTTTTCGAGCCAAGGCACCGTATTCCATGGGACATCACTATTTTGCCTAGGGCGCAGGATGCTGGACGATGGATCGCGAAAGTTTGGCAAACTCGGACTTATCAAAGGAGCAGCGTGTGACGAGAAAACGAAGCAAGATTGCAAGTATCGTTCTGTTCTTGGCGGCGCTCGTCGTCGGGTTTGATGCTCAGCCGGGGTGGGGTATAGTCCCGGTTACCGGCTACATCGCGTGCGACATTGCCACGGGCTTTCCGGGCGGCACAAACGCTGTGGGTGGAATGGTTGTGCTACCGGACGGCACAGTCCTAGTCGCCCAACTTTACACAGGAATTTATTCCTTTAAACCAGGGAGCGGTTGCCTGGCGTCGACGCCGACACTACTAAGTACTAGTCTTTATCTAGGGATGGCCATAGGTAACGACGGCCAGGTGTACGCCAATGCCTTCGACGGAACGGGAAACGTCTACATCGTCAGCCCAACCACCGGGCTCCCAACTTCTACTGTGTTGACAGGAGTATTCGGCCTCGGAATGGCACTTGATCCACTCACCGGTGACCTCTACGTTACCAGGTGCGACGCGACCACCTGCGCGGGACCGGACATAAGATACATTACGGGTGTTTATGGCCACCACCCTACCATACATAACTTTCGCATTACCGTTACAGGCGCGCGGTTCGACGGCTTAGCATGGTCGTGCGACGGGACGAGGCTGGCGGCAGTATCCCTGAGCGATGAGGTATTCCAGTTCGATCGCGGCGCTGTAACCAAGCTCGATAAGCCTGTACCTACCGGCACCATGCCAGACGGAGTTGCTTTCGGCGCCGACGGTACTCCCTTTGCGGGCTATCCGGGCTATTTTTTCGTTAACAACGCGAACGGAACGGTTAGCAAGATCGCGAATGACGGGTCAACGTATGACATCATTGCTTCCTGCTCGCAGTCTGGCTGCTTGGCCGGGGATTTTGTCGCGGTGGACACGAAAGGGAATCTTCTGCTGACCCAGGTTGACCGCGTGACCCGCTTGTCCACTACAGCTTCTGGTACCCCTGGTACTTCTGGGGGCCAATGGGTATTGCCGGGCTCGACCCTGTGCGGAGACTTGGGCTGCGGCGCCAAGGCCGCGACCACCACCCAATTTGGTATCCCCTCCCCCGCTGCGCCGCACCCCTGCCTGTCGGGGTTGAATGCCGGTCTAGTCCTCACCCTCTCCCAGTCGGCTTGCGTAGATTGCGCCGGTTGCGCCGGTTGCGCCGGTTGCGCCACCCTGAACCAGGCGCGCAGCACCTTACTTGATTTGCTGAATTCCCTGGATCCCCCACGTCACTGCCTTGACTTGCTAAAGTCCACCCTGACGAACCTTTACCTGGCCTGCCCCTGTAACTGTCCCTGCCCCTCGAATGACCCCAACTGTAACCCAAGTATCACCGCGCTGTCCGGCGGCACTTGTCTTGCGCAAACAAAGTTTCCCTTGGGCATTGACCTTGAGTCTTATGATCCGATTCTGCAAGCGTTCATGAGAAGAGTGATGTCTCCGTAGTGAGCGTGACATAGGAGTCTCCCGCTTCGCTTAGGGCAAGCTCTTGCGAAGCGGAACCATTTCTATTTTTCGCGGGG
>Ga0208714_1000609_pt1 | contig 10087 bp, 11 predicted proteins | sample NGESurshal072012_3_FD_184461 | JGI IMG/M metagenome (GOLD analysis project Ga0208714, IMG submission 184461) | Arctic peat soil microbial communities from Barrow, Alaska - NGEE Surface sample 415-1 shallow-072012 (SPAdes) | ecosystem: Environmental > Terrestrial > Soil > Wetlands > Peat ... | reverse complement strand
CGCGCGATCCGTGCTGACCACCAGCGTCGCCTTCGATGCACCCACCGGGCCGCGATTCGCAATCACGATTCCGGTCTCATGGTGCAGTTGCAGAAGGAACCGTTCCGCTGCTTGTTCCAGTCGCGGCTCTTTGTGACCGGCGAAGGCAACGGAGAAACCCTCGTCGATTTTCAGCGCGCCTGTGCCCGGCTGCACCTTTGCAGGCAGCGGCATCAAGCTGATGCTGCCGCTCGTCTGGGCATTCATGGTGCTGCTCGCAATCATCAGCAAAAATAACAACGCGCAAGTTACTCTAGCTTTCGCCATTCTTGTTTTCACGACAAGCTCCTGAATCGATTCAATGCGCACTATATCGCGCTTTTGCCTCTTTGCAAACCCGCCCCCTCGCTGCCATCAAAGTTGTCATCCTGAGCGGAAGTCTGCGCTTTTCGCAGACCGCAGTCGAAGGATCTCTCTTGCCTTCTTCTCCGTGACTTATCCCATCACAACCCCGCTCCCTTTTTCCTCCCTTTGAGTTACACTCTCTCGCGGTACCAACCGCCTATGAAAACTTCCATCGCCATCTACCCCGGCTCCTTCGATCCCGTCACCAACGGGCATCTCGACCTCATCGAGCGCGGCGAAAAAATGTTCGATAAGCTCATCGTCGCGGTGTTGAGTAACGTCGAAAAGCAGCCGCTCTTTTCCGTGGCCGAACGCGTCGAAATGCTTCGCGACGTCACCAAGCAATGGGATTCCGTGGAAATTGACGTCTTCGAGGGCTTGCTGGTCGACTACGCGCGCAAACGCGGCGCCGCCGTCATTCTCCGCGGCATTCGCGCCATCTCCGATTACGAATTCGAGTTGCAAATGGCCTTGATGAATCGCAAGTTCGAGCCACTTCTCGAAACCGTCTTCATGCTCCCCAGCGAAACCTACAGCTACCTCAGTTCCAAACTTGTCCGCGAAATCGCTCGCCTTGGCGGCCCCACCACCGGCCTCGTTCCCCCAATCGTAGAGCAGCGCCTCCGTGCAAAAGTCTCCTGAGTCAATCAGAATTCGACGATTCGGTGAGCTGGGTTATTCCATTCTCACCGTTTTCGACGCGTTTACTCGTCTTCTTTGAAAGTTAATCGGGGAAATAAAGCGTGCATATATCGTTCAGGTTCAGCTAGGAATCGGCTTATCAACTGGAACGGCTGGCTTTCGCGGTAGCTGATCTCATGAACCTCCCCCCGTCAAACGAGAAAATCTGCGTATCGGGGTATGCCAGCAATATTGGGGAATGGGTTGCGATCAAGAATTGGATATTTTCGTTGCCAGTCAGCAAATCATTCAAAAGAACCAGAAAACTTAGCTGGCGTTGCGGAGACAATGCCGCCTCCGGTTCATCCATTAGATAAAAACCAGAACGGGCGAAGCGATTTTGAAGCAATGAGATAAACGATTCGCCGTGCGACTGGTCGTGAAGGCTCTTGCCACCATAACTGTGTGAAAAGCCAAGACCATCAACGTGGCTCGCAACATTAAAGAAGCTTTCTGCTCTTAGGTAGAAACCTTGGCCAGTTTTCCTTGTAAAGGATAGCCTCAACGCACTGGCCAATGACTCGACGGACCTCACACTTGCGGTAGTCTGAGGCGAGAAATCTCGATTGCCGCCCTCGAGTCCAAATCCATAGTGCGATGCGATCGCCTCTAAGAGTGTGGATTTACCGGTCCCGTTTTCGCCAACGAAGAAGCAAACTCGGGAATTGATCTCAATCGATTCTAGAGACGCAATCGCGGGAATATTGAAGGGATATTTGCTCCAATCGGCCACGCGTGGGCGAAGCAATGAAATTTTCTTAAGTCGCATCATCTCGCGGCCGTTCCGATAAGAACACTTTGACTTGCGCCGATGTCAAAAGAAGCAGGAACATAACCTAACAAATGGCGTGGGTCGCTCGCTCATCGTCGAAGGTAACTTACCGCCAATTTTGTGTTCCGCATTGTATTTCTCCCCGTTTTCCTGAAAACTAGTCTGTTACCACACCTGTCTCGCTCTGAGGAGAGCCCGTGCAACTGACCAATCGCATCAATCGCATTCAAACATCCCCTACCGCCCTGGTGATCAGCGCCGCAGAACAACTAAAAGCCAAGGGCGTGGACATCGCCGACTTCGGCCCCGGCGAGCCCGATTTCTCCACCCCAGACCACATCAAGAAAGCCGCCATCAAAGCCATCGAAGAAAATCGCACCAAGTACACCCCCACCGGCGGCATCATGCCGCTGCGCGAAGCCATCGCGGCGTGGCACAAGCGCGAACTGGGCTCGGATTACACTCCCAAGGAATGCGTCGTTACCGTCGGCGGAAAGCACTCCATCTTCAACACCATCTGCGTGCTCATCCAGCACGGCGACGAAGTCATTTTGCCCGCGCCCTATTGGGTCAGCTTCCCAGACATCATTAAGTACGCGGGCGGCACTCCCGTCATCGTCCAAACCCGCCCGGAAAACGGATTTAGTGCCAAAGCGGCCGACATCGAAAAGGCCATCACCCCAAAAACGAAAATGGTGATCATCAATTCGCCCAGCAATCCCACCGGTGGCGTGGTCGATGCCGAAGAATTTGAACGCATCCTGGCAGTCTGCAAAAAACACAACATCTGGCTGATGGGCGACGAGTGCTATTCGCACTTCGTCTACGAGCCGCACAAGCCCTTCTCCATCGCCAGCGCGAAAAATTCCAAGGAGAACGTCATCATCATCGGTTCGGTCTCCAAAACTTTTGCCATGACCGGCTGGCGCGTCGGCTACACTCTTGCACCCGAACCGCTCATCCAGGCCATCACCAAAGTGCAGAGCCAGTCGACTTCGAATCCCACCTCTATCGCGCAATACGCCGCGCTCGAAGCCATGCGCGGCTCCATGGACACGGTTCCCCCGATGCTCGCCGAATACGCCAAGCGCCGCAAGCGCATCGTCGAAGGATTGCGCGCCATCAGCGGCGTCACTTGCGAGTGGCCCGGCGGCGCGTTCTACGCCTTCCCGAATATTTCCGCGCACCTTGGCGAAGGGAAAAACGCCATCGCCAAAAGCTGCACGGAATTGTCCAAGCTTCTCCTCGACAAAGCGCACGTCGCCCTGGTCCCCGGCGAGGCCTTCGGCGCTCCCGGTTTTCTGCGGCTCTCCTACGCCACGTCCATCGAACGCATCGAGGAAGGATTGCGCCGTCTGGACAAGTTTTTTTCGCGCGCCGAAGCCGCCTCTTGACCGTGCTGGAGCCCGTTCTATCCCGCATCGAGCCGATCTTCAGTCCCCGCCTGTGGGGCGCTCGCTCGCTTGCGCCATTTTTCCCGGATAAAACAAATTTAGAGGAACCACTGGGCGAGGCTTGGCTCACCGCCACCGATTGCCGCATCGCCAACGGTCCCTTCGCCGGCAAATCACTGGGAGAAAGTTGGCACGCTATGCCCGCGGAGTGGCGCGGCACGCATCTCGGCGCCTGTCCCGACTTTCCCATCCTGGTGAAATTTCTTTTCCCGAATGACAAGCTTTCGATTCAGGTGCATCCCGACGATGCCTACGCCGCGCAACACGAACAAGCCGCCGGCGGCCGCGGCAAAACCGAAATGTGGCACATCGTTTCCGCTCAACCGGGCGCGGAACTCCTCTTCGATCTAAAACCCAGCGTAACTAAACAGGACTTCCTCAACGCCATCGCCTACAACTCCCTCGAAAATCTTTTCGTACATCTCCCCGTGCAACAGGGCGAAACCTATTTCGTGCCCGCCGGAACGCAACACGCCATGGGCCCCGGCATGGTGGTCTGCGAGATTCAGGAATATTCCGACCTCACCTATCGCGTATACGATTTTGGCCGCGTAGACGCTTCCGGCAAGCCGCGCGATTTACATATCGAAAAAGCTCTCGAAGTCACGAAATTCGGCGGGACCGGCGCAGGCAAAATTATCCCCCTGCCGCTGCACTCTCCCGAGGCCACGAAGTACCTCTTGGCGGCGTGCCAGTTTTTTGCCACCGAACGGTGGGATTGCCACAGGACAACATTCATCGAAAGCGACCCCCAGCATTTTCAGGTCATTGTGTTTCTGGAGGGCGCGGGCAAATTCCTCGATTCCGATGAGGCATTCGACTATCTGCCCGGGCAAACCTGGTTTCTTCCGGCTTCCCTGCCCGCCACCATGCTTCACCCGACCACGCGGACCAGCCTGATGCGCATCTTTGTTCCCGATCTATACTCGTTTCGAAAACAGTTGCGGAACCAGGGCTTCGATGAGAAATCTATTTCTCGCGTGCTCGCGGAGTAAGCCTATGGCGAAAGACAAACTCACCACTCATGCCGTGATTCTTGCCGGCGGCCGCGGCACGCGCTTCTGGCCGCGCAGTCGCACGCGCATGCCGAAGCAACTGCTCAACATCGTCGGCGACACCACCATGCTGCAGCAAACCGTGGAGCGACTCCGCCCGCTCATTCATCTGGATCATGTTTGGACGGTGACGAACTCCGAGCAAGCCGCCGCGCTTCGCCAACAACTCCCCGCCGCTGCCCGCAAACACGTACTGACCGAGCCCGTGGGCCGCAATACTGCAGCCGCCATCGCGCTTGCCGCTATTCACATTCGTCACGCCGCCAGGGGTGACGCCCTGCTGGCCGTTCTGCCCGCGGATCAGCACATCACGGAACCGCAGCGCTATCGCAAAATTCTAGCGGCCGCCCTCGATGTGGCGCGCTCGCCGGGGCGCATGGCCGTGCTAGGCATTCCCCCAACACGTCCCGAAACCGGATTTGGCTATGTTGAACAGATGGAAAACGCTCTTCCGGCAACCAAGTTTACTGTTTACGCGATACGTCGCTTCACCGAAAAACCGGAACTCGAAGTCGCTAGAGAATATCTCGCTTCGGGCCGCTATCATTGGAATGCCGGAATGTTTTTCTGGCGCATCTCCACTTTCCTGGACGCGCTGAACAAATATTTGCCAAAGACATTTGAAGTAGTAGAAGCGCTGGCCCTGCACATCGGCAAACCAACTTATAACGCTACACTGAAGAAGAGCTACGCCAAGCTCGAGAATATCTCCGTCGACTACGCCGTCCTCGAGCGCGTCACTCAGGAAACCGGCGAGCCCCGCGCATTCGTCGTGCCCGCTGAAATCGGCTGGAGCGATATCGGCTCCTGGGCCGCGGTCTACGAACTGCTCGCCAAACTTCCCGGCGAAAATGTCTTTGCCGGTCCCGGGCACACGCTTGATGCGCAAGGCAATCTGCTCTTCAGCCCAATGAAATTTATTGCCGCCATCGGGATTCGCGACCTCGTCGTTGTGGACACGCCCGACGCTCTACTGATCTGCCCGCGCGATCGCGCGCAAGAAGTGGGCAAGGTAGTCAAAGCTCTCGAGCAGCAGAAAAACAAGAAATTGCTGTGAGCCACTTTGGACGCTCGCCCTCATGCTCGCCGCCGCTGGCCTAGTTCAGCCGCTCCTCACCTTCGCGTATACTTCCAAGCAATGACCAACATCAAGTTTGGCACCGACGGTTGGCGCGGCATCATCGCCGACGATTTTACCTTCGCGAACGCGCGCATTGTCGCGCACGCGATTGCGCGCTACGTGGTGCGTTGCGAAGACGCGCGCAAAGGCGTGCTCATCGGCTACGATCACCGCTTCGGTGCGGATCGCATTGCAGCGGCCGTCGCCGAAGTCATCAGCTCCACCGGCACGCCCGTTTGGCTCACCGACAAACCTTGTCCCACGCCCGCCATTTCTCTGCTGGTTCGTCAACGCCAGGCCGCGGGCGGCTTGATGATCACCGCCAGCCACAATCCGTATCAGTGGAATGGCATCAAGTACAAAGCAAGCTATGGCAGCAGCGCTCTGCCATCGATCGTTGCGCAAATCGAAAAAGAATTGGCGGTGGTGCTGGCTTCCGATGTGCCTTTGCTCCCGCCGAAAAACAATTTGCAGCACTCCGTCGAACCGCGCGCGCCGTATCTCGACACCATTGAAAAGTTAATCGACTGGCCGCGCTTGCGCGACGCAAAATTCCGTTTTGTCGTCGACCCCATGCACGGCTCGGCCTCAGGATTGCTCCACGGACTGTTCACCCGCAATGGAGTCACCAGCGAGGAAATTCGCGCCACACGCGATCCTCTTTTCGGTGGCGTTCATCCCGAGCCCATCGAGCCGCATATCAACGCACTGCGCGAAGCGGTGCTCGCGAAGAAATTCGACGCCGGATTCGCCGCCGATGGCGATGGCGATCGCATCGGTGCGATTGACCGCGACGGCTCCTTCGTGAACCCTCATCAGATTTTTGCGCTGATGGCCTGGCACCTGATTGGCACCCGCAAGCTTCCCGGCGATATTGCCAAGACTTTTTCCGTCACCAAACTGATCGACAAAATCGCTGCCAAGTTTGGCCGCACACTGCACGAAGTGCCCATCGGCTTCAAATACATCTGCGAATTAATGTTGGAGCAGAACATCCTGATCGGCGGCGAAGAAAGCGGCGGCATCGGCACCAGCCTGTACCTCCCGGAACGCGATGCCACCGTCTCCGCTCTGCTGCTCGCCGAGTTAATGGCTTGGCACGGAAAATCACTCGGTGAGATGCTGGGCGTTCTGCACGCGGAGTTTGGGCAATTTGAGTATGGCCGGGTGGATCTGGATGTGAAGCCCGGCCAAAAAGAGAAAGCCATCGCACATTTTTCCAGCGCCAAGCTGACAAAACTGCTCGAATGGCCGGTGACCCGCCGCGAAGACATGGACGGCATTAAACTTTACTTGGGAACGATCGGCTGGGTGCTAATTCGCGCATCCGGCACCGAAAATCTTCTGCGTGTTTACGCGGAAACAAATGATCTCGCCACCACGCAACGTGTTCTACAAACCGTAACAAAACTAGTTCATGATCTTTAGAGGCCGCACATGCATACCATCAACCTAAAAGAAAAGTTTGCCAAGTTCAGCGACTATTGCAATCCACGCGTAATTGGCGAGGTGAACGAATGCGCGGTTAAGGCCGTTAAATTAAAGGGCGAATTCATCTGGCATCATCACGATCACGAAGATGAATTGTTTCTGGTCGTACGAGGAACGCTGCGCATGAAATTTCGCGATCACGAATCCATCGTCCGCGAAGGCGAATTCGTCATCGTCCCGCGGGGCGTTGAACACATGCCCGTCGCCGATGAAGAAGTCCACATCGTTTTGCTGGAACCGAAATCAACTCTCAACACTGGAAATATCGTAAACGAAAGGACGGTCAGCCAGCTCGAGCGGCTGTGATTTATCGCCGCTCAACCCCGGCTGCCCAACATTCCTATGAATCATCGCTTCCACACCCTCGATGTTTTCACCACCAAGCGTTTTCAAGGCAACCCTCTTGCCGTGATCACCGATGGCGACGGACTTTCCAACGACGAGATGCTGGCCATCGCTCGCGAAATGAATCTTTCGGAAACGGTATTCGTGCAAAAGCCCACCGACGATCGCGCGTTGGCCCGCCTGCGCATTTTCACCACCAAGGAAGAACTGAAGCTCGCCGGCCATCCGGTTATTGGCACATGGTTCCTGCTGGCGGAACTTGGCGTGGTCCCCGCGCAGGAAGGCGGCGTGCACATCCTGCAGCAGACCGGCGCGGGCATTCTTCCCGTGGAGATTCGCTTCAAAGACGGCCGCCCGCAGCGCGTCACCATGACGCAAATGGCGGCCACCTTCAAGCCATCCAAAATTAACAAGAAAAGGCTGGCTGCCGCTTTAGGCCTGGCTACAAAAGATTTTGCGACCGTCCTCGAGCCCGAGTTTGTCTCCACCGGAATTTTCAATTTGATGGTGCCGCTGCGCACCCGCACCGCCCTTTCAAAAATCCAAATGAATATGGGCGAACTGGCACGGCTATTCGGCAAACATGGCGTAATGGCCTATTGCTTTGTCCTGACTGACCAAGACACCGTCTGCTCGCGCGGCATGATTCCCTGGGAAATTTATGAAGATGCGGCGACCGGTTCAGCCGCAGGCTCGCTAGGCGCCTATCTGGTCAAGCACGGGAAGCTCAGCCCCGGTCATACCCTGAGTATTTCTCAGGGCGTTGAAATGGGCCGCCCCAGCCAGATTGAAGTGGAAGTGACGCAATCCGGCAAGAAACTTACTCCGCGGGTGAGCGGAGCGGCCGTGAAAGTCTTTGAAGGTGTAATCCGTTTCTAAGGAATAATGCGGCGTGTCAGGCTCGCGAGGGGCGCAGCCTACTTTTCAACCATCGATTTGCGATAGGCATCCAGAATGCCGTTCACAAATCCGCCGGCGTCATCCGAGGAATACTTTTTGGCCAGATCCACGGCTTCGTTAATCACCACTTTTGCCGGAGTATCCGTCGCACGCATCTCATGAATCGCCAAACGAAGTATGGCGCGGTCGATGGCCGCCAGTCGTTCCAGCCGCCAGTTTTCCACGTGTTTCGTGATCAGTTCATCCAGCGCGCTGGAATCGTACGAAGCGCCTTCGAACAATTGATTCGCAAATGCCCGGGTCTGCTCCGCGGCTTTTGCGCTTTTCCAGAATGTTGTTTCCAGCTTGCTCGCGTCCTGCTTGCTCATATCCCACTGAAAGAGCATCTGCATGGCAAACTCGCGGGATTTTGATCGCAAAGACAATTTATTTTTTCCGCCTTTTCGCGCTTGCGGCGGGCTTTACCGCCCCTGCGCGCAACTTTTTCGACAGGCCCGCCATTTCCACCGCGCCGAGCCCCGCTTCAAAACCCTTGTTGCCACCCTTCAATCCCGCGCGATCGATCGCTTGCTCGAGCGTATCGCAAGTCAACACACAAAAAAGTATTGGCACGCCGGTGTCCATCTGCGCCAATTGCAAACCGCGGGCCGTTTCCGCGCAAACGTAGTCGTAATGCGTAGTCTCTCCGCGAATCACGCACCCAATCGCAATTAACGCATCATAGCGCCCCGTGCCCGCCATCTTTTTCGAAGTGAGCGGCAGCTCAAACGAACCCGGTACATGCACCACTTCCACATCTTTGCTGTCCGCTCCAGCACGGCCGAGCGCATCCAGAGCGCCCCGCAACAACCGCTCGGTAATAAAATTGTTGAAGCGGCTGACGGCAATGCCGAATCTCAGCCCTGCGCCGCTCAAACCGCCTTGCATCGTATTCGGGTGCAATCTCTCTTCGGTCGCCATATTTATTTTCCCTGGAAATTTGCCGCGCGCTTCTCCAGAAATGCCTTAGTGCCTTCGCGCATGTCTTCCGTCGCGCAGCAAATCCCAAATAGCGTGGCTTCCAGGAATAGCCCCTCTTCCTGCGGCATTTCCACTCCGCGCTCAATCGCTTCCATGCAGTATTTCACCGCCAGCGGCGCTTTCTCGATGATCTTTTTCGCCATAGCTTCCGCCGCAGGCAAAAGCTCCGCAGGTTCGTACACGTGATTCACCAGTCCGATGCGTTGCGCTTCTTCCGCGCCAATCATTTCACCTGTCAAACAAAGTTCGTGCGTTGCGCCCTTGCCGCAAAGCCGCGCCAGCCGCTGCGATCCCCCGTATCCCGGAATAATTCCCAGCTTCACTTCCGGCTGTCCCAGCCGCGCGGTCTTGCTGGCCAATCGTATCGAGCACGTCAGCGCAAACTCGCACCCGCCCCCCAGCGCAAATCCGTTGATCGCGCAGATAGACGGCTTGCCCATGGTTTCCAGCAAATGAAATACGCTTTGCCCAAATGACGAAAATTCCTTGCCGCCTACCGGGGTTTGCTGCGCCAGTTCGTTGATGTCCGCCCCGGCAACAAAAGCCTTCTCCCCGGCTCCGGTGATGATCAGCACGCGCACCGACGCATCATCCCGGGCATCCAGCAAAATGGATTGCAGTTCTTCAATGGTCTTGCGGTTCAGGGCGTTCAACACCTTCGGGCGGTTGAACGTGATGAACGCGATTCCATCTTTCTTCTCGTACAGCAAATTTTCGTAGGACATGATTTTCCTCAGCGCTCCATCGGCTTTGGATTCGCCGGATCGGCGTAATCGTAAAAGCCGCGACCGGACTTTTTGCCGTGCCATCCCGCCAGCACCATGCGCTTCAACAAAGGCGGCGCAGCGAACCGCTTTTCCTTAAA
>Ga0208714_1000608_pt1 | contig 10088 bp, 8 predicted proteins | sample NGESurshal072012_3_FD_184461 | JGI IMG/M metagenome (GOLD analysis project Ga0208714, IMG submission 184461) | Arctic peat soil microbial communities from Barrow, Alaska - NGEE Surface sample 415-1 shallow-072012 (SPAdes) | ecosystem: Environmental > Terrestrial > Soil > Wetlands > Peat ... | reverse complement strand
GGCCGACCGTTCCGTCGGAATGCCGCACGCGAATGGTGCGAATCAGCTGCTGGAGCCGCATCGGCACGAACATCTCGGCCCACGCAGAGAGCGTGTCGTCGGCGGGACGGCCGAGCACGAAGTCCATTCCGAAATTGATGAGCGGGTAGGCGCGGGCGAGGCGCAGCGTCTCACTGCGATACGTCACGCCGTGCTCGCGCGCCGCCACAGGCCAGGGTCGCACGATCACCACTGGGAAGGTAGCGAACGTCGCGCGATGCAGGCCGACCGAGCGCAGCAGCACGGCGTTGGCATCTCTCGGCGGCTACTCCGTTCTCGTCTCAGGTCGAATTGCGGCCGAGCCCTCGGAGACGGTCTGCCCGTGGTCAGGGCTGTCACCGCTGATCAGGGAGCATGCGCCGGCTCGCCGGCACTTGTCGGCGATCGAGTGAACAGCCGAGCCATGTGGACGACGGTGAAGGGAACACCACCCCGTAGCCGATGATGCCGATGTCGCGGATCTGCATGTTTCCGCTGAGAACGCCAAGCAGCCCGCCGGCAAGGCACAGGACGGCGCTGGCTGCCATACCGATGCGGATGCGGATGCGGCGCTGCACGCGACCGGCCGGGAACGCTGCCATCGCCAACAGGAGCGCCAGCCCGAAGAAGTAGTCCCAGGCGAGGATGTCGATCGCGTAAGGAACGGAGGGCCAGTGCCAGGTGAGGAGCCGGTCGAAGCCGGGGATGTGCGCTGCCGGTAGCCGGCCCACGGTCAAGACGGTGACGTGGACGCCCATCGTCATGGCTGCCATGGCCACGGCCATGCCGAGCCCGGTCAACGTCAGACTCCGCCCGCTGGGTGGAGCGAAGCGGTGGAGGGTGGCGAACAGCGCCACGATCAGCGGCGCCTGCACCAAGATCAGCAGCTCCATGATGGTGCCGCCCAGGCCGTCGGGTAGGAGCCGATCCCCAGTGCTCGCTGCAGGCCTCAGCTGCAGCCGCTGGTGCTGCCGCAGGACTCGCAGACGTAGCAGCTCCCCGCTGGCCGCATCGTGATCCCGCAGGTAAAGCACAGCGGTGCATCGGCGGCGGTGGCGCTACCTGAACGTGGAACCGGTACGGGCTGTGGCGCGGCGGGCGCGATCGGCGCCGACTGCGCCAGCGCTTCCACGTCCAGGTCCTCGTCAACCGGCGGAGGCGAGTACGTCCCGGACGCGACGGCGGCGGCCCGCTCCCCCGCGGTGAAGATGCCCAGCGCGGCGCGCTCGTCGTACGCCAGGTTATCTAACGCCAGCCGACGGAAGATGTAGTCCATCACCGACTGCGCCATCCGTACGTCCGGGTCGTCGGTCATGCCGGCCGGGTCGAACCGCATGTTGGTGAACTTGCTGACGAACGCCTCCAGCGGCACGCCGTACTGCAGGCCGATGGAGATGGCGATGGAGAACGCGTCCATCACCCCGGCCAACGTCGACCCCTGCTTGCTCATCTTGATGAAGACTTCGCCGAGGCCGTCATCGGGATAGGAACCGGCGATGAGGTAGCCCTCGGCACCGCCGACGGTGAATGACACGGTGGTCGATGGGCGGACCTTGGGCAGCCGCTTGCGGGTAGGTCGCGGCTCGGCGACCGACCCGGCGGCGTCTGCCACCCGCTTCACCGCCCCGGCGTCGGACAGCGGCTGGCCGACCTTGCAGTTGTCCCGGTAGATGGCGAGCGCCTTGAGCCCCAGCTTCCAACCCTGGAAGTAGACCTGCTCGATGTCCTCAACTGTCGCGGACTCCGGCACGTTGACGGTCTTGCTGATGGCACCCGACAGGGCCGGCTGAACAGCGGCCATCATCCGGACGTGCCCCATCGCCGAGATGGCGCGCTCCCCCATCGCACAGTCGAAGACGTCGTAGTGCTCCGGCTTGAGACTCGGCGCGTTCAGCACGTTGCCGTGCGCCGCGATGTGCTCGACAATGGCCTCAATCTGCTCGGGCTGGTACCCCAGGTTCTTCAGCGCCCGAGGCACCGTGGTGTTGACGATGCGCATCGACGCGCCGCCGACCAGCTTCTTGTTCTTGACCAGGGCGAGGTCCGGCTCGATGCCGGTGGTATCGCAGTCCATCATCAGGCCGATGGTGCCGGTCGGCGCCAGCACGCTTGCCTGGGCGTTGCGCCAGCCGTTGCGCTCGCCGAGCGCCAGACACTGCGCCCATGCGGTGGCCGCCGCCTCCAGCACCCGCTTGTCGTCGGCACCGGCCGAGCGCACCGCATCGGTGGCGGCGGCGTGCTTGCGCATCACCCGCTTGTGCGCATCCGCGTTGCGGGCGTATCCGGCGTACGGGCCGACGATGCCGGCCAGCTCCGCGGAGCGCTGGTACGCCGTACCGGTCATCAGCGAGGTGATGGCGGCGGCCATCGCCCGGCCACCCTCGCTGTCATAGGCGTGGCCGGTCGCCATCAGCAGGGCGCCGAGGTTGGCGTAGCCGATGCCCAGCTGGCGGTAGGCGCGGGTGGTCTTCCCGATCGACTCGGTCGGGAAGTCGGCGAAGCAGATGGAGATGTCCATCGCGGTGATGACGAGCTCGACGACCTTGGCGAAGGTGGCGGCGTCGAAGGTGTCGTCCGACCGCAGGAACTTCAGCAGGTTGATGGACGCGAGGTTGCAGGAGGAGTTGTCGAGGCTGAGGTACTCACTGCAGGGGTTGCTGGCCGTGATGCGGCCGGTCTCCGGGTTGGTGTGCCAGTCGTTGATGGTGTCGTCGTACTGCAGGCCCGGGTCGGCGCACTCCCAGGCCGCCTTGGCAATCGTGCGGAACAGTGTCCGGGCGTCGACCGACTCCAGCACGGAGCCATCGAGCCGGGCGCGCAGCGCAAAGTCCCGGCCGTCCTCCACCGCGTGCATGAACTCGTCGCTGACTCGGACGGAGTTGTTGGCGTTCTGGTACTGGACGCTGGTGATGTCCTTGCCGCCGAGGTCCATGTCGAAACCCGCGTCCCGCAGGACGCGAATCTTCTCCTCTTCCCGGGCCTTGAGGTCGATGAACTCCTCGATGTCGGGATGGTCGACGTCGAGCACGACCATCTTCGCAGCCCGTCGGGTAGCGCCCCCGGACTTAATCGTGCCGGCGGAGGCGTCTGCACCGCGCATGAACGACACCGGTCCCGATGCGGTGCCGCCGCTACTGAGCAGCTCCCTGGAAGACCGAATCCGGGACAGGTTCAGCCCGGCACCGGAACCGCCCTTGAAGATCAGACCCTCCTCGCGGTACCAGTTGAGGATCGAGTCCATCGTGTCCTCGACGGCCAAGATGAAGCAGGCTGACACCTGCTGTGGCGAGCTGGTCCCCACGTTGAACCAGACCGGGGAGTTGAAGCTGAAGATCTGGTGGAGCAAGGCATAGGTCAACTCATGCTCGAAGACCTCGGCCTCAGCTGCGGTGGCGAGATAGCCGTGGGTTCGACCGGCAGTGACGTAGCTGCCCACTACCCGGTCGATGAGCTGACGCAGCGAGTGCTCCCGCTGGGGGGTGCCCACCGCGCCGCGGAAGTACTTGGTGGTGACGATGTTCGCGGCGTTGACCGACCAGAAATCCGGGAACTCCACCCCGCGCTGCTCGAAGTTGACCGAGCCATCGCGCCAGTTCGTCATCACCACGTCGCGGCGCTCCCAGGTGACCTCCGCGTACGGGTGCACGCCGGCCGTGGTGAACACGCGCCCGATCGAGAGTCGCTGGCCGGGGGCGCCGGTCGCCCCGGAGCCGTTGCTACTGACGGAACCGCGGACCGTCTCGGTCATGACTGCCCAGCTCCTTCGTCAGTTCGATCGGCGGTGTCGGTCGGTGATGGCGACCACGGCCAAGCGGGGAAGCTGTGGGTTGGGTTGGGGCACAAGTGGTGCGGCGCCGCCCTGGGTGATGTCGCGGCTAGTCGCGGAGTCATCCGCCGCTGACCGCGAGCTCGGCCACCAGTGGCGGCGCCGGGTCGATGTCCGGCGCCGGGATCGGGCCGGTGGGGTGGTGGGCACGGAGTGCGGCGATCTCGGCTTCGAAGTCCGCGAGGGAGTCGAAGGCGCGGTAGACGCTGGCGAAACGGAGGTAGGCCACCTCGTCGAGCTCCCGCAGCGGTCCCAGAATGGCCAGCCCAACCTCGTCCGCCGCGACTTCGGCACTGCCGCGGGCGCGGATGGCGTCCTCCACCCGTTGCGCCAGCAGCGCGAGGGCATCTTCCTCGGCCGGTCGGCCCTGGCAGGCCTTGCGCACGCCAGCGAGGACCTTGGCCCGGCTGAACGGTTCGGTCGCCCCACTCCGCTTGACCACGGTCAGGCTGGCGGACTCCATGGTGGTGAACCGACGCCCGCAGTTGGCGCACGCGCGCCGCCGGCGGATCGCCTGACCGTCGTCGGCCTCCCGGCTGTCGACGACCCGCGAATCTCCCTGCCGGCAGAACGGGCACCTCATCGGACATCCCTTCGGTTCCAGGCGTCCGCCGCGCGGCGGCGTCGGTCGTTCGTGACTAGAGCGTGGCCGGCCTGTTGGCGCCGGCTGGGGACAGTCAGGTGAGTAAATTGTGGGCGAATTGACCTGGGTTGTGGACAGTTAGCCACAACCTGTGGACTACTTACACGTGTGTAACTACCAGATGTTGTGACGGTAGGCGGTTCCTCGCGAGCATGCAAGTCGAACTGGGAGAACGCGGCAACGACGCAGGTGGGGTCGGCGTGGCGCGGCGCGAGGCCGGGTGGGCAGTGGTGCGCGAGCCGGGTGTGTCAGGCCTGCGGGCGCCGCCGGCAGTCAAGGCGACCAACGCTGACGCAATCGCTCAGCCGGCCGGAACGGCGAGGGTCTGCCCGACCATGAGGGTGGACCTGGACAGCCGGTTGAGTCGTCGGATCTGCTCGACGGTGACCCGCGGGTCTCGTCCAGGCGCAAGTCGGTTGGCAATCGCCCACAGCGTGTCACCAGCTTGGACCACCACCGCCTGCGACGCTACCGGCGTCTCGGCCCGCGTTGCCGCCACAGTGGAGGCGCGTCCGAAGGCGAACGCGGACAGCAGCAGCAGGGCAGCGAGCGACACCACCGCGACTCGCCCGCGCGCCGTGACTCGGCCGGGATGCGTGCACCGCCGTCGGCCGTCGACCCTGCCAGCGTGCCTGGGCGCTCCGGACACTCGGCGAGAACCGCGGGCGGCCTGATCGGCGGCCGGCGGCCGATCGCCGGCGGCCGTGCAGCTTGGCCCGCGCGCCATCGATGCCGAAAGGCTGGACGTCGTTGCCCCGATCGGTAGGGCCGCCGACGTGGCGCCAGGTCGAATTGCCATGAAGACGGCGCTGGCCGGACCTGCCGACGGAGCCGCGGGGCGCCGGACCCCCACGTTCACCGATGGCCGGCCAGAATGACGGCCGGAGCTGCGGGCCGGGTGCCAGGCAGTGGGGACGCGCAGTGCGACCAGGCGCACAGCTTGGTGAGCGCCGAGCGGCCGGCTGCGGGCAAGCAAGATCGGCTGCTCGTGCCCGCGGTCGTTGCAGCGGCTTGGCCGGGTGCCGATAGCGCCGGCCCCATCACAGTCACGACCTGACATCGCAGGCCTCCTCGTCATCGAACGCACGTTCGGATCCTGACGATGCGATGTATACCGTGAGCGGCCGACAAAAAGCCGGCGTTGCCGGCGTGTCGTTCGAACGCATGTTTGAAACCGTCGGTGCGGCGGACTAACGTCGCGGACATGTCGGCAACGGCCGCCGACGTGCCAACGACCCACCAAGCCACGGCGGTAGGCGCGGGACGTCAGGACGGACTGCAGGACGGACTGAAGGAGATGCGGTGACCAGTACGGGGAGAAGTCGCGGGACTCAGCCTGGCGGAGATGGACCGGACGCATCGAGTCGGGGTGTCCCCGACCCGCAGGTCCACTCGTCGGTACACGAGTTCCCCGATCCACCCGCTGAACCGGCAGAGCTCACCCCGCGCCAGCAGAAGGTGCTTGAAGTCATCCGCGAGGCCGTCCGCCGGCGTGGCTATCCGCCGAGCATCCGTGAGATCGGTGAAGCCGTGGGGCTGACCAGCACGAGCAGTGTGGCCCACCAGTTGGCGGCGCTGCAGCGCAAGGGTTTGCTATGGCGCGATCCAAACCGGCCGCGGGCGGTCGAAGTGCGCTCCGTCGGCGAGCTGCGTCGCAGCCGGCAGTCGGCACCCCGGGACACGGACGACGGCAATGATTCATTCGCGGAGGCTGCCGAGGCAGGTGCGACCCCGCCGGCGGCCGGTCGCCGACGGCGCCGGGCGCCGGCGGCTGCGGGGCGCATCACGGGGGCCGACCGCGGACCGAGCGAGCTCGGGGTGGAGGAGCGTCCCGCGCCTGCCTACGTGCCGGTGATCGGCCGGATCGCCGCCGGCGGTCCCATCCTCGCCGAGCAGTCGGTGGAGGGGGTGTTCCCGCTGCCGCGGGAGCTGGTTGGCGAGGGCACCTTGTTCCTGCTGCGAGTCGTCGGCGACTCCATGGTCGACGCTGCCATCACCGATGGCGACTGGGTGGTAGTCCGGCAACAGCCGGTCGCGGACAGCGGCGATATCGTCGCCGCCATGATCGACGGGGAGGCAACCGTCAAGACCCTGCGCCGCCGCGACGGGCGAGTGTGGCTGATGCCGAGTAACCCGGCGTACGAGCCCATTGCGGGGGACGAGGCGACGATCCTCGGGCGAGTCGTAACGGTCCTTCGTCGGCTGTGACTGGCTTCGGGTGCTCGGAGAGTGCCAACCGCGTCGTCATTGCCCGGCGGTCGGTGGCCGGTCCGCGGCCGGACGCGCCGCTGGCGCACCCTCGCCGCCTTCGGTCGACCCGGTCGCCAGCAGCGAGTCGAACAGCTGCCGGTAGTGCAACATCGCCTGCCGAAGCTGCTCGGTGGTCGCAGTCCGCTCGTCGTTAAGCCGGGAGATCTCGTGCGCCGCCCGATAGTGGTCCAACACGGTGGCATGATCCACGGACAGCTCGCTGAGGCGCCGGTCGAATTCTCCAGTGATCGGGTAGCCGCGTTCGTCCATGACCAGCGACACCAGCTTGTCGGCGTCGGAGACGGCTTTGTTGGGCTGCTCCACGAAGTGCTCCTGAACTCGCCGCCAACTGGTGAGGTACCGCTGGACGGTCGCTGCATCGAGCGGGTGCAGATCGAGCTGGGCATGCCGCCGCTCCCGTTCGGCAAGCTCCTCCTCGGCGCGGCGGCGGCTACCACTGTCGGCGACTGCCCGGTCGTACTCTGGGCCGAACCGCTCTTGCAGGTGCGCCCGGCGCGCTTGCCGCGGCCGCAGCGTTCGGGCCAGCACCACGCCGACAACCACGAGCAGCGCCAACACGACAAGCACCAGGATGGTGGTCTTCACGAGACGCGCTCCCTTCAGCGGGCGGCTCCCACTGCGTCCGTCGGCGGCAACGTCCCCGCCCCATCCGCTCGGAAACAGCCGCGATCACGCCAACGACCAACCAACCAAGGAGTCACCGGCCGGCCGGCCTGGCTTTCCTCAGCTGGTGGCCGGCCCCACCTGGTACGCCGCCAGCTCCGCGGCCAGCCCGGCATCGACCCGAGCATGCAGCCGGGTGCCGGCAGCCGTGTGCCCCTCGGCGAGGATCTCACCGTCGCGGTGCACCCGCGCAACGAGTCCGCCATGGGTGAACGGCACGAGGACCTCGACCTCCACCGCGGGCCTCGGCAGCTCGCGCTCCAAGCTACCCAGAAGATCAGGCAGCCCGGCGCCGGTGCGGGCGGACACCCACACCCCGTGCCGCTCCTGCCGCTGCAACCGGCCGAGGACCAGCGGGTCGGCAGCGTCGACCTTGTTCACCACTACGATCTCCGGAATGCCGGCGGCGCCGATGTCGGCGAAGACCGCCCGGACGGCGGCAATCTGCGACTCGGGGTCTGGGTGCGAGCCGTCCACGACGTGCAGGATCAGGTCGGCGGCGGCTACCTCCTCCAGCGTGGATCGGAAGGCGTCGACCAGCTGGTGCGGCAGATGCCGGACGAATCCGACCGTATCGGTCAGGGTGTAGAGCCGGCCGTCTGCCGCACTGGCCCGTCGTACCGTCGGGTCAAGGGTGGCGAACAAGGCGTCCTCCACCAGAACGCCGGCCCCGGTCAGCCGGTTGAGCAGCGAAGACTTGCCGGCGTTGGTGTAGCCGGCGATGGCCACCGACGGCACGGCGTGGCGAGTGCGCTCTTGGCGCTTCGTGGCCCGCGCCGTCGACATCTCCTTGATGTCGCGCCGCAGCTTCGCCATCCGGGCATGGATCCGCCGGCGGTCCGTCTCGATCTTCGTCTCGCCCGGACCTCGAGTGCCGATGCCCCCGCCGCCGGCGACCCGGCCACCGGCCTGGCGGGACAGCGACTCCCCCCAACCGCGCAGCCGCGGCAGCAGGTAGGACATCTGCGCCAGCTCGACCTGCGCCTTGCCCTCCTTGCTGCGGGCGTGCTGGGCGAAGATGTCGAGAATCAACGCCGTCCGGTCGATGACCTTGACCTGGACGATGCTTTCCAGTTGACGCAGCTGGCCCGGAGTCAGCTCCCCGTCGCAGATGACGGTGTCCGCCCCCATGGCCACGACGATCTCCCGCAGTTCGCGGGCCTTGCCCGAGCCGACGTAGGTCGCCGGGTCCGGCTTGCTCCGGCGTTGCACTACTCCGTCCAGCACCTGGGAGCCGGCCGTCTCCGCCAGTGCCTTGAGCTCGACCATGGAGTTCTCAGCGTCGGCCGCGCTGCCCTCCGTCCACACCCCGATCAAGACGACCCGCTCGAGGCGGAGCTGGCGGTACTCGACCTCCGTGACGTCGGCCAGCTCGGTCGCCAGCCCGGCGACCCGACGCAGCGCCTGGCGATCGGCCAGATCGAGTCCTTCGCCGTCGAGCTCGAAGCGCATCGGCTCGACGTCCGCCATCGCGTCGACGCCGACATCCGCGAGGGGTGGCAACCGCGAGGTAGCGCCACTTACGGCCGAGCGTGCCGGGTTGGATGTCACGGGAACGGCAGCTGTTGGGTTCGTCATCGGTTCCTCAACGCCGGGGGCGGGTCGGGCTCATCCCGTCGATCGTGGCAGCCCAGGCGGAAATGCGCACTCGCCTTACGGTGCCGGCACCGCCGCCAGCCACCGCGCGTCGAGGACGCCGCTGGCAACCAGCACCGCCGGGCCGGCCAGATGTACCGACCCGTTCAGTGTCTGGCGCACGCGCAGGTCACCCCCGGGTACGCGCACGTCGTACGCCGCGGGCCCGCCGCCGCCCCACCAGCGCGCGGCCGCGAAGGCGGCCGCAGCCGCGCCCGTCCCACAGGACCGGGTCTCCCCGGACCCGCGCTCGTACACCCGCATCTCGATCCGACCGCGCCCGGCGTCCGCCACGAACTCCACGTTCGTGCCCTCGGGAAAGGCCTCGGCGGGACTGACCGTAGGCGCCTGCCGCAGGTCGCCGGCGTCGGCGACCGCCGGCACCGCCACGACGACGTGCGGGTTCCCCAAGGACACCGCCAGCGCGGAGCGCGACCAGCCGGCCACCGCGACGGTCAGGCCGGGCACGTCCTGCAGTTCTGGGCGGCCCATATCCACCGAGATGTCGCCAACGGCGGGAACGTGAACGGCCCGGACGCCCCCGCGGGTCACCAGCTGCAGCGGCCCCGCGGCGGCGAGGCCGGCGTCGATGAGGTAACGGGCGTAGACCCGCACCCCGTTACCGCACATCTCTGCCAGGCTGCCGTCGGCGTTGCGGTAGTCCATGAACCACGGCGCCGTGTCCGCGAGCTGGGCGACCGCAGCGACGTGGCGGGTGGGCACCACGCGCAACACGCCATCGCCGCCGATCCCGCCCCGGCGGTCACACAGCGCCCGCACCAAGGATTCGGTCAGCTCCAGCGTGCCGTCCGGATCGGGCAGCAGCACGAAATCGTTCTCGGTGCCATGTCCCTTAAGGAACCGCAGCCCCTCGGCGAAGTGAGGTCCCTTAAGGAAAGACAGCCCCTCGGCGAAGAGCAGCGCATCGGGCTCTGACATCTGATCAGCGTACGGGTCGAGGCACCGATGCGACCGACGCGACCGACGCCGCCTCCGCCAGCAGGTCGGCGCGCCCGAAGGACTGGCCGCTGC
>Ga0208714_1000607_pt1 | contig 10089 bp, 8 predicted proteins | sample NGESurshal072012_3_FD_184461 | JGI IMG/M metagenome (GOLD analysis project Ga0208714, IMG submission 184461) | Arctic peat soil microbial communities from Barrow, Alaska - NGEE Surface sample 415-1 shallow-072012 (SPAdes) | ecosystem: Environmental > Terrestrial > Soil > Wetlands > Peat ... | reverse complement strand
CTCAACGATCACTTTGTCGGCACCATGAAAGGCGTCATCCTCGGCATCGTTCCTGAAGCCGAGATCGTCGACATCAGCCATGCAGTGCAGGCATTCGACGTACTTGACGGAGCTCTGACGATCGCGCAGGCCTACGCGTACTTCCCGACCTCCACGGTCCATGTGGTGGTGGTGGATCCCGGCGTGGGAACGGAGCGCCGCCCCTTGCTGGTCAGCGGGCAAAACCAATATTTTCTGGCTCCGGACAATGGCGTGCTTTCCGGCGTGTACGAGAAGGAGCATCCCGTGCTGGTGCGGAACATCACCAGCGAGCATTATTTTGCCCAGCCAGTGAGCAAGACCTTTCATGGTCGCGACGTGTTCGCACCGGTCGCGGCGTGGCTCTCGAAGACCTGGCAGCCCGGCAGCATGGGAGAAGAGATCACCGACTTCAAGCGTTTTGCGATGCCCAGACCCAAGGAAGCGGACGGATTGTTGAAAGGCGTGGTCTTGAAGGTGGATGTGTTCGGCAATTTGGTTACCAATTTCCGGACAGAAGATTTGACCCCGGAAGCGCTGGAAAAAGGCGAAGTCAGATTGCAGGTGGGTAGCCACCCGGTGACACGTCTGGTGCCAACCTTCGCGCATGGAAATTCAGGAGAAGCGATTGCCTACATTGGTTCGAGCGGATATCTGGAAGTCGCGGTGAATAAGGGTAACGCCTCAAAGAGTCTGGGCATTGGGCGCGGCGCGCCAGTATTGTTGGCAAAGACCTAGCCGCCAACTCTGTGAGAAAGAATCGCCCTCCCCGGCAAGCAGCCGCTACACTGTCCGGCGTTAGCGGGAATTTTCCAAAGCGGACATTTGCGAGCGGGTTCGCGGATCTAGCCAATCCCGCCAGGCGTCTCCCAACAAGTTAAACGCTAGCACCGCTAGGATTACCGCCAATGCCGGGAAAATCACCATGTGTGGCGCATCGAAGAGATGATTTCGCGCGTCGTTCAGCATGGCGCCCCAACTAGGCAGCGGTGCGAGAACCCCTAGACCAAGAAAACTCAGCGTTGCTTCGGCCAGGATGGCTCCCGCCATGCCAATGGTGGCCTGGATCAGCACGGGCTGAAGAATATTCGGTAACAGATGGCGAAGGATGATGCGGGGCGAGGACGCTCCCAGGGATCGCGCCGCCAGGACGTATTCCAGTTCCTTCACTTTCAGAACTTGTGCGCGCGCCAGACGCGCGTAGCCTGCCCAACCGGTGATGATCAAAGCAAGGATAACTTTGCCGATGCCGGGGCCGAAGAAAGCGGCAAAAGCGATCGCCAACAGAATTCCGGGAAACGAAAGAAACGCGTTGATCAGCAGAAGATTTACAACGCGGTCAAAACCTCCCCCCAAATACCCAGCGATCATGCCGATGCTCAGGCCGACGCTGCCACAGCCAAGGACCACACAAATGGAAACCAGCAGCGAAATGCGGGCGCCATAAATGGTGCGAGAGAGAATGTCCCGGCCGAGTTCGTCGGTGCCCATCCAGTGAGAAGTGGAGGGAGACTGGAGGCGCGCGGGAAGATATTGCGCGAACGGATCGGCGGGTGCGATCCACGGAGCGAAAAGCGCCAGCAGAATCAGAACGCTGACGATCGTGAAGCCGATTTGCGCGAGGATACTGCGGCGGAGAAACTCCGTGAGCGGGTTCTTGCCGCTCATGAGAGCCGCACCCGGGGATCGATGAAGGCGTAGAGAAAATCAGTGAGCAGGTTTACCAGCACATAGGACAGCGCGATGACCAGGATGCAACCCTGCAGCAACGGGTAGTCTCTCGCGGAAATGGCTTGCACGGTGAGGCGCCCGATGCCGGGCCAGGAAAAAATAGTTTCCGTGACGATAGTGCCGGCAAGAAGCGTGCCGAATTGCAGGCCCAGAATCGTGATGATGGGAATGAGCGCGTTGCGGAGCGCGTGACGGGTCAGAACAACGAAGGTGGAAACTCCCTTGGCGCGGGCCGTGCGAACGTAGTCGCTGGAAAGTTCTTCGAGCATGGCGCCGCGAACCATGCGCGTCAAAATCGCGGCCAGCGCCGCGCCCAGCGTTGCCGCCGGCAGAATGTAATTCAACGGGCCACCGCGTCCCGATACCGGGAGCCAACCCAATTTTATCGAGAACAGTGTGATCAGCAGCGGGCCCAGCGCAAAATTGGGAACTGCAAGACCAAACAATGTTAGTACGCCTACCGCGCGGTCCGCCGGTTGACCGCGCCGATAGGCCGCCAGAACTCCCGCGGGAATGGCAATGCCCGCACAAACTACCAAAGCGAGAAACGCTAATTGCATGGTAGCGGGGTAGCGTTCAAAAATGACGCGCCGCACGGGCGCCTGGAATTTGAAAGACTGGCCGAAATCTCCCTGCACCGTTTGCCAAAGATAACGCCCGTATTGCACAAGAATCGGTCGATCCAATCCGAGGGTGTGGCGAAGTTGTTCGATTTGGCCTGGGGCCGCGCCTTCCCCAAGCATCTGCTCGACAGGATCGCCGGGCACGATGTGGATTAGCAGGAATACAAGTGTCAGCACCAGCCACAATGCAGGCAGGGTGAGTAGCAGGCGATGAAGTAAGTGGCGCGCCATCCCTAAGTAGCCTTGTGTTCCCTCTCCGGGGCTTTGGAATGCCCAGGCTTTCGTTTTCCGTCGGCGAGTATAGTTCCCTGCTCCACCGGCTCAGCGGAGACTTCTGGTACCGGCGCGCGCAAGCGCTGGATCTTTACCCGTGCGACGCGCCTTCCATCCACTTCGACTACCGTGAAACGGTAGGCGCCGTATTCAAAGCTCTCACCACCACGGGGAATGAAACCCAGTTGGTCGAGCACAAAGCCTCCCACCGTCGCGTAAGCAGGATCTTCCGGCAGAGCAATGTTGTATTGCGTGTCCAAGTCGCGGACGTTTAGCGCTGCATCGAAAATGACGGCCCCATCGGCGAGGGTAAGCGGTCGCTCGACCACGTCGAATTCGTCGTGAATTTCGCCTATAAGTTGCTCGATCAGATCCTCCATCGTGACGAGACCCAGGACGCTGCCAAATTCGTCGACCACGATGGCCATCCCCACGTGCCGGGTTCGCAGTTCGGACAGCAGTTCCCCGGCGGGCTTGGTTTCCGGGACGATAAGAATTTCGCGCAGAACGCGGCGAAGATCAAACGGTGCGGGCGGCGGAAGGTTTTCCTGCAGGCGCCGCTCGGTGTCCAGAAGCGCCCACATCATATCTTTCACGTGAACAAAGCCGAGGACGTGATCTTCGTTGCCGCGATACACGGGAATGCGCGAGCGCTGGGTGGTGGCGAACAGGCTCATCACCTGATCCAGTGTGGATTCGATGGGAAGCATGTACATGTCCGGCCGAGAAACCATGATCTCGCGGACCTGCAATTGGCCCAGTTCGATGGCGCTGAGAATGAATTTTTCCTCGCCGACAGCCAGCAACCCTTTCTCCCGCGCCTGCTGAATTTGGATTTGCAGCTCTTCGGTGGAGTGCGCCTGCCCATGACTGACGGGTGCGGCGAGGCCCAACGCTTTCACGATCACGCCTGAAATTCCGTCGAGTAAGTCGATAGCCCAACGAAAGGTATTCAGGAACCATTGGAATGGCCGCGAGACCATCAGGGCGACACGCTCGGCGCGAACCAGACTTATCGTCTTCGGAACCAACTCCCCAAAAACGACGTGTAGAACGCTGAGCATCAGAAAAGCGATGGTAAGGGCCAGCGCATGGACCACCAACAACATTTTCGCGCTGCCCTGCGCTGGCATCACTTGCTGAATCATTATGGCAAGCGTTGCTTCACCCAGTGCGCCAAGGGCCAGGCTCGCGAGAGTGATCCCGACTTGAACGCCGGAGACCACGCGGTGAAGATCGCCCAGCAGGTGTTCCACAATCTTTGCCTGGGGATTGCCCTTGGCCACCAGTTGGCGCACCCGAGAGGGGCGCACCGCGACCAGAGAGAATTCGACCGCGGCGAAGAACCCGTTTAATGCCACCAGCAGAAGCACACCGATCAGGCGCAGCAGGAACATGCGGTTGCGTAACCCTCAAGGGGAATTGTAGCAGCAGAGCCACGGGAAAATGGTGTTCCCTTGGAACGTGTGTAAAAGCAGCGACCGCAAGCCGTGGCTTGGAAATGGCAGAGCACCGAGCCATTTGGTCAGGTTGCGCGGGTCGCCTGGGTCCACTAGAATTTTAGCCTTCAGCCTGAGAGTGGGTGAATCTTGCGCACCATTCTGCGTGCAACTCTATGGATCGTCGGAATCGTTGTGGTGGTCTTGGCGATCGCGGTGTGGTGGCTCGTCTACCGGCCACTGCCACAATTGGATGGCAGCATCGGCGTGCCTGGATTGCAAAGTCAGGTCACCGTTGAACGCGACAACTGGGGTGTGCCGCACATTCGCGCAAGTTCCGTGGAAGACCTGGCCGAAGCGCAGGGATACGTGGTAGCCCAGGACCGTTTGTGGCAGATGGACTTGCTGCGCCGGGCGTCGCGCGGACAGTTGTCGGAGATATTGGGCAGCGCGACCCTGGAGATCGACAAGGACTTTCGGATTTTGAACTTTTCGCGGGTGGCGGAGCGCGAAGCGGATCAGATAGATTCCGATTCGCGCAAGATCATGGAAGCCTACGCGCGGGGAGTGAACCGCTTTATCGAGCAACATAGCTCGAAACTACCTATGGAGTTCACCCTGCTGAACTACAAGCCCCAACCATGGAATGTATCGGATAGCCTGGTCATTGCTGCGTATATGTATCGCACCTTGACAGACACGCGGCATACGGAATTGCATCGTGCCGCGGTGCTGGCAAAAGTCAGCCCGGAACTGGCCAAGGATTTGTTCAGCGAAGAAGCGGCCATGGATCACTTTGTGGTGGGAGATCCGAATGTGGACAAGAATCCCCACGTCCTATCTCAAGCAGATTCGGATGACGAAGACGATGATGAGATGGACTACGACGATGTGCTGAAGGCGGGCCGTGGACTGCAGAACGCACCAACTGAAGCGGCGCTAAGGCCCGACATCACCAGTGCGCTGGCCGCGCAAGTGCCTGCGTGGTTTGGAGCTGGCCAACGCGATGTGCGCCGAATGCTGGGCAGCAACAATTGGGTGGTGAGTGGGACTCACACCGCCACCGGAAAGCCGCTGCTGGCCAGCGATATGCATCTCGAGCTGACCATTCCGCCCATCTGGTACGAACTGCATTTGACCGCGCCCGGATGGAACGTGAAGGGCTTCACTTTACCTGGAGCGCCGATGGTAGTGGCTGGACACAACGACCGGATCGCCTGGGGGTTTACGAATAACGGCGCGGATGTGATGGATTTATATATCGAGACGTTTAATCCGGCGAATGCGGATGAGTATCGCGTGAACGGAACCTGGCGGAAGGCCGATGTGTTTGACGACGTCATTCACGTGAAGGGCGCACCGGACGAGCACCTGAAGATTGTGGTCACCCGGCACGGGCCGGTGGTGAAGCGCGAAGGCGCCAAAGCTTATGCCATGCGCTGGACGGCACTTGAACCCGGGGGCCTTTCGAGCACTTACAACTGGCTTGGCAAAGCACAAAACTGGAAAGAGTTTCGCGAAATCTTGAGCCATGTATGGGGGCCAGCGCAGAACGTCATTTATGCGGATGTGGATGGAAACATCGGCTATACCGTGGCCGCGCGGGTGCCGATTCGAAAGAAGGGCCGCGGCACGGTGCCCGTTCCGGGGGATACCGACGACTATGAGTGGACGGGTTACATCCCATTTGAGCAGATGCCGCAGAGTTTTAATCCGGAGAGCGGGTTGATCGTTACCGCGAATGCGCGCGTTACCGGCCCGGATTACAAACCGTATTTGACGGATGACTGGGAAGAGCCCTACCGGACGGCGCGCATTTATGATCTGCTGCACGATAAGCATGATTTGCGGCCGGAAGACATGTTAAAGGTGCAGACCGATGCGTACAGCTATCCCCACGTGTTTATTGCCGAACAATTGGTAGCCGCGGCCAAAGTCGCGCCGCCAAAAGAGGCGCGGGCGAAAAAACTGATTGAAGACGCCAAACAATGGAATGGGATTGCGGACGCGAACTCGACGGTGGTTTCGTTCCTTGATTCGGCACTGTACCGGGCCTTGGATCTGATTTTGCAACCGCAGCTTGGCAACGACACCAAATTATATGACTGGAGGCGAGTCGCGTTTTTGCAGCGCATTTTGACAGAGCGGCCGGCACGATGGCTGCCCGCGCAATTTAAGAATTACGATGAGCTCCTTGCGGCGGCGGCCGACGAAGCTGTGGCCAGGCTCGAAAAACAAAGCAAAGATCCCAATCCCGAGGATTGGGCCTGGAAGCGATTTAATTATCTGGACATGCTGCACCCGATTGGCCGCGAGGGAATCTTGAAGAAGCTTCTGAGCTTGTCGGATGAGCCGCAATCGGGGACGGAGTACAGTCCGCGGGCGGCTTCGCGGCATCATGGGCCTTCGGAGCGACTTGTCGCGAACCCGGCGAATTGGGATCAGTCCATCATACTGATTCCCGCGGGACAGTCCGGCCAACCCGGCAGCGAGCATTACACCGACCAGTTTCCCTATTGGTTCGAAGGAAAAGCCATCTACGGACCGTTCACCGACGCCGCCGAAGCAAAAACCAAAAAGCACACGCTGGCGCTGAATCCAGCAAATTGAAAACTCCCACGTAAATGCCGGAACTTCCTGAAGTAGAGGCAGTCGCGCGAACGTTGCGACCCATGATACGCGGGCGGCGAATCCGTTGCGTGCACGTGTTTCATCCGGTGCTGATCCGGCCTCAATCCATTGCCGAGTTCACTGCAGTGCTGCAAGGTGCACGCATCCTGTGGGTGTACCGCGTTGGCAAATATCTTTTCCTCTCCCTGGACCGCGGCCTCATCGAATTGCACTTTCGGTTTGACGGCCAACTGCTCTGGTTTAAGAATCCTCGTGAACTCGCAGCACGTGCGAACGCAAAAGTGGACGGCGTCCCGTTGGACGTGGCCATCGAGCTCAGCCAAGGCGTACTGGGCATTGTTGATCCGCGGCATTTGGGGCGCGTGCGCGCGTGGCGCTCCGGAAAGGAATGCCGATCGCTGAGACTGCTTGGCGTGGACGCTCTCGCTCCGGCATTCACCGCCAAAGCGGTTCACTCAAAATTGAGCAAATGCAAGCGTCCGCTAAAGGATTTTTTGCTAGATCAAACAAAATTTGCCGGTATCGGGAATATTTATTCGTGCGAAGCGCTATGGCACGCGCGCCTGGACCCGCGCCGCCGCGCGGATTCGCTACAGGAAGCGGAAGCGCGAAATCTGCACAAAGCGATTGTGTCGGTTCTCCGCCGTGCTTTAGAATGCTGTCTGGAGCCGTCGCCCGACTTTCGCGATCCGCATTGGTGGTTTCAGGGGTTGCAACGCATTCTGCGCGTGTACCAGCGCGAAGGATTACCGTGCCGCCGCTGCGGGGAGCAAGTTCAACGCATCAAACAGGGCGGGCGATCCACCTATTGCTGTTTGCACTGTCAGAAATAACGACTTGTCCCAGGCGGATGATGTGAATTTACCGACACAGAAAAAAATCGAACCTCCGAAGAAGCCTGATTTTGAGAAGTCTTTGGCGCGCCTCGAAGAAGTCGTGCGGAAGCTGGAGAGCCCGCAACTGTCGCTGGACGAAGCGATGAAGCTCTTTGAGGAAGGTGTCGGCCTCTCGAAAGAATGTCAAAAGCAATTGGAAGAAGCCGAAGGACGAGTGGAAATCCTGCTGAAAAAAGCCGACGGAAAAATGGCGGCCGAACCGTTCGAGGCCGAAGGCGAGTCTAACGAATGACCGGCCCTGCCATCGCAAATCCCGTTTCCTCTTTCATCCGATGAAACTACCCGATTTTTTCGAAGAAGACCGCATTGCCGTTGACGCCCATTTGGAACGGCTCATGCCTGCGGAAACGGTCCGGCCCTCCTCCATTCATTCTGCGATGCGCTATTCGGTGTTTGCAGGCGGCAAGCGCGTCCGGCCGATCCTGTGCCTGGAAACCGCGCGAATATTTGGCGAGGACATTGCCCATGCGCACTTCCCCGGCTGCGCAATTGAATTCATCCACACCTACTCCCTGATTCACGACGATCTCCCCGCGCTCGATAATGATGATTTGCGCCGTGGCAAGCCAACCTGCCATAAGAAATTTGGTGAGGCCATCGCCATTCTGGCCGGTGATGCGTTGCTCACGCTTGCCTTTGAGACGATCGCCAAATCACCAGTGCTGTCGGATCGTCAGGTCGCCATGTTGACGGAGATTTCAACGGCCGCGGGCACCATCGATGGCATGGTCGGAGGGCAGGTCGCCGACATCGAGGCCGAAGGCACCAAGGTCGGTCCTGAAATGCTTGAGTATATTCACCGCTCAAAGACCGCGGCGCTGATTCGTGCCTCCATCACCGCAGGCGCGATTTCCGCAGGTGCACCGGCGGAGGATGTCGCACGGCTACGAAGATTCGGCGAGACCATCGGATGGGCGTTTCAGGTCACTGACGATATCCTGGATGTGACCGAGACTTCTACGGCGCTGGGGAAGACGGCAGGCAAGGATATTGCCCAGCAAAAGGCGACTTACCCTTCGGTGTTTGGCCTGGAACGCTCGAAGCAGATTGCCAATGACCTGGCCACGAAAGCGATTGCGGAGCTGGCGATCTACGGCGAAAAAGCCAAGCGACTGCGCGAGATCGCGGAGTTTCTGGTTTTGCGACGGGCGTAAACTTTCACTACCAAATGAATCCCAAGACGGCACGCAAGCGGCTGGATGTGCTACTCGTCGAGCGAGGGCTGGCGGAGTCTCGCCAGAAGGCTCAGGCCATGATATTGGCGGGCGAAGTGCTCCTCAACGGCAAGCGCGCCGACAAAGCCGGGATGAATACGCCGGAAGATGCACGTGTGGAAGTGCATAGCCGGCTGCAGAAATACGCGAGCCGTGGAGGATTCAAGCTCGAAGGGGCGCTGGAAGATTTTCACGTTTTGCCGCTGGGGAAGACGTGTCTTGATGTGGGAGCGTCGAATGGCGGTTTTACGGATTGCCTGTTGCAGAATGGTGCAGTAAAGGTCTATGCCGTGGATGTGAACACGGATCAACTGGCATGGAAACTGCGGGAAGATAGCCGGGTCGCCGCGATTAAGCGGAACGCGCGAGAGCTTGCGGCCACGGATCTCCCCGAATTGGTGGATTTGGTCGTTGCGGATGTGTCCTTCATCGCCGTGAAGAAGGTTCTGCCGGGCGCAGTGCAGTGCGCTAAGCCTGGCGCTGATTTTTTGGTGCTGATCAAACCGCAATTTGAATTGGAACGCGAGGAAGTAGGAAAGGGCGGCATCGTGCGCGAGACGGAACTGCATCACAAGGCCATCGAGGGTGTTCGTCACGCGGCGGAAGCGCATGGACTGCGTTGCCTCGGCGTGCTGCCGAGCAAACTGATGGGCGCGGAGGGCAACCAGGAGTATTTCCTTCACGCCAGAAAAGCTGCTGGGGTAGAATCCCGATAGTCCATGCGAACCACACCAGAATTCAAAACCATCGGAATTATTTCGCGGCCCCGCCGGGCGAACTTGGCTGAAGTTGTGCCTGCGCTGCTGGAATGGCTCGAAAAGCGCGGCGTCGCGGCAGTCTACGACTCGGAGACGGCAAGTTGCCTGAAGGGTGACGGCGTCGGCAAAACACGCCATCAGATTGCCGAAGAAGCGGATCTGTTCCTGGTGCTTGGCGGTGATGGAACCCTCTTGGCGGCCTCCCGTGAAGCTGCCGTCCGTGGAATTCCGATTTTGCCCATCAACATGGGCAGTCTGGGGTTCCTAACAAACTTTACGGTAGAAGAATTGTACCCGGCGCTGGAAGCCACACTATTCGGCCAATACGCGATTGAAGAACGCGTGCTCTTGCTGGTGGAGCGCATCAACAAGGGCCAGGTGCTCACGCAGCAACGCGTGCTGAACGATGCGGTGGTACACAAAGGTACCCTAGCCAGAATGATCGAATTGGAACTGCATATTGACGGCGGATTTGTCTGCCGCTACCGCGCGGATGGCTTGATTGT
>Ga0208714_1000606_pt1 | contig 10104 bp, 10 predicted proteins | sample NGESurshal072012_3_FD_184461 | JGI IMG/M metagenome (GOLD analysis project Ga0208714, IMG submission 184461) | Arctic peat soil microbial communities from Barrow, Alaska - NGEE Surface sample 415-1 shallow-072012 (SPAdes) | ecosystem: Environmental > Terrestrial > Soil > Wetlands > Peat ... | reverse complement strand
GGCGAGAACGTAAAAGCCCGCGCCGACGAGTAAGGCCATGGCGATCGCTTTAAAAAAATCCTTAGGCTGAAAATTAGGATTGGCCTCTTCGGCAGCCTTGGGCACGGATTCGAAACCGGTTACGAAATACGGAACAATTTGCAACGTTAATAAGATTGAAGCGAAGGGCGCGTGACTGAACAACGGCCGGAGATGGGTGGGCGAACCGCTGCCCAGGCTGGTTAACAGAAGAACGAGAAAAACAACGAGCACGGCGGAGGTGGCCCAACTCTGGAACGTGGCGCTGGCGCGGATGCCGCGATAGTTGAGGAAGGCTAGGAAGAGCGTGAGGAAGATGCCGAGAAGCAGTCGCGGGAGAAACACCGGCTGTCCGGCAACGCGGTAAAGCTCCACGGTGTCGAGTTGGGGAAAAATGTAGGCCGCCAGTTTGCCAACGGCGACGGCTTCCCAGGGACAAACGATGAAATAAGCCAGAAGCATGATCCAGCCGGTGAGATAGCTGACGATAGGAGGGAAGACTTGCGCGGTATAGGCAGCCTCGCCGGCCGCATCAGGTAGGCGACGCACCCATTGGCCATAGATGTAGCCGACAGGCAGCAGCAGAAGTCCGCCGATGCCAAAGCCGAGCATGGCGCCGAGCGGCCCGCCGCGGCCGAGCCAATCATCCATCAGGACGACCCATCCGGTCCCAATCATGGTGCCGAAGCCCAGAGCGAAATAGTTGGCCAGGGTAAGCTTGCGAGCGAGTTGGGTCATGCGGCGTGTGGGCGAAGGAAAAGCAAGGTGAGCGGTATGCTAGTGGCGGAGCAGCAGCAAGTCAACGAATAGAACGCGTAAGAAGCTTGAAAGGAAGTAGGGGAGATAGCGGAGGTGGAGGAAACGGTGCGAACCAGCAGTAGGGATAATTCTGTTCAGTCTTCGTTGAACTGATTGCGCTTTTTGTACGCCATCCAAGTGATGCCAACGCAAATGAGCATGGGAGGAACAACCAGGACCAGGATGCCGCTCTTGAGGGCATGAATCATGCGAGAGCCGGAGCCCGCGGCTTGCGTATAGCAAAGAGCGCAGTTCTGCGCGAACAGGAGTGTCGGAGCGAGCAGAGACAATCCCAACGCGGAGATTTTTTTCAGGCCCAACCGTGGATTGAACATAACGGGCACTTCCCTCTCGTCGAGCAGGTTACTGCACCGGCGGACGCATGTGCAACAGGCGGACGCTGTCGGTCCAGATCATGTTCATCATCAGCAAAACGAAAATGGTGACGGGAATCAAGGTCAGAAAGAGGCCGCGGCGTTCCTGGGCGAGGTGCATGAAGTACATCAGTCCGAGCGAGGCGCTGCAGAGCGCCAGCAAGAGCAAGATAATCACCAGGGTGGGAGTAGCAAGGTCGCGAAACGCCAGAAAAACTTCCACCAGGAAAATGCCCAGGAGTACGAAATAGACAGGCAGATATTTGCGAATCACATTTCCGGAACCAGCCGCGGTGCTCATGGTGTTCTCTCCTTTGCAGCCTTAGCGAGCGATATTGGTCAGGTAAACCAAAGGCACAACGAACATCCAGACCAGATCAACAAAGTGCCAGTACAACCCGGTGGTCTCGACATGGCCGGGGGTGAGCTTGCCACGCGAGTACATGAAAGAAACGACGAGAATTCCGATGACTCCACTGATGACGTGCAGCAGGTGAAGGCCGGTAATGGAAAAAAAGGTCTGCCCGAAAAGCCCGGAGCTGAGGGTGATGCCACGGCCAAAGAGCTGAAACCATTCGCGGATGTGCAGCGCGGCAAAGATGATGCCCAGCAGCGTGGTGGAGTACAGGAAGCGCATGGCCTTAGGCTTGTCGCCAGACTTGGAAGCGTCGACCGCGCCGAGCATGGTGAGGCTGCTGGTGATCAGCACGAAGGTCATGAGTACGACGTTGATGATGCTGGCGGATTCGAAGGGACGCTGCCAGTTGGGCGTGGCCACGCGTATGTAGCCGTAGGCGAAAAGGAACGCGCCGAAGGTGACCGCATCGGAAATTATGAACAACCACATGGTCAGCTTACGCGAAGGTATCGCGTAAGGAGATTCTTCCATCAGGGCTCCGTGCCCATGGCCTGCGACTTGCGATTCGCTCACAGTTTTTCTCCCTAAGCTTCGTTTACAGCTTCATGCGGCACAGCACGAACAGATAAACCCAGAGGACTCCAAGAAAATGCCAGTAAATCGCCGTGCTATCGAACAGGCTGCGACGAAAAGTGGAGCGAGTTGCGACGACGCGCGCCGTCAGATACGCGAGCACGGCAATGCCTGCCAGCAAGTGCAAGACATGTATGAACGTGAGGACGTAAAAGAACGAGCTATTGGGATTGGTCGCCAGGTACAGGCCCTGGGCTCGCAATTGTTGCCATGCCATGTATTGCCCAACACAAAAGCCAAGGCCGAGAACAAGGGTGAACAGCAGCCAGATGGCGCCTTTTCGGCTCTGCGAAGCGTCAATATAGCTGCCGCCGGACATGTAGCGGCGGGAGATTTCGATGGTGACGCTGCCGCAAAGCAGAAGGAAGGTGTTGAAGTATAGGATGGAGGGCAGAACAATGTGGCCCCAGTCCGAGGTGCCCTCACGAACAAAAAGCGCGCTGGTGAAGGCCGCGAAGGACATGGTGATGGTGAAGAGGCCAAGCCAGATGCCGCTGCGCGAAGCGCGATCGGCGCTGCTGGACTGCAACAAGACCGATTGAGGATTCACAGTTGAAACTGATGACATAAGCTCGATTCCTTTGGAAGAGAGGCGGCGCGGTCAATGTGCACAACGCGCCGCCTTCCTAACTCTTAATCAACGCTGCTGATGGCCTGTTCCGGCGAATCCTGCATGACAAAGTCGCCCTTCGAACCCTTTACGCCATACTGATAAGGATCGTGATAGACGATCGGGTGTTTGCCGCCAAAATTGTCCCAAGGCGGAGGCGAAGGCATGGACCATTCAAGAGTGGTGCCATTCCAGGGGTTATCGGAAGCGGGAGTGCCTTTGAAGCGGCTGTAAATCAAATTGAATAGGAAGATGAATTGAGCCGCGCCGGTCACCAGCGCAGAAATGGTGATGAAGCGATGCAGATTCATCAGGTCGGGGCCCATGAAATCGTCCACGAAGGAAGAGTAGCGGCGAACGTTGCCGACCAATCCCAGGTAGTGGAACGGCATGAAGACGCAATAAGCGCCGATGAAGGTGATGAAGAAATGGATCTTTCCCCAGCCGTCATTCATCATGCGCCCGGTCATCTTCGGGAACCAGAAGTACGTCCCGGCGAATACGCCGAACAAAGCGGCAACGCCCATAACCAGGTGGAAGTGGCCGACCACGAAGTACGTGCCGTGAAGATAGATGTCGATGGAAGGCTGCGCCAGAAAAAAGCCGCTAACGCCTCCGCTGACGAACATGGAAATAAAACCGAGGGCGAAGAGCGACGCGGAAGTAATTTGAATATCCGCGCCATACAAACTGCCCAACCAAATCAGCGTCATCACCGTCGCCGGAATGGTAATCGTCAGGGTCGGGAAAGAGAATGCCAGCGAAGACATCGGATTCATTCCACTGACGAACATGTGATGGCCCCAAACCATGTAGCTCAGGAAACCGATGGACATCATGGAATAGATGATGACTTTTGCGCTAAGCAGCGGCTTGCGCATGCTGTTGATCAAAATATGAGAAACGATGCCCATGGCCGGGAGAATGGCGATGTACACCTCGGGGTGGCCGAAGAACCAGAACAGATGTTGCCAGAGCAGCGGTGAACCGCCCGAGTGCGGCTGCAAGCGGTCGCTGATCACCAGTCCGGCGGGAATGAAGAAGCTCGTGCCGGCGTGCCGGTCAAGAATCAGGAGGATACAAGCGGGCAGAAGAACCGCGAAGGCCAATAGCGAAATGCAGGAGGTGATAAACCATGCCCAGGTGGAGATTGGCATGCGCATCAGGGTCATGCCCTTGGCGCGCAGATCGAGGGTGGTGGCGATAAAATTCAGGGAGCCGAGCAGCGACGCGATACAGAAAATCGCGATGGACAATCCCCACAAACTTGCTCCCCACTGCATGCCCGGTCCGGCATCTTTGCCAACGGCGCTGAGCGGCGCGTAGGAGGTCCAACCGGCGATGGGCGGTCCGTCCGGGATGAAAAAGGCAAGGATGAGCACGACGAAGGCGAGGAAGGTGGTCCAGAAAGACATCATGTTGAAGCGGGGGAAGGCCATGTCTTCCGCGCCAATCTGGATGGGTAGGAAGTAATTCCCGAACGCCGCGAATGGAGCGTTGGTCAATACAAAGAAGACCATCAGCGTGCCGTGCATGGTCAGCAGCGAAAGATAATATTCCGGCGTCATCACGCCACCCGGCGCGCCCACCTTGGAGAGCAACTCAAGACCAGGAATCCGGGAGTTTGGCCAAACGAGGTGGATACGCATCAACCAGGAAAGCCCCATGCCGATAAAAACGGCGACGAGGGCCAGTGCGTAATACTGCTTCCCAATTACTTTGTGATCCAGACTGAAGACATACTTCCGGATAAACCCTTCCGGGGGAGCATGAACATGAGCCTGTGGGGCTGACGTCTCCTGCATCGGAACACCTCGCGTAAGTGAAGCTTAAACTTTCCGGGACCCAAGCTGCCTTTACTGCGGACTGATCTTGCGTTACTGATTGATGGCCTTACTGTGCCGCCGCCTGATCTTTCATCCATTTATCGTATTCAGGTTGCGCCATTACATTGAGGTAGGCCTTCATGTTGTAGTGGCCCAAACCGCACAACTGGGTGCAAACGATTTCGTACCTCCCTACCTTGGTAGCGGTGAAATGAACCGCCAGATCGAGGCCGGGCACGAAGTCCTGTTGAATGCGCAGTTCGCGGACATAGAAGGAATGACCAACATCCTTGGCATGCATCAGTAACTGAACTTCCCGGTTGAGGGGGACAACGAGTTCGGCGGACACAATGTCGTCTCTGGCTTCGACTTCGTTGGCGGGATCCAAACCAAAATAATTCTGATTGCCTTCGTCAATTTTATCGGGGTGGAGAGCGCCAAACTTACCGTCGGCGCCGGGATAGCGGAAGTAGTAAGCAAATTGGCCGGCTTGGGCTTGAATCTGCAGCGCGTCGGCCTTAGGCGCGGTGAAATAGACACTGCCCCAGGCTTTTTGGCCCATCACACCTAAGGCGAGAATTTCCGTGCCCACCAACACGACAGCGGCAATGACCATGACTTTCGCGCCACCGGGGAACGACTTGAGCGGACTGCCTGCTTTGCGATTGGTGAAGGACCAGATAAAAAAGGCGAGGACCAATTGAGCGCCGATGAAGGAGAGCCCGGCCTCCCACATGGTTTCGTGCAACTGGTCGTCAATCATGTGGCCGTGGGTGGAAATATCTTCCGGCATCGCATACTTGTTGATGATGATGGGGTATGCGGAAACCAACGCGACGATTACCAGTACGACAGCAAATATCTTCCCCATTGCTCCTCGCCTCTGCCCAAGTCCATGGACGATTCACAGATAGCCGTGCGATTGAAATGTAATTTGGCCCAGTAAAAAACCAAGCCCTAAATCAATAGGGCTTGGCTTTGAACACGAACGTAATGGTCTTTGTTTCCGACCCGCTGATGGTCACATCCTGCGTTTGCTCGCCATAGGATTCCTGCCAAGCGGTGATGGTGTACTTGCCCGGAGGAAGATTCGCCAGGGAAAATGCGCCGCTCTCGCTGGAGACGGCGTAGTGCGAATTCTTCAACACCGCAAAGTTGCCGTGCATCCAGGGATGAATGTTGCACTTCACCGGAATGAATTCGGCTTTGTCATACTTTTCGGTGATCGCGGGGGATCCTGGCGGCTGCGACTTGTTCCATTCGCGGTTCAGCTTTGGCAGCGGGTGGATGTTATGCGAAGTCTGGTCCTCGTTGCTGATCTTCAGTTCCTGGTTTACTTGGAAGGCCAAAACGTGAGGGATATAACGGCAGCCCTTCTGGGTGAAAACCGCGGCCGAAGAAGGCGCGGCATCGTCAGGAGCGCCGGCGGAAACGTAAACGACGACGTCCGCAAGGGTGTTGCCAGGGCCAGTGACGACTGTTTCCGAGGTCACGGGAGTGGCGTACATTTTCGCGCACGACGGTTCTTTGGACATATCGATCGGCTTCATCTTCGCCGGCGTGCCTTCGTACGTCACTTTGCCGGTGATGGTGCCGCCGCTGGGTCCGGGCCCTGCAAAGGCCACGGACGCGGTGGCGAACATGACCACCCCCGTAAGGACTAAATATTTGATGTGCATATTCGTCTTCCTCCTGAACTTGTAAGGCAAATTCCCGACCGCTAAACGGTTATGGTTTTACACCCGAACCGGTGTACGTGTTCTCCACTTTTTTGGCATTGACGATTTCTGCGCCCTGTTTGGTGCCTTCCCACATGGTCAGTTCGGGGCTCTTGTTGTTGGTTTGTAGCGTGCGCAAATAGTGCACGAGGTCCCAGGCTTCTTCCGGCTTGACGACGTCTGCGAACGACGGCATAGGCGTGCCATCCACGCCGGTCATGAAAATCCGATACAAGTCCTGGTTGGAACTGCCGCACTTGGAGCGATTCGAGGAACTAAAATTGTAAGGCCGGATAGGCTGGTCGTTGCTGTCGGTCAACGTGGAAGCGGAAGGACCGTCACCTCGCCCTTCTTGACCATGACACTTCCAGCATTCCAATTTCTGAAATAGCTCGGAGCCATGTTGGATGCTGGCCACGGTCAGAGCCGGTTCCGGTGGAATGGGGATCACGTCGCCGGGTTTCTCACTCTTGAAGCGTGGAGAAAACGTCTTGATGAAGGCCACCAGGTCAGCGCGCTGCTGGCTAGTGAGAGCGGCCCAGCTTGGCATGTTGGTGAAATTGAACCCGCGCACCAGCGAATTGTACAAATCCTGATCGAGCGGCAACGTACCGGTGGGAGTAGAACGACACTTGAATGTGCCCTGAACGAAATTGCGTGGATTCGGGGTTACGTACGGTGCGTTTTCCCCGTTGCCATCGCCGCGGGCGCCATGACATCCCCAACAGTAGCGATAGTAAAGCTGCTGCCCCTGTTCGGAATGCCCGGTCAAATTCCCGATATGCGATTCCATCTGCTGCGCGGAAGCGGCCAAAGGAAGAAACAGCGCGGCGGCGAGGACTAAGCAAACTTTTTTCATTCGAATGTTTTTCATAGTTCCTCTCCTTAGAACGCGAAGTCGAAGCCAAACATCAAACTGCTGCTGGTCAAGTCGATCGGCAGTCCAGTAATGGGTGAAACTAGGACACTGCGCTGCCTGACAATGGAGTACTCATTGTGGAAGGCGAAGCCTGCGCGACTGCTGATGAATGGGTAGTAGCGGACGCCCACCGTAAACGCATCAGTATTTCCAAGGTTGGAAGGATTGCCTGGATTTCCTGGGGTCGCAGTAATCGCCTGTTGCGACATCCGGATCAACTCATATCGGTTGATCAGGATAAGTTGGGGATTCAGATTGTAGTGGCTTTCAAACAAAGCGCCGTTCCATGAAGGTGCATGGGCACCGGCGGGAAGGCCCAAGGGCCCCAGGTTCCTGGCAGTGTTGGTGCCAAGATAGACGCTGTCATGGCCGTGGAAATACATCGTCGTGATGTCAAATTTCTTGATGTACCACATGCCGATTAGGCCTGCCCGGTAATACGCCTCGTTCCCGATTCCCGTGCCGTTGACGGGCACCCCTCCGCTTGAGTACCGTGCGTAAGTAGATGCTTGGCCGAGATAGGCAAATCCTCCCACGCGTTGCAGCCCCAGACCTCCGACCTCAAAGGCCTGGCTTGCGGCAAAGTAGCCCTCGTAGGCATGACCTGCGGCAGTGCCGACTCCAGTTTGGAAGTCTGGATTCCCGTCCGTTCCACTTAACAAAGATGCCGAGATGCGGGTGCGATCATTCTTGGAATGGCCCATCCATTCCACGCCAATTTGGTTATCGCCCAAACCAAAAACGTACGCACTGGACGCTACTCCCGGAGCCACCCACGGTTGGAAATGGTAGTTTTGATAGAAGCCGCCGTTGGAGGAAAGCGTAACGATGCGCTTCTCAGAGAGCAGGTTATCCAACTCAAATTTTCCGGCTTTTATGTTGAACCAACTCGAGCCCAATATGTTGCTGAACCGCACGTTTACGGACTCAAAGTGGAAAGCACCGGTCTCATCCGAAGACGGAACCAATAGGAAGCTGAAATTCTTCGCCAGCGTTCCGGCAGTCAGCAAGTCCATGCCGGTGTAATCGAAGCCATTTGTTTTTATGTTTGCTATGGTCGAGGTTTCATTTGCACCATCGACAATCACGTGGTTGGCGGTTTCCAGGTGCCAATTCGGAGTGATGCGTAGCGATATCGGCCAATACGCCGCTTGCTGGAAGATGGGGGCATCGCGGTCATTCCCCATCTGATACCCGTTGTCTTTGAATTGCTGGCCGAATGGGCTAAGTTTTGGCCACGCTTCGTGGCAAGATGAACACGGCATCCCATATTTTCGGGCGAATGCAGGGATGGCGGATGCCGGCCGGCAATCCGCTAAAAGTAGAGTGAGAATGCACAGTGTGTAACACAAATAGACGGCCAAACGGGCCGCCGTTGATCTGATTTTCACAGAACCCCACCGTTCCATACTGCCTCCTCTGATCGTTGAGCGCGACGTCGAGCAGACAACCAATTTCCGCCGTTCAATTAACTTGAGTAGGGAATGGAATACGGGCACTACAAAACCGTGGGTCTATTAAACCCAACGCGAACGCGTTCTACGGCCGGTGTGCTCAACAATCTTCCACCGAAAGTCCGCTCCCTCTCTCCGTCACGAGTTCGAGCGCAGAATTTCGATTCCCTGAACCGTGGGCATCCTACTCCCAGTCTTTCCCGCAATGCAAGAGATTTCTTACATGCATCAAAAAATGTGTTGCCTGGATAGGACGATCTCCCGTTGAATGGTCGAGAATTTTCCGTTAGACCGCAATTTGACACCGGCAGAGCTTCGCGCTAACACAGTAGGTGCAAGAGACAAACATGGAAAAGCGAGTTCAGCCTGCAACAAATGGATACCGGCGGCCTGCCCGGCTAGGAGCCGGAGTGTTGCTGGCCGTTTCCGTATTCGTATTTTCCGCTGAATGCGCGGGGAAGGAACGCGTTGCCGCTGCCGGACTGGTGCGCGAATTTTCTGCCGCACCTGAGTACGTTCGCCAAGCGATTCAAACCGTGCTGCACGACCAGGTAATCCATGGGACGCTGGTGTTCGACAAGGAACCGACACTGAACGGCGCGGAAGTTGCCGACTCCACTCCATGGTTTGAGGCCTGGACTGGGCCCGGTGAGGTTTATTACAAGATTCGCAAAGACGCGATCGCTCCCCGGCACTTCCTGGAAAGTGCCGACAAGGGCACAATCGCCGTCCGTTATGTGCTGATTCCGGTAAGCGGCGAGCGCACGCGCGTGAGAATTGACGCCATTTATGTGGAATCCTCGCACAAGCAGATCCATATCTCCGATGGCAACGTCGAGAAAATGGAAATGAAAGAGATAAAAGACCGCATTGATGATGCGGAGCAAACCGCCCAGGCAGCCGCGGAGGCGAAACGCAGAAAAGATAGCACCGAAATTGTTCATCAAACCTACATTCGCCAGCGCGAAGACGAATCCACGCGATTGAGCACCGCTGAGACTTCCGAAAAGCAACTACAGCAACAGGTGAACGATTTGCGGCATGAGGTGGAGCGCCGCGTGAAACAGCCGGGAGCGGAGATCAAAGCTGCGCCGTTTCAGTCCGCGGCAACCTTAAAGAGTATGCCGGGAGGCGCGGAACTGGTGATTTTGATCGTCACGCCCCATTGGCTCGGAGTGGAAACGCTGGAAGGCCGGCGCGGTTGGATTCAGGCGAACGAACTGGAGCCGTTGCCTTGATAGCGACTACCAGGGCCAAAACATCATTTTTGCTTTTTCTGTTTCTAACTTTTTCCGTGGGCCTGCCAACTTGGGGCCAGACAGCAAATTCGTATGCGCGAAGCTTCTTCAAATCAAAAACAGAGGTAGAACAGGCCTTGAACGACCTGCAGGTTTCT
>Ga0208714_1000605_pt1 | contig 10106 bp, 5 predicted proteins | sample NGESurshal072012_3_FD_184461 | JGI IMG/M metagenome (GOLD analysis project Ga0208714, IMG submission 184461) | Arctic peat soil microbial communities from Barrow, Alaska - NGEE Surface sample 415-1 shallow-072012 (SPAdes) | ecosystem: Environmental > Terrestrial > Soil > Wetlands > Peat ... | reverse complement strand
TCGCTCAATGAATTCGAATCTCGTGGAGCCTTCCGCTGCGGGCGGCCCCTGTGTCATGGTCATCTTCGGCGCCAGCGGCGACCTCACGCATGATTGGATGATAGACGTCATCTATGGCCCGCATGGCGCGCCGGATTTCTTCACCGACGAGGACATCGACGAACTGTTTTCGACGGGCTACGAGGTGCATTACAACAGCGCCCGCACGGGCGTGCGCCTGATCGGCCCGAAGCCGCGCTGGGCGCGCGCCGACGGCGGCGAGGCGGGGTTGCACCCGTCCAATATTCACGATAACGCCTATGCGATAGGCGCGCTCGATTTCACCGGCGACATGCCGATCATCCTCGCGCCCGACGGCCCGAGCCTCGGCGGCTTCGTCTGTCCGTTGGTCATCGTCAAGAGCGATCTGTGGAAGATCGGCCAGTTGCGGCCGGGCGACAGCATCCGCTTTTGTCCCGCGCCGCAAACCTCGGCTTCCGGCGTCGCGACGCGCGAACGCGGCGATCCCGTTCTTCATCGCGATGTTGGCGGCGAGGTCCCGGTTCTCTATCGCCGCGCGGGCGACAGCTATCTGCTCGTCGAATTCGGCCCGCTCGCGCTCGATCTTGGCCTGCGCATGCGCGTCCATCTGCTGCATCAGGCGCTGATCGAGGCGAGTCTCGCGGGCGTCATCGACCTGACGCCGGCCGGCGCCCGCGCGATCGGATCCGATGGCCTCGCGCCGGTCAGGCTAACCGTGCTGTCCGCAGGGACCCGCGGCAGCCGTTCGGATCGTTCTGCCAAGGGCTGAGCCAGCTTCGGCGCGGTACCGATACAACTCAGCCTGACTGTCCGGCCAATGATGGGAAGAAGGCCGTAGAAAAATCCACGGCCTTCTTCCGGCAGTAAGGAAGTGAGCGATCAACTGCCGGCGAGGCCGTCGGCCCGGCCGCATAAATTCGCCTAATACTGCCCGATTTTCGACCCACTACGACCAGATTTGAAGGAGAAGCTTCCTATAGGGAATGCCGCGTTTCTACTTGGACCTCGATTGCAACTTCACTGCATGAGGTGCTGAATGAAGAAACAGACACCGTTAGTCGCTTTCGCCGCCTGCGTCGCAACGTTCTCGTCAATCGGGATACAAACTGCGGAGGCGAAGCAAAAATGCAGTGCCGCGATGCCGTCGAATCTGCACGGATATTGGTCGTGGCGTCTGATTGACGGAAGAAAATGCTGGTACGAAGGCAAGCCCATGCTTTCGAAATCCTTGCTCGAGTGGCCCACGCACGCTTCGGCACAACCGACGCACGCTTCGGCACAACCGAATTCCGATCGAGAACCTGCAAGCGTCCCGCCGGAGAAGCCCGGCAATCCCCTGGATTCACAAGCGTGGGCGCCGGATGACTCGGATACTTTCGAAGCGCGGTGGCGCGCTATCGGAATGACGCGTTAGGCGGCATGAATTTTGATTGAATCGATCCGTCTGCGTTCCGTTTACCTCTCCCTATGGGAGAGGTAACAAGAGCGCCGGATTCGCAGGCATCGTCTCGAAACGACCAAATCGCGCCTGTAGAACCAGGCGATGTCCGCGCGGGAATGACCAGCACTGCGGCGCGCGGAAACGCCCGAACAGTGCCGTGAGCGCGCCATGTCTGCATCTCTCTCCGGACGCATCAACATCGGATCCATCCGCGCGACAACGATGGCGGTATTCGCCATTTCCCTGCTCTCTGCAGGGACCGCACACGCTCAATTCCAGTTCTGGCCCCGGGTCACGTTCTGGCCGGGCCATCACGCTCCGTTCAAACACAGGCATCACCACCGGCAGACAAATTCTGAATCGGCCAGGGATGCCCGGCCCGAGGCCGCTCCGAAGGGGCCGCTCCAGATCATCATCTCGATCGCAGACCAACGGGTCGCGCTTTTCGACAATGGGACCCTGATCGCGCGGTCTTCGGTGTCCACGGGAGTTCAGGGGCATCCTACGCCGCTGGGCGTGTTCAGCGTGATCGAAAAAAGACGATGGCACCGTTCGAATATTTATAGCGCAGCGCCCATGCCCTACATGCAGCGCATCACCTGGTCGGGGGTCGCGTTGCATGCCGGTGTCGTGCCCGGGCATCCGGCGTCACACGGCTGTATCCGTTTGAAAAACGACTTTGCCGCTCGACTCTGGCATCTCACGAAGCGCGGCACGCGCGTGATCATTGCGCACGACGATGTCCAGCCGGTCGAGACAACCAATCCGCACCTTTTCCAGCCGAAAGCCGTGTCTGATTCGGCGGCATTTCAGCCTGGCACAGTCGCGGGCAATAGCATTGGTGCAGCCGCGGCAACGCAGGGATCGACGGTGTCCAATACCGAAACTCCGGAAACCGCCAGTCTCCAGGTTCCGGCCTCGGCTCCCGCCGCAGGCGCACCTAAAAAGATCGTTCCGATCTCCGTCTTCGTGAGTCGCAAGTTGAGCAAGCTCTTCGTGCGCCAGGGCTTCTCGCCGTTGTTCGATGTTCCGGTCAGAATCGAAAATCCGGAGCAGCCGCTGGGAACGCACGTGTTTACCGCAATGGAATTCCAGACCGAGGGAGCGGGCGTTCGCTGGACCGTCGTGTCGCTTCAGAAGGAATTTCCCCGCATGTCCGAGGCTGCCGCGAAAGAGCGCGAAGCGCCCGCAAAGCAAGCTGCGGTCCTGTCGGTACCGTCGCCTGACAAAGCCAACGCTGCTCTCGACCGCATCGAAATCCCCCAGGATACGGTTGCGAAGATATCTGAACTCCTGACGCCCGCCTCTTCATTGATTATTTCCGACGACGGATTTAGCCATGAGACGGGAAAGGGCACCGACTTCATCGTGGTCACGCATTGATGCGGCGGCGCAACCCACCTCTGCGCAAGTCCGCTTTTCTTTCACGGGTTTATCCCGCCTCACGCGCGGCGCCGCGCTCAGTGGCGTGATTTGGGCTGCGAGCCTCTCCCGCGCGCCCCGCGGACTTGCGCGCAAAATCTAATTTCTCAAGCCGGATCAAGCTGTTTCTACCTGTCCAGTCCCGTTTGAAAAAATATTCTGGTTTTCCGAAATCGTAAATCACCTTATACCCCCGCCGTCCACCCCACTCGAGGGGCGTATCGCGATCGTCACGGACGCGGGGTTGGATGCGGTGGCCGCGAGCGGCGCTTCTGACGAGAGCGCTTTGCTTGCGGACGGCAAAATCGTGTGGTCCTGACGCCTCGACGCCGGCGTCAAGTTTGCGGGAAGCAATTTTCGCGAGCGACGGTGACAAGAAAGCCCGATCGCCGGGGAGAGCGCGACATAAGCCGTAAAGCCATTGCGTGCGGGGATGCCGGGTGATTTTCGGTGCGACCGCTGTGAATACTCGTGTGCATCCTGCACTACCACTTCGCACACGAGGCTGCGGGTGCACTGGGCACCCGGCATTCCCCACGCCCTCTTTTGGGGCGGAAGTTTCATCAATACCTCGGGCGCGTCGCGCGGCGAGAGTTAAACGCATGTGTGGAGGTCGTCATTGCGTCTGTCGAAATCGTCATTGACGGCGTTAGAGCTCCCGCAATCGAATGGCAGCGTTAGGACGAGCCTTGCCCCGTCAGCGCAGCGGCTTCTTGAGCAGCGAAAAACGGTCGGGGTCGAGGCCCATCGACGGCTGCAGCATCGGCGCTTCCACCGTGCGTGCGGCCGGCCGTTCGTTGATGCCGGGGCCGTTGGGAATGTCGCGATGCGAGGTAGCCCCGCGCCAACGCTCGAGCACGGCGCTGACGAAATGCATATCGTGGCCGGCGGCGACCGACGGCACCGTCGAAATCGTGGCTTCACTGCGCGGCAATTGATGCGGCGGCACTTCCTTGAAGCGCAGGCGGGTCGGCAATGCCACGCCTTCGCCGAATGCCAGCACTTCGCGGGTGCCGAGCGAGGGCACGAACGACAGCAGGTTTGCCGCGGCGTCGGACACCGCCGAGCGCAGCAGCGCCTGGTCGCGGTCGTTGGCAAGGCGCATCGTGAACAGCGTGTTGCACTGGGAAATGATGGTGGCGTCGAGTTCGGCCGGACGCTGCGTGACCAGCCCGAGATAGACGCCGTATTTGCGGCCTTCCTTGGCGATGCGCGAGACCGCCTTGCGGGTCGGTCCGAAGCCGATGGTGCGGTCGGCCGAAGCGTAGCGATGCGCCTCTTCGCAGACGAACAGCAGCGGCGAGACGCCGTCGCTCCACAGCCCGAAATCGAACGCCATGCGGCACAGCACCGACACCACGGAATCGATCACTTCGGCGGGGAAGCCGGCCAGCTGCATCACGGTCATCGGCCGGCCATTGGCCGGCAGGCGGAACAGATGGCTGACGACTTCCGCCATGGTGTCGCCGCCGACATTGGCGTTGTCGAACATGAACGTGTAGCGTGGATCGTTGCGCACGGTCTCGATGCGCGAAACCAGCTTGTGATAGATGATGCGCGAGGAGCGGTTCTCGAGCTTGCCCATGCGCTCGTCGATCAGCGAGATCAGGTCGACCAGGCGATAGGGGACGGGCGTATCGACGGTGAAGCCGACCGCCCGGGTATCGGCGCGCTTCAATCCCATGCGCTCGGTGTTCTGGTACTGGGTATAGATTCCCTTCGCCACCGGAATCACTTCGGCGAGAATGTCGAGTTCTTCCGGCACGCCGGGCCGGCCGGCGAACAGCACGTCGGCGATCTCTTCGAAATTGAAGAGCCAGAACGGCAGCTTCAGATTGCGCGGATTGAGGACCAGCGAGCGGTCGCCGAAACAGCGGCCGTATTCGTTGTGAACGTCGAGCAGGAAGATCCGCAAATTCGGCCGCGCCTTGAGGATCTCGTTCAACAGCAGCGACACGCCGGTCGACTTGCCGACGCCGGTCGAGCCGAGCACGGCGAAATGCTTGGAGAGCATTTCCTCGATGTCGACATAGGCGATGACGGATGGATCTTGCTGCAGGGTGCCGACATCGATCTGGTCCGACCCGCTCGGCGCATAGACCGTGCGGAGTTCCTGGTTGGTGATCAGGTCGACGGCATCGCCGATGGTCGGATAGGTGGTGACGCCGCGCTGGAATTTCGGGCGGTCCGGGCCGCCGAGGATTTCGCCGAGCAGGTCGATCGAGGCGGTCGCGATATAGGCGTCGGAAGCCGGCAGATTTTCGCAGGATACTTCCGTGATCATGGCGACGATGGAGGAATTGGCGCAGTGGATGCTGACGAAGCGGCCGACGGTGGCCCGCACCTCGGAGACGCCCATCTTGCTTGCCGCCAGAAGCCCGACCCGCGCCATGGAGCCGCGCACCGAAATCACACGTCCGAGGGATGTCACGATGGTTGAACCTGGCAAGTCATGAATTCGGGTCGGGACACCACTATCGCAGGCGGGGTTGGAGAAACGGTTAAACCGGTGCGGTCCCGGATGCCTCAAATCCGCGGCATCTCGGTCGGGATTTCATCGTCGGCATCGCCGGGAGGGCCAATTCTTGCCGGAAAATGAGAGGTTTTCGACAGCGGTCCTTAATGACCCTGCCGGTAGCTGCTTAACGTTTCGTTTACCAACCCAAAAAGGACCGGAGGTTGCAGGTCGCTTTCCTCGACGGCGATCAGCCCGCGGCCTTTGGCTTGGCCAGGTCCCGCTCCCAGCCGAATACCGAGCGGCCATCCAGTTCGGGCGATGCCGCGCGCTCGGTGGCGATGAAGGAATCCAGCGACGGTCCGTGCGCGGTGCGCTCGAGCCGGCGCGCCTGATCGTCGAGACGTTTCAGGGCGCCCATCTCCTCGTCGCGGCCGAGCCTTGCATGTTGCACGGCCGATTTCAGGACGCGGATGGTTTCGTCGTAGACCTTGATCGGAACGGGGTAGGGATGCCGGTCCTTGCCGCCATGCGCCAGCGAGAAGCGCGCCGGATCGCGAAAGCGGTAGGGCGCGCCGTGGACGACCTCCGCGACCATCGCCAGCGAGCGCACCGTGCGCATGCCGACCCCCGGCGTGAGCAGCAATTCCGGAAAGTCGAGCGGGCCGCGCTCGGCGGCGGCGGCGAGCGTGCCGTGCAGGCGGCGCGAAAATACGTCGGTCGATCGCACGTCGTGATGATCGGGCATCACGAGGTGCGGCAGCATCGCTTGCGCGGGGGTTTTCCCCGTCAGCGCTTCCAGTTCGTGCACGATGCGGTCGGGGCCGAGGCCTGTCAGCAACTCGAGCTGAGCCGCTCGAGAAGTTTCCGCCCGCTTGTCGGTCAGGTTGACGATCTCGCCCTGCGCCGGTCCATCGATCGCCGTGTGGGGCGCATCGACAAAACTCGCCAGGTTTTCCGAATGCCAGTGGTAGCGGCGCGCCTGCCGCTTGTCGCCGTTCATGCCCTGCTGCACGACGGTCCACTTGCCATCATCGGTGACGAAGAAGCCATGAAGGTAAAGATCAAAACCGTCCTGCACCGCGGCGCTGTCGACCTTGGCGACCAGACGGCTTGCGCGCGTCAGCCCGGCGCCGTCGAAACCGATGCGCTCGCCGAGCGGTCGCAATTCGTCGGGTGTTTTTCGCGAGTGCTGGCCGCGGCCGCCGCAGACATGGATTCCCAGTTCGTCCTGCAGCGGCCCGAGGCCGCGCTTCAGCGCGCCGATCACGCTGGTCGTGATGCCGGACGAGTGCCAGTCCATGCCCATCACGGCGCCAAACGACTGGAACCAGAATGGATGCGACAGCCGCTGCAGGAATTCGTCGCGGCCGTAATGGTGCACGATGGCTTGGGTGATGATGGCGCCGAGCGAGGACATGCGCGTCGCCAGCCATGGCGGCACGCGTCCGCCATGGAGAGGGAGGTCCGCGCTGCCGGTCCGTCGTGCCATTCTGTTCCTCGATTGCAGGAATCGTTCAAAACTCTATCAGGTCTTCGGCGCGGCCATGGTGCGGAACGTGATGGAATATCCGGGCGCTTCGACGGCGGGGTTGGGGGAAGGGCTCGTAAAAAATGCAAATTGCTCGGTCAAGCCAGCAGTCCCTTGGATAGTGGTCGGATTGATCCCAATATGTGGGAGGCTCGGGCTCCCAAGGGAAGGTGGGAAACCGTGCGCACGGAAATCCGGCGCAGCCGAGACGAGGAGCATTCATGACCAGGGTTGTTTCGGTCAACGTGGGCATGCCGCGCGAGGTGCCCTGGCGCGGCAAGTCAGTCAGGACCGCGATCTGGAAACGTCCGGTCGAGGGCCGGGTGTTTGCCGGTCGCCTTAATCTCGCCGGTGATGCTAAGGAATGGCGGACCGCGACGTCTGCATCGGAGACCGATACCGGATCGGCGGCGCCATCTTTGAGGTCACCCAGCCGCGCGTCACCTGCTATCGCCTCGGCATCAGAATGGGCAACGCGCGGATGCCTGCGCTGGTGGTGGCCCATCGAAGACCCGGTTTTTACATGCGGGTACTCCAGCAGGGCGAGATCGGGGCGGGCGACGCGATTGAGAAGATACCGGACGGTCCCGAGCGCATGACCGTCGCGGAGATCGATCAGCTTCTGTATTCCGCGGACCACCCGGTGGATGCGCTGCGCAGGGCGGTGCGGATTTCCGCATTGAGCCCCGGCTGGCAGGGTTCGATGAACTCCCTGCTCGACGCCGAGCTGGCGGGAAGGCACGACGGAAATGCCGGTCTTTCGGCGGCGCCCGCGGCAGCGCCTTCCTGGACCGGCCTGCGCCGGTTGCAGATCGTCGCCAGCAAGCGCGAAAGCGACGACGTCCGGTCGTTCGATCTTGCGGCCGAAGACGGATCGGGTTTGCCGGACGCGCTGCCCGGGCAGCACCTCGTTATGCGACTAAAGCCCCGGGCGGAGTCGGCTCCCGTCCTGAGAAATTATTCGCTGTGTGGGCCGCAAGGCGTGGGCATCTACCGGATCGCCGTCAAGCGGGAGCACGACGGCATCGCAAGCGGCTATCTGCACGAGCGGGCAAAGGTTGGAGACGTGCTGGAGGCCTCCGCGCCGCGTGGATCGTTCGTGCTGGAACCAAAGGCGTCACCGGTTGTTCTCATGAGCGCCGGAGTAGGCATCACGCCGCTGCTGGCGATGCTGCAAACGCTGGTCGAAGCCGAACAAGCTTCACCGCGCGAGGTCTGGTGGATCCATTCCGCACGCGACGGCGCGCACCATCCCTTTGCCGACGACGTGCGCCGTCTGATCGCCGGCCTGGACAAGATGCGCTCATTCGTCTTTTACACGCGTCCCGCACCCGGCGACCGGGCCGGTTTGCAATACGACGTGGCGGGGCGGCTCGATTTGGCGCTGCTGCAAGAGGCGGGGTTGCCGCTGTCCGGCACCTTTTATCTGTGCGGTCCGGCGGGCTTTATGGGCGCGACGACATCCGGGCTTACGGAGCAGGGCGTGCCGGCCGCGCGCATTCGGACCGAATTGTTTGGCCCAGCCGCCGCGTCGTCCGGCGGTGCTGCATTGCCAGCCCCGCACCCGCCCAGCGGCGAACCGGGTTCAGGTCCGATCGTCACTTTCGTCCGCAGCGGCCTTGCCGTGCCTTGGGACGGACGTTTCGGCAGCCTGCTCGAACTTGCGGAAGCCTGCGACGTCCCGGTGCGCTGGGCCTGCCGTTCCGGCGTCTGTCACAGCTGCGAGTGCGGCATCGTCGACGGCGAACTAACCTACTCGTCCGAACCGATCGATCCGCCGCGGGACGGACTCGCTCTGATCTGTTGCTCCACGCCAAGGACGAGCCTGGATTTGGATCTTTGAGATGGGATCGGACAGAACGGAGAAAAAGCGGGCCGACCCGGCGTAAACGGCTGCCTATCGTTCAAAAGCCCGGGCCAGCCGGGCAATCGCCGGCGCAATGAGCTGACGTGGATAGCCGCTGAAGCCCAGCATCAACGCCGATTGCGCCGGTGCCTCAACATACAGGCGGCTCATGGCACGAACGACGACGCCGTGTTCTCGCGCTGCCTGTTCGATCGTGACGTCCGACAGCCCTCGTCGCGTGTAGGCAACCAGATGCATGCCCTGGTCCGGCGGATTGACTGTCAGATGGTCGCCCACGCGGCGCCTGAGCGCGGCGACCAGCGCGTCCCGCTGGTCGCGGTACATCTGGCGCATTCTGCGGATGTGAGCTGCGAAGTGTCCCTCTTCCATGAAGGCGGCGACGACCGCCTGGCAGAGGCTCGATGGCTGGCGGTCCATGAGATAGCGCGCGGTAACGAAGGCCCGTACGAGCGAAGGGGGCAGCACGGCGTAGCCGAGCCGAAGTCCCGGAAAAAGCGCCTTGTTGAGGGTTCCGATGTAGATGACACGCTCGGCTTCATCGAGGCCCTGGAGCGAAGCGAGCGGCCGGCCGCCGTATCGGAATTCACTGGCGTAGTCGTCTTCGACGATCCAGGCGCCCGACTCGCGCGCCCACGCAAGAAGTTCGAGGCGGCGCGCCATCGACAGGACCACGCCCTTCGGAAACTGGTGCGAGGGCGTTATGAAGACGGCACGCGCTTTCGGAGCGCGACGGATGCCTTCGGCGACATCGACGCCATGTTGGTCGACCGGTATCGGGCAAACCTTCACGCCCGCCGCGACGAGCGCAAGATGGGTCAAGGAGTATCCGGGATCCTCGATCCAGACTTCCTTGTCCGGACCCTGCATGACACGGGTAACGATATCGATCGCCTGCTGGGTACCCGCGGTGATCACGACCTGTTCGGGCCCGCACCGCACGCCGCGTGCGGCCTGAAGATAATCACAAACGGACTTGCGCAGTTCCAGCATGCCGTGCGGATCGCCGTAGCCGAGGTGATGCCGCCCAAAGGACCGCAGCATGCGCGCGCTGAGCTTGCGCCACAATTCGGCGGTGCGGGCGTCCACCAGCGTGCGCCCGAGATTGAAGGGGCGCTCGTCGCTTTGCGCCGTCACGTCGACGAAATCGCCGAGGCCTCGGAAGGAGGTCGCCGCCTTGGCGACGGATGCTGGCCGCTTCCTGCGGCCACGAACCGCATCGAAGGGTTCGGGAAGATCGGACGCGATGTAGGTCCCTGCACCTTTCCTGCCGACGGCATAGCCTTCAGCCAGCAGCTGTTCGAAAGCCGAGACGACTGCAGACCGCGAGACACCGAGTTGCGCTGCGAGTTCGCGCGTCGAGAGCAGCTTG
>Ga0208714_1000604_pt1 | contig 10107 bp, 10 predicted proteins | sample NGESurshal072012_3_FD_184461 | JGI IMG/M metagenome (GOLD analysis project Ga0208714, IMG submission 184461) | Arctic peat soil microbial communities from Barrow, Alaska - NGEE Surface sample 415-1 shallow-072012 (SPAdes) | ecosystem: Environmental > Terrestrial > Soil > Wetlands > Peat ... | reverse complement strand
CCGCGCCAATGGCGGGCCTCGGCCGGCGGCGCCAGGAAGCTTGCCACTACCAAAATGAGGCCAGCCCCGGCTGCGGTCATTTCACTGCGGCAAAATGTCGCGCAAAGTTTCAGCATCTCCAGCGTCCCCGCTCCCCGGCTGGCGTGCACCTTTGGCTGCCCGCCGAATGATCCTCTTGGGAACGCTAGTCGGACGCGGTTACCGGTTGGTTAAGGCTCCGGTTTAATGCAGCGGAATTGCTCGGGCCCAAAATATGCTGCGGTGCACAATCACCTTGACGTGATTTGTGCAATGCACTAAATTAACTGTCAGCGAGTCCCACAAACTCGTATCTCGGCCGTCTCGCGTAGCTAGAGCCTGCCGACGATCTTCACGGGAAAGAAAGAGACAAACATGGCCCAGGAATTTGAAGACATCCAAAAGTTCGGCAAAGAGCAATTCGATGCAGCGGCTGCAGCAACGACATCGTTCACCAAGACGCTGCAGGCGATCGCAACTGAAACGGCTGATTATTCCAAGAAATCCTTTGAGAGCAACTCCGCATTCGTAGAAAAATTGCTTGGCGCCAAGTCCTACGAAAGCGCGATACAGATCCAATCGGAATATTGGAAGAGTGCTTACGCCGGCTTCGTAGCAGAGGCGACGAAACTCAGCGAACTCTATTCTAGCCTTGCCAAGGAAGCTTTCAAGCCGATCGAATCGGCTTTCGCCAAGGTGCAAACCAGTAAGAACTAGTCTTCGCTGGATTTGGGTGGGGCAGACGGCCCTGGTCAGCACAAGCTAGTGAAACTTCGAACCGGCTGGAAGCAGCGCGGATTTGACACGCCGAATATATAAAGGCTCGGCTGTGGTCGAGCTTTTTCGCCGCAAAATCGCTGGCGCGCATGGGCCTTAGCTTTCGGGCGCCAGCAAAACATGCCGGGTGTTGTTGCTCGGCACTATTTGTTTGACCTGGTCATTGTCAAGGCGTGGCGGCCGGGGAATCGTCGGCGAAGGAAATTATTATGGCAGAGACAGGTGAAAACCCTCAAGACGAGACCGGGAAAGACCCCGCGGTTGCCACCGGGAAATCCTCCGTGGCCAAGACCAAAAGAGCTTCCGCGAGCGGGACGAGGAAGGCTCGCGTGATTGAGACAAGGGAAGATTCCATCGCTGAAACCGGTCCTGAGTCGAGCGCCAAATTCAGTGCAGACTCCGTCCCTGAGACCGGGGACGATTTCGTCACCGAGACCAAGGAAGAGTCCGTAGTCGTATCCCCTGTGGACCCGGTGGCCGGGATTGTTGAAGCGGCCCTGGCAGAGGATTTCGAAGTTCTCGAGGAACTCGGAACAGAAGTACTGGAAGAGGCGGAGTCCGTCGCAAGTTCTTTTTCCGGCAGCATCCAGATGTTCGCAACCGAGGCATCGGATTACTCGAAGAATTGTTGCGACAGCAGTACTGCTTTCGTTGGAGCATTGCTCGGCGCCAAATCTTATGAAAGTGCGGTTCTGCTTCAAGCCAGCTATGCCAAATCGGTCTATGCCCGTTTCTTGGCGCATCTCATGAAAATGAGTGGGCTCTACTTGAATCTCCTCGGAGAGGCTTCCAAGCCGATCGAAAAACTGACGGCCAGGGCAGACCGCGCGAAGGCTTAGGTGATCGAGGGGCGCGGGCAGAGCGCATAACGAGGCTACGGCAGGAGGGGGCTCGACCATGGTCGCTTCACGGTGAAGCGCTCATGCTCCTTATCGTATGACCTTGTCCCAAAAGTCTGCAACTTTTTGGGATGATGCTCCAGAGCGCGTCCCGATCAATTGGGCACATTTGGTCCCTAAGGACGCAGCTCAGAATCAAAGCGCTAGAGCATGTCCCGAAATAGTTGAACAACTTTTTCGGGACGTGCTCTAGGAAGCGCGGACACTTATGCCGGCTGTCTTTACAAAGCTCGCGTTAACCGCAGTTACCCATTTTACATATGGCACTCCACAAAATTTGATGAGCCCGGCTTTCACCGGGCTTTTTGTCGCACGGTCTCCTCTTTTGCCTACTGCGGCCGCTGCCTGTTTTTTCGGCGCGGCGGCCTTGTCTTGTGGCAGAAAACGAGCCAACCAGCGTAGTTTGCCCAAAAACTCGTGTGGCTCAGAAGGCGAAGCCGGGGTAAGATCAAATTTCCGGTCGAAAGGCGTCGGCCCCTGTGTCAATTCCTTCTTGCCGGCATAGCTCGCGCGTTGTTCACTGAAGTTCCGCCACTTGGCGAATGCGCCAGAAGGAATATCTTTGAAGGGCGAGGTTTTGGTGGTGACGGACGACATGGTTTGGCAATTCGATGGTTGGCGGTTGGAGGGTTGGATCGACGGCTTCGCTCGCGCCGGATCCCGCCGGGGAGCGGGGTGTGCCTTTACGGCTGTAGCCCCTCCGGCGCGGGCCGCAAAAGACCCGCGGCAGGGCGGCGAAGGCGGCCCCGGGTCCGGCACAGCGGTTATCGCACGCCCGAAGACGCAGGTCAGACATCCGAACATGTACCGCGTCTTGCTATTGAACGACGATTACACGCCGATGGATTTTGTGGTTTCCGTGTTAAAAAAATATTTCAATAAGGGCCCGGAAGAGGCAACCCGAATCATGCTTCACGTTCATCAACACGGCGTCGGTGAATGTGGGATTTACACTTATGAAATCGCCGAGACAAAAGTAACGCAGGTCATGGATCACTCCCGCAAGCATCAGCACCCCCTGCAGTGCATCATGGAAAAAAAATGAGAGGTTGGAGCCAATGCCCTCGTTCTCCCGCAATCTCGAACAATCGCTGCACCGGGCCTTGGCAATCGCCAACGAACGGCATCACGAATATGCCACGCTGGAACATCTGCTGTTCAGCTTGACCGAAGACGGGGATGCCGCCGCGGTCCTGCGAGCCTGTTCGGTTGACCTTGATATTTTGAGGAAAAATCTTCGCGAATATATCGACCAGGAACTCGACAATTTGGTCAGCGACGATCGCGAGGACGCTAAGCCGACGGCGGGATTTCAACGCGTCATCCAGCGGGCGGTCATTCATGTTCAATCCTCGGGGCGGGAGGAAGTCACCGGCGCCAATGTGCTTGTCGCGATTTTCGCCGAGCGCGAAAGCCACGCCGCCTATTTCCTGCAGGAGCAGGACATGACGCGCTACGACGCGGTCAATTATATCAGCCACGGAATCGCCAAGCGGCCAGGCCTTGCGGATTCCTCAAGAACCCCGCGTGGTGCCGAGGACGACGCCGAAGCGCGGGAGGCAAGGGACACCAAGGAAAGCGGCGATTCGAAGAAAAAGGAAGGCGCCCTCGAGGCATATTGCGTCAATCTTAACAAGAAGGCCCGAGATGGGCGGATCGACCCGCTGATTGGGCGTGAGGCGGAAGTCCAGCGAACCATCCAGGTGTTGTGCCGCCGCCACAAAAACAATCCTCTGCTCGTCGGAGATCCCGGCGTCGGCAAGACGGCGATCGCCGAAGGCCTCGCTCGCAAGATCGTCAAAGGCGAGGTGCCGGAAGTCCTCGCCGAGGCGACGGTTTTCGCGCTCGACATGGGCACGCTTCTCGCCGGCACCCGCTACCGCGGGGATTTCGAGGAACGCTTGAAGCAGGTCATGAAGGAAATCGAAAACCACAAGAAGGCGATTCTTTTCATTGATGAAATTCACACGGTGATCGGGGCGGGGGCGACGTCGGGTGGCGCCATGGACGCGTCGAATCTTCTGAAACCCGCCCTGGCGCAAGGTGTGTTACGCTGCATCGGCTCGACGACCTATAAGGAATACCGGCAGTATTTCGAAAAGGACCGCGCCCTCGTGCGCCGCTTCCAAAAAATCGACATCAACGAACCCTCGATTCCTGACGCCATCGAAATCATGAAAGGGCTGAAACCCTATTTCGAAGAGTTCCACAAGGTTCGCTATACCAACGAAGCCGTGAAGGCGGCGGTGGAACTTTCGGCGCGCTATATCAATGACCGCAAATTGCCCGACAAGGCGATCGACGTGATCGACGAGACCGGGGCGAGCCAGATGTTGTTGCCGGAAGCCAAACGGAAGAAGACGATCGGTATCAAGGAAGTCGAGGCGACCATCGCGACGATGGCGCGGATTCCGCCCAAAACCGTTTCCAAGGACGATGCCGAGGTTCTCGAACATCTGACCGAAACGCTTGAGCGTGTCGTCTATGGCCAGAACGACGCGATCGTGGCCTTGACGGCCGCAATCAAACTGGCTCGCGCCGGTTTGCGCGACGGCGAGAAACCGATCGGCAGCTATCTCTTCTCCGGGCCGACCGGCGTCGGCAAGACCGAGGTCGCCCGCCAGCTAGCGGTGAGCCTCGGAGTCGAGCTCGTCCGCTTCGACATGTCGGAATATATGGAGCGCCACACTGTCTCAAGGCTTATCGGCGCGCCTCCGGGCTATGTCGGCTTCGATCAGGGGGGCTTGCTCACCGATGCGATCGACCAGCATCCTCATTGTGTCCTGCTTCTCGACGAGATCGAAAAGGCGCATCCCGATCTTTATAATATTTTGTTGCAGGTCATGGATCACGGAAAGCTCACCGATCACAGCGGCAAGGCCGTCGATTTCCGGAACGTCATTTTGATCATGACGACGAATGCCGGCGCCTCCGATATGGCGCGCGGCGCCTATGGCTTCACCCGCTCGAAGCGTGAAGGCGAGGATATCGAAGCCATCAACCGGATGTTCGCGCCGGAATTCCGCAATCGTCTCGACGCGGTTGTGACATTCAAGCATCTGCCCGCAGACGTCATCGTCAAGGTCGTTGACAAGTTCATCATGCAGCTCGAGGCCCAGCTTGCCGATCGCAATGTCACGATCGATCTCACCGACGAAGCGCGCAGCTGGCTGGTCGAGCATGGGTATGACGAGCAGATGGGCGCGCGGCCGATGGCACGCGTCATACAACAGGCGATCAAGACGCCACTCGCCGACGAAGTGCTGTTCGGCCGTTTGAAAAATGGCGGAACAGTGCGGGTTGTCGTCACCTCGGAAGAAGACGGCGTCAAGAAATTGGGCTTTGTCTATCCGGAAGGTCCTGTCCTCCCGCGTCCGGAGCGCGACATCGTCGAGGCAAGCAAAAAACGTGTACGGCCCGAACCCGAAGTACGCCGCGCCAAATCCCGCCGCCTTAAAGGTGAGGGGGGCGAAGACGAGGACGATCTCGACGACGACTCACCTGGTGACGATGAGGCCCAAACGGTTGATGAACCAGATTTGAAGCACTGAACGGGAGGCCCGGGGCAGGGCTTTCAATCAGAGCGGTTTGAGTGCCGCCACGATTTTTCTACGAAAGGCCTCCAGCACTTCTGGCCGCTCGGCCGCGCCTGTATGCGGCCGCAGAACCACGCCCGTCCAGCGCGGGACTATGTGGAAATGCAGGTGGAACACAGTCTGGCCACCGGCGGGCTCGTTGTATTGAAGGATGGTAACCCCGTCCGCTGCGAGCGCTTCCTTGATGGCACGCGCGATGTTTTGCACGCGCGCGATGAGCTGCCCGAGCATCTGGGGATCGGCGTCGAGAATATTACGGGCAGGGGATTTGGGTAGCACCAGCACATGGCCGTCGGCTTGCGGCATGATGTCCATGAAGGCAAGCGCCACATCGTCCTCATAGACGTTGAGACACGGCACCTCACCGCGCAGGATTTTCGCGAAAATATTTGTTTCGTCATAGGCCGGAGTCGGCATCGGCTTGCTCCTTCACGAATTCACTTTTCGATGTGGCAACCGGCTGGAGGAAAACTCAAGGTGCCTTCTTGAATGGCGCCGCCTCTTCATATTCGCGCAGCGCCTCATCGATATGAATGCGCTCTTTCTGGAGATAATCTTCAATAGCGCGGGCGAATCGTTTGTCGCCTATATCGTGCGCTGAAAAGGTCGCGACTGGCCGATAGCCTCTGGCAAGCTTATGTTCCCCCTGAGCGCCAGCCTCGACCCGGGTGAGGGCGCGTGTGATCGCGAACTCGATCGCCTGATAATAGCAGACCTCGAAATGCAGGAAGGGATACTCCTCGACGGCTCCCCAATTGCGCCCGTAGAGCGCATCCTGCCCAAGGAAATTGATCGCGCCCGCGATATAGCGGCTCTTGCGCTTGGCCATGACCAAAAGAATGTGGTCGCTCATCGCCGCGCCTACTCTTGAGAAAAATTCGCGGGTCAGATAGGGCGTCCCCCATTTGCGCGCACCGGTATCCATGTAGAAATGAAAAAATGCGTCCCAATGAACTTCCCTGATATCGGCACCGGTCAAAAGCTCGATCTCGATGCCATCCGCCAACGCCTCCTTGCGCTCGCGCCGGATCATCTTACGTTTGCGAGACGCGAGATCGGCCAGGAAGTCGTCGAAATCCGCGTAACCCTTATTGATGAAATGAAACTGCTGCCCGGTGCGCTGCAGGAAGCCGCTCGCACCGAGCGTCTCCCATTCCGAGCGCGTGGAAAAAGTAATGTGGGTTGACGAGGCTTCGATTTTTTCGCACCAGGCGCGAAGCCCGGCAGTCAAGCTCATGCGCGCTGCTTCGCCATGTCCTGGCGCGACGAGCAGCCTGCGGCCAGTGACTGGCGTGAAAGGTACGGCGACTTGTAGCTTCGGATAATAATGCAGCCCCGCCCGATGATAGGCATCGGCCCAACCATGATCGAACACATATTCGCCCATGGAATGGGTTTTCAAATAGGCTGGCGCGGCGGCGGCGAGACGGCCGTTCGAATCCTTGACGAGAATATGTGTGCTGGTCCAACCGGTCCGCGGTCCAACCGATTTGGAGGTTTCGAGCGCCTGCAGGAAAGCATAGGAGATAAAAGGGTTGAACCGCTCCGCTTCATAGGGGTCGTCGGGCGCGGCCACTTGGTCTGGCGCCGGCGTGTTGGCCTCTGGATTGGCGCAGGCGTCCCATTGCGCAGCGTCGATCTCGCTCATCGATGGCGCGATATGGACCGTGTAGGGCGAAGACATCGCAGACCCCCGGGGCGGCAGGCTTTGATCCTAACGCGCTTAGCGCTAGCAACAAAGATACCACCACCCCGGCGAGGAAAATGAAATCCTATGCCGCCACGGCTGGCTTGCGGCCGAAAACCCGCTGCCAAAAGCTGCGTTGGACTTCCGCCACGAGCTTTTCCCGCTCGTCGGTCAGAAGCTTCACGGTGCCGGTCTGATCCTCGAGCAATTTTAGGAGCCGGACCCGCTCGTCCTGCCAATTTTCGGTGAGCCGGTGGCGGTCTTCGCGCAGCTGGGCGCGATCCGATTCGAGATCATTGATGCGACGGTCTTTTTCCGCGATGAGACTCTTCAGCCCAGCGAGCTGAATCTCGAATTTCGCCGAATAGGGAATGGGTTCCGCGCCCGTCTGGCCCTGTTGCCAATCGTTTTCCGCGGTTTCATCCGCACTGGTTTTGGTGGTTCTCGGATACACGCGGAAAAGTTCGGCCGGATCGATCTTGTATCCCTCCGAATTTTTTTCGCGATACGATAACTTCCCGGAAGACAATGCTTTCGAGATAGTGGATTTGGCGACGCCAGCCTCCTTGGCGGCCTGTCCAAGCGAAAGATACATGTGGTTTCCAATCGTTCGTGTGGGGTATTTGGAAACTATTTCGCGAAACATTTAAGAAAACTTTAAGCGCGAATCAGAATTTGTGAGGGGAGTGGTATGGCAGCCGCACTTTGCCGAAGGCCAACGCTGATTGGTGAAGCATCAATCTTGTCCGGTCGGGGCTGGAAACCTTACTAAAATGTTTCACGTGAAACGTTTTGGTACGATTGACGCAAAAATTTTAACAAGCGGTCGGTCCGCGCCGCCTCTCCGCTAGGTGCGATCAGCGAGAGCGGATGTCTTTTGCGGCTATTTTGGGGGAGGAGGGGCGGCGATGAGCGAGCAGCCAGCGAGCGGGGCAGGGAAAGCGCAACCGCCGAAAATCAAGGCCGAGGATAATCCCTGGTATTTGCTGGCTACGCTCTACGGTGTGCCGGACCATTTGGATCGCGACCTAGGGGAGAAAAATCGTATCGCCTGGAACCGGTACTTCGCCGACAATCTCGATGACGAGGGAAGAAAGAAACTTATCGAAGATAAGCAATACCCAGCGGAAGAACTGACGGCATTCTCGTCGAAAGAATTAGAGGGGGTCGCAACCGCTTTCGCCGAGCGCTGCGGGCCAACCAAGAGACTCGCGCTCCCCACCAGTGGAGCCGATATCGACTTTTCGAATGTTGAATTCGATCGAGATGTTACTTTTTATAGATTTGTCTTGCAAACTTGCTCCTTCGAAGGGGCGATCTTCTCTGGAGGCGCCTCCTTTGGCGGCGCGACCTTCCACTGGGCCGCCTTTGACGGCGCAACCTTCTCTGGCCGGGCCTACTTTGTTGGCGCGACTTTCGAGCGGGGCAGCTTTGTCGGCGCGATCTTCTCCGAATTGGCCGCCTTTGAAGGAGCGACCTTCTCTCAGCGAGCCGATTTTGGTGGCGCGATGTTCTCCCAACTAGCCAACTTTGGTGGTGCGACCTTCTTCAGGGCGGCCTACTCTAGCTTCGCGATCTTGTCCGGCTTTGCCTGCTTTGATGACGCGGCCTTCTCTCGCCAAGTCTATTTTGATGGCGCGATTTTCTCCTGCCGCGCCAACTTCCTCAAAACTACCTTTGGTCAAACAAGTAGGTTTGTTAACGCGGAGTTGAAAGATAAGACTTCGTTTGAGGGCGCAACATTCGAAACAAAACCTCCCGAATTCTTCGGCGCTAAGCTTCACCAGGATACCGTCTGGCGCGGCATTACCTGGCCCTAAAAACCAGTAGATAAGGACGAAGCTGAAGAGTTCATCGATGCTTATGCGTGCCTAAAGCTTGAAATGGACAGGCTGAAAAAGCATGAGGACGAACTGGATTTCTTCGCCCTCGAATTGCAATCGCGCCGTGTCTTGCTCGGCACCTGGACAGGCTTGCCGGTCGCGATTTATGGGACTTTCTCGGACTATGGCCGCAGCTACCTCCGGCCGCTGGGAGTGCTTTTCTATTTGGCTCTGATTGGAACACTGGCGTTCTTGTCTTCCGATTCGCTCTCACCAGGGCAAGCCCTCGGCCTCAGCTTCGCCAACTCGCTGAATGTCTTCGGTTTCCGCAAAGATTTTTTCGACCCTACTGTGATTGCGTGTCTGCCTCCTTGGCCCGACGTGATATCCGCTGGTCAAACCATCCTCGGTACCATTCTCCTCTTCCTCTTTGGCCTCGGTATTCGCAATAAATTCCGCATGAAGTAAGCCGCTTGAAGACTCTCAATTCTCCCGGACGCTCGCCAGCAGCCGCCGCGCTTTTGTGAGATGCGGGACGTCGAGCATCTCGCCCTCGAAACTGATGACGCCTGCATGGGGCCCGGCTTCAAAAGCGGCGACGATCGCGCGCGCCTTCGCTACGGATTCCTGCGAGGGCGAAAAAATCTCATTGATGATCGCAATCTGCGCCGGATGGATCGCCATTTTTCCAGCAAACCCATCGCGCTTGGCCTCCTCGCATTCGAGGCGCAAACGCGCCAGATCCCGAAAATTCCCATGCACCGCGTCGATCGGCAGGACGCCCGCGGACGCCGCCGCGAAAAGGGTCAGGCTTCGTGCCAACACATAAGGAAATGTATAAGCGCCATCAGCACCGCGATTTGTCTCGGCGCCGAGCGCGGCTGCGAGATCCTCGGCGCCCCAGGTCAGCCCTTCGAGCCGATGGCTCGCGCCCGCATAAGAGCCCATGTTGAAGATGGCGGCCGGCGTCTCAGTGACGATCGCCATGATTTTTGTCGCGCCATCGGCAAGTTCATGCTCCGCCTCCTTGACCGCGAGCAGCGCGCCTAGATGCTGGAGCGACGCGCCATTGACGCTTTTGGGCAGAAGAATGCCGTCCGGGGGCGCCTGCATCACAGCGGCGAGATCGGCTTCGGTCAGCCCTGACTTCAGCCCATTGACGCGCACGTAAAGGCGCGGGCGCGATGGCTCGCGCGTACGCTCCGTACTCCGACTTTCGCGTCGGCGCCGCGCTGCTCGCGGAAGACGGCACCGTGATCGTCGGCTGCAACGTCGAGAACTCGTCGTTCTCCTCGGGCAGCTGCGCC
>Ga0208714_1000603_pt1 | contig 10114 bp, 8 predicted proteins | sample NGESurshal072012_3_FD_184461 | JGI IMG/M metagenome (GOLD analysis project Ga0208714, IMG submission 184461) | Arctic peat soil microbial communities from Barrow, Alaska - NGEE Surface sample 415-1 shallow-072012 (SPAdes) | ecosystem: Environmental > Terrestrial > Soil > Wetlands > Peat ... | reverse complement strand
AGCGTCACCGGAGCCAGTCCTGCACAGATTCTCGCTCCGAGGGCGTCGTCGTCGAAGTTGACCGCTACGAGGTCGATGACGCCCACCGCCGCTCGCACCTCGCGCAGCACGACCGAGGCCGGCGACCGTGTGGAGACCAGGCGGCCGATGGATGTCTCGACAACCTCGGTCATGTCAGCCTCCCACCGAAACGCAGGCGCGTCAGCGGGGGCACGGCGATCGGGGCTGGCGCTTGGTCGGTGCATGCGGGTAGTCGTGGTGTTCGCCGACCGGGCGCCAACTCCCGCCCGAGGGGAACGCACTGAACCTAGCGCCACCGGCGACGGCAGGCGGCGGCGGCTCCCGGATCGACCGAACTTTGGCGCGCGTGTCGCTGAATCGACGGCTTAGGGCATAAAGATGCTTGAGATCCCCCACAAGTTCTGCTCTGATCTCGCGCCAGCCAAAACCAAGCGGCCGGGACGAGCGCGCTAACGCCCGCCCCGGCCTGTGGACACCGAAGAACTAGCTTCGATGCCACGCCCGAACCGTAGCTCCCGCTCGGCGTCCGGTCGTGCTCGCTCGCGCCCTCTTCGGTGCCAAGACCGAGAGGAACCCAATGAGCGCCACGGATCGGAACCCCGACCACATTGAACCCGGCGAGCGCATGGACAACAGCCAGAAAACCGTCCTGCTCATGCTGTTCGACGATCGCGTGCCCTGGACGCTTGACGAGCTCGGGCGCGAGCTGAAAAGCCAGCTCGACGCCGCCGACGCCGTCTCAGCGCTGGCCGGCGCCGGCCTTGTGCATCGGCTCGGAGACTTCGTGATCCCCACACGCGCCGCGAGACGCTCGGACGAGCTCTACGAAGGGGCGCTCTAGCGCCGAGGAAGGCAATGTCGCCTAGGCCATGCAGAGGAAAATCTCCCCGGTCTGTACCCAGGTCGCTCTTGAGCTGACCTTTCTTAGGTAGAGCGTCCTGCTCGTGGGCCAGTCCCCTGGCGGGCCTCGGATCGCATGACGGCGCACCGCCGTCGCAAGGGTCTTCTCGCCGACGCCGGAGAACATGGATGAACGCATCTGCCTCGCTGCCCCTCGGGTGCAGCGAATGTCTGTCGAGACCGAACACGAAGCAATCGAGCTGCTGGCCGGGTTGCTCGCCGATGCCGCCAAAGCCGGGGTCGTTATCCCCAGCACTTTCGTGCGCGAAAAGCGCGGCGCTATGCCTGGCGCGAGGCCCCAGGCCAAGGTGTCCGGTTCTTCGCGTGGCTCTGCAAAACGCCGTCCCTCCCGAGCCGTGACAAAGGTAGGTGAGTAGTTGTCTCTTGCCGACTCTGCGGCTAAGCGACGAGCGCGTGTCGGAAGCTCAGTTGCCTGGGAGGTCGCCAAGCGAATGACCGAGCGTGACCGGGAGATCGTCTGGCTTCTTTATCGCCAGAAGATCCTCACGACCGACCAGCTGCGCCTGCTGTTCTTCAGCTCGCTGCGTCGCTGCCAGGACCGTCTGCTGTGGCTGCATCGCCATCGCGTGATCGACCGCTTCTATCCGGCGGGTCCGTTCTCGCTTGGCAAGCCCCAAGCGCACTGGCTGCTGGATGAGGTCGGCGCATACCTCGTTGCCGCTCGACTCGGCATCGAGCGAAAGCGCCTTCCCTGGGATCGCCAGCAGGACTTCCACGAGCACGCCCAGCTTGCCCACCGTCTGGAGTGCAACGCCTTGGTCTGTAGCGTGATCGCCGCGAGCCTCCTAGTCGATGGGGTGTGGGTCGGCACGTGGGAGCTTGGCTGTGAGGCGATCAAGAGACATTGGCCGAACCCCGGCTACGAACTGGTACGCCCGGACGCGAGCTTTACGTTGAGCACGCCATACGGGCTCGTCGTGATCGCGCTGGAGTGGGACCGCGCGACTGAGCCGATGGCGACGCTACTGGCGAAGATCAAACGCTACGACTCGACGCTGGAGAGCGCTCACGCACAGCGTATGAACAACGTGTGCTTCGTCGTGCCGAGCGAGCGCCGCGCTGAGCGTCTGTTGGCGGAGGGTCGCCAGGAAGCAAAGCACGTGCCCGAGGCGCGATTCTGGGTCACGACAACTGCGCGGCTCAGACGCAACGGACCGCTTGGCGAGGTCTGGCGCTGCCTCGACCACGAGGACCGGCTCTACGGCATGACCGAGTTTGAGTTCCTCGACGCAGCGCAGACGACACCGCGCGAGCAGGCCCTCGGCCGTCGCTGGCAAGTCCCGATGCCCGAGCGCTGGGCCGAGCTATCGCCGCTGCGAGCTAGCGGCCGTCCTATGGGTGAGCCTCCCGCCGCGGCGAACGACGACGACGAGCTTGCGCGCGAATGGGAGCGCCGTCGCGCTCAGGAAAGCGCCGAAGCCGAGCAGGAGGTGCGTGCCGACAACGCCCATCAGCCCCACGACGCGAAAGCCTTGAGATCCGACGACGGGTCTGGTCTGCTCAATGGCCCGCCAGACGACGGCCAGCAACAGGAGCCTTGGCAATGACCCGCGTATGCCTCTACACCCGAATCTCCACAGACGAGGAGAACCAGCCGACCTCGCTGGCCTCCCAGCACGAACGTCTGGAGGCGTTCTGCAAGGTGCAGGAGGACTGGCGAATCGTCGCTCACCACGAAGACCGCGCCACTGGCACCAAGCTCGACCGCCCAGGCCTGCAAGCTGCGCTCGACCTCGCGCGCCAAGGTCGGATCGATCAGCTGCTCGTCTACCGCATCGACCGCCTCAGCCGCAAGGTGCGCCAGCTCGCGAGCATCGCCGAGGAGCTGGCAAAGCTCGACGTGACGCTTCGCTCGGCCACCGAGCCATTCGACACCGGCTCAGCGGCGGGGCGGATGATGCTTCAGATGCTCGGCGTGTTCGCCGAGTTTGAGCACGCGACGATCGTTGATCGGGTGACAAGCGGGATCGAGCGACGCGCCAGGGAAGGCCGCTGGCCGAACGGACGCATCCCTTTCGGATATGCACGCAACGAGCAAAAGCAACTGATCCCGGACGAGCGCACCGCCCCGATCATCAGACGGATCTTCAAGCTGTACGCGGCCGGAAGGCTCGGTGCTGCCGCCATCGCCTGGCGCCTCGACGCAGAACAAGCGCCCGCCCCGCCGCGCGGCTGGCAACCGGCGGTCGTGCTGTGGATACTCGCCAACGAGGCGTATGTCGGCCGTGTCCACTGGCGCGATCAGAGCTTCCCTGGACTTCACGAGCCGCTGATTGACGGTGATATTTTCGAGCGCGCACAAGCGCTGTTGAAGGAGCGCGGCGGCGATTGGACTCACCGCGCCGCACGCGCAGAGTTCCTGCTCAGTGGCCTCTTGCGATGCGGACGTTGCCGCCGTGCGTACGTCGGTATGTCCGCCAAAGGCAACGGCGGTACCTACCACTACTACGCCTGCTCAGGACGGCAGAAGCTCGGACGCAAAGGTTGCGATGGCCAGCGATTGTCCAAGGAGAAGCTGGAGGCCGCGATCCTCTCCCAGCTCACCGAGATCTACCGCGACGGCGGCCTCATACGCGAGGCGATCGAACAAGCCGCCGCCAGTCGGGACAGCGACCACGCCACGCTTGAAGAACGGCGTGCATCGCTCGCCAAGGAGATCGGCCGCGCCGAACGGGCGATCGAGCGCTACCAGGAGGCCTTCGAGACGGGCAACCTCGACCCGACGCGCTTCAACGAACGACTCGGCGCTCTCGACGTGCGCCTGGATGCTCTGCGGGGTCAGGACCAAGCACTCGCGCGCGAACTGTCAGCAGATGTACCCGCCACTCCCGACAAGGCGGCCCTCCGAGCAGCTGCCGACCACCTCGGCCGAGTAATCGGCGCCGGCGATCCCGACAAGGCCAAAGCGCTGCTGCGCATCCTCGTCGCCGAGCTTCGCGTCAACAGCCGCAGCGAAGTCCTGCCTACCTACCGCGTCGGCGCGCCAGTGGTTTGCGCACAGACAAGTTCAGTGGAGCTAGCCGGGATCGAACCGCGCCGTCAAGGGCGCCGATCTGGACGATCGCCTCGCAGGCGAGCGATTGCCGCGGCGACATCGAGCGAACGTTCTCGAGCTGAGTGCACCGGCGTTGATCCGTCGTAGATCGACGGATCGGCTGCGCTGACGGGAAAGCATTGGCCGGCCGGCAGATCGTCCTGCCGACGTCGCCGGCCTGCGAAGCCGCCTGAAAATCCGCAAATAGCGACTCGGCCGGCCCCTTGCGCAGCAACCGTCTCGCCGCCGGGTTCTAAGGTGTCCTGTTCATGGCCAAGGACACCGAGAAGCTGATCCGCCAGCTGTCGCTGATCTCCTACCTGATGGCCGAGCGCCGGCCGGTCACCGCACTGGAGATCCGCCGCGACGTCGAGGGATACAGCGGCATGAACGAAGACGCGTTCGCGCGGCGCTTCTACGCCGACCGCTCGGAGCTTGAATCGCTGCGCATCCAGCTGACCGTCGATCGGCCGGCCGACGGCGCGGCCGAGCAGGAGAACTACTCGCTGCGCCCGGAGAACTTCCACCTTCCGGCAATCGCCTTCACCGACAAGGAGCTCGCCGCGCTGCAGACGGCGCTGAGCCTGCTCGACGGCGAATTCGCCTACGCCGAGCCGCTGCGCCTGGCGCTGCAGCAGATCACGTGGGGGCGCCCGAGCCCGCTGCGCGCGCCCGAGCAGCGCTCGGTGGCGCTCGGCATCACCGCGTCGGCCGGCGGACACGAGCTGTCGGCGCGCCTGGCCAAGGTCGAGACGGCGATCTTTCGCAACAAGACGATCCTCTTCGAGTACTACACGATGGAGCGCGACGAGGTGGGCCCTCGCCGCGTCGATCCCTACCACCTGCTGTTCCAGGGCGGGCAGTTCTACCTGCTGGGCTACTCGCACGAGCGCAAGGCGATCCGCGTGTTCCGCCTGTCGCGCATCCGCGGCAAGGTCTCCTACGCGACGAAGGCCGAGCACGACTTCCGCCGCCCGGCCGATTTCGACCCGCGCGCCTACGCCAACCGCGCCGACTGGCAGCTCGGTGACGAGCTGGGCGTCGCGGAGGTGCTGATCTGCGAGCGCATCGCCTGGCAGGTCGAGCGCCACTTCGGCCGCTACGGCGAGATTCGCGAGGCCGACGGCGGCGACAAGCTGTTTCTGACGGGCTACTCCAACCCGCGCGGCGTCATCTCGTGGGTGCTTGGCCTGGGCGTCAACGCGAGCCTGCAGGGGCCGGCGGAGCTCAGCAAGGAGATGGCGCGGCGGCTGAAGCTGCTGAAGGACCGCCACGGCAGGACGCTGCCGGGAGCCGGTGCGACGGCGACCGCGGCGAACGGCGCGGCCACGTCCGGCGCCGCGCCGGCCCGCGGTCGCGGCGGCGGGCGCCGCGCCGCTGGCGACGGCGATGCAGACGACGCGCACTCCGGTCGCCCCGACACGGCGATCCGGCCTGAGCGCTTCGCGCGCCTGGTGACGCTCGCGAGCATCCTGATCCGCGCCGGGCGCGCCGGCGAGCGCGTGCAGATCGCCGAGGTCTGCGAGCGCCTGCAGCTCAGCGAGGAGGAGCTGTTCGAGGACGTCAACGTGCTCAACGTCGTCAACTTCGGCGGCGGCTCCTACGTGCTGTACGCGGAGATCGACGAGCAGGCCGGCGAGATCGAGGTCGACCCCGAGCCCTACAGCGACAACTTCGACCGCCCGGCGCGACTGCTGCCGGTCGAGGCCAAGGCGCTGGTGGCGGCGATCGACCTGATCGGCGAGCACATCCCCGAGGGGTCGCTGACGTCGGCGCGCGAGAAGATCGTCGCGGCGCTCGGCGAGGACCCGATGGAGCAGGGACTGCAGGTGGCCAGCGCCAGCGGCGACGACTCTGGCGTGGCGCGCCAGATCTCCGATGCGATCGTCGAGAACAAGCTCGTCGAGCTGGAGTACTACAAGGAGAACGAGGACGACCTCGTCAGGCGCAGGGTCGAGCCCTACGCGCTGACCAACGGCCGCGAGGGCTGGTACGTCGCGTCGTTTGATCCTGCGCGCGAAGACATGCGCCACTTCCGCCTGGACCGGATCAAGCAGGCGACGGTCACCGACGAGACGTTCGAGCCGCGCCCAGAGGTCGATCCGGCGGCGGAGGTCGACGGCTGGCTGCGCACCGGCGAGGTGCAGGCGTCGCGCAGCGCGCGCGTGTGGGTCTCGCCCGAGCGCGCGCGCTGGGCGCGCGAGGCGCGTCGCGTGGTCGAGGAGCGAAGCGACGGCGCGGTGGTCGTCGAGCTGAGCTTCGCCGGCGTGGACTGGCTGGTGCGCGAGATCCTCAAGGAAGCCGGCGACGCCGCCGTGCTCGAGCCCAAGGATGCGCGCGAGGCCGTGCGCGAGGCCGTCAGGCGCCTGACCGAGGCTCAGGGCAAGCCTGCGCGCCGACGCCCGAAGGACCGCCGCGCCAAGCTCCAGCCTGCTTGACAGTAGGCTCCGCGAATGAGCCGCAGGGAGCAGATCAGGATGACGGCGGCCGAGGTCGCCGGCTTCCTGGCCGAAGAGCGCACGGTCACGTGCGCGACGATCGGCCAGAGCGGTTGGCCGCACCTGATGCCGCTGTGGTACGTGCTGCGCGGGCACTCGGCCGGCGAACCGGGACCGCGCATCTGGTCGTGGACGTACGGCGCCTCGCAGAAGGTGCGCAACATCGAACGCGATCCGCGCGCGACGCTGCAGGTGGAGTCCGGCGAACAGTACGGCGAGCTGCGCGGGGTGATGCTCGAATGCGACGTCGTCGTGCACCGCGACATCGCCGAGATCGTGCGCCTGGGCGCCGAGATCATGACGCGAAACGCCGTCCCGCGCGACGCGACGCCGTTGACCGAGCTGCCGCCCGACGCCCGCGACGTGATCGCCGCGCAGGCCGGCAAGCGCGTCGGGCTGGAGTTCGTCGAGCTGCGGCGCGCCAGCTGGGATCACCGAAAGCTCGCCGGCGTGTATTGAGCAGGGAGTCGCGGTCTCGGTTCGAGGCTCTGCAAGGTACCTTCCAGCGGATGAGCCGTGTGCGACGACAGCTGGCAACCGCCACGGCCGCCGGCCTCGTGGCAGCGTGCACAGCTGCGGCGAGCACGCAGGCGGCCGCTTGGCGTCTGGACTCGTCGTTCGGCAGCAGGGGCGTCGCGGGATTGCCGGTCAGGGAGGAGGGCATCGACTCGCTGTACCCGCCCGGCCCGGGAGCGAAGGGGTCACTACTCGCGCCCGGCCGGCAGGGATCGCTGTATGTGGGTGGCTATGCGGATCGCAAGAAGGGATCGTTCCTGCTCGCGCGCCTGTCCGCTCGGGGCAGGCTGGTCAAGGGGTTTGGCCACGGCGGAGTGATCGTCGTGCCCGGTATCTACTCGACACCGCAGACGCCGCCGCGGATCCTGGCTGTGGCCGGCGGCAAGCCGCTGGTCGTCGGCTTGAATCGAGCGAACCAGCTGGTCATCATTCGGATGACGAGTGCCGGGCGCGCGGACGGCACGTTCGCGCACGCCGGCGTGGGTCGGTACGACCTCCCCGATGCCCACGGTGACGCGATCGTCACGGCCGCCGAGGTGGAGCCGGATGGGAACATCCTGGTGGCCTACTACGCGCGCGAAATGCCCCAGCCGGTCAACGAACCGAGGATCGCGCCCGGCCTTGGACGGGGTCCGGCTGAGCTCGTTCGCGTGCTGCCCTCCGGCGCGCTGGACTCGTCGTTCGGTCACGGTGGCTTTCTAAAGACCAGCGGGTCGCCGCCCGCAACCGGCGAAGCGCCGGCCGTCGGTGTGACGCTCGCCGCCGACGGCTCGGTGCTGATCGCCTACGAACAGGCGCTCGCGCCAGGAAACCTCTCACAGCTGCCGGCCGTCCAGGAGCTCACTGCCGCGGGCGCGCCCGCCGAATTCGGCGTGGGCCAAACGAGCTTCCTCCCACACCAGCCGCAGTTGCACGGCGAGAGCTCGAGCATCTTCGGTGCGTTGTTCGCGCTCCCCGGCGGTGGGGTCGAGGCGAGCTTCGGTGGCGCGGGCGAACTGTTCCGCTTCACCTCGAGCGGGGCGCCGGATCCGACGTTCGGCACGTCGGGACACACGCTCGGTGGCTCCAACGTGTCGGCCCTTGCGATCGCGCCGGACGGCGAGACGTTCGCGCTTGCGAGCAGCACCGGGCTTACCGTCGGCGGCACGCTGACAAGCGGTGCGCCCGACGCGGCGCTGGGCGGACGCAACGGCAAGCACTTCGCTGTCACGTCGCCGCATCGACGCGCCCGCGAAGAACAGCCGGCGCTCGAACTGCTCGCTGGCAATGCCACCCTGAGCATCCTCATCGGTGAAGAGGTCGTGCGACTTCGCCGGTGACCGCTCCCCCCGACCGCCCCCGATAGGCTGGCGCCGATGGAGCCGCTGAAGGGACTGATCCTCTCAGGAGGCAAGGGCACGCGCCTGCGCCCGATCACGCACACCAGCGCCAAGCAGCTGGTGCCGGTGGCGAACAAGCCCGTGCTGTTCTACGGCATCGAGGCGATGGCCGCCGCGGGCATCGAGGAGGTCGGCATCATCATCGCGCCGGACACCGGCCCGGAGATCGAACAGGTCGCCGGCGACGGCTCGCGCTTTGGCGTGCGCATCACCTACCTGCTCCAGGACGAGCCGCTCGGGCTCGCTCACGCCGTCCTGACGGCGGAGCCGTTTCTCGGCACAAGCCCGTTCGTGATGTACCTCGGCGACAACCTGCTGCAGGGCGGTATCTCCGATCTCGTAGCCGCCTTTCGCGAGCACCAGCCCGACGCGCTGATCCTGCTCACTGCGGTCCCCGACCCGGAGAACTACGGCGTCGCCGAGCTCGCCCCGGCGCCGGCCGGCGAGACCGGGCAGGTCGTGCGCCTGGTCGAGAAGCCGCAGCAGCCCGCGACCGACCTGGCGCTCGTCGGCGTGTACATGTTCACCGGGCAGATCCACGACGCGGCGCGCGCGATCGAGCCCAGCGCGCGCGGCGAGCTGGAGATCACCGACGCGATCCAGCACCTCGTAGACAGCGGCATGCGCGTCGAGCCGCACATCGTGCGCGGCTGGTGGAAGGACACCGGACGCCTGGAGGACATGCTCGAGGCCAACCGGCTGATCCTCGACACTCAGGTGGAGCGCCTCGACGGCGAGCTGATCGACTCGCGCGTCGACGGACGCGTGGTGATCGAGGCGGGCGCGCGGCTGGAGCGCACGACCGTGCGCGGCCCGGCGATCATCGGCGCCGGCGCGCGCCTGACCGACTGCTACGTCGGCCCGTACACGGCGATCGGCGAGCGTTGTCAGATCACCGCCTCGGAGGTCGAGCACTCGATCCTGCTCGCCGGCTGCACCGTCTCAGACCTCGACGGGCGCATGGAGTCCTCGCTGCTCGGGCGCAACGTCAGCGTGCGCCGCGGCGACCGCCAGCCGCGCGCGTATCGCTTCATGGTCGGCGACAACTCCGACATCTCGATCCTGTGAGGCTGCTCGTGACAGGCGCCGCCGGGATGCTCGGGCACGACGTCATGCGCGCCGGCGAGCGCTCCGGGCACGAGCTCGTGCTCGTCGACCTGCCCGAGATCGACATCACCGACCCGCCGGCCGTCGACGCGCTGCTCGATCGGCTGCGTGCGCAGCCCGGATCGCTCGACGCGATCGTCAACTGCGCCGCCTGGACAGACGTCGACGGCGCCGAGTCAAAGCGCGAGCTCGCGCATGCGGTCAATGCCGACGGCGCCGGAAACCTGGCGCGAGGGGCCGCGCGCATCGACGTGCCGCTGCTGCACATCTCGACCGACTACGTGTTCGACGGCGTCGCTCCGCTGGACGCCGGCGGGCGCGCGCGCGCGTACGTCGAGTCCGACCCGACCGGCCCGCGCTCGGTCTACGGCTCGACCAAGCTCGACGGCGAGCGCCAGGTGCTGGCGGCCTCGCCGCGGCACCTCGTCGTGCGCACCGCCTGGCTGTACGGCATCGACGGGCCCAACTTCGTCGAGACGATGCTGCGCCTCGCCGGCGAGCGCGACGCCGTCCAGGTCGTCACCGACCAGATCGGCTCGCCCACCTGGTCCGGGCACCTCTCCCCGGCCATTCTCGGACTGCTCGAGCGTGAGCTCAGCGGCCTCGTGCACCTCACCGGCGCCGGTGAGGTCTCCTGG
>Ga0208714_1000602_pt1 | contig 10119 bp, 14 predicted proteins | sample NGESurshal072012_3_FD_184461 | JGI IMG/M metagenome (GOLD analysis project Ga0208714, IMG submission 184461) | Arctic peat soil microbial communities from Barrow, Alaska - NGEE Surface sample 415-1 shallow-072012 (SPAdes) | ecosystem: Environmental > Terrestrial > Soil > Wetlands > Peat ... | reverse complement strand
CGGCCGCCACCACGCACTCTCGGCTGGGACCACACCCGCCGACCGCGTCCATCCCGAAGTCCTCGAGGTGATGAACGAGATCGGCATCGACCTGTCCGACGGCACCCCGCAGCGGCTCACCCGGGAGCTCGCCGAGCAGGCCGACCTCGTGATCACGATGGGCTGCGGCGACGAATGCCCATTCATCCCCGGCAAGCGCTACCTCGACTGGGACCTCCCCGACCCGGCAGGCAGACCCGCAGACGATGTCCGCGCCATCCGCAACGAGATCAACGACGCATCGAAGCGCTGATCACCGAGTTCGACGCCGGGCCTATGCCTGCCTAACCGCAGCCGTCAGGCTGCAACACTCACGCGATCGGTGTCGTGACGGTGCCAACCGCGCCCGCAACAAAAGGTCCGACCGCCCGCCAGTTCACAGCTATCACCCACCCCGGCAGTCAGAAACCCGCGACCGAACAGCGATCGCGGCGGCGACTGGACCAAATGTCTACCCCGTCCCTTCAAAGGAGGCAGTGTGAAGCCGACCTCTGCCTGTCAGTGAGTGGTAGGCGCGCGATCTCGGTGAGCCCGCCCGCGTCCCGTTCGGAGGCGCAGCCTGCTTCGGCCAGCTTGCGGCGATACAAGCCCGAGCGGACGAACAGGTAGGCGAGCCGAGCGCGGTAGTGCCGATCGTCGAGCGCGAGTTGCTCGGCCCAGGGACGGGTTTCGAGCTCGGGCGCGAGCATCGATCACGGGTCCTGGTCGGGCACGCGCTGATACGCGATCGCCGCCTCGGCGCGGCCGGCCATCAGGAATCCGAGGGGCTGCTGTTGCTCCTCAGCCAGGTGGGCGAGCAGACTCGCGATGCGGGCGAGGATCGGGACCGCCTTCACAGCGTCGGGCGAGAAGCCGAGCTCGAGCATCACGGCCGCGATCGGCATCGAGACGCCACCGCTCCCTGCAGCGATCCCGGCTCCGCGGCCAGAGTCATCCGCGCGGCGACATCGGTGGGCATCATCCCGCGCTCGGCGATCGCGACGAGCAACAAGTCGAGGAAGAAGCACTGGTCCTCGGTCGGCTCGCGTCCGGTGAGCAGGAGGTGGAAGTACTCGGTGAAGCTCGACCGCCCCATCAGATCGCCGCACAGGTCCCGTCCGCGCACCTCCACCCGGTCGGGATAGGCCTGACTGATGTGACTGACTGCTGGCCCCTCGCTGCCGATCTCCATATCGCCTCGGGGCCGACCCTACTGCGTCACTCCGGAGTACCTCGATAGAGCGTGGGGCGGCCGCCGGGTAGTCTGCGCTCATGCCGTCCAGATGGCCGACGCTGTCCTACGAAGACTGGAGCGCGACCTGCGACACGCTGCACGCGCACACCCAGGTCCTCGGCAAGCTGGCGGTGGCTCTCGCGCCCCCGGAGCCGCAGCTCCAGCACGCCGCCCTGCGCCTGACCCCGCGGGGGTGGGAGACGACTCCGCTCCCGGCGCCCGACGGCTCCGGGGCGGTGGTCGTGAGCCTCGACCTCCGCACCCACGAGGCCCTCGTCGAGCACAGCGGCGGGCTGGCGGGACGGGTCGCGCTCATGCCCGACCGGCCAGTGGGTGAGGTCACCCGCGAGCTGCTGGCTGCGGTCCGCAGCGTCGCCGGCCCGGTTGAGATCAGTCCCACGCCCCAGGAGGTGCCGTGGAGCGTGCCGCTCGACGAGGACGAGGAGCACCGCCGCTATGACGCAGACCAGGTCGCCACCTACTTCGCCGCTGCGACCCGCGCCGCGCTCGTCCTGACCTCGTTCAGCGCCCCCTATCGCGGTCGCCGCACTCCGGTCAACGCCTGGTGGGGCTCGTTCGACCTCGCGGTCAACCTGTTCTCCGGGCTGGCCGCCGATCCCCCTTCGGATGACTTCATCATGCGCAACGCGATGGACGCGCAGGAGGTCGCGGTCGGCTGGTGGCCCGGCGATCAGCGCTACGGGAAGGCGGCGTTCTACGCCTACGCCCACCCAGCCCCGGAGGGATTCGCGAACGCGACCCTCTCGCCCCCGGCGGCCCACTGGGACGCGACGCTCGGTGAGTTCATCCTCGACTGGGACGAAGTCTGCGCCGGCCCTGACCCGTTTGCCGCGGCACTCGTGTTCGCCCGCTCCGCGTTCCAGCATGCCTGCCTGGTGTGCGAGTGGGATCCGGCCCTCCCGGCCAGCGCCGAGGGCAACCCGCCGCCCGTCCGCTGACGCTCAATGGCGCCAGGCGGTCAATGTCGAGGCCTGCGACGCTGTGTATGTGTCCGCTACGCCCGCCAGGGCCGATCGCAGGGGCCGGGCGGAGCAGCGCGCCCACGCCTACGCGCGCGGAGCCGGTGTCTCGCCCCGTCTGTACCCGTTCGTGCGGATGCTCGCGACGATCCTCCTGAGAGGCTGGTTCCGGTTCAGCGTCACCGGCACCGAGCACGTGCCGGCCGATGGCCCCGCGATCGTCGCCCCCAATCACAAGAACTTCCTTGACCCTTTCTTCGTCGGGCTGGCACTGCATCGCCAGGTCCGCTTCATGGCCAAGGCGGAGGTGTTACGAGGCCCCATCGGCTGGCTGTTGAACCGTCTCGGGGCGTTCCCCGTCCGTCGAGGTGCGGCGGACGCCGACACGCTCACGACCGCCCGCGCCATCCTCGCCGCAGGCGGCCTGGTGGTGATGTTCCCCGAGGGGACGCGGATCGCGGAGCCCAACGCGCTCGGCTCGCCCCATCACGGCGCCGGTCGACTCGCGCTGGAGACCGGCGTCCCGATCGTGCCGGCCGCGATCACCGGTACCGCCCACCTTTGGCTCGGCGCGCTCCCCAAGCTCAAACGCGTGCAGATCGCGTTCCTCCATCCGGTCGCCCCCCGGGCCGTCGAGGGCCGAGACGAGGTCACAGAGCTGATCGACGAGCGTGTCTGGCCGGCCGTGCGCGATGAGTACGGTCGCCTGCGGGCTCGCCCCGGGCTGATCGCCGCCGGCCTCGCCGCCCTCGGCCTGGGTGGCGGGCTACTGGCCCGCCGAGCAGTCGAAGCCAGGCGCGCTCCCCGCCTGCTCGGCGTCGTGGTGCCGCGCAAGCTGCGGCGCGGGAAGAAGCCGCGTCGGCTGCGCGATCGCCTGCGCCCAGGGCGCTGAGCTCGGAGCCCGAGCGGGAGCTCAGAGCGCCGCCACGCCCTGCACGAGCAGGCTGGCGCCGAACAGGCCCACCAGCCCGCCGGTCACCCGCAGGCCGTTGGCGTTCAGCCACCGCGACATCGCCTGGACGCGCTGGGTGGTGGTCTCTGGCGAGACGAGGTAGCCCACCAATGGGATCTCGAGCAACAGGAACATGATCACGTTGAACAGCAGGATCAGCAGGAACTGCTCCACCCATCCGTAGTGCCCGCGGGCGATCTTCCCGATCGCCAGGATGTAGAAGGGCCCGGGCAAGTCGATCGCCGCGCCGATCAGGAACGCGATCTTGGCCGAGGCCCGACCGAGCCCGCGCTCCGCCCAGGAGGTCGCTTCCTTCGCCTTCGCCTTCTCGGGTCCCCGGCGGCGCTTGCGGCGGCTGCGCCAGCGATCGATCAGGGCCTGCCCGCGCGATGACGCCATCAGCCAGGCGAACAGCAGCGCGACCGTGCCGGCCACGATCGAGTTGGCAGGATGGGGCGAGTGCTTGGTACTGCCGAGTACGGCATGGCCGTTGTTGAACAGCACGAGCAGTCCGATGCCGCTGGTCAGGCTGGCGATCAGTCCACCCGCGAAGAACGCCAACAGCAGTCCCCGCGGCTCGGGCCGCGAGACGATGATCGCGACACACGCGAGCAACGACGGGAACACGCTGGCCCCGATCGCGAGCAGAATGATCTCGCCCACCATCTCTATGTTCGCCGCCACGGCGGCGTCGCCCTGCCCGAGACACACGCCCAAGCCCCGCCCTGCTGCTATCACTCAGCCGATGCGCGCCCGGGTCGTCCCGCACGTCGGCTCCCCGGTCACGGTCATCTACCTCGGCGCGACCGTGCTCGGAATCGTCGCGCAGGTCGATGACGATGGCCGGCGACTGGTGGTCCTGACCGAGGAGGGAGAGTCGCTGTCGTTCGTACTCGCGGCGGCGACCGCGACGTACACGACCGAGGGGCGTCAGTGGGGAGCGCGGCTCGTGTTCGGCGACGAGCCCGATGAGGCGGAATGAAACACCGGGCTCGCCGGCCGGCGTGGATGCTGACCTGGGTGACGGCGATGGCGGCCGGCCTCATCTGGACGCTGGTGACCGCGGCGGCCGGCACTGGCGTTCCCGGCCGCGCGCCGAGCGAGGCGGCGCAGGCCTCGGCGCTGGATCAGCTCGTCCACGCCCCCGCCGCGTACGCCCGCGTCGACAACGTGACCGACTACCGCTGGTTCAATCTGCGCGACCCGGTGACGAGCCGTCCCCCGACGTCGGTGAGCTCGACCTTCGCCACCGTCGGACTGCTGCGCCCCGACTACACACGCAAGCCCGCCTTCGCCGTCTACCGCCGCCTGATCGCCACGATGGGACGTTGACGCGGCCCGCGGCCGACGGCCGGCGGTGGACGCGGGAGAGCGGCGCCCGGGTCCCCGAGACCCGAGCGCCGCCCCGCGGCGGTATTCGTTCAGCGAACGGTCGCGACGACCGTTGCCCTACCCACGACCAGCCCGCCCGTGAGGGCCGAGGTGCCGAACGCCTTGTCCAGCGCGGCGGCGGCCCCCGCTGTGAGCTTCGCGACCACGCCCCCGAGCGTGATCGTCTGACCGCTCACATGCTCGGTCAGCCCCGAGAGGTCGAGGCTGAGAATCGACGTCCGCGCCGAGCCCAGCAGGGCCGTGAGGTCGGGGCTGGCATTGACATTGATGAAGAAGCTGCGCAGGTCGACCGTGGTCGAGCCCGCCTTCAGCTCCAGGCCACCCGAGTGGCGGATCTGACCGACCAGCGTCTTGGCGTTGACCAGACCACCGGTGATCGGGAACGCGATCCCCGCGCTGCCTGCCGACGCCGGGGCGATCGGCGCCACCGACACTCCGAGCTTGGTCAGTGCCTGCGCCGTGCCAGGGTCGAGCGCCAGCGTCGTGGAGCCCTTGACGATGCTGAACTGCGCCGGCACCGCATGCACGCTGACCGTCCCGAGTGGCAGGCCCGCCTTGAATGCATGCACGTGGAAGGCGCCGTTGAGGGCCTGCGCGGCCAGCCCCGTCAATGTGGCGCGCACGTCGGTGACATGTGTGCCGAGACCACTTCGGGTGATACGCGCGTGGCTCGTATCGAGGTTGATGATCTTCACACGATGACCGCCGACCAGAGCGGTGAGGCTGGAGTGCGCCGCGACCGTGACCCTGAAACGGGTCAGCCGCACGTGGGTGCCACCGGCGCTCAGCTCGAGGCCGCCCGAATGCTCGATCGCGCCGGCTGCCGTGGCCGGATCGATCCGCCCGCCGATGATCGGGAAGCTGATGCCGCCGTGGGACACGGTGGCGGGGCGCACGAGACTGACGTTGACTCCGAGTGACTTCAGTGCGGCCGCTGTGGCCGGGTACAGCTTCAGCGTGGTGTAGCCGCCGGCGAGCTTGACGGTGGCTGCACCCGCGGGAGCGGCGACGGCGAGGCAGCCGACGAGCGCGGCGAACAGCGCCACCAGGGGCCGGATTCGGCCTTGGGTTAGGGACATCGGATCTCCTTCGTTGTTGGTTCCCTTGACCGGGTTGTCCGACCGACCGTTGCGGGGCGGTTGAGAAGAATTTGCTGGGCCGACTGTGGCTCCGCTGCGTATAACCGGGTGCATGTCGAACGTCTGGGTCTCCTCCGCACCGCGCCTGCTCGCCCCGTCCGTCACACTGGAACGGCCAGTGAGCCGTCGCCGCGAACCGAACCGCGAGGAGCTGCGTCTCGTCGCGGCGCTCCGCCGCCGCGACCCCGACGCGCTGCAGTCGCTGTACCACGAGTACGGCGCGACGACATTCGGTCTGCTGCGGCGTCTGCTGGGCGATCATCAGACGGCCGAGGACGTCCAACAGCAGGTCTACCTCGAGGTCTGGCAACGCGCGCCGGACTACGATCCCCGCCGCGCCTCGCTGCTCACCTGGATCATGCAGATCGTCCGCTCCCGGGCGATCGACCAGCTGCGGCGCCGCGTGCCCGAGCCGCACGATCCCGGCATGGTGGCGCTGACCGATCCGGGTGATGACGGTCGAGCGATCGACGAGCTGCTCGAGCAGTGGCGCGTCGTGCACCTGTTGCGCGGGCTACCGGGCGAAGAGGCGGACATCCTGCGGATGCGCTTCGAGCAGGATCTCACCCAGCGCGAGATCGCCGAGCGCACCGGACTGCCGCTGGGCACCGTGAAGACGCGCATGGTCTCGGCGCTCAAGCGGCTGCGCGAGACGATCGAGCGGGAGGAGGCGGCCATATGAGCGAGCGGCCCGACCCGACCGATTACCTGCTCGGCGAGCTCGAGCCGCCCGACCGCGCCCGGGCCGCGGAGCTCGAGCGCAACGATCGCGCCTTCGGCGCCGACGTGGCGCGCCTGAAGCCGCTGGTGACGCGGTTGCAGGGACTCTCGCCGGACGCCTGGGAGAGCGTCGAGCCGCCGCCGCTCGCGCTCCCGCCCGACGCCACGCCGGCACCGACCCGATTCGATCCCGGCACCGAGCACGCCCGCCGCTCCCGCTGGGGACGCCGCATCGTGCTGCGTCCCGTGACCGTTTTCGCCTCGTCGCTGGCCCTGCTCGCGGGCGGCCTGGCGATCGGCGCGGCGCTCGAATCGGGCGGCACGAGCGCCGGCACCGCCGGGACCGTGGCCTCGCTGACGCTGCGCCCGCTGGCTCCGGCGGCCACGCCCGCGCTCGGCACGGCCCGTCTGCTCGCGAAGCCGGGGCGCCTCGAGGTCTCGCTCCGCGGGGTGCGCCCGAGCCCGCCCGGAACGTTCTACGAGCTGTGGCTGATGAACTCGCCCGGCGACCTCGTCTCCCTGGCCTCGTTCCGCGTGCCGGCGTCGGGGAAGATGACGATGGAGGTCCCGCTCCCCGTCAGCCCCAGCTCCTACCACTTCGTCGACGTCTCGCTTCAGCCGGTCAACGGCAGTCCGCGCCACTCCGGCGACTCGGTCCTACGCGGCCCGATCAGCTGAGCCCGACGGCGTCCGGCTCGGACGCGGGCAGCGCTTGCGGCTCCCGCGCCGGCACGAACGTGTACTGGCTCGGATCGATCACCTGCGTCTGGGCGACGTACTCGCGCATGGAGCCCGGCCAGTTGGTGACGATGCGGCCGTGCTCGTCGCGGTACCAGGAGTCGCATCGCGTCCACGCCGTGCCGGCGAACCGGGCCTGGACGAGGCGGTCGCTCTCGGCCTCGACCTCGGGCCGGATGTCGATCGCCGCGGCGCCGCGGTCGCGCACCTGCTGCAGCGCCTGGCGCAGGTAGGAGGCCTGGGCCTCGAGGTAGACGATGATCGAGCCCCCCGAGGTGTTCGTGTTCGGCCCGTACATCATGAACAGCGAGGGAAATCCGGGCACGACGATGCCGAAGTGGGCATGCGGACCGGCGGCCCAGGCTTCGCGCAGGCTCATGCCACCGGCGCCGGTGATCTCCATCGGGAACATGAACTCGGTCGTCCGGAACCCGGTCCCGTAGATGATGCAGTCGACCTCGTGGGCGGTACCGTCCAAGGTCACGAGTCCGGTCGGCGTCATCCGCTCGAGGGGTTCGGTGACGAGCTCCACGTTGGGGCGCTGCAGCGCGGGCAGGAAGGAGGAGCTGAACAGGATGCGCTTGCACCCGAACGTATAGTCGGGCCACGCCTTGCGCCGGATCACGGGGTCCGTGAGCTGTCGGCGCATGAACGCCGTCGACATCGCGCGCACGACGTGCCCGAACGTGTTCGGATGGCGGATCGCCAGCGTCAGCGACTCGGTGTACTCGAAGATGTACGCGCGCCGGTAGGCCTGCAGGCCGGGCAGCCGCTGTATCGCCGCCTTGACCGGCCGCGGGTAGGCGCGATTTTTGCGCGGCATGAACCAGTTGCCGGTGCGCTGGAAGACGACGAGCCGGTCGACCTGCGGGGCGATCTCCGGCACGAACTGGACCGCGCTGGCGCCGGTCCCGATCACCGCCACCCGCTTGCCGCGCAGGTCGTAGTCGTGATCCCACTCGGCCGAGTGGAAGCTGTGACCGGCGAACTGCTCGCGACCCGCGATCCGTGGGTAGGACGGCTGGTGCAGCTGGCCCGTCGCCAGCACGACCGCGTCGGCGTCCCAGGCGCGGCCGTCGGTGCTCGTCACGGTCCAGTGACGCGCGGTGTCGTCCCAGGCGCAGGATCCGACCTCCGTGCCCGGCACCACCAGCCGGTCGACTCCGTAGTCGTGAGCGACCGCGTGCAGGTAGGCGAGGATCTCCGCCTGCGGCGAGCACAGGCGCGACCAATCGCGTCGCTGAGCGTATGAGAACGAATACAGATGGCTGGGTACATCGCACGCGGCGCCCGGATAGGAGTTGTAGAACCAGGTGCCGCCGATGTCCGGGCCCCGCTCGAGAATCGTCAGGTCGGTGAATCCGTGGTGCTGCAGCTCGATCGCCGCGGCCAGACCTCCGAAGCCGCCGCCGACGATCACGATGCGGGGTTGGGTGGTCTCGAGCATGTGCGCAACCTATCGCGGATCGGGCGGCGGATTTCGCGCAACCGAGGGCGCGCGGGCTGCTGGAGGTGTCCTTCTCTCCGACGGCGCCGCGCGATATGGTCCGCCGGTGACCGAGATCGCCGTTCCGACCGCGGCGCAACCCGCGGTGGCCCCACCGCCCCGGATTCAGATTCCGGAGTTCGAGATCGTGCCCCGGAAGGGGCTGTTCATCGTCGCTGCGGTGCTGGTGCTGCTGATCGCCGCGATCGCGGTCAACCGGGAGTGGCCGCTGGTGTTCCTGCACGTGGCGTTCGGGGCCGGGTGGACGATCATCGACCTGTTCTTGGGCCTGATCCTCGGCCCGATCATGGGCCGCATGTCCGTCCCCGCGCGGGTCGAGTTCACCACCCGGCTGATGCCGAAGATGGTGCTGATCATGCCCACCGTGGTGGCGGTCACGCTCGCCGCCGGCTGGCAGCTCGGCAACAAGCTCGGCACCGTGCAGTCGAGCTATCCCCTGCACGGCTGGCTCGTCGCCAGCTACATCATCGTGGGCGTGATGGCGGTGCTCGCGCTCGGCCTGCTCGAGCCGGCCAACATCGCCGTCCTGTGCGAGCTCAAGAAGCCGCGACCCAACCCCCCGGTGATCGAGCGGCTGATGAAGCGCTTCATCTACTGCGCCGGCGTCCTCGGCGTGATGCAGGTCGCGACGCTCGTGATCATGACCAGACTGGCCTCCAGTTGAGTGCGCGCAACGGAGCCGAGACGGATGAGCGCCGGCTCCCGCCGGTGACCCAGCTCGCGATGCTCTCGCTGGCGCTGATCGTCACCGGAGGCATCTACCTCGCCGCGCACATCCCGCAGCACGTGCCGCTCGCGCCGGCGGTCGCGCTGCTCGCCGCCTCGATTCTGCTGTTGATCGGCAACCTGTTCTCGCTCACCCGGGTCGACGGCTTCGCCTGGCCCACGTTCTTCGGCGTGGCCAAGTGGGCGCTGCTCGCCTACGCGGTGATCGCCGGCCTGATCGAGTACGCGTTCCTGCGCAACCACCTCCGCGGCGGCGCCCTCGTCGTGCTCACCCTCTCGCTGGTCGTGTTCGCGATCCACGTGCCGACGCTGATCGGCTTCACCGTGGCCCGCTTCGCCGACGCGTAGAGTGCCGCGTCCGTGTGGCCGCCTGAAGCGCTGACCTTCCTCGAGGAGCTCGAGGCCAACAACGACCGCGACTGGTTCAAGGCCTTTCAGGAAGCGGTGTTTCGGGCGTTTGCGTCACTGCTGCGTCACCACGGTCCGCGTACAGCGCGTCAACCTCGGCCAATGCGACGAGGTCCGTGTGGCCGTAGACGCGCAACAGGTCATCGACGGACCGCTCGGACCAGCCCATCTGCGCGGCGATCGCGCGACGCGACAAGCCGAGTGTGTAGAGCAGGTTCACGCCGTAGTGCTTGGTCGCGAGATACAGGTCGAAGTCCAGGCCAGCGCGCGCTTTCACGAGCGCCCAGTACTGGGACACCGTAGGG
>Ga0208714_1000600_pt1 | contig 10135 bp, 8 predicted proteins | sample NGESurshal072012_3_FD_184461 | JGI IMG/M metagenome (GOLD analysis project Ga0208714, IMG submission 184461) | Arctic peat soil microbial communities from Barrow, Alaska - NGEE Surface sample 415-1 shallow-072012 (SPAdes) | ecosystem: Environmental > Terrestrial > Soil > Wetlands > Peat ... | reverse complement strand
ATACATAACAGGAGCTGAAAAAAACCTGGAAATCCTTGCGAAGATCAAAGGCCTCGATGCGGTACTGGTTGAGTTCGAGCGGTTCGTTGTTGATGGCCGCGATAAAGTATTTGCCGGCGCGTGCCAGCCTCGAGAGAATGGCGCGGACATCGGCATATTCCTGAGATTGCGCAAACATGAAGGCAGTGAATTCTTCGCGGGTGAACGGACGGGGGCGATAGAAAAGAGTGCGGTCCAGGTATTGGTTGAGGGTAATCTGTCCGGCATCGAATGCAGGAAAAGAGAGATCGTGGCGATCCTGAAACTCTTCCCAGTCCAGGTCAAATGCCTTGGCGGCCTGACGGCGCGAACCGCGATCCCATCCATTGGTAAGGATAACTCCACCAATGTCCCAAAACAGAGTGGTGATTGCGCTCAAAGCAAACCTCCAGGCAGACACTGAGAGATATCAGATGTGGGAGCCATACGGAAGGAGAAACATTTAATGAGGATGCGAAAGAGCCTTCGCGAAGGCCTGTTCCAAATCGGCAAGGGCTTCGGCGAGGTCACCGGTGAGGTTGATGCGGGTGGCGAGGCGCTCCGAATGAACGATCGATTCAAATTCACCAAGACAGAGGGCCGAGTGCAGTTGGGAAAAAGTGTAGTGGGCGCCGGGAATTGAAAAATCGCTGGGATAGTCAGCGGTAAGCACGATAAGCAACGCTTCTGACGCGCCGGTCAGGCAGCGGTAGGCATACTGATCAAAGCAGCGGGGCCCATAAGTAAGAAAGACGGGAATGCCAAGTTGGCGGGTAAGCTGAGTGCGAATTTCATAGCGGGGAGATTCGACAGCGGGGGTACGGTCCAGAAAAACCAGGAGGACGAGAAATCGTTGTGGTTCGTTGAGGCGGAAGAAGGAGCGAAAAGACTCGACGAGATTGAGAGTGGAAATGTCCGAGCGGGTGCGGGCTTCGGCAAAGAGTTGAATGCCCGATTCTTGAAGGCTTGGAGTGCGCAGAAGGGCGCCGGGATCGACAGAGAGTTTGTCTAAAAGTTCCATGGCAATTCTGCGGGGATAGCGAACGTCGGGCCAGTCGAAGGGATTCAGGCCCAGGGTGATACAGGCCAAGGCAGTGGCAATTTCCCACTTAAGGGATTCTGGAAGGAGTTCCGCTGCCCCGAGCATTCCGATGTGAACAAAAGGAATGCCGGAGATGCGGAAACCGTCCATTTTCTCAAACAGCTCCAGCGCGCCTTCTCCGTCGACAGTCAAGAAAACGAAGGCGGCATTCTTTTGAAAGCCACCGGTGAGTGCAGGGACTCGTCCGGTGATCGGAATGAGTTTCGAACCCTCTTGGGCCAGGCTGTCGGCGACCAAGGGCCCCGGGCGGGAAGAATATGGAGCAAGAGAGGGAGAGCTGAGGAAAACGAGTTAGGAGCAAGGAGCCAAGGCGGCGGTAGCGAGGAAGACGGCAAGTTGAAGAGCAGGATCTAAGGGCGATTCGGTGGAACACAGTTGCCGCATGGCCCGGGCGGAAGAGAGAGCAACCAGTAGACCGCCAAAGTGAATTAAAGAGCAATAGGAAGAGAGCACCTGAGGCGGGTCGAGGAAAGAGGCTCGAAAGGTGTAGCCGCGACTGAGCGACGAAAGAAAGGAATTGGGTTCGGTCTGAACGGCGAAGCGGCGATTGACGTCGCTGGGATGGGCCAATTCCAGCCATCGCTGAAAGTGCAGGAACAGCGCCTGGTCGTCAGCTTTTCTCCACCTTTGTTGGCGAGGATAAAACCGGTGTGCGGGATATCCACTGAATTCTGAAGACGGGTAGTGGCGGACGGGTGGCTGCTGTCGAGAAGGAAAAGACGGCGATGGGAAGGGAGAAAAAGGAGGGGGCAGAAGAGCGTGAGCCGCGAGGCCCGAACTGCCTAAAGCTAGAAACACCCAATCCGACAGGCCGTCCTTAAGAGCTGAATCCGATGCTTTGGTGATTTCGAGGAAGAGGGGTTCCAAAACATCGGGAAAATCCAACCATGCCATGTTGGACTGAATGACGGCTCGTTGGGACTCCTTCGCAGGCTAAAGGGAAGCGTCCTTAGCCCAGAAGCGTTTTAGGAGCCGTTCTTCTTGAAACTGTTGTAGTTCAACGTCAAATGCGGAGTGCAAACGGCCAGCAAAGACTCTTTGGAGGAGCTGATCCATGGCGGCTCCGATCAATCCATCTCGGCAGACTAAAAAAGAAATACTTCCGGGAATCTGATGAAGGAGAGGGAGCCGAAGCGAAGGTTATAAAACTTAGAAGATATCCCCTGGTAAATTTTTACGACACTTAGGCGCAGCTTGCAACAAGAGTTTGCGTAGCGGAGAATAGTCGTTCAGCTAGGAGGAAGTGATGGCGAACGATAACTGCGGAGGGACTCCGACACCCACGCCCAGCGAGCCGGTGAAGCCGGGGACGCGTATGGTGCAATGCGTGAAGATCGGGAAAGAACTGCCGGGACTGGACCGCGTGCCCTGGAAGGGTGAATTGGGCCAGCGCGTGTATGACAACATCTCGAAAGAGGCTTGGAAGCTTTGGGTGGAATATTCCAAGATGGTGATGAACGAATACCGGTTGAACCCCTTGGATCCAAATTCACAAAAAATCATGGGCGAGCAGATGGAACAGTTTTTCTTCGGAGAAGGCGCGAAGTTGCCGGAAGGGTATGTCGCGCCGAAAGCCAAGGGCTAAGCAAGTTAAAGCCTACCAGTTACGGGGTGCTCGACGGGCAACCTGGGAACCAGGGTGAAGCGAAGCTTGGCGTGCGCGGAGCGAATCGCCGCTTCTGCTTCCGCAGAATGCGCGGCGTTGGCAAAAATAAATCCCAGATAACTGGAGCCTTCAGGCCATGCCTTGATGTAGTCGTGCATCCGGGCGGTAATTTCCACGCTGGTTATCCCCGGGATGTTGCGGGATTCTTCCACTCCCTCGATTTTTGCAAACGTGCCGCTGATGGGGACCGGAATCATCATGACTGCCGAAGCGCCTTTTTCGCGCGGCGCGTCTGCTTCGGGCAATCCTAGCGCGTGCCGCAAGAGCAATTCCTCCAGGCTGATCAATCCCAGTTGAGTTGGTAGTTGAAAACGGAGCGCACGTGCGCACATGCCGCCAATGGGACGAGGGGCAACCTCGATCGGCCACACGCCGTTATCGTTCAAGCGAAATTCTCCATGGACGGAACCGTGGGTTAGGCCGATGGCGCGAGTGGCGTTCCGAAAACTCGTTTCGATGGAGTGCTGCAGCGATGAAGGCAGCCGCGACGGCGTAACGTAAATGGTTTCCTCAAAGAACGGCCCTTCCAGCGGATCGGGCTTGTCGAAAATCGCCAGAATGCGCAACTCGCCTTCGGTTAACAATCCTTCCACCGCCACTTCCCTGCCGGGCAAATAGCCTTCTACCAGCATTTGATCGAGAAGTGGTTCCCGGGTGGCGCGAATTTCTGGCGAATCGAGCAAGCGTTTGAGCCGCGTAGCTCCGGCGATGAATTCTTGGTGATTGTTGCAGCGCACCACGCCCTGGCTGGCGGAAAGAGAGAGCGGCTTCAGGACGCAGGGGTAAGCGATGCCGAGGAGTGAAGGTTCCGGAAGTGGGTGCAGCGCGACGGGGCGAAACCATGGAACGGGTAACGCGGCGTCACGCAAAACTTCGCGCATGCGGACTTTATTGCGGCAAGCCTCGACACTGGAAGGATGGTGAAAGGGGATGCCGAGTCCCCGCGCCACACGAGCGGCCGTGGGCGTAGGGCGATCACCGAGGGCCAGAATGCCATCCACGGCGCGAGCTTTTTGAGACTGGATGACCGAATGAGCGGCGGCTTCGGGATTTTCGAAATGGACGGGAACAGCGTGATCCTGCCAGGGATCTTCGAGACGGTGGCAACGATCGGTGATGAAAACTAATTCGACACCGAGTTTTTTAGCGACGGAATTGAATGCCCGGGTCTGATAACCAAGCTTGGAGGCGAAGAGGAGAACGCGTTTCGGAAGCGGCATGGCTGGTCCTTGGCAAATTCTAACAGGTTGCGCAGAAAAAGCTGTTCAGAGGAAGGACTCTGCCTGGCGAACGGATTCTTTTATTTTTGCGATGGGAACCAACTGGTCCCCGGTGGGCTCCGCTCAACAATACCAAGGCTCGTTGAGGTAGGGGACGGTGGCGCGGGAAGCAAGAACGGGGATGGCATTTTCAAGGATTGTGCGGCCTGCCGCTTCGTTTGCGGCGCGCCAGATCAAATCGAACGTTTCGGAGCGCTGGCGTTTTGCTTTTTCGCCGGAGGCCACGATGTCCTGGAGTCGGGCGGTCAGGCCGTCCAAAGCCGGAATTGCGTTTTTCCACGGAAACACCAGGGCGACAGGATCGAAAGGAGCGAGCAAAGGTTGGACGTCGGCAAGCTCCAGGATTCGCGAACCCGGGGGAATCAGCAGGCGAATGGCGAGCTGGATGGGAGCGACCGCTTCGACAAGATCCAGTTTTTGGATTTGCGTGAGCAGGTCGAGATAGTTGGCGAAGGTGGTCCAGGGAGTGAACGGGACGAAGGTGGGCTGAAGGGCAATCCCCGCTCCGCGAAAAAGTTCGACCACGCGGAAAAAGTCGGCGCGAGTGTGGCCCTTTTGTAGCTTTTCAAGGATGAGATCGTCTAAGGACTCGACGGCGGAAACGACGAAGAGGCATCCGGTTTTGCGCAAGGTGGGAAGCAAGTCGGCATTCTTCAGCAGATGTTCAACCTTGATAGTCACGTCATAGGTGAGGCCCGGGAATTCCCGATGCAAGGCTTCGATAAGCGGAACGGCGTGGCCAACGCCATTGAAAAAATCAGGATCGCCAAACGTAATGTGCTGCGCGCCGGAGGCCACCTGCTGGCGAATATCGGCGAGAACGATTTCGCGATCGACGATGCGAAAAACGCCATTGTAGACGGGAACGATGGGGCAATGACGACAGAGATGCTTGCAGCCGCGGCTGGCCTCTGTGTAACCCACGGTGCGGTGCTGGCCAGAGGGAAGAATCAAGTGAGCATAGGAGCGAAGCGGAGGCAGACCCGCGCGATCGGGAACCTGGAAGCGAAGTCGAGAGAGGGAAATATTGGAGTCGAGAGGGTGGATCTGGGGAAAAGCGGAGAGGCCGGAAAGATGTTCGGCGAGATCCAGGAGCGGTTGTTCAAACTCTCCGCCGAACAAACTGGTGACGCCCATGGCACGAAAACTTTCTGCCGCGAGAGGAGCGTAGAGGCCGTAGGCGCAGAAATGTGCTTTAGGATTGAGTTTGCGCAAAAGAGGGAGAAGCTCAAGGGTTAACCGCGTGGCCGTGTGCATGGGAACATAGAAAGCGATGAGTTGTGCCTCGCGGATAGCCAACTCGTTCAGAGACTCGCGGGAAAGATCGAGGCAAGTGGCGACATCGCCGCGCTTGCGCAGCCAGGCCGCGGGGGACGCCAGGCCGAAAGGCTGGCGGCCCAGTTCGTAGGTCGAAATCAATACTACGTTCACGGTTTCATTATAGCGGCCTCCACCCCGCTGGTGAATTTCGGTTATTATAAGGATTCCCGTAGTCGTGAAAGGACCACCAGGATGCCTATCTCCGCGGTAAATTCATTTGGAACCCGAGACAATTTGAGCGTTGGCGCGCAGGTGTTCGAAATTCAGCGCCTGGAAAAACTAGAGAAGCACGGGATGACTTCGATCGAAAAGCTTCCCTTCTCGCTGCGCATCCTGCTGGAAAATTTGCTGCGATTTGAAGACGGACGCTCAGTGCGCGCGGAGGATATTCGCGCGCTGGCGAACTGGAAGCCCAATGGCACGCAGCGAGAGATCGCGTTCATGCCCGCGCGCGTGCTGCTACAGGATTTTACCGGGGTGCCTGCGATCGTCGACCTGGCGACCATGCGCGAAGCAGTGCAGAACATGGGCGGAAATCCAAAGCGGATCAATCCGCTGTTTGAAGCGGAGTTGGTGATCGATCACTCCGTACAAGTGGACAATTTTGGCAGCTCGGGTGCATTTGGAATGAACGCGGAGCTGGAATTTCAGCGCAATGCGGAGCGGTATGCGTTTTTGCGCTGGGGGCAGACGGCGTTTCGCAATTTCAAAGTAGTGCCGCCCGACACAGGGATCTGTCATCAGGTGAATATTGAATATCTGGCGCGGGTGGTTTGTTCGATGCCGAATGGCAGCCGCCTGGAGGCGTTTCCGGATTCGCTGGTGGGCACGGATTCACACACTACCATGGTGAATTCGCTGGGAGTATTCGGTTGGGGAGTTGGCGGAATCGAAGCCGAAGCGGCCATGCTGGGCCAGCCGCTTTCGATGCTGGTGCCGGAGGTTGTGGGATTCAAATTACACGGGCGGTTGAAAGAAGGCACAACGGCAACAGACCTGGTCTTGACGGTCACGGAAATTCTGCGGAAAAAGGGCGTGGTGGGAAAGTTCGTGGAATTTTACGGCTCCGGCTTGACGAGCTTAAGCGTGCCGGACAGAGCCACCATTGCGAACATGGCGCCGGAGTATGGCGCAACGATGGGCTTCTTCCCCGTCGACAACGAGACACTGGCGTATTTGCAGTTCACCGCGCGCTCGCATGAACAGGTGGCGTTGGTGGAAGCGTACTGCAAAGAGCAGATGTTGTTCCGCACAGACTCCACGCCAGAACCAGTGTTCAGCGAGACGGTGGAACTGGATCTGAGCACGGTCGAGCCCACGTTGGCGGGGCCGAAGCGACCACAAGACCGTGTATCTCTGAAGAACGCGAAGAGTTCCTTCACGAAGGTAGTGGAAGGAAATCCCGTGAAGCAGGTGGCGGTAAAGAATAATGGAACTTCGTTTGAGCTTTCCAGCGGCGCGGTGGTGATCGCGGCGATTACCAGTTGCACGAACACATCGAATCCGTCGCTGATGCTGGGCGCGGGATTGCTTGCGAAAAAAGCGGTGGAACGCGGACTGCAAGTGAAGCCGTGGGTAAAAACCAGCCTGGCGCCGGGTTCGAAGGTGGTTACGGATTATTTGCTGGCGGCAGGCCTGACGCCGTATCTGGATCAATTGAGATTTAATCTGGTGGGCTATGGATGCACAACCTGCATCGGCAATAGTGGACCATTGCCGGAGGCGATAGGAGCAGCGATCAAGGAAAACAATATGATTGCGGTGGCGGTGTTGAGCGGCAACCGAAACTTCGAGGGTCGCGTGCATCCGCTGGTGCGCGCGAACTATTTGGCGTCGCCACCGCTGGTGGTTGCCTACGCGTTGGCGGGAAGAATGGATCTGGATCTGACGACCGAGCCGCTGGGCTTGGACAAGGCTGGCAAACCTGTCTATCTGAAGGATATTTGGCCCACGCCGCAGGAAGTGGAAGCGACGGTGCGCGCGGCAGTATCTTCCGAGCAATACCGCAAGGTGTACAGCGAAGTCTTTGAGGGCGATGCGCACTGGAAATCGATGCCGGTTCCCGCGGGCGATCTTTACAAGTGGGATCCGAGTTCGACGTACATCAAGCTGCCGCCGTATTTCGAGAATATGCCGAAGAAGCCGGCACCGCTGACGGACATTCAAGGTGCGCGGGTGCTGGCGATTCTGGGTGATAGCGTCACGACCGATCATATTTCTCCAGCCGGTTCGATTGCCGTGGATTCTCCGGCGGGGAAATATTTGATCGCCCACGGAGTGAAGCCCCACGAGTTCAATTCCTATGGCGCGCGGCGCGGCAATCATGAAGTGATGATGCGCGGCACGTTTGCCAACATCCGCTTGCGCAATCAACTGGCGCCGGGAACGGAAGGCAGTTGGACGCTGCACCTGCCCGACGGCGAGAAAATGTTTATCTACGATGCAGCGGTGAAATACCGGGAAGATGGAGTGCCGCTGGTAGTGCTGGCCGGCAAGGAATACGGATCGGGATCGTCACGCGATTGGGCGGCAAAAGGAACGCGGCTGCTGGGCGTACGCGCGGTGATCGCCGAGAGTTATGAACGAATCCACCGGAGCAATCTGGTGGGCATGGGCGTGCTACCACTGGAATTTAAAACTGGAGAGAATCGCGAAACGCTGGGGTTGACGGGCCACGAGGTTTTCTCGATTGACGGGGTAGCGACGCTGGCGCCACGGAAGCAGGTGAATGTGAGCGCAAAAGCGGCGGATGGAAAAGAGACGAAGTTTACGGCCATCGTGCGCGTGGACACGCCGGAGGAAGTCTCTTATTACCAGCATGGAGGGATTCTGCAATACGTTTTGCGACAGATGTTGGAGTAGCAGCGAAATCGATTGGATGACGAAAGGAGAGGGCTACGGAGTGAAGTTTGCCGGGGCTCTCTCTTTTCTGTTTAAACGCCGGGACAAGGGGCCGTCAATGACACTGCAAATAAATGCTTGGATCATCACGAGCGGATTACTTCTGACTATTGGCGCGAATGGCGCGAACGGGCAAACCGCCGCGCCGGGGCAGAAGAAAACCGAAGAGCGTTCCGCGGCAAAGATTCCGATACAACAATTCACACTCAAGAATGGGTTGCGCGTGGTGCTGAGCGAGGACCATTCCGCGCCGACGTATTCGATTTGCGTGACGTATGACGCCGGTTCGCGGGATGAAAAACCCGGGCACACCGGGTTCGCCCATTTATTTGAACACATGATGTTTCAGGGCTCGGAAAATGTGGGTAAGGGTGAGCACTTTATTCTGATCGAGAACAATGGCGGTGGAATGAACGGCACCACGAATACGGATCGGACCAACTATTTCGAGACACTGCCGGCAAATCAGCTCGACCTCGGTCTATTTCTCGAAGCGGATCGCATGAAATCGCTGGCGGTGACCCAGGCAAATCTCGATAACCAGCGCAATGCGGTACAGGAAGAGAGGCGATTGCGTGTAGACAACCAGCCGTACGGGAAAACGTCGGAGGCTATTTCCGACACGGCGTATGACAATTTCGGGTACAAGCATTCGACGATTGGCTCGATGGCGGACCTGAATGCGGCTTCACTCGATGAATTGAAGGATTTCTTCCGGATTTACTACGCGCCGAACAACGCGGTGCTTGCGCTCGTGGGAGACTTCAGGAAAGACGAAGCGCTGGTAAAGATCAAAAAGTATTTTGAGGAGATTCCCTCGCAGCCGGCACCGGCGAGGCCGGATTTGACGGAACCACCGCAGACAGCGGAACGACGTAAGTCGGTTGAGGATGGATTCGCACAGGTTCCACGCATCGATATCGTTTACAAGATTCCCTCATACAATTCGCCGGACTACATGCCGTTGAATGTGCTGATGAGCATACTGGGATCGGGGCAGTCTTCTCGGCTCTATCAGGAATTGGTGAAGGACAAGCAACTGGCGGCAAACGTATTCGCGAATGCGGCGGCGCGAAGGGCGACGGGACTAGCCTCGGTGATCGCCCTGGTGCGGCCGGGCGTGAAGATGGAAGAGGTAGAGAAGAGCGTCTACGAGCAAGTGGGCAAGGTGCGGAACGAGCCCGTGGCGGATTGGGAACTAGAGAAGGTGCGCTTGAAATACCGGCATGAGCATGCGGCACAACTCTCCAGCACGCTCACGCGGGCCGTGCAGTTGGCTTATTACACCGTGGCGTGGAACGACCCGGAAGTTCTGAACAGCGAGGAATCGCGATTGGACGCAGTGACCAAAGAAGATTTACTGCGGGTAGCGAAAACGTATCTGCTGGCGACGAATCGCAGCGTGATTACGACTTTGCCGAAGTCCAAGGCGGCCGCCGGCGAGACGGGAGGAAATTAGATGAGCGCGATGAACATTTGTTTGGAGAACGCGTTGAGCCAGCTCTCGCGGCTTTGCTTCCGAGTGATTTTAGTGACCGGACTGGTCAGCGTGCCGGTGATGGCGCAGGCACCGGGAGATTCGAAGGCCGTTTCGGCGAGCAAGGTGGAGCGAAAAAACCGCGCGCCAGTTTCCAAAGAAATTCTACGCGTCAAACTGCCCAGACCGGTGGAAGCGAAATTGGCAAACGGAATGACGGTGCTGATCCTGGAAGACCATCGCTTTCCGATCGTGACGGTGGATTTTACCATCGACGGCGCGGGGGCTCTTTGGGAACCGGCGAATGAACATGGACTGGCGGGCGTAACGGCGCAAATGTTGCGCGAAGGAACCGCCACGCGCAACAGCAA
>Ga0208714_1000599_pt1 | contig 10149 bp, 9 predicted proteins | sample NGESurshal072012_3_FD_184461 | JGI IMG/M metagenome (GOLD analysis project Ga0208714, IMG submission 184461) | Arctic peat soil microbial communities from Barrow, Alaska - NGEE Surface sample 415-1 shallow-072012 (SPAdes) | ecosystem: Environmental > Terrestrial > Soil > Wetlands > Peat ... | reverse complement strand
GCCGGCCGGGATATGCTCGCCAGATGATCGAACGGGGAGACCCGGCTCCCGACTTCTCGCTGCCCGACCAGGACGGTCGCGCTGTGAAGCTGTCGGATCTTCGTGGCCCCGGCATGTGGTCCTGTACTTCTATCCCAAGGCCGACACGCCGGGTGGTTAGGACAATAACGACGGGGCCGTGGCGATGGATCGCCGTGGGCGCGATCGCCATCGCGTGCGCCCTGGCCGCGCCGCCGGTCCTTGCAAGTTTCGGTTCGACGCCCCAAGACATCGCTCCGTGCCTAGCGAGTCGTCATCTACCGCGCTTCACGGCCTACGACTTGGGCGCTCAATTCGCCGGTCTCCAGCGGACCCATGTCGCGCGCTACTGCGATGCGCCGGACGAGGGTCATTTCGTGGAAGAACCTTTCCGGATGGTTGTCACGTGGGTTTCGAGCGATGTCTATGGGAGTTGCACGCCCGAAACCCCGGAAGGCAGCTGTTTGCTGCCGCTGGAGGTGCAGAGCTGGCCCGAGTGCGACCGAAATTACAGCGCGTACGGGCCTGCACGTGATCTAACCCCACGATCCTCCTACCGCTTGACCGGGAGTCACAAGCTTCCGGCCGGTGTGTTGGAAGGTGTTGGCCGCATAGAGCTGTACGACGGTCGCACGACCGTGGTCATCTATACGGACGAACAGCTGCGGCTCGCTCGGCTCGCCGCGCACGCGCTTGCTCGGAAAATCGCTCCCACGCTGAGATCGACGTCCTTCGCCCACCTACGAGCCCTCGCAGTCTCGACGCGCGGATGCCACCGCTAGCATCGCGCGCATGATTCAACAAGGTGACGCCGCTCCCGACTTCGAGCTGCCCGACCAGGACAGCCGCGCCGTCAAGCTGTCGGACTTCCGCGGCACGCCCGTGGTCGTCTACTTCTACCCGAAGGCCGACACGCCCGGCTGCACGACGCAGGCGTGCGGCGTGCGCGATCACCGCGCCGCGTACGCCGATGCCGGCGCGGTCGTGCTGGGGATCTCACCGGACCCGGTCGCGAAGGTGAAGAGATTCCACGAAAAGCAGTCGCTGAGCTTCGCCCTGCTCGCCGACGAGGGGCATGGCGTCGCCGATTCCTATGGCGTGTGGGTGGAGAAGTCGATGTACGGACGAACTTATTGGGGTGTGCAGCGGACGACGTTCATCGTGGATCCGGATGGGAAGGTCGCCGAGGTGCTTCGCAACGTGAAGCCCGCCAAGCATGATGAGCAGGTCTTGGCCGCTCTCGCCGAGGCTGAACCGCCCGTCTCATAGGTCCGACGCATTGGGTGCTCGAGCGCTCGGTCGATGAATTGGCCGGGCGATCTACCAGAGCCGAGCACACGAGCGCGACCGTCGAATTCCTGCTACTCGCCTTAGGGGGATCGCGCCATCGCCGAGACCTACGCCCTCGCAGCCGAGAAGTCGACGTACGGTCGCAAGCAGTTCGACAACGAGCGCGTGCTGGCCGCGCTGGCCCAGGGTTCGCTTGCTGCTTGCTCAGGCATGCCACGCCTGGGCGTACCAACTACTTCTTGTCAATCTTCCGCAGCTGCGGATATAGCGGTGCTAAATACTCGTGGCATGGTGGCCGACAGCGGAGACATGTCCGCGAGCAAGGTCTCAGTGGTGGTGGCCGCGGTCGACCTGTACTGGTTGCCCCTCGGCGCCGGTGGGCGCTTCGTCAGACTCAACGGTCGCGTCTACGAGGCATTTATGGCGCGGTTGCAGCGGCGCCGAGCGTTCGACCTCTACCACTCCGCTCTCCAAGTCCGAGTCCCAGAGGCAACGTTCGTCATCGAGCAGACACCGGTCCCAGACCTGAGCGGCGCGCAGCGAGGCGTCGTCGCTGAAGGCGCGGTTGGCAGTCGCCGGGCAGGCCGATTTCGGATATTCCGCTATGAGATCCGCCGTTGGCGGGGTGGGCACATCCCAGACATCGCCGAGGCCGTCGAAAGCCCCGAGCGACTGAGCAACAATGAGCACCACGCACGGCGCGTCCTAGACCTGATCGCGCAGGTCCCGACTCCGACATGGGGTCGCGACCAGCTTCAAACGGGCGAGATGTGGAACTCCAACTCGGTGATCGCGTGGGTGATCGCGCGCAGCGGGATAGACGCTGACTCGATTCAGCCTCCCTCAGGGGGGCGCGCGCCCGGCTGGCGGGCCGGTCTTGTCGCCGCGCGCAGGCAGGTCGACGATGTCTCAGCCGGCGCCGCCTTCGACTGTCAGCAACCAGGCGTGAGGTAGTCGATCACAGGCCCTGCCGGCCCTGGCCGTGGCAGGCGTCTAACCGGAGAGTCCGTCGAGCTTCGTCATCGACTCTGAGGGCGTCGTCGCAGAGGTGCTGAGCAAGGTCAAGCCGGCCGAGCACGACGAGCGCCTGCTGCCGCCCTGGCGCACATCGTCTCGCTCCCGCGACCTTGTCTATGGAGTGTAAAGGCTCTTATACTGCGCGGCGCGCACCGGTCTCTACCGTGCGCCGGGACGGAGCCCGAGCAGAACACGGCAGCGTCCTTTGCAGGCCACCGGCTTCGCCGGTCATACAGACAAGTTTCCTTGGGGGGAATCGCGCTTCGGCCGTTCCGCCGACCAATCGAAAGGATCAGAACGGATGTCATATCGCTGTAGTCCTCTGGCATCGTCGAGGCGGATGCTCGCCGCGGGGATCGCCGCCATCAGCCTGGCAGCTCTCGCCGGCGGCATGCTCACGACGGGCGCCGCGCAGGCCGCGACGCTTCCGACAGTCACGGCCACCGTCAGCGCCACCACAATCACCGTCTCCGGCGCCCTGCAGTCCGGCGCCGTGAACGTCGCAAGCACCGCGACCGGTGGAAAGGAACCGTCGGTTGCGTTCATCAAGCTCAACGCAGGCGTGACCCCGACCGAAGTGTTTGCGTTCCTTGACTCGAACAAGATCACCAGGGACCCCAACGCCTCGCGCAAGTTCGGCGCGATCGTGTTCGACGCCGAAGCCGGCAAAGGCAAACCGAGCGAAGCGCAGACCGTTCTCGCCCCCGGGGAGTATGTCGCGTTGAACGGCGAAGGCGAAAAGTCCTCGAAGTGGCCGCGCACCAGCTTCGTGGTGGCAGCCTCCCCATCGCCCGCGGCGCTGCCCGCCGCGGCGGCGACCGAGAAGACGATCGAGTTCGGCTTCAAGGGCCCGAGCGTCCTGCATGTCGGGGAGCTCGTGCGCTTCGAAAACGAAGGCTATCTGGTGCATATGGACTTCGCGTTTCCCGCGAAGAGCAAGCAGTCGGCCCAGAAGATCGTCAAGGCGCTCGCCAGCGGTCACGAAAAGGGCCTGGAAAAGCTCGTCGTCGGACCGCCGGTCGGTTTCTCCGGTCCGATTTCGACCGAAGGCTTCCAGCAGGAGACGATCACCGCCAAGCCCGGCTGGTACGTGCAGGCCTGCTTCATGCCTACGCAGGACGGCAGGCCCCACACCCTGCTCGGGATGGAGCGCATCATCAAGATCGCCAAGTAGCAAAAGACGGCCCTTGCCAGACCCGTCCCGCCGCGAGCGGGGCGGGTCTCGCCGGCCACGCTGGCAGCGAGGCGCGATCAGGGGGCCTGCAGCGGCGCGGGCGTCGGGCGTGTCATCCCACCCACCAGCATCCCCGCCCCGAGATGTGCGCCCAGCACAGGTCCGACCTGTGTGCAGAAGAGAGGGTCGAACCCGAAGATCGCCTTGCCCTGCTCGACCAGGCGCTCGGCGTCCGCGGGGGCCTGTGCGTGCTGCACGATCCAGTCGGTCGCGCCGCGCTCTTGCAGCTCGCGCAGGTAGGCGACCATCCGCTCGAACGCCCGCTCGTGCGTGCGCACGCGTCCGACGGGAGCGATCTCCGTGCCGAACGTGAGGATCGGCTTGAGCTTCAACGCGGTTCCGACCATCGCCTGCGCCGCACCGATGCGCCCGCCGCGGCGCAGGTACTCCAGCGTGTCGAGGCAGAACCAGATGTCCAGGCTCTCGCGCGCTTCGCGGACGAGATCGATGATCGTGTCCAGGCGCCCGCCCTGCTCCGCGGCCTCGGCGGCAAGCAGGACCAAGCAGCCCAGGCCACCGGCGCCTGTCTGGCTGTCGAGCACCTCTACACGCCCCGGGTGGCCCGCCTCGGCAAGCAGTCGGGCCGCTTCGCGCGCGCTCTCGCAGGTTCCCGACAGCCCGCTCGCCAGGTGGATCGAGAGCACGTCGCCTCCGGCGCTGACCAGCGGCTCGAAGCAGGCGAGGAAGTCGCCGGCGGACGGCTGTGAGGTCGTTGGCAGGCTCGCGGACTCGTGCAGCTGGGCGTAGAAGGCGTCGAGGTCGGTGTAGTCGCGCTCGGGGCGGAGATCGCCCTCCCAGCCGACATACAGGCTGACCTGATGGATACGCCAGCGCTCGATCAGCCGATCGGGCAGGTACGGGGTGCTGTCGGTGACGATCGCCGTGTCGCTTGGGCTGCCCGGTCGAGACTCTGCAGATGCGCTCATGAGGGCGAGATCCTACGGTCGTTGGAAGACCGATGCGACGGACAGCTCGTCCCGCGCAGGACCTAGCGGATCAGCGGGTCCAGTCGCGCGGCCGCGATCGTCTCGCGCAGGGTCGCCAGCGCGTCGTGCGCGGGGCGCCAGCGAAGCTCGCGCCGGGCCTTTGCCGTGTCCATGATCACCGGCTCGCGAAACGCGCTGATCCACTGCGCTTTGGCGGGCAGAAAGCCCAGACGGCTGATCGTCTCTGCGACCACGTCGACCGCGAGCTCGGGCACGGGAATCGAGTACCACCCGAGCTCCTGCGCCAGCTGCTTGACGGTCAGCTGGCCGGGACCCGCGAGGTTGTAGACGCCCGGTGCGCCGCGCCCGAGGACCCCGGCGCGCATCGCCGCGGCGACGTCGTCGCGGTGCACGAGCTGGAAGGGCACGCCCGGGTCGGGTAGGACCGGGCGCAGGATCGGCACGCCGTCGAGCAGTCGCGCCACGGGCCCCGGCAGGCGCTCGGAGATCTGCGTGTAGGGGAGGTTGTCGATCAGCATCGGTGCGCCGCGGCCGGCGACGATGCACGGACGAAAGACGTAGGCGTCGGTCGAGCTGCCCGCCAGGATCTCGCTCAGCAGCGCCTCGACCTCTGCCTTCTGCGCCGAGTAGTAGTGGCTGTCGGTCCCCCGCGCCGGGACGTCCTCGGTGAGCGGCTGTGGATTGTCGCTGTGGTAGCCGTAGGCGGCGACCGAGGAGGCGTAGACGAGGCGCTTGACGCCCGCCGCGACCGCTGCTTCGAAGACGTTGCGCGAGCCCTGCAGGTTCACCGCCCGGCTTTCCTCTGGTCCGCCCATGATGATGAACGCCAGGTGCACGACGACGTCGGCTCCGCTCACCAGGGCGTCCACGGCCTCGCGGTCCAGGACATCGCCGCGCCGGTAGAAGACCTTCTTCCAGCCGTGCTCTGACGGGTCAAACGACTTGCGCGCCATGCCGAGCACGCGTTGCACCTCGCGCGAGCGCTCCAGCGCAGCGACGACCGCCTGGCCGATCTCCCCGGTCGGCCCCGTCACCGCGACGGTCAGGCCGCGCGCGGGTGACTTGCGTGGCGCCATGTGTCCTTTGTATCGCACCTCCGGGCTCGGCATCGGCGCGCCCCGGCCGTCGAGCCCGCGCGAGCGCTCGCGGCCGAGCCCGCGCGTGGCCCTCGAAGTCGCACGGAGGACCCGTACGCTTGAGGCGTGCCCGCACTGCTCGCGTCAGCCTCGATCGGCGACAGCATCACGACGTTCTTTGACGCCGTCGGGCAGTTCTTCTCCGACCTTGCGGCTGTGCACTGGGGGACGTTGCTGCTCGGCCTGGTGTTCTTCGGCCTGAACCTCACGCTGCGCTCGCGCGGCTTCTTTCACAGCCTGCGCGCGGCCTATCCGGCCGTGAGCTTTCAGTGGCGGCGCATCTGGGGCGCCTACTTCGCCGCGGTCGGCTTCAACAACGTCGTGCCCGCACGCGGCGGCGACGTCATCAAGCTGTTCCTCACGCGCTCGTCGATTCCCGGCTCCAGCTACCCCACCGTCGCCGCCGCTTTCTTCGTCGAGTCGATCTTCGACGCGACCGTCGGCATCCTCGTGCTGATCTACGCCTTCAGTCAGGGCGTCTTTCCCAAGCCACCGGACTTCGCCAAACTCAGTGCCTTTGAAATCTCATATCTGGCCGAGCACTTCCGCCTGACGCTCTTTCTGATCACCGCGCTGGCCGTCGCAGGGCTTGTCGCCTTCGCCGTGCTTTCGGCGCGCGTCAGGGCGTTCTGGGCGCGCGTCCGCCAGGGCGTCACGATCCTCACCGACCGCCCGCGCTACCTGCGCGAAGTCGCGTCTCTGCAGGTGCTCGCGTGGCTGTGCCGGTTCGTCGCCTTCTGGTTCTTGCTCGATGCCTTCGGGGTCGGCGGCTCGGTGCAGAACGTTCTGCTCGTGTTCGGCGTCAACCAGGTGGCAGGCGCGGTGCCCTTCACGCCGGGCGGAGCCGGCGTGCAGCAGGCGCTGCTCGTGAAGGTCTTCGCCGGCAGCGCCTCTACCGCGGTCGTCGCCGCTTACTCGGTCGGACAGCAGATCGCGATCGCCGCCTTCACGGCGATCGTCGGCCTCGGGGCCGTGGTGTTCATCTTCCGCTTCCGCTCGTTCAAGGAAGTCGTCAGCGCCGGGCGTGCCTCGCGTGAGGCCGAGCGTGAGGCCGAGCGCGGGGACCAGCCGCCGCCCCAAGACGCGCCGGCCCACGAGCGGTCCTCGTCGGACGCGCCCGGCTCGCGCGGTCTGCGTGCGCGCTACTGAGGTCGGGTGCGCTACTGCAGTCCCGCTCGCGCCTCGCGCACGAGCGTGACCGCCTCGGGGAAGACCAGCGCCATCACAGTGCGGATCTGTTCGGCCTGAGCCTCGGCGTTGCCTTGCAGGTTGATCCGCTGCACGGCCGCGACGGTCATGTCCACGGCGAGCTTGATCGCGTTGTCCGCCCAGGCCAGTTTCTGCTGGCCCTGCATCTGATCGGCGAACTCCGCGAGGCGCCGTTGAAGCTCCTCTGGATCTCCGAACAGGTCTCCCAGACCGCCGCTCTCCATGCGCTCATCATAGACTGACCTGCTCAATGCCCACCGCCAGTGAGATCGAGCAGCAGGTCGCCAGGGAGACCGAGCGGCGCAACCGCCTGGGCGTCCCGGCTTTCGCCGGCGGGGTCCTCTACCTGCTGAGCGGGATCATCACCGCGTCGACGCTCAACGGTGCGCCGTCGGTGGGGCTGCTGCAGGGCCTTGCGCCGGCGCTGCGGGGCGAAGCCAATCCCGTCGAAAGCCCGCGCGCCGCGGAAGTCAAATTCTTCAGTCACCACGCCACGTCGCTGATCGCCGCGAGCGTGCTCGCCGCTGTCGCGATCGCCACGCTGACGCTGGTGTTGCTGCTGCTCGTCGATGCCACGCGCTTTCGCCGCCCGCAGACCTGGGCCGCTGCGCGGCCGCTGATCCTCGTCGGGGGCATCGCGCTGGCCGTGATCAGCGTCGGACATCAGGCGGTGCTGGCGATCGAAACGCACAACTTCGCCGTCGGCCACGACTTCTCCAATCACGCCGTCGACAACGCGCTGACCAAAGGCACTGCCAACGTGGTCACCCAGTACTTCGACCTGCTCGCTGGGCTCGCCGTTGCGGTAGCGATGATCGTGATCATGCTCAACGCCATGCGCGTCGGCCTCGTGACCCGCTGGATGGGTGTCCTGGGCATCTTCACGGGCGTCCTCATCTTCCTGCCGATCGGCGGGGCGACGCTCGAGGTCGTCCCGGCCTTCTGGCTGGTCGCGATGGGCATCCTGTACGTCGGCAAATGGCCCAACGGCCAGCCTCCTGCGTGGGAGTCCGGCGAGGCTCGCCCGTGGCCGACGCGAGCGCAGATGCGCGAAGCGGCGACCGGAGCGCAGCCGGCGCTTGTCACCGGTGCCGGCGACGTGACGCCCGCACCCAGCAAGCCGAGCTCCGGACGGTCCTCGCGCAAGCGCAGGCGCGGTTCGCGCGGCTGACCGGCATCGCGCAATCCAGCGCCGGCGATGCCGGCACGGTCGATGATTGGCCGGTCGCGCAAACGGGCATAATGAAGGCGAAGAGCGACCCCGGAGCACGTCGACTGCGGCTCCCTCGGAGCTCGACCGATTGCTCAACAGCGTCACGTCGCCCCGCAAGGGCGACGGAAGGAGGCTTTTATGGAGGGTGCACCGATCCACCGCGAGGACCCCACGCGGGGCGACTCCGCGCGGCAGCAGGCGGCAGTGGTCAGCGGATGGAAACCCGCGGATCCGGCCCCGCTCGGGCTCGCCGCGTTTGCGATGACGACGTTCGTCCTGTCGATGTTCAACTCCAACCTCGTCAACGGAAAGGGCCTGCCGGTCGTGCTCGGTCTCGCGCTGGCCTACGGCGGGATCGTGCAGGTGCTCGCCGGGATGTGGGAGTTCCGCAACGGCAACACGTTCGGCGCCGTCGCCTTCTCATCCTTCGGCGCCTTCTGGCTCTCCTTCTGGGCGCTGGAGGCCTTCTATGCCAAGGACATCGGCGGCAACGCCGGGCACGCCGTCGGGCTCTACCTGTGGGGCTGGGCGATCTTCACGGCCTACATGACGGTTGCCGCGATGCGCACCAGCGGCGCGGTGCTGCTCGTGTTCGCGCTGCTGACTATCACGTTCGTGCTGTTGGCGATCGGCGCGGTGGGCGCGCATGAAACCGTCACGCACTGGGGCGGTTACGTCGGCCTGGCGACCGCCGCGGCCGCGTGGTATGCATCGTTCGCCGCCGTCGCCAACTCGACATTCGGACGCACGGTGCTGCCGGTCATCCCGCTGTCGAGGAGCTGACCGCAGCGCAGGCAATGCGCCATCCTCCACCGGCGCGCCGGACCTCGGCGCGCCGGTGGCAGAATGGCTGTCTGAAGTCCGTGACTTGAGCGAGAGGAGCAGCAGGGATGTCGACCGAACCAGATGCCGCACCAGGGGAGGCGCTTGACGGCGAGCTCGCGACGCTGCTCGAGGTCGAGACATTCGACCCTCCCGCCGAGTTTCGCGAGCGCGCGCTGTTGAACGATCCCGCCGTCTACGCCCAGGCCGCCGAGGATCCGCAGGCGTGGTGGGCCGCGCAGGCCGAGGAGCTCCACTGGTTTCAGAAGTGGACCAGGGTGCTCGACGACGACGACCCGCCGTTCTACAAGTGGTTCACGGGGGGCACGCTGAACGTCTCCTACAACTGCCTGGACCGCCATGTGATCGCGGGCCGCGGCGATCGGATCGCCTATCACTGGCGCGGCGAGGAGGGCCAGGAGCGCGACATCACCTACGCCCAGTTGCTCGGAGAGGTCGAGCGCCTGGCCAACGCCTTGAAGGATCTTGGCGTGCGCAAGGGCGATGTGGTCGGGATCTACTTGCCGATGATCCCCGAGGTTGTCGTCTCGATGCTCGCCTGCGCGCGCATCGGCGCTCCGCACAACGTCGTCTTTGGTGGCTTCTCAGCCGAGGCCGTGCGCGAGCGCATGGAATTCTCCGAGGCCAAGCTGCTGATCACGGCCGACGGCGCCGCTCGCAAGGGCAAGACCGCACCGATCAAGGATCGGGTCGACGAGGTCATGGGCGACCTGGCCACGCTGCAGAAGGTCGTCGTGGTCAGGAGCAAGGGCACGCCCTGTCAGATGAAGGACGGGCGCGACGTCTTCTACGACGAGATCCTGGCGGCTGCCGATGCTGGCTGCCCGGCCGAGCCGTTGGACGCCGAGCACCCCCTCTACATCCTCTACACGTCCGGATCGACGGCCAAGCCGAAGGGCATCCTGCACACGACCGGCGGCTATCTCACGGGGGTTGCGGCGACGCATCGCTACGTGTTCGACCTGCGCCCCGAGTCAGACGTGTACTGGTGCGCGGCGGACGTCGGCTGGGTCACCGGGCACTCCTACATCGTTTACGGACCGCTGGCCAACGGCGCGACGTCGGTCATGTGGGAGGGGGCTCCGGACTACCCCGACAAGGGCATCTGGTGGGAGATCGTCGAGCGCTACGGCGTGACGATCCTCTACTGCGCGCCGACCGCGATCCGCGCCTGCATGAAGTGGGGCGCCGACTGGCCGGGCAAACACGATCTCTCGAGCCTGCGACTGCTCGGCTCGGTCG
>Ga0208714_1000598_pt1 | contig 10149 bp, 13 predicted proteins | sample NGESurshal072012_3_FD_184461 | JGI IMG/M metagenome (GOLD analysis project Ga0208714, IMG submission 184461) | Arctic peat soil microbial communities from Barrow, Alaska - NGEE Surface sample 415-1 shallow-072012 (SPAdes) | ecosystem: Environmental > Terrestrial > Soil > Wetlands > Peat ... | reverse complement strand
CTCATCCCGATACGTTGCCATCCGAGCCGCAAGAGAAGCACTGAGCCAGCCGGCCCGGCGGACCCGTAGCAGCCCCCTGACGCGGGCCCTGAAGCCTGTGAACTTAAATCCCGCAGCGCGCGACCAATGCATCGTGCGATCAAGGCCACGCCTGACTTAAGCCGCCAGCGGCCGGGTATCAGAGAAGCGTGCGTCATCAGGCATCAAGGGACAAGAAGACATGCTTTCTCTGCGCGATCGATTGAAGTGCGGCGCTCTGGCGGTTGTCATCCTGGGCGGCGTGCCGGCCGCGTGGGCCGAGGAGACCAAGACCGATCTGTTCAAGGTCATCACCGTCAAGGACGAAATCATCATCGGGCTCTCGACCGACGAACTCAAGGCACTCGGCGGGTCGGATGCGAGCGCGGTTGCGCATGCGCTGGCGCAGAAGGGCGACCTGACGGTGTGGCAATACAATGTCCACCGCGGCCCCAATGGGGAAATGCAGCAGGCACCGACCGCGAAAATAGGCCTGCTCGCTAATTCATCGCTACGGGTCGAGCCCTACACCACGCCCTACGCGATCGTGCCGCATCAGTGAATTCCGGCCGCAGATGGCCGGGCTTGTCCCGGCCATCCGCGTTTTCGGCAGGCGCTCGAAGCATTTCCAATACCCGCTCTCAAGGAATCCCGATGTTGGACGCCCGTCAACTGCTATGGACAGAGATTGCCGCCGGCATTTGCCTGCTGATCTTTGCCGGCATGCTGTTCAGTTTACTACGCCTGCGAAGCCGGATGCAGGCGGCCAAAAAATGGGGCAAGGTCGAAGGCGTCATCACCGTCTCCAAAGTGGACCAGCCGCCCGCGCATCTCTCCGACGACCTGAACGACGCCGCGCCCATCATCCGCTATCGCTATCACGCCGACGGTCAGGAGTTCGAGAGCGGCCAGATCCGGATCGGCGGCCAGCCGCTGACGACGAGCGTGCTCGCAGGACGGCTGGCCGCGAGATATCCCGTCGGTGCCCGCGTTGACGTCTATGTCGATCCGGCCAACAAGCAAAACGCGCTGCTGGAGCCGGGCCAGCAAGCCAATCTCGCGGCCCAACTCGCCTTTACGATCGCGTTCGGCAGCATTGCCGCCATTCTGGTGACGCACGCGATCGCCGGCCACGTGCTCTATACCGGCAATGGCGTTCCGCTGTTTGCCTTCGCGCTGCCGGGCTTCGCCATCCTCGGCGCGATCTTCAGCGTCGCGGCATTCATGCGCGGGCGTCGGCTCGCCAGCGCCAGTGCGCGATGGCCGGCCGTGGCCGGCATTATCGCCACGTCTGACGTGATCGAGGAGCAGATCGACGACACCAGCCGCGACGACAAATCGAACATCCGCATGATCCAGCGCTATCAGGTCGATCTGCGTTACGCCTACCAGGTGGGAAAGCGCGACTTCGTCGGCACGATGGGAAATTGGGGATGGACCGGCATTTACGGCCGTCGCGAACTCGCGGAAAAAGCGGCCGGCCAATACCGGCAGGGACAGCCCGTGACCGTCTATTACGATCCGGAGCAGCCGGGCAATGCGGTGCTGGAGCCCGGCAACCAACAGGGTTCGCTGGCGCCGCTGGTCTTCGCCGCCATTTGCGCGGTGGTGGGTGGCGCTTTTCTGGCGTTCTTCATCAGGGTCGGTTTCAACTAGAGCGTTTTCAAGCGAAGTGGAGACCGGTTCGCGTCAAGAAAACGCTTCAAATCGAGAATCTAGAGCCCCGTTTCGATTCTATCGAAGCGGAAAAGGCTCTAGCGTCGCTAGCGCGCGGCCGGTCATCCACCGGTACGCGCTCGGCGCTTGCCCCCAAATGAAAACCCCGCCGGACGCAATCCGGCGGAGCTAGACCACATGTAGTTCAGACGCTCCCCCCGAGAAGGAGACAGCCAGAGCTCACTTCAACGAGCTGTTGATCGAAGTGAACTTGTCGTTGAGGTTGGTACCCAGACCGTTGACCACCGCGATAATCGCAAGCGCGATACCCGCAGCGATCAGGCCGTATTCAATCGCAGTCGCGCCGGATTCATCCGACAAGAAACTAAGGAAAGTGCGCTTCAAATCTGCCTCCTCTGGGGTTCCGTCAGTGGAACTGGAATGGGAGTAGAAATACCCACAACGATCTAAGGTTGGCTAAACGGGGCCATGCCAATTTTAGATACAATTTCCTCTAACGCGGATGGCTGCGCCTTGGGGCTCGCAACGCAAAGCGAGCTGCGCCGCGATTGCGGCGCCACAGGCCCGTCATAAGCCAAACTGCATCCTCCTGCACCGGGGTGCACGGTTAGTCGGGGCTCCCCTGATTTCGCCCCAAACTCCCTGATCGACCGTTGGAGATGACACCGGCCGCCACCTTGCATCCGCGACGAACGACCGGATTGTCAGGGTCTTGCGCGGGTCCGTTGCCTGGACCCCTTCATCTTTCAGTAAGGATAGTATCGATAAAAGTGGTGGCGCCCATAATACGGACCGTAGCCGTAAACCGGCGGTCCATAATAGGCGGGCGGCGGCCCGTAATAGCCCGGCCCATAGCCGTAGTAATCGTAATACGCGTCGCGCCGTTGCTGGGCGGCGATTGCGGCCCCCACGGTTCCGATCATCATGCCCATGAACGCGAGGCCCGCGGCGTTGCCGCGATGATAGTGCCGCCGGCGTGCGCTGATATCGGTGGCGCCGCCGGACGACGCGGCCGCCGAGACGCCGTTCGCGACCGGACTTGTAGAGCCGGCGGCTGCCATCGGCGGCTCCGCCATGGTGATGACCAGGCCGGCGATGACAGCGGCGACGACACCGCGGCCGGCCGAAGAAAGCAATCCTTTACGCTCCAACATCTCGCGTCCCTCGTCGGTTACAGCATGAGCAGAAGATCGTGCCCGCGCCCGATGCATTGGTAAGCCGCTGGCCGGAATAAGTGGTTGATATGGGTCAACACCATTTCGCCGTCGCACGTGTCGCGATGCTAGGCTCGCTCCGGGATCGCGAAAGAAGCGGGCCGTTTTTTGCGGGGTGAATGGCATGAAGTCGAAATCGCTTGTCCGGCTGGCGCTCAGCCTGTTGCTGTGTCTTGCCGTGGGCGCGCTGGAAGGGCTGGTGACGCGGCCGGAGATTCCAGCCTGGTATGCCGGGCTTGCAAAGCCACCCTGGACGCCGGCGCCGCTGGTATTTCCGATCGCCTGGACCGTTCTGTACATTCTGATGGCCGTCAGTTTCTGGCGGCTTTGGGATCGGGAGACGCGGTCCGCGGCTCGCACCAAGGCGATGATCTGGTTTCTGGTCCAGCTTGCGCTCAATGCGCTGTGGTCGCCGGTCTTCTTCGGCTGGCACGGCACCCGAACCGCGCTCGTGATCATCATCGCGCTGTTGATCGCCATTGCCGCCACATTGATCGCGGCATCGCGCGTCGAGCGCCTCGCGGCCTGGCTGCTGGCGCCCTATCTGCTCTGGGTCGCTTATGCGACTACCATCAATATCGGCGTCGTCGCGATGAACTAGGGCAAAGCCTGTCGCACCGCGACTGCGGAAAATGTTGACAGGCCGTGTTCGGTCATGGATTTTTCCAGAATATCGTCGCAGCCTCGCATTATTGATATTGCCGTTTTCATGGAGAGTGATGATGAATTTCAGTTACGCCATTGCCGGTGTTTTCCTGCTTGCCTCGGTTTCGGCACCCGCCTTCGCGGGCGGTGTCCCGGCCGCGGCCATGAACAAGACCATCACGGTTTCCTTCGCCGCCACCGGCAATGCCAAATCCGCAGACGGCCACGTCAAGGGCTTCAGCACCCAGGTTTCGCGGATCATCTATGTGAGCAGCGCCGGCCGGCTGTTCATGCGCCACCGGGCCACCCAGGGCGCCAACAGCCGGGGCGGCGACTTTGATCCGAACGATGCGCGGGCCGGCAAGGGCAATTTTTCCTTCCAGGGCGACCGGCTGGTCGGCGTGATTCCCTACGACGCAGGCGCGCGGCAGATCACCGTGACGTTCGATCCCGGCTTTTCAAGCTGCACCGCGACCGTGATCGAGGGTCATTCGGGCGGCGGCACCATCCGCCGCAAGGGCCCGAACGGCATGATGTACGAGATTTCCGGTGCCTCCACGAGTTCGCCGAGCTGCTCGATCCAGAGCGGCAACGCTTTCGCGAGCTGATTGGTCGTATCGGGGGATCGCCGGTTGACGGCGCTGACCGGTTAACGGAAAGTCCCTGGAAATGGGTGGGCGAACAGCCATGCATATCCTGAGATGGGCATCGATCTGGCTTGGTCTTTTGGTGGCGGCAACGATCGCCGATATGCCGAAGGCCGCCGCGGGCGTCATCCTGATCACGCCCGAGGAAGCAAAACTCCCGGCGCCGACGCAACTGGCGTCTACCCGCGCCATCACACGGGGTCCCCGAATCGAAGTGTCAGACCTCGACGACGGCAAATTACATTCGCCGCTTCATTTCAACCTCAAATTCCGGGCGTTCGGCGGATCGAGCATCGATCTGGACAGCTTGTCCGTCACCTACCTTCGCGGTTCGAACGTCGATCTCACCCAGAGAGTAAGGCCCTACGCCCGGCCGACCGGCATCGATATCCCGGATGCCGAGGTGCCCCCCGGCGAGCACGCGATCCGGGTCGACCTGAAGGACTCCGAAGGCCGCGCCGCCACTGTCAACTTCGTGCTGGCGGTAACGCCCAATTAAACGTGTTCGACGCCGCAGCCGTCTGCCCAGCGCGCCGCCGGATGGGCGGCAATGCCGCGGCCTGGGAACGCTCCAGAGCCGGTCCCGCTATGTTGCGGGGTTGGCAAGGGCTTGGTATACTGCCTGATATTCGATGTCGGGGGCCTTTTTGTGCGGTCCGCACTGCTGATTTTTACTGGATTGCTGTTTTGCATATTCGCTAATCCCGCGTCGGCGGAAAAGCGCGTCGCCCTCGTCATCGGCATGTCGAAATATCAGCAGGTGCCGCGGCTCACGAACCCGGCACGCGACGCCGACGTCATGACGGCGCTGTTCAAGAAGGCCGGGTTTGACGTGGTCGACAGCGAGCGCGACCTCGGCATCGCCGATCTGCGCCGCGTCATTCGCGAATTCTCCGAGACGTCGCGGGATGCCGATATCTCCGTGGTCTATTACGCCGGTCACGGCATCGAGGTCGACGGCACTAACTATCTGGTGCCCGCGGACGCCAGGCTGTTGAGCGATTTCGACGTCGAGGACGAGACCGTCTCGCTCGATCGCGTGCTCAAGGCGCTCGACCCCGTCAAGCGGCTCAAGCTCGTGATCCTCGACGCCTGCCGCGACAATCCCTTCGCCAAGACCATGAAGCGCAGCGTCGCCAGCCGCTCGATCGGACGCGGACTTGCGAAAATCGAACCGACGATGTCGGACACGCTGATCGCCTTCGCCGCCAAGGCCGGCGCGGTGGCGAGCGACGGCGACGGGCAGAACAGCCCGTTCGCGACGGCGCTGGTGAAATATATCGCCGAACCGGGCCTCGATCTGCGGCTGGCGTTCGGCCGCGTCCGCGACGAGGTGCTGAAGACGACCGGCAATCGCCAGGAGCCGTTCGTCTACGGATCGCTCGGCGGCGAAACCATGGCGCTGGTGCCGCAGATCGCAAAACCCGTCGATCCCGAGGCCGCGGCCCGCGTCGATTATGAACTCGCGGCGCAGGTCGGGACCAAGGAGGCCTGGGATTCGTTCCTCGCCAGCCACGCTACTGGCCTCTACGCCAACCTCGCGCGCGCGCAGAACAACAAGCTCGCGGCGGCGCAGCAAACCCGCGCCAAGGCCGACGATGCGCGGCGGGACGCCGAGGAACAGGCCGCGCAGAAAGCCGCGGATCTGCGCAGGCAGCTGGAGGAACAGAGTTCGCGCCAGACTGCAGAAGCCAAGCAAAAGCTCTCCGAGCAGGCCAAGAAGGACCTCGAGGAAGCCCGCCGCCAGGTTGCCGAACAGGCCAAGAAGGAACTGGACGACGCCCGGCGTCAGGTCGAGCTGGCGCAGCAGCAGGCAGAGGCCGCCCGGCAACAGGTCGAGGACGCCAAGCGTCAGGCGATCGCGGACGCCCAGCTTCAGGTCGAACAGGCCAAGCGCGCGGCCAAGGCGGACGCCGAGAAGGTCGCGGCGCTGACGCCCAATCAACCGGTCCAGCCAAGCCCACCGCCGGCCGCGCCGCAGATCGACCCGGCCGACATCGCGCGCTTGCTGCAAGCCCACCTGAAACGCGTCGGCTGCAATCCCGGCTCCGCCGACGGCAATTGGGACGATGGCTCGCAAAAAGCGCTCGACCTGTTCAACAAGAACGCCCAGACCAAATTCGACGTCAAGCTGGCGAGCCTCGACGCGCTCGACGCCGTCCGCAGCAAGACCGATCGGGTGTGTCCGCTGGTTTGCGCCAAGGGACAGCGCGCGGACGGCGACCGCTGCGTTCAGATCGGCTGCAGCAGCGGCTTCTTCCTGAATTCCAGCGGCGCCTGCGAGAAGCGCCCCGAACCCGCGCCGAAAGCGCGGACCGCGACGCAGCACGAACCGGCCGCGCCGCGCCGGGCCGGCGGCGGTGGCGGTGGCGGAAAATGCTTCTCCTTTAACGGAAAGAGCTATTGCGAGTGAGCGGCCTGTTACTCTTCTTGAATAGCGGCGCTTTGCACTTGGAGGCCCGGCGGATCGCTATTCGCAATACTGCTTGTTGTTGAAACTGAAACACTTCGCCGAAGCCTGCTGCGGCGGCTCGCTCCTGCGGTGGGCCAGATGTGTCCGGCGAGCATGCCTGCGCAGCACAGAAGGGGCGATGAGCGCGGTGGGCCCCACGCAGCGCTCGCTGAGATCCCTGTCGGCCACGACTTTCCACGACGCTCGCGGGCCATCGGAAGAGCAAGTCAGCATCAGCGATTTCTGCACGCAGATATAGGCACCGTCGCTGTAGGTTCTGCTTTGATACAAGCAGGCGGCGGCAGTTGGCGCAGGCTCGGCCGCAGCCGGGTCTGTGGAAAACACAAATCCCGAAAAGCAAAGTACGGCAAAAGCGCAAAGGGAGTGACGGATCATTTCGATCATCCGAAAAGTTGAAAATGAACAAAGGAACAAGGGCGTCAGTTACGGTCTTCGAGGTAGCCGCCGTCGAAGGCTACCACACCCATTTGCGCTTGCCCAACTACCGCTTCTCCGTGGCAAACCCGTACATCAGCGCCAGGCGGTCCAGGCATTCGCGGAATCGCCGCGAGAAATAGTCGATCCAGCGCTGGCCGCGCAATCCGCGCCGCTGCCCGATTTGCTCCATGCTCATGCCGAGGATCAAGACCTCGTGCACCAGCGCCGAGCCGTCGGCGCCGAGTTCGCGCTCGGCGCGGTTGAGCCGCAGCACGGCCTTGCGCTGGCGCTCGGTGATCGGCTGCCGCCCCCGACCGCCGTCGACATATTCCCGGGTCGGATCGACCGCTTGCGGCCCGCGCTCGGCCTTTTCCCAGTCGTCCTGAAAGGCCCGCCCGCCCTGGAATTGCGCCTCGTCGATGTGACGATGCGAATGCAGCTTGCCCAGGGGATCGTTGCGCAGCGAACGCAGCGTGACGATCTTCTCTCCCGGCTCGAGGGCCAAGGGATCGTCGACCTCGACGGCCGCCACTTCGGCGTTGCGCGGCAAATCCGTCGATCGGCGGTCGTGAACCTTCTGCGCCTTGTGCTGCCTGTTGCGTTTGGCCCGTGCCATGCTGGATTACTCCCTGCTAGAGAATTCGAATGCTTTGAGCCGTTCGCCGGCTATGTCGTTCGCCTCGCGGCATAGGCGGCGAGTTCCGGACTGATCGCGACGGCAGGCTTTTCCGCCGGCTGCCCTGGCGAGTCAGCCGGTGCGGTCCGCGCTTGAAGAAGACTCTGATGTGAGTGTGAGTGGTCGGCGTTTGCCTGAGCCGCGCCCGACGACGGCGCGGCAATTGCTCGCGGCGGGGTGCGGGGGGAGCGCGAGGCATTTTCCAGCTTCATGCGTGCCAGCGCCGATCCGATGCCGCCCTTTTGCCCGGCGATCGCGCGCTTTTGCGATACGCGCAGCATCCTCGCAAGCTCCGCGTCGATCCGCTTGTGCTTCCACCCCTCATAGAAGAAATCCTGCAGGGTCGGGCGATACTCGCACCAGGTCTTGAGCGATAGTTTTGTAATCTTGGAAAGCTGGCGATCGTCATCGGGCAGCTCGCCCTTGCGCCAATAGTGCATCAGCAGCAGCAGATAGGCCCCGTGCTGCGCCGTGGTGAGGTGGCCGGTGTCGCCGAGATAGTCGCCGACATAGAGCGGCATCCAGGGACGGTTCATGCGCGAAGGTCCCTGCAAGTTGACCGCGCGCTCATTTCGTCGCGCAACAATGCCGCCAGTTCCTCGCGGCAAACCGGACATGCCATTGGCCGCCGCAGCAGCGCCCGCAGATGCGCGATGCGATGGCGCCGCGGCAACGGCTTCATTCTAACGCGCATGATCGCAACTGATGTGTTCATGCCACCTCCACCGGCCGCAGCACCACCGTCCCGACCGGCCGTTCCAGCGGGATGTCGGGATTGCGCGTCAGCTGGAAATGCGGCGTGCAGTAGCTAAAACCCTCCTGCTGCGGATGGCCGCAGAAGGTGATGGCTTCGCCCTCCTCGTCGCCGCCATAGGGGTAGCGGCAGTCGCCGGGCTCGAGATCCACCAGCGCAAGATGCCGTGGCACGATTTCGACGCAGCGCAGTTTCGGCATTTCCGCCGGTTCGAGAACCGGTATCCGCGGCATGAATTCGGGAACATGGCGCTCGCGCGGCTGGCGAAGCCGTGGCTTTTTGGCTTTGGGCGGCCACTTCGGAAAGATCCGGAGGCTGGCGCCGGGCCGCGCGGCAGCGGCGAGCCCCAGGGCTTGGCGCGGCCGATCGTGGCATTGCGGGAATAGGCGGTACGAAACCTCGCGTTGAGCGCGGCGGCAATTTCCGAATAGGCCAGGCCCTTGGCGAGATATTCGCGTAACGCCTGTGTGTGTTCAGCCTGCCAGTTGGATTGCATTTGCCGCCCACCTCGATGTTTCCGTTATGTTCTAATTTCTGATATTCGGAAATCAAAGTCAAGGCCAATTTCTGATAATCGGAATTGCAATTGCTTCGGAAATTCGGAAAGAATGGTGCCATGCTGGATGTCAGAATGATCGAGCGGGGGCTGCAGAAGCCGGGCAAGACCAAGGGCGGTCTGGCGGCGGCGATGGGCGTGCGCCCCGGCGCGGTATCGGAAATCCTGGCCGATATCCGCCTGATCAAGGCGAGCGAAATCCAGCCGATCATCGATTATCTGGAACTGAATTCGGTGCCGATCATGGGCCGCGTCGGCGCCGGCGCCATCATCGAGCCGGAACACGAGCAGGTGCCGCCGGAGGGCCTCGGCGAGGTTGAACTGCCCTTCCCGCTCTCGGAGGAAACCGTCGCCTTCGAGGTGGCGGGCGATTCGATGCTGCCGAAATACGAGAACGGCGACATTATCGTGGTCTACCGCGAGCAGCGCCATCCGGTCTCGAGCTTCTACGGCGAAGAGGCCGCGGTCCGCCTGAAGACCGGCGAGCGCTACCTGAAGACCATCGAGCGCGGAAAGTCACCGACCGTGGTCAATCTCACGAGCTTCAATGCCAAGCCGATCAGCGGGGTGAAGCTGGAATGGATCGGCGAGATCTGCGTGACCCTGCCGAGGGGCCAGATCGAGCGGCTGCGCGCCAAGGCGGCGGCGCGGGCCCGCAAGGCGACCAAGGCGCATGGCGGGCGCACCACGGAAAAATAAGGGACCGCCGGACCGGGACACCCAGCCGATTCGCGCAGACCCGGGGCGCCGTTCCCGCCCAAAACCCACAATTTCTGCTTTTCAGAATTTTACGCTTGACTGACTTCTGATTTTCAGAAATACTCCGCCGCGACCAAAAGGTCCATTTCGGGTGCGAGCAGAGCCTGCGCATGCAATATTTCGTCGTGATGATCGACTATGGCCGGCGCGGCCGCGAGGCCATCGTCGATCCCGAAATCACCAGGCGCGAGGTCGTCTCGCGCGTGGCATCCGGCGAATACAAAAATATCAGCTTCATCCACGAGATCGCCGATGCCGCGGTCGACGACGTCACCGCCGAGATTCTGGCGGAGGCCGCGTTGCCGGATATCCC
>Ga0208714_1000597_pt1 | contig 10178 bp, 10 predicted proteins | sample NGESurshal072012_3_FD_184461 | JGI IMG/M metagenome (GOLD analysis project Ga0208714, IMG submission 184461) | Arctic peat soil microbial communities from Barrow, Alaska - NGEE Surface sample 415-1 shallow-072012 (SPAdes) | ecosystem: Environmental > Terrestrial > Soil > Wetlands > Peat ... | reverse complement strand
TCAACCAGGAGATCTCCAGCGCACAGGTCCCCGGGATCCTCGACGTGATCGGGATCGGGATGCTCGGACCCTGCCTGATCGCCCACGGGACCGAGGCGCAGAAGAGCCGCTACCTGGGCCCGATGCTGCACGGCGACGAGGTATGGTGCCAGCTGTTCTCCGAGCCCGCCGCGGGCTCCGATCTGGCGGCGGTGCAGGCCCGCGCGCGCCGGAACGACGACGGCACCTGGGCGCTCAACGGGCAGAAGGTATGGACCACCAACGCCCAGTTCGCCTCCTTCGGCCTCCTGCTGGCGCGCACCGACGCCGACGTCCCCAAGCACAAGGGCCTGACCATGTTCATCGTGCCGATGGACGCTGACGGGGTCACGATCCGCGGCCTGCGTCAGATCTCCGGCGAGGCTGAGTTCAACGAGGTCTTCTTCGACGACGTCGCGCTGGCCGAGGACGCGGTCGTGGGCGGCGTCGGCAACGGCTGGGGCACGGCCCTGACTGTGCTCATGTTCGAGCGTCTGACGATCGGCTTCGGCTCCGAGGGGTTCGGTTCCTCGGCGCAGCTGGCCGCCTCATTGGCCGCCGACCCGGCGGCCCGCGTCGACAGCGACGTGCGCCTGCGGTTCGGCGAGATCGTCACCGAGCTGCTGGCGGTGCGCTACAACGGCTATCGCGCCCTGACCACCCTGGCCAAGGGGCAGATCCCGGGGCCCGAGGCCGGATTGGCCAAGGTCACGACGGTCAACGCCGCGATCGGCGCCGGCGAGCTGATCGCCGACGTGCTCGGGCCCGAGGCGCTCGAGGCCGAGAGCCAGTGGAGCTACATGATCTCCTTCCTCCCCGGTCTGAAGTCGGCCGGCGGAACCGAGGCGATCCTGCGCAACACGATCGGAGAGCGTGTGCTGGGCCTGCCGCCCGAGCCGCGCCTGGACAAGGGCGTGCCATTCAGCGAGTTGCGAGCCAAGGAGAGGGAGGCGGTGGCCTGATGGATTTCGACCTGTCCTATGAGCAGGGCCTTTTGCGCGAGGCGGCGCGTGGCGCGCTCGCGCGCCACAAGACGGTCGAGGCCGCCCGCGCGGCCCTCGAGGATCCGACGGCGCTGCCCGACCTGTGGCCCACGGCGGTCGACGCCGGCTGGCCGGGGCTGCTGATCGGCGATGAGCACGGCGGCGCAGGGCTCGGCGCCTTCGATGCGCTGCTGGTGGCCGAGGAATGCGGTCGTGTGCTCGCGGCCGTGCCGCTGCTCGGCCTGATCCCGGCGACGGCGATCCTCGACACCGCCGGCGACGAGTCGCTGCCCGCGATCGCGCAGGGCGATCTGCGGCCGGCGTACGTGCCGGTCCGGCCGCCCGGCGACGTCGAGTCGGGCTGGACCGTGGACCCGCGCCGCGGGTTCGCGCGCCCGCCGGCCCCGCACGCCACGGTCGACGGCGGCACCGTGACGCTCCATGGGGACGTCGCGTTCGTCCCCGATGCGCCGGGGGCCGGGCTGCTGGTGGGGATCGGCGTGACCGACGCCGGCGACCCGGTGGCCGTGGCCGTGGCCGCTGACGCCCCCGGCGTCACGGTCGAGCCGGTGAAGCGCTACGACGCGACCCGATCACTCGGCCACGTGAGCTTCGCCGGCGCGCGGGGCCGGCGGCTCGAGGCCGACGAGGTCGCGCTCGCCGACGCCTGGTATCTCGCCCAGGCGCTGATCGCCGCCGAGTCGCTCGGCGCCGTGCAGACGTGCCTCGAGGTGAGCGTCGCCTACGCCAAGGAGCGGTTCACCTTCGGCCGGGCGATCGGGTCCTACCAGTCGATCAAGCACGAGCTGACCGAGGTGCTGCGGCAGCTCGAGAACGCCCGCGGGCTGCAGTACTACGCGGGCTGGGCGCGCGACGCCGAACCGGCCCAGTTCCCGCTGGCGGCGAGCGCCGCCCGCTCGGCGGCGGGGCACGCGCTGGATTACGCCTCGCGCTCGATGATCAACGTGCACGGCGGCATCGGCGCCACGTGGGAGCATGACGCGCCGCTGTTCTACCGGCGCGCGCAGCTCTCCGCGCGCCTCGTCGCGGGCACGGACGACGCGACCGACCGCGTTGCGGGCGAGACGATGGCGGCCGCTACGGCCTGAGCGGCGGGGCGAGCTGGTCGGCCCAGCCGATCAGCTCGCCCACGTGCTCGCCGGTGATGCCCACCGCGCTGTCCGTGCCCACGAGCAGCGTCGGCGCGGCGCGGCGGGATGCCCACGCCTCGCACTCCGCGCCGAGGGCATCGTCGATCCACGCCAGCGGTTGCCGCGGCCCGACGTAGCGGTCGATCGCGTCGAGCTTCCAGTGGGCGTGCGAACGGCCGACGTCTCGCTCCAGCGCGAGGTGGGGTAGGGAGCCCGGCAGCCCGAGCGCGGACGGTAGATATTCGTTTGCCTTCTCCTCCCAGCCTGTGCACCAGACGAGATCGAACCGATCCAACAGGGTGCAGAGGTGTTCGCCCGCCGTGGCCGAAATCAAATGCGCAATCCCATCCACGAGCTCGAACCGGCCCTCAGGTGGCCGGCTCGGATCGAAGCCGAACAGCGAGATCACACCGTCGACGTCGACCAGCAGCAGCGGACGCTCGATGGGCGCCAGATGCAGGGATTTCAGCGATTCGTCAGCGAGCACGTTCGGAGTTTCCGGCGATCAAATGCCGATTCTTAGCTATCTCTATAGGAGCGCCGCGAACATGCCAGACACGATGAGGCTGTCACGAACGCGACAATTTGGTGTACTACAGACAGCGGATTCAAGGCGAACGCTTGCGTTGTCGAGTAGTTACAGCGTGAGACTACGCACCGTTTCGCCTACGGCCGCGCCCCCCACCGTATGACCCCCCTTCTCGGCATCCTGCTTGCCCTCGTCTGCGCTCTCGCGACGAACCTGGGCTTCCTCTACAAGCATCGCGGCGCGTGCTCCGCGCCCGCGGTCGATATCCAGCATCCGCTGCGCACCGCGCGGGCTCTGTTCGCCTCGCGCTGGTTCGCGATCGGAATGCTCGTCGCCGCCGGAGCCTGGCTCTTCCACGTGGCCGCGATGGCGGTGGCCCCGCTGTCGGTCGTGCAGGCCGTCCTCGCCGCCGGCGTCGTGTTGCTGGCGATCATGGCTGAGCGCATGTTCGGGCTGCGGATCGGTCGCCGCCAGTGGCTTGGCCTCGGACTCACAGCCGTCGGACTGGTGCTGCTCGGCCTCACACTGCCCGCCAGCCACGGCGCCCACTCGCGCTTCTCGCTGCCCGGCATGATCGCCTTCGAGGCCGGCCTGATCGGCGTCGGCGCGCTGCTCATCATCGGCCCGCGCATCGGCGCCCCCGCGCACCATCACGGCTTCATGCTCGGAGCCGCCGCCGGGATCCTGTTCGGTGTCTCCGATGTGGCCATCAAGGCGATCTCGGGGCTCGTCGGCACCTCCGGCCTGGCCGGCCTGATCTCCCCGTGGATGCTCGTCACCATTGCCGCCTCCGTCGCCGCCTTCTACGCCTCGGCCAAGGGACTGCAGGACGGGGACGCCGTGCCGGTGATCGCGATCACGGGAACTGCGGCCAACGTCGCCGGAATCGTGGGCGGCATCATCGTCTTCGGCGACCCGATGTCGGCCAGTCCGCTCGGCATCGTCGTCCAGAGCCTGGCCTTCATGCTCGTCCTCGTCGCCGCCTGGCTGACGCCGGGCCCCGTGCGGGCCGTCGGCGGCGCCGCGGTCTAGCTTCTCGCCGCACTGCCCGCGAGCAGTACGTCCGCGACCTGGTCCGGATCGTCGTACGTCGGCACGTGGCCGCAGTCGGTCAGGGTGATCGATCGCGCCGCAGGAATCTGGCGTGCGGCACGCGCGGCTTGGCGGGGCAGCAGCAGATGGTCCTTCTCGCCCCAGGCGATCGTGACCGGAACCGTGATCTCCTCGCCGCCGCTGAACGGCTCCGCCAGCATCGCCTCGAGCGTCGGCCCGAACCAGCGTGACCCCGCGACGCCACGAACATTGTCGGCGGCGTCCACGGCGCTCATCCGCTCGGGATGGGCGGCCATCTGGCTGAACAACAGCCGCCGGCCCAGCGGCGTGGCCGCCACCGTGTCGGCGACCGGCGCGAGCAGCCGGGTTGCGTGCAGCATGAACTCGAGCGAGAGCTTCTGGAAGCGCGCCTCGGCGCCCTCGTGAAAGCCCGCCGGCGAGAGCGCGTTGGCCGATCGGATCCGTCCGGTCCTGGCCAGCTCGAGGGCGATCTGGCCGCCGAGGGAGTTCCCGGCCACGTGGGGCCGGTCGATGCCGAGCTCGTCGAGGAAGTTGAGTACGAGCCGCGCCAGCGACCGGACGCCCGGCGGCGTGCGCGGCGCCGGGAGCGGGGAGGCGCCGAAGCCCGGGAGGTCGAGCGCGATCACGCTGCGCCCGGTGGCCAGGCGCTCGAGCACCGGCATCCACACCTGCCAGCGGCTGCCGATCCCGTGGATGAGGACGAGCGGCTCGCCGCTGCCGTCGCGGTAGTGGTTGAGCATCATCGCGTACGGCAAGCTATTGCACGCCGCGGGCCCGGTGGGGTTGATGGGCGGCTCCGCGCCTATCCATAATGGCCAACAGTGCTGGGCGACTACGCCGAATCAGCTAATTGAGCGGCCCGGATCGGACCGCTACCGTTGTACGAAAAGGCGAACATGTGTCCGAGGGAGGGCAGATGCCGAGTATCGACGAGGCTGTACGTACCGAACGGAGCACGCTCCAGGAGCTGGCGCACCGGCATCTGTGGATGCATTTCACCCGCATGTCGGCGTACGACCACGCGCAGATCCCGGTGATCGTGCGCGGGGAGGGGTGCTACGTCTACGACGAGCATGGCAACCGCTACCTCGACGGCCTCTCGGCCCTGTTCTGCGTCAATATCGGTCACGGTCGCGCCGACATCGCCCAGGCCGGCGCCGATCAGGCCAGAGAGCTCGGCTTCTTCACCAACTGGTCCTACGCGCACCCGCCGGTGATCGAGCTCGCGGCCAAGGTGGCCTCGCTGGCACCGGGCGATCTCAACCGCGTCTTCTTCACCAGCGGCGGCAGCGAGGCGGTCGAGTCGGCGATCAAGCTCTCCCGTCAGTATCACAAGCTGACCGGCAATCCGAACAAGACGAAGCTGATCGCACGCGAGATCGCCTACCACGGCGTCACTCTCGGAGCGCTCTCGGCGACCGGGATCACCAGCCTGCGCGAGCCGTTCGAGCCGCTCACCCCCGGCGGCTGCCACGTGCTCAACACGAACACCTACCGGATCTCGCCCGGCGTGGCCGAGCAGGACCTGGTCGAGGCGATCGCCGCCCGGATCGAGTTCGAAGGCCCCGACACCGTCGCGGCGGTGATCCTCGAGCCGGTGCAGAATGCCGGCGGGTGCTTCGTGCCGCCCGAGGGCTACTTCCAGCGCGTGCGCGAGATCTGCGACGAATACAACGTGATCATGATCTCCGACGAGGTGATCTGCTCGTGGGGGCGCCTCGGCGAGTGGTTCGGCGCCCAGCGCTACGGCTACGAGCCGGACATCATCACCACGGCCAAGGGGCTGACGAGCGCGTACGCGCCGATGGGCGCGATGATCGCCTCCGACCGCATCGCGGAGCCGTTCATGGACGGCGCCAACAGCTTCACGCACGGGTTCACGTTCGGAGGCCATCCGATGTCCTCGGCCATCGCGATGGCGAACATCGACGCCATGGAGCGCGAGCATGTCCTCGAGAACGTGCGCGAGAACGAGGGCGCGTTCCGGGCCATGCTCGAGTCGCTGCGCGACATCCCGATCGTCGGCGACGTCCGTGGCGCCGGCTACTTCCAGGCCATCGAGCTGGTCAAGGACCGGGACACGAAGGAATCCTTCTCCGACGGCGAGTCCGAGACGCTGCTGCGCGGGTTCCTGTCGGTCGAGCTCTACCGCCGCGGGCTGATCTGCCGCGCAGATGACCGCGGCGACCCCGTGATCCAGCTCTCGCCGCCGCTGATCAGCGGTCCCCAGCAGTTCGAAGAGATCGAGGCGGTGCTCAGACCCGTGCTGAGCGAGGCCAGCGAACGCATGCACGTCCACCGGGCCTGAGCGTCCGATGCTGACCGTCAGAGAGCTGCTGCGCGACATCGACGTGCGCGTCCTCGCGGGCGAGGCCGGCCTCGAGCTGCCGGTGCGCTGGGTGCACATCACCGAGCTGCTCGACCCCACGCCCTGGCTCTCGGGCGGTGAGCTGATCCTGACGACCGGGATGCAGCTCAACACGGTCGAGCGCCAGCGCGAGTTCGTCCACCGGCTGGCCGACCACCAGCTCGCCGGACTCGGAGTCGGCACCGGGTTCATGCACGACGAGATCCCCGCTGCGGTGCTCGAGGCGGCGGCCGAGCGCGACTTCCCCCTGTTCGAGGTGCCCTACGAGCTTCCGTTCATCGCCGTCACCGAGGCGGCCTTCACCCAGCTCGTCAACGAGCAGTACGCGGTGCTGCGCCGGGCGCTGGCGGCGCACGAGCGGCTCGAGCGGATCGTGCTCTCCGAACGCGGGCTCGACGCTCTCGTCGGCGCGCTCTCGAATCTGGTCGGGGGGGCCGTGCTCGTCTTCGACGGCCGCGGCGAGCCGCTCGTCCAGGCCTCGTTCCGCCGCGAGCTCGATGCCGACGCGTTGGCCGCGCTCGAGACCGAGGTGCACGAGCGGGCGGGCCGCCGCGAGGGACGGGCGTTCGTGCCCTCCCTGGCCGAGGAGGGCAACCGCGGCCTGGCGTTGCCGGTGGCCGCCGACGGGGTGCCGCGCCACGGGCCCGAGGACGCCCGCGCGCCGGAGGCGTGGCTGATCGCGCTCAAGGACATCGGCCCACTCTCGGACTTCGACCGCCTCACGCTGCACCAGGCGGTCACGATCGTCGCGCTCGAGCTGCTCCGCGGCCGCGTCGCCGACGACACCGAGCGGCGCCTGGCCGGCGACGTGCTCGCCGCGGTCGTCAGCGGTGAGCTGAGCGGCCCTGAGCTGTCGCGTCGCCTCGAGCCGTTCGGGCTCTCGCAGCGCGTCGCCGCGATCGTCGTCGAACGCCCCAACGACGGGCGCGGTCCCGCTGCTCCGGTCGAGGCGGCACTGTCGGCCGCGCTGCGCGAGGAGGCGACACCCGGACTCGTGGCCTCGACCGGACCGCTCACCTGCGCGCTCGTGGCCGGGCTGGGAGAGGATGAGCTTCTGGCCGTCGCCGGTCGCGTCGGGGTCCGGCTGGTCCCGGAGCTCGGCGACTCGCCCGCGCTCGGACTCGGCCGCGCCGTCGACGGTGAGCTCGCCCGGCGGAGCTTCCATGAGGCCCGGTGCGCGCTCGAGGCCCTGGCGCTCGGCTTCCATGACGGCAACGGCAACGGCAACGGGTCGGGCCCGCATCCCGAACGGCCCCGGATCGCCACCTACCGCGACCTCGGCTCCTTCCAGCTGCTTCTGTCGTTGCAGGACGACGAGGCGCTGCGGCTGTTCTGCGACTCGATCCTGGGACCGATCGAGACCAGCGAGGGGCACTACGGAGGCGAGCTGATGCGCTCGCTCGAGGCTTTCATCGAGGAGAACGGCCAGTGGGAGAGAGCCGCGCGCAGGCTCTACTGCCACCGGCACACGCTGCGTTACCGAATCCGAAGAGTCGAAGAGCTGACCGGTCGCAACCTGCAGAGCGCGCGGGACCGGATCGAGTTCTGGCTCGCCTTGCGCGGAAGGGAGCTCGTGTCGTGAAAGTTGGTGTCCCCACCGAGGTCAAGAAGGACGAATACCGGGTCGCGCTGACCCCCGCCGGCGTGCGCGAGCTCGCCGATGCCGGCCATGAGGTCTACATCCAGAGCGGCGCCGGCGTGGGCTCGGCGATCGAGGACGCCGACTACGCCGCCCAGGGGGCGACGATCGTGCCCGACGCCGACGCGGTGTTCGAGGCCGGCGAGCTGATCGTCAAGGTCAAGGAACCCCAGCCGGCCGAGGTGGCCCGGCTCGAGCCGCGGCACACGCTGTTCACCTATCTGCACCTGGCCGCCGACGCTGAGCTGACCCGGGGGCTGATGGCCTCCGGCGCGACCTGCATCGCCTACGAGACGGTCGAGGACGTCCGGGGTCGGCTGCCGCTGCTGGCGCCGATGTCCGAGGTGGCCGGAAAGATCGCCACCCAGGCCGGGGCGTTCATGCTCGAGAAGCCGCTCGGCGGCCGGGGCATCCTGCTCGGCGGCGTGCCCGGCGTGACCGCGGCGAACGTGATGATCATCGGCGGCGGAGTCGTCGGCATGAACGCCGCCTTCATCGCGCTCGGGATGGAGGCGACGGTGTTCGTGTTCGACCGCAGCATCGACCGCCTGCGGGAGCTCGACATCGCCTTCGGCGGCCGGGCCGACACCTGTTTCGCGTCCACGCTCGAGATCGAGCAGCGGCTGCCCCACGCCGACCTGGTGATCGGCGCGGTGCTCGTGCACGGCGCGCGCGCCCCGCGCGTGGTCACCCGTGCGCAGCTCGGGCTGATGAAGCGCCAGGCGGTGCTCGTGGACGTCTCGATCGACCAGGGCGGCTGCTTCGAGACCTCCCGGCCCACGACCCACTCCGACCCGACCTACGAGGTCGACGGGATCACCCACTACTGCGTCACCAACATGCCCGGCGCGGTGCCGATCACCTCCACCTACGCGCTCACCAACGCGACCATGCCCTACGTGGTGCAGCTCGCCGGCGCCCGCGCGCGGGCGGCGATCGCGGCCAGCCCCGAGCTCAGGCCGGGCGTCAACGTGGCCGGCGGCCAGGTGACCTACGCGCCGGTGGCGGAGGCGGTCGGGATCCCGCACGTGTCGGTCGAAGAGGCGCTCTCCTCGGCCGTGGGGGCGGCGTGAGATGGTGGGAGAGGGCCCAACCGGCCCGCCCTGCTAGCCTTGCGCGTCGCATGCCGACTACAAGCCAATTGATCCGTAAGGGCCGTAACGCGCCGAAGAAGAAGCTCGCCACCCCGGGCCTCAAGTCCGGCAAGGGCCGCAAGAAGAAGGTTGCCGCTCCGCAGCGACGCGGTGTGTGCACGCGCGTCTATACGACCACGCCCAAGAAGCCGAACTCCGCGCTGCGCAAGGTGGCGCGCGTGCGGCTGACCAACGGCATGGAGGTCGGCGCCTACATCCCCGGCGAGGGGCACAACCTGCAGGAGCACTCGGTCGTGCTCGTCCGCGGCGGTCGCGTCAAGGACCTCCCGGGATTCCGCTACAAGGTGATCCGCGGCACCCTCGACGCCGCCGGCGTCGGCGACCGCAAGAAGGCCCGCTCGCAGTACGGCGTGAAGAAGTAACGCACTCATGCCCCGCCGCGCAGCCGCCCAGATCCGGCCGATCGAACCCGACCCCGTCCACCGCAACCGCCTCGTACAGCAGGTGGTCAACAAGGTGATGCTGGACGGCAAGAAGTCCACCGCCGAGCAGATCGTCTACGACGCCCTCGCCATCCTCGGCGAGCGCAGCGGCAAGAACCCCGTCGAGCAGCTCGAGGCGGGCATCAAGGCGCTGACCCCGGTGCTCGAGGTCCGCTCCCGCCGCGTCGGCGGCGCCACCTACCAGGTTCCCGTCGAGGTCCCCGCGCGCCGCGCCCGGACTCTCGCCGTCCGCTGGCTCATCCAGTTCTCCCGCGCTCGCCGCGAGAAGACGATGGCCCAGCGCCTCGCGCACGAGCTTCTCGACGCCCAGCAGCAGCAGGGCGCCGCGTTCAAGCGCAAGGACGACATCTACCGCATGGCGCAGGCCAACAAGGCCTTCGCCCACTACCGCTGGTAGCTAGGGCTTAGCCCAAGCGATCATGCTCGCGCCGCCGCTGCGGTGTGGTGCGCGGCCTTCGGCCAGCTCCTTCTCCAGTCTTTCCAGTCCGGCGCCCAGATCCTCGGGGTGGTCGCGCTCCATGCGCTCGAAGAAGCTCGTCTGCGAGCGGCGGGCCGGGTCGAGCAGCAGCTCGGGGTGGCCGAGCAAGGCGGCCATCGAGCCGTCGCGCAGGTCCTCGTAGACGATCGGTATGCGCCGGGCGCCGGGGAGCTCGGCGAGCAGCTCGGCGAGTCGTGGATGGGTCTCGTACATCCACGGGCGCGAGGCGGGGAAGTAGTCCATGCACCACGAGTCGTCGATGTCCTCGCGCGTGAAGGCCATCAGCGCGAGCCGCCCGCGCGGGGCCTTGGCCCTGAACCAAGGCGTCCGGCCTCAGTGCT
>Ga0208714_1000596_pt1 | contig 10201 bp, 9 predicted proteins | sample NGESurshal072012_3_FD_184461 | JGI IMG/M metagenome (GOLD analysis project Ga0208714, IMG submission 184461) | Arctic peat soil microbial communities from Barrow, Alaska - NGEE Surface sample 415-1 shallow-072012 (SPAdes) | ecosystem: Environmental > Terrestrial > Soil > Wetlands > Peat ... | reverse complement strand
TCGACAGCCTGCCGCACAATGGTGCGGTCGTGACGCTGCTCGCCGTGTGCGGCTCGACGCATCGCGAAAGCTATCTGGATATCGTGATGGTCGGGATCGTGGGCGCACTCATCGCCCTTGTGGCGGTCATCGCGCTGGGTTCGACGCTTGGCTCCTTCTAGAAACTCCGCGGGCGCAGGAGGAGACGAGATGCGTCCGCGACCCTTCTCAATTGGCCGGGCGGTCTTTCACACTACCGGCGCAGTCTGAGAGATTCGATCATGCGAGCGAAAATATTCAGATCTGTAAAAATTGCCGGGGCATTGCTCGCCGTGATCCTGCTGACGTTTCTCGGCATCCGGATCTACGACACGCAGAGGGGGCCGTCGCTCAAACTATGGCACACCCACGTTCCGCATGAAATGCCGACGGAAAAACTCGAAGCTGCGGATTGGAAGCAATATCTGGCGGCGGAGGCGACGATCTTCGACGACGTCAAGCGCGAGGTTTCCCAAAAGCTCGAGCCGGGCGATCGCGTGCCGTCCAATCGGTATTTTGACGGCAGTCCGGTCTTTCCTGCGCATTTTTCCCAGGACTTCAATCGCTCATTCATGCTGCTGCCGAACGAAAAGCCGGTCGGAGCTGTCGTGCTCTTGCATGGCCTGACGGATTCCCCCTATAGCCAGCGCCATATCGCAGGCTTCTATCGCGATCACGGGTTTGTGGCCATTGTGCCGAGAATGCCGGGACATGGCACCGTTCCGGCCGCCCTGACCGACGTCGAGTGGGAAGACTGGATGGCGGCGACGCGCCTTGCGGTGCGCGAAGCGCGCCGGCTCGCAGGCCCGTCCGTTCCGCTGCATCTGGTGGGGTTCTCCAATGGCGGTGCGTTGGCCCTGATGTATGCACTCGATTCCCTCGGTGACGAAAGCTTGTCTCGGCCGAACCGCCTTGTCTTGATTTCGCCCATGGTCGGCATCACCCGCTTCGCGCGCTATGCCGGTCTGGCGGGCTTGCCGGCGATCCTGCCGGCCTTCGCCAAAGCAGCGTGGCTCGGCATCGTGCCCGAGTTCAATCCGTTCAAATACAATTCGTTTCCCGTCAACGGCGCCCGCCAATCCTATCGCCTGACTCAGGCCCTACAGGGGCGGATCGCCCGCTATGCCCGCCAGGGCAAATTGGGAGAGCTGCCGCCGATCCTGACCTTTCAGTCGCTGATCGATTTCACCGTGAGCACGCGCGCTATCATATCCGCGCTCTATGCCTATCTTCCCGCCAATAACAGCGAGTTGGTGTTGTTTGATGTCAATCGCACGGCCCGGTTCGGCCCGTTGCTGCGCCCGAGCACCGACACCGTACTCGCGCGTATCGTGCCGGGCGCTCCGCGAAGCTATCGCCTCACCGTCATTACCAACGCCGATGACGAGGATGACAAGGTGATCGAACGCGTTACCGAGGCCGACAGTGACGCCGAGACGTCGCGTCCGCTCGGACTATCTTATCCCCCGGGATTCTACTCGTTGTCGCACGTTGCGTTGCCGTTTCCGGTCACCGATGGTCTGTACGGAATCAAGCCGGACCTGTCCGATAATTTCGGGGAAAATCTCGGCACCCTGGTGCCGCGAGGTGAGCGCAATGTGCTGATCGCCAGCCTCGACTCTCTGATGCGGGCATCATCGAACCCGTTCTTTCCCTACATGATCGATCGGATCGGTGAGGGTATTCTGCCTGCGGCCGGCCGGCCGGTGCAATAGGCCATCGCCGGATTCAGCTGCGCCGGGCGCGTGTTGATCCGAAAAACCCTTGGGCTGCCAGGAGGAATACCCCGATTGTTCGACAAACCATGCGAGTTTAGATCGGCAGAGCGTTCAAGGCGAGGGTAATCGATGTTCTCCTGCACTTCGAATGACGACGCAGGTGCGGTCAACCACACGGGTTGCCTCTGCCACCGGCCGGAAATCCAGGCCCTGACCCGCCGGGTCAATGCCGATCTTTCACGACGCGGCTTTGTCGCCGGCATGGCGTCCTCGATCGCATCGCTCGGACTGCCCCGACACGCCGCGGCGCAACCGGTGCCGGCCCCGCCGTCGCGGCCGATCCTGTTCATGAATTTCCGCCTGTTCGATGGAAGATCGGGCGCCTTGCGCGATGGGGTGCGTCTGCTCGTCGAAGGCAACCGGATCAAGGCCGTCATCGCCGGTAACCCGGCGGCGCCCGAAGGTGCGCAGGTGATCGATTGCGGCGGCCGGGTTCTCATGCCCGGGCTGATCGACGCGCACTGGCATTCGTTGTTTGCCGGCCTGCCGCTGCAAAATTTGCTAACCGGGGATATCGGCTTCATTCATCTGGCCGCCGGCGCGGAGGCCGAGCGTACGCTGATGCGCGGCTTCACCACGGTTCGGGATCTCGGTGGTCCCGTGTTCGCGTTCAAGCAGGCGATCGATCAAGGTCTCGTATCGGGGCCGCGTATTTTTCCGTCGGGGGCGATGATAACGTCCACGGGCGGGCACGGCGACTTGCGTCCGTTGTCCGACGTGCCGAGAAGTCCCGGGGGTCCGCTGAGCGCTCTGGAGAAGACCGGCGCTTCGAATATTGCCGACAGCCCGGATGAAGTCCGGCTGCGCGTGCGCGAGCAGCTTTTTCAGGGGGCGTCGCAGATCAAACTCGTGGGCGGCGGCGGCGTATCTTCACCGCGCAGCCCGCTGGACATGTCCACGTTCAGTGAATCCGAGTTGCGTGCCGGCGTGGAGGCGACCGAAGACAGGAACACGTATGTCGCGGTGCATGCCTACGCGCCGGCGACGATCCAGCGTGCGATCGCCGCCGGGGTCAGGTGCATCGAACATGCGCACCTGATGGACGAGGCAACGGCGAAGCTGATGGCCGACAAGGGCATATGGCTGAGCATCCAGCCCTTCCTCACCGACGAGGACACGGGTGTCTTGACGGGGCCGAGCCGGATCGCCGCCCTCCAGGTCTTCGGCGGAACAGATAGCGCGTACAACCTGGCAAAGAAGTATAAAATCAAGACGGCATTCGGCTCGGATATGCTGTTCTCGGAAAAGCTGGCGGCACGCCAGGGCACGATGCTGACCCATCTGACCAAATGGTACTCCAACGTCGAAATCCTGACGATGGCGACCGCGACCAATGGCGAACTGCTGGGCATGTCCGGACCCCGCAATCCCTATCCCGGCAAACTGGGAGTCGTGGAGGAGAACGCGCTTGCCGATCTGCTGCTGATCGACGGCAATCCCATTGAGAACATCAGGCTTATCGAGGATCCGGCCAGGAATCTTCTCGTCATCATGAAAGACGGAAGAATCTACAAGAACGCGCTCTGAAACTTTGGGGCGCACTTTTGTCCAGGACACCGCGGCGGTTCCTGGCGGGTCGGCTTGATGGCCGTAGAGATTGCAGCTCACCGTTTCGGTGGCGACAAAGTGTCTCACCCATCACGCGTCCGGAAGAATGCGCGGCGGCCGCGGCGTCGGCCATCGGGCAATTGCCTCAGCAATCGAACGGAATCACCTCAACCGTGAGGTTTGCGTCTTGTCCTACCCTCGCGCGATACCGCCCGGAGCGCCCGCTAAGTCAGCGAGATTACGCCGCGTACATTGATTACGTGACTTTCACTGGAATTCGCGGCACGCCGAATTATAGACAGCCGATGCGATACTTTTTCCATATCGTTGACGGTCCGAAAGTGTTTCCGGACGAGGGCGGAAGCAGCCTTTCGAGTCCCGAGATCGCCGTGCAGCAGGCAAAGGCGCTGGCGCGCGAATTGACCATGGCCGGCGCGCTCTGCCGATCCAATCTGGTCCTGGTGCTGGATGAGACCGGCGACATTATTTTCAAGTGCTGGGCTGCGTGTAGCGAGCCGGTCTGCTGATGGCTGGCGAACAGGGTAAGACCCGATGACCGTCGAGGCGCCGTTTCGCTAGCCTCGCCACTTGAGTCCGCAAAGGCTGGATCAGCCATCGCTTCCGAATGATCGACAGGCGAGCGAGGCGATCGAGCTGAGGTCGCGCTGCGAGTGCGCGCAGGAGCGAGGCGCTCCGCCGGGAGATTGTCATGAACGCAACTTTAGCCGAGCATGCGAAGGTCGGACGAATTTCGGTCAAATTGCGCACCGTGTCGCAGCTGTTTCATACGCTTGACGCATCTCCGTTCCGGGAGAGAGACCTAGCGAAAGAGGCCGAAGAATACATCGTCGATCAGGCCGAGGAATTGCCGAGCGACGTTCAGATCGACATCGTCCTGCTTTTGCCGTTGGAAGAATTCTCGCGGTCCGTTGCGCCGGAGATAGCATCCGCGGTCAGGGAGCATTTCAGCCTCCTGAGCCGCAACACGTCTCGCGAGATGCGCGAGCTTTTCAGAACCGGCCGGCTTTCGTTGCTTGTCGGGTTCGTCATTCTTTCGATTTGCCTGTTGCTCGGCCTGTTCTTCGCACAGAACCTTGGCGAGGGTCCGTTGCCGGACATCCTCCGCGAGACCTTCCTCATCCTCGGCTGGGTCGCCATCTGGAAGCCATCCGACATATTCCTTTATGCCTGGCCTCCAATTGCCTGGCGTCGAGCGCTGCTTCGCCGGCTTGCAAGCGCCAATGTCATCGTCGAGATGAGCCCTTCCGGCTGAGTTGCTACCGGCTGCCGGTGTGCGCTACTTCCGCAGTCTTCGGTCGTTGTGCGCCGCGTCGTCGTATCCTCTGCGATGGCTGTGAAACATCAGAGCCATCAACCCAACTCCAATCGCGACTGCCACGATGGCGCCCAGTCCCATTGCAACATAACCGTATGTTGGCATCGACGGCGTTCGCGTCCAGACATTGACACCATACCAGACGACAATGGCCAGGATGCCCAGCAATACCGCGATGATGATCCAGTGACCCGCGCGCATGATCTTCTCCTGCTGCAATTCGTCGAACCGAGAAACAAGGATGCTCGCCGCCTTCACCCGTCTCGACCTGATCATCGGAGAGTCAGATTCGCGACACCGAGCGCCAGATTGATTCCAATCAGGCCTTCGACCGACAGCGGCTGTAGGACGATGGATCGTCGGGAGCCGCCGATCAGCAACTTGGCGCCCAGGCCGAGGCCGAGAGCAACATTGCCGCTGGCCCCGACGTAGCTCCCTCTCAGCGTACCTCTGCCGATTTGACTGTTTCGCGCGAACACGCGCCAGAGCAGCGTTCCGCCCCGGGTGACGCCGATATCAAGACCCAGCCGCCGAATCAGGCCCCTGTAAATGTATTGCCGCCCGTTAACGGCGACAAAAACGCATCGCATATCCTGACGCGAGCCGAGAACCAGTCCCACTCTCGCGCTCGTATCGCATGTCAGCGTGCCCGCGCGAAAAGGCTCTCGGGCATCGGCAGCTGCCGACGCGAGAAGAGCTAACGAAAACACACACACGATGGTCCATAGGCGAGGCGTAGACATTGCACACGAGCCCCCGTGCGGTGCGAGCAACCGCTTTCAGCGCCTGCTCCCGAGCAGCCGGAGCATCAGCATGAACAGATTGATGAAGTTGAGATACAGCGACAGGGCGCCCATGACGGCCTTGCGACCCGCGGTCGTTTCGTCATCGCTCGCGTCATGCATCCCCTTGATCCGCTGGGTGTCGTAGGCGGTGAGGCCCGCAAATACACCGACGCCGATAATGGAGATCATCCAGTCGAGTCCGCTGGACCTCAGGAACATGTTTACCAGGCTCGCGATCACGACACCGATCAAGCCCATGAACAGGAACGTGCCGAATCCCGACATATCCCGCCGCGTGGTATAGCCAAACAGGCTGAGGCCGCCGAAAGTCGCTGCCGAAATGAAGAACACGCGCGTGATCGAGGAGTTGGTGTAGATATGAAATAGCGTTGAAAGCGACACCCCGACCAACGCCGCATAGATGAAGAACAAGAGCCGCGCGGTTTGCACCGAGAGGGTGTTTATGCGGGCGCTGATAAAGAACACCAGGGCCAGTGGCGCCAGTATGAAGACCCACATCAGCGGACTTTGAAGCAGCTCCGGACCGGTGAGCCGATACGTCAGCATGGCAGCAAGAGCAGTCAGGCCAACGCCGGCAGCCATGTAATTGTAGACGCGCAGCATGTGAACGCGCAGACTCACATCTGTTGCGGCGACCGCTCCGCCGAGGGGGCCGGGCGTGGCTGCGTTTTGATCGATATTCGACATGGCTGTCGCCCTCCTTGACGGGAGCATGCACCGGAGGCCACGAGCTTGGCGACGCTGCCGGCCCTGCCGGAACGCTGCTGCGCTGCGATTGGACCAGATCTCGGAAGCCGCCACCATCAGGGAAAACCCTCGGGTCCGGCAGCAGGAACAACATGACGCTGCGCTACGCGATGCTGCTTTCGATTCGAGAATTTCCAAAGGAATTCCAATTTAGGCCGGTCTGCGTTAAATGAATTGCTGTCGAATCCAATTCGCGCGCAATGCGCAGCTTCGTTTCGGCGCGCGCTCTTCCTTGCCAAGGTGTTTCGTGAGGACGAAGACAAATGCGACCAACCTCCCGCACCGAGGCAGCCCAGACAGGGATTCCGCCCATCAATCTCTAACGTACGCGAAGGAGTTCATGATGATCCGGAAAGCAATGTTCTGCATCTCGGTTGTTGGAGGACTGGCTGGTCTGACGGCTCAGCCATCGAGCGCCGGAGCTTTCACTTCAGGTAACCGAGACCTGGTCATGGCTTCATCGGAGAAGGCATCCGCCGAAGCAACTCCGCAGCGTCCTCGCGCCCGGGCGGGTCATCACTGGCGTCATCAGGGTGGAAGGCATCCGTTCTACGGCAGCGGACATCGGCAAGGCGCTAACCGATGAGGTCGCCGGCGGCTCTGGATGAGCTGCCACTTCCGCGTCCGGTATCGTTGTCTGGCCATCTGTTGGAGGTCGCTTCCCTGCCCTACTCCGGCGAGTTCGAATACTGGGAGGGACTCCCCTCGGCTTTGGCGGGATGCCTCGAGAGCGGGCGCGACCAGAAGGCCAGAACGAGCCCTATCAGGGCTACCACGGCCAGAACCAGAAAAAGTGCGGACTGCTTGACCCACGAAATCGCCGGTACGGCCAGGGCCAACGCGAAGCCGAGAAAGCAGATTTGTACCGACGGCAAATTGAGGCCGGCGAGAAATGTGCCGAGCGCCAGCAATATCAGCAGCACGAGGCTGGTCGCCATCGGCGGGAAAAGCTGTTGAACTCCGGACAGGAGCAAGACATTCATCGCGACCAGGACGGCCGCCCAGTGGACCGCTTGCGTCCATATCAGCCGTACGCGTGCGTCTCTGTCATCAATTTCTCCCCAAACTGTGAACACGCATGCGAGCCCGGTCAATATCCCCAGGAACTCCCAATAGCCCACCAAAGGCCGATGCGAGATGTTGGTGTAGGCCACGCCAACAATCGCCAGCGCAAGTATGGCCAGGAAGGGCAACTGAGAACGAAGAAGGGGGTGTCTCCCGGCGCCGTGATCGGAAGCGCTTTCACCTGGAGGGGCGTCAACGTCGCTCATGAATGATCCATTCGATCTTCGACGGTCGCCTCTCTCGTCCTGCTGCGCGCTGTCTGGAGACGGGCGGCCCCCGACGGGCTTGTGCCGGTTGCAGGCGCATGGGCTTCTCGGACCACGGCACATTGCCTCTCTTGCCGCACCTCCTGTAATCAGGTGATTCCCTAGTGGAGCAGCGGATCACCGCGGAGAGCAGACGTCGCGATCGAGCGGTCGCGTGCGACGCAATTCCAGCGGCCTCGCCGGCTGGATAATCTTTCCCGGACTAGGGACTAACCCTGACTGACAGGGCATCGCGACCGCACTAGAACCAGCCATTCCAGCGTTTCTGCAGCCGCCCGCGCATCTCAACCGCGTCGTCATCGAACTGGGCCCTGGTATGGCGGAACCTCCATCGAAGTCTCCCGAACAAAAACTCTCCCTCGGCGCGCTTATCGCCCTCGTTGTCGGTTCGATGGTCGGCTCCGGCATCTTTGCCCTGCCGTCGGCGTTCGGCCGCACCACCGGAGTGCTCGGTGGCTTGATTGCCTGGAGCATCGCGGGCGTCGGAATGCTGTTCCTGGCGCTCGTCTTTCAGACGCTGTCCCGACGAAAGCCGGAACTGGATTCGGGCATCTATGCCTATGCCAAGGCGGGTTTCGGGGAATATGCCGGCTTCGCGTCGGCGGTGGGATACTGGATGGGATGCTGTCTCGCTGATGTCGCCTGCCTTGTCCTCATCAAGGCGACGATCGGCCAGTTCTTCCCGGTCTTTGGCGATGGCACGACGCTCACCGCGATCGCCGCAGCATCGGTGCTGCTGTGGGGCGTTCACTTCCTGATCCTGCGCGGCATCAAGGAAGCGGCAACCCTCAACACCATCGCGACCTACGCCAAGATCGTGCCAATACTGGCTTTCATCATCATCGTCCTGTTTTCATTCAACGCCGACATATTCGCGCAGAATTTCTGGGGCGAGGAAGATGCGACCGTCGCCAATGTGTTGCACCAGGTTCGCAACACCATGCTCGTTACCGTGTTCGTTTTTGTCGGCATTGAAGGCGCCAGCGTCTACTCGCGCTATGCAAAGAACCGAAACGATGTTGGCATCGCAACCGTAACCGGCTTTCTCGGCGTGCTTTGTCTGCTTGTTCTCGTCACCATGCTCTCTTACGGCATTCTGCTGCGGCCGGAGCTGGCGGCGCTCGCCAAGCCATCCATGGCAGGTGTGCTGGAAGCCATCGTCGGACACTGGGGCCGGGTTTTCATCAGCGTCGGTCTCCTCATTTCCGTGCTCGGCAATTACCTTTCCTGGTCATTGCTCGCTGCCGAGGTGGTTCACTCCGCCGCCGTAAATCATACGATGCCGTCCTTCCTTGCCCGCGAGAACAGCAAAAAGGTTCCCGTGGGCGCCCTGTGGCTCACGAACATCGTGATTCAGGCGTTCCTGCTTGTCACCTATTTCGCGGAGTACGCATTCAACCTCGCGCTGAAGATGACGAGCTCGATGACGCTGGTCCCCTATTTTTTGGTCGCTGCGTATGCGCTCAAGCTCGCCTGGACTGCGGAGACCTACGGGGCCGATCGGCGGAGTCGCGCCGTCGACTTTATACGTGCTGCGATCGCGACGATCTACGCGGCCGGGATGATCTACTCCGGCGGCCGCACGCTTCTGCTCCTGGCAGCCATTCTATATGGGCCAGGAACGATATTGTTTGTTATCGCAAGGCGTGAGCAGAAGAAGACTGCATTTACGATCGTCGAGGCCGTGATGTTCGGCGCCATCCTCATCGCGGCCGGCATCGGTCTGTACAGCCTCGCGACCGGCATCATCTCGATATGATGAGCTGCGATTTCCGGACGGGAGAACTGATATCGCGCGGACATTGGCCAGACACCGGTGGACGAAGACCGCGGAGAGGCAGTGTTTACGTGCGCGTCTCTTGGCCCCCCACATCGACCCGTTCGGGGCGAAACAGGCCCAGGGTGCCGTCTTCGTTCAGCGCCAGATTGTGGATGTAGAAATAAGTATCGGCGTCGTCCGCCGCATCCATCACGGGGGACGGTGCCGAAATGATCGAGAGGCCCGCGCATTGTCCGATCCAGTCGATGTGCCGGTGACCGTGCATCAACACGGCGTGGCTTCCCAGGGTCTTCAGGCGCCGCATGAACCAGTTTCCATTCACCAGAGCCGTTCCGATCCGTTCGGACAGCAGCTTTGTCAATGTCGGATATTCGACGACATGGTGGTGAAGTGCGACGATCCAGGATGCGCGAGGATATTGGGCCGCGGCAATGTGAATTCCCCTCACCTGCTCCGCCGAAATCATTCCCAGCGCATTTGTGAACGAAAAATGCGTATCCGCATTCGAGTTCAACAGGATGATGCCGAGGCCGTCGTCTTGCTTCGGCGGCAGCACCATTGGGAAAACGGTCGACCATAACTCATCCAGGCCCCCGGATAGTCGCGGCTTTCCAAGATTGGAAAACCGCGTCATCTCGGCCCGATGCGGCTTCAGCGCAGCCGAGAGCGTGCCTGCCAGACGTCGCTCTCGGCGGTCGATCAGGTGAACGCGCTCACCCTGGAGGGCATCGACGGCAGACAGAAAGCGCAGTCGGCGCAGCTTCCTGTTGGGACTTGTCGGGAGGTCGAGGCGGGCTGGATTCGCACGGTCGACGATATTGATGTCATGGTTCCCCGGCAAAATGAGCAGCCGCTCG
>Ga0208714_1000592_pt1 | contig 10229 bp, 11 predicted proteins | sample NGESurshal072012_3_FD_184461 | JGI IMG/M metagenome (GOLD analysis project Ga0208714, IMG submission 184461) | Arctic peat soil microbial communities from Barrow, Alaska - NGEE Surface sample 415-1 shallow-072012 (SPAdes) | ecosystem: Environmental > Terrestrial > Soil > Wetlands > Peat ... | reverse complement strand
AGGGCGACGAACAGAGAACTCATCGTGGTAGCCACCATGATCTTACAAATCATCGGAACCCCTGTGTTTTCAGATCGGACGGAGTTTTCGGTAACCACAGGGCGTACCATGCTGCCTGCACTCCCGATTTCTTTCTCTTCGACGAAAAGCTGCAGTTGGTCTACCGAGGACAATTTGATGACAGCAGACCTGGAAACTGTGTCCCGGTGACTGGCTGCGATCTGCGTAGCGCAATGGATGCGTTGCTCGCCGGCAAGCCTGTCTCTCAGCAGCAGCGTCCGAGCCTAGGGTGCAACATCAACTGGAAGGAATCCGTAGCGGTGGGATAGCCGATTCCCCCTGAAGTGGCTGAGGACAAGAGATCGAATTGGTGAAGCGGTTGCTTGGCGTTCGGCAATACAATATTTGTTTTCAATCGGTTAGCCGCCTCAATTGCAGCGTTGCAAATGGATCACAATCGATGCCGATTACGACGACGCGTTCTTTGATCTCGGCAAACTCAAAAGCGAACTCGAACTCGACGGAGTGTCCGCCACGCTGGAAATGTTACGGCGAGATCGGGATGTCAGTTCCTGGTCGGAATCACGAATTAAAGTGAAGCGCTGACAACAAGACAGCCCTCACCTTTCAGTTGCGATCTGTTTTTCCGTCCCTTACTTCGGAGCCGCAGCGCCTCCTGCCAGTGTGTAGTCCCCGGTGCAGGAGTAGTCATTTGTGCCATTGGCGCCGCCGGTGTACGCGCAGGTGCCCGTCCCTTTGATGCCTTTAAACTTACCGGTGCCGCCTGTCGCCTGATATGTGCCCTTACCTGCCTGCAATGCGCCATCTTTCAGGCCCATAGACATTTGATAGTTGTAGATAATCTTGTCGCCGCTGTCATAGGTTTCCACGTAGACGCCCGCGGCCTTGATGCGGTTGGCCGTAACGTCCCGGTGCTCGGAATACGCGCCCGACTTGCTCGTCTGGCCTCCGACTTCTCCCTTGGTGGTGCATTTTCCTTGCGCGACCATGAACAGGTGGCCCGGCTGGTCACCGGCAGGGACACTTTGCTCGACGTCGGCCTTGGCACACGTGCCGGAAATGGAACTTTTCGTTTGCGCCGAGGTCGCTGCAACCGCAAAAGCGGTTAACGCACACCCCCACAGAATCTTGTAGAGCATGTTTTCTCTCCAGTTCGAACAGATTCTTTCTTTGGCTTCGAAAGCTGCGCCATAGTACACCGTCTCACTGGTCCCCAGATACTATAAAGCGATTTTTGTCGGCAGCACTTGCGGGTAGGGCACCCGAGCAGCGCCTCAAACAACTGCAGGAAACCCCATCTTGCTGGTACTGCTGGAGTCAAAAGGTGGTGAAACTTTGGCGAAAGTGGTGAAAATAGTGGTGAAACTAGGCCTGTGGATACCGAAAACTTGGTCCGGACTGATAACGCATACGTTACGATCGTTTGTGAGATTATCATCGCTTTCAAGATGAGTCCTGTTTTCATCGCACTTGTTGCCCTGGTCGGCTCGACGTTTCAGACCCGCGCTGCTATGCAGGCCGAGATTATGGCGCTGCGTCACCAGCTGGCTGTTCTCCAACGCAGCGCACCGCGCCGTCTGCGTCTGAAGCAGTCAGATCGAGTGCTGTGGATGCTGTTGTCGTGGCTCTGGCCGAACTGGCGACATGAGCTGCGCATCTTGAAGCCGGCCACGGCCGTCCGCTGGCATCGGAGGGGGTTCGCCCGTTACTGGACGTGGAAGTCCCGCCGTCGTCCGGGAAGACCGCGTGTGGCCTTAGCGATTCGCGACTTGATTCAACAAATGTGCCAAGCCAACTTCTTGTGAGGAGCACCCCGCATTCACGGGGAGATACTCAAGCTGGGCATCGAGGTCGCCCCGTCAACGGTGGGCAAGTATCTGCGCCGACACCGGAAGCCGCCTTCGCAGACCTGGCGGACCTTCCTGAAGAACCACATGAAGCAGACGGCCTCGATGGACTTCTTCACGGTGCCAACGGCGACCTTCCGGGTGCTGTTCGTCTTCCTCGTGTTATCGCACGACCGCCGGCGCATCGTGCACTTCAACGTTACGGAACACCCAACCGAAGACTGGACCGCACAGCAGATTCGAGAAGCGTTTCCGTGGGACGAAGCACCGCGGTACCTGATCCGCGATCGCGATGCGATCTTCGGAAAAGACATGGTCGCAACCACGCAGGCGATGGGCATAGAAGAAGTGGTGATCGCGCCGCGGTCACCTTGGCAAAATCCGTATGTGGAGCGGCTAATCGGATCGATTCGCCGGGAGTGCCTGGATCACATGATCGTATGGAACGAGAGATCGTTGTGTCGGATTCTGCAAAGTTATTTTCATTATTATGAGGGCTCGCGTACGCATTTAGCATTGGCCAAAGATGCGCCGGTGCCCAGGGCGGTGGACCAGCCAGAGAACGGGCGTATCGAGGCTATTTCTCAGGTTGGAGGACTCCATCATCGATATCAGCGGCGCGCCGCTTAGCCTTGTGAATGTCGTTGCCAGGGTGCAGGAACAATTCCCTTCATCTGTTTTCTGAGCATGCCTGGAATTTGCGATAGCAAGCGCACTCTATTCAAGTCCGGGGCGCTTCTCGTCCTTGTGCGCCTTGCTACCGCGGCGTGATCTCCAATTTGCGATGTCTCATACCTGAAATGGGCCCATCTGAATCTGCAAAGTCCAACCGCCGAACACCCGGATGGAGTTTGCGGCATCCACAGGTGGGCCGGGTAGTTAGCGGGGCGAGTTATGACCGTAGGGCATATATATTTGCCCTGTTGTAGGCGGGGCCGGTCATTGATGGCGACTTGGGGTATCGCGTTCCCGACCGCCACTTCAGCTCAACAACAATTGCGGTAGTGGTGTCGTGGTGTGGAGATGGCTGTGACCCGCAACACGAGAGACTGCTCAGAGACACTACAGCCCGCAAGGGGTGCCAGATAATCGGTCTCAAATGGGGAGTTACACCCCAATCACCTCTGACACTCCACTGCGGGCCTTCCACGTACTAGGCTTGCGCCAGTATCCACGAATCGAAGATCGCTGTCAGTGACAATGGTCACGGGGCAGGGGGTTACAAAGGCCCCACTCCCACAATTGCTGAGCGATTGAACCACCCGCGAACACTCGGCGCACATTGCCAACATGCGCATTGTGGGCCTTCTGGACTGCCCACAGCCGCATGAGACTGGTGACAGCGTGGCAGATGTGACAGTCTTGGTGCGACCTCGCAGGGCAGCCTCGCTTCGTGTGGCCCTCACCCGCGTCATTAGAGCAGTTCTCGCACATTCGCGCCACGCAGAGACCATTTGGCGCGGCGAATCGCGCGGTGTTCACCAACCAGTTCCCGGAGTGAATTTCAACGGAGCGACAGTCCTGCAACTGGGCGGAAGCTTGAACCCCGCTTTCCCGCCGCATTCCGGGATCAACGTGGTGTACAACCCGGTTGGACCAATGTCGGTCCAGTTTGCATCTCCCGTCGCCTACTTCCAAGGCTGCTTCACGTATAACCAGCCATTGCTGGTGCAGGCATACGACAGCCTGAACAACCTGCTCGCGTCGTACAACTCGATTTGCACGGCCAACTACATTGGCTCGGGCACGGGCTGCGGTTCGAATGAGCTGGGCTTGGTTACGGCGGTGGGCATCGACCATGTGATGATCTCCGGCGGCGGAGGCAACAACTTCACTCTGGACGATGCGCAGTTCACCGGATCGCTTAACACCGTTCCGGAGCCGGGCCCGCTGGCTTTACTCGGCACCGGAATCCTAGGGCTGGCGGGCGTATTGCGGCGCAAGATCAACCTGTAGTTGGTTTGTGTTTCAACTGAGACGCCGGGGCAATTGTCCCCGCTTTCTTCTGCCCGTTCACCATACCTTTACTCTTGAACGACCCCAGGGTGGACGGCGAATTGGTGAGGTTCTTCTGTTCCCAGAAAGATAACTGTCGATATCAGGCCATCTCACACCCTATCCGTCCCGCACAAAATGATCAGCGAATCCCCCGCTTGTCTTAATTGTCCAAACGGGGTTCGGGGGAGCTTCGCCGGGCCGCTCGTGAAGTCCACTTACGTCAACTTGACGTATAACGCCCAAACCGGACAAGTGGAATTCCGGCCAAAACCACTTCTCCGACTAGGCGACAACCCGTCAAGGTGGATTAGCAACCGTTCTCCTACCGGGCGAACAGAGCGGCCATATTCCAGTAACTGGACTCTTCGGGCGCAACCCAGTGGCGGGGTTCCAGACGGCCAGATTCGACTCGCTGTGATCGGTGCCTGTAAGCGTCGAGCAATGGCGTCCTTCTCCTACAAAGCCTGTCCTTTCCCGACAAGACTGAAACCGGCTTCAACGCGGATTATGCAGTCGTGGACTGGGCGTAGCTCGGAGTTCGACAGCCCGTTCACCAGTCCGATCAGTCGTACTGACCGAAATCAAGGGAAAAAGATCCATGAATCGTCTACCTGACGCAGAACTGATTCTTGTGCCCGGCGGCACCCTGATCACCAAAACACCCGAAGAGGGCCGAGCGCTGGCGCTCCTGTTGGCTCGACACACGATCCACAATATTCAGCCCGATCTTGATGTCCTTAAAACCGGCCGGCCGAACTACTCCACGAATCCAGACAGTCTGACGGCAGCTTGCCAGGTTGTGGCCATTGAATTCCAGACTATCGCCGCCGCAAACAACTACTGGCGTGAATGATTGCAGAGCTGGCGAGCGGCGAAATGAGAAGCGTCATATTCGCTCCGCGCCAGTTTTCCGAAGTTAGCCGTTCTTTTGCGGCTCTATCGTCTTGACCCCGTGTTCTTCGTGACGCCATGTGCCGGGACTCCTTCCCACTATGGCCTTGAAAACGCGTGTGAAGTGACTCTGATCCGCGAATCCACAAAAATGCGCAACGTCTGCCAGCGAGAGCACTCTGGCTCTCAAGAGTTCTCTCGCCCGTGCGACACGCTGCTTCATGAGCCAGCGGTGCGGGGGCAACCCAACTGAAAGGTGGAACGCACGGGAGAAGTGCCGCACCGACAACCCGCACTCCATTGCTACGCGGCTTAATGGAAGGTCTTCGTGCAAACACGCGGTCATCACTTCTTTGGCCCGCCGTTCTTGCCAGGGTGCGAGTCCGCTGCGAGGAATCGCCTCAGTCTGGCCCATACCGCCATAAAGGCGCGCGATATGCGCGGCCATAGCCAAGGCAACATAGTCCAGGAATAAAGCCGACGCCTCCTGGGGTTTCGCTAAAGCCGGAAGAACGGAAGAAAGCAGATGGCGCGTCACCGGGTCATCCGTGCTGGCTCCGAAGTTATGACGGAGATCGCCGATGCGCCGTACTCCCGCTTCCGAGCAAATATCGTCGAGCGCGGTACGCGGCAGATAAAACACCAGAGAACGATATGGATCGTGGACGTCCGTTACGGGACTCCGCCGTAAGTCATAGATGGAGGTCGCACCTGCGGAATGCCTTTCCCGCTGCCTAAGCCGTTCTTCAAAGTACAGCGATTCCGAACAGCCGTTGACGTGCAGAACAACGAGGTAAGCGTCCTCTCGGGGTACGGGAGCAGACTTGCCGAAATCCGACCAGTCGTACCGGAGTTCTGTGACCGCCAGGGTCGATTTCAGCAGCACTCTGGTGATCAGGGTCGGCGCATCCGGCATTCGGAACGCGCTCCCCAGCGTCGAACCATAGACTCCCTTGCTCATTGTTTACGGATTGGACAAGCCAGAAAAGAGTCTACCACGGGTCCGTTTCCTTCAAAAGCCGTCCTGTTCCTGCAAGATCAAGGTGCCGTCCGGGTGGGAGATTGAACGTAAAAGGCTCCAAAAGGGAGGGAATAAAGTGAAGCGAACACCGAATTCAATAGTCCTGATCCATGGTCTTTGGATGACTTCCGCGAGTTGGGAGAACTGGGCCGCACGCTATATCGCTCACGGTTACAAAGTGATCGCAAGGAGTTGGCCTGGTATGGAGGGCGACATCGAGGAACTCCGGCGCGATCCTTCGGCGATCGCCACGCTTGGCATAGCCGACATTGTCGCCCATTATGAGCAGATCATTCGCGGCCTGGACGAGGCCCCGATCATCATGGGGCACTCATTCGGCGGGCTGATTACGCAGATTCTGTTGGATCGTGGATTCGGAGCGGCGGGCGTTGCCATTGCACCCGCGCCAGTGAAAGGTATTCTCTTCTTGCCTCTGTCGACAATCAGAGTGTCGCTTCCGGCGCTGAGCAATCCCGCGAACACTCACCGGGCCGTGCCGTTGACACCGGAGCAGTTCCACTACGCTTTCACGAACAACCTTGACGAGGAAGCGTCATTGGAGGTATATCGCAGGTATGCAGTGCCTGGCCCCGACCACGTTCTGTTTCAGGCGGCTTTCGCCAACTTCAATCCCCATGCCGCTACTGCAGTCAATTTCCACAACGAAGATCGGGCTCCTCTCCTGCTGATCTCCGGAGGCAATGATCACGTATCGCCTGCATCCGTCGTGGAAGCAAACTTCAGGTTGTACTCGGAGTCCACTGCTGTGACGGAGTACAAAACTTTTCCATCCCGAACCCACTACACGCTTGGCCAGGATGGCTGGGAAGAGGTGGCGGACTACGCGCTGACGTGGGCAGAAAGCCACGCGCGAGGCCGTTCCCCTGCGGCGGCGAACTGACCGTGGATGGGCCTGAATCTCTCAGGAATCGACTGCAGGATTGAGAGGCAATTCATGAGAGCAGCGAGAGTACATCGTTTCGGGGCACCGGAGGTGATCGTCATAGATGAACTGCCTCGCCCGCAGCCAGGCCCGGGAGAAGTGTTGGTGCGCGTCGCTGTTGCAGGAGTCGGCCCCTGGGACGAGTGGATTCGGGAAGGAAAAAGCGTCGTCAAACCCTCTTTGCCGCTAACGTTGGGAGCGGACCTATCGGGCATCATCGAAGCAACTGGTTCGGGTGTGACGACACTCCTTGAGGGAGACAAAGTTTACGGCGTGACCAACCCGGAGTTCACAGGTTCCTGTGCTGAGTTTGCGCTGGCGAAGGCCAGCATGATCGCGCGGAAGCCGTTGTCGCTGAGCTTTAGCGACGCGGCTTCCGCCCCCGTCGTGGCTGTGACCGCCTGGCAGATGCTGTTCGACTATGCGGAAGCCATCTCTGGGCGTACCGTTCTCATTCACGGAGCTGCCGGCAACGTTGGCGCGTATGCGGTGCAGTTCGCCGCGCAGGCTGGGCTGCATGTCGTCGCCACCGCATCGGCTTCCGACGCGCCGTATCTGCAGAGCCTCGGTGCAGGGAAGATCATCGACTACCGCACCAGTCGCTTTGAGGAGCTTTTGGCGAACGTCGATATTGTGCTCGACACCGTAGGCGGAGAGACTGCGAAGCGCTCCCTCCAGGTCATCAAACCCGGGGGCATACTGGTTTCCGTTGTTCCGCTGCCAGAGTTTGCGTCGGTTGATCTGCAAGGCGTGCGTACGGTGTTCTTCCTGGTTCAGGTGACGGCCGAACGGCTGAACAGGCTCACTTATATGTTCGATGCGGGGAAGCTGATACCGCGGGTGGGAACAGTTCTTCCCCTGGCACAGGTGCGCGCTGCACATGAAATGCTGGCTGGGGCTCCGCACGAGCACGGAAAGATCGTGCTCGACGTTGGCGAGTTGTAGATCGGGCAGAACTAGCTTGGTTCCGTTGGTCCAGCAGGACAGCGTGACCAGACCAAGCCGTCTTTCTCTGCAATGGCGGTGAACTCGTTCGCGAGGGCGCGGCTATGCCGCGTCAGCACTCGTGCTGTACGCCCTCCCTAGAGTTGCACCTCACCACGGCTTCACCGTAATCTCGGCAAGGCTGCCGGGATGCAGTTGGCGGAGAAACGCCCTACTCGCCAGCGAGCGTGGGTAGGCTCTGGCCAGCCGCGATGGAGGCGGCTGGAATGAGCAGACACGCCAAGGGCAAATACCCAAAACCAAAGCGTCCCAAGACTAAACTCGGTCTTCCTGATCTGGATCACAGCAAATCGGCGGTCTTGGACAGCCTTCGGTCACCCGAGTCCAAACGTGGATATCGGCACGCCATTGATGAATTCATTCAGTGGTACTGCTCCGAGCCACGACTTTCGTTCAACAGGGTTGTTGTTACCCGCTATCGCATATTCCTTGAGAATCGACAGCTTGCGGGGGGAACGATCAATGGACGACTCGCCGCTGTACGGCGGCTCGCCTATGAAGCCGCGGACGCTGGCTTGCTCAGTCCGGAGCTCGCTGCTGGCATCCGACGTGTGAAAGGTGCCAAGAAGTTGGGTGTGAGGCTTGGGAACTGGCTGACAGCCGAAGAAGCCCGCCGCCTCTGGCAGTCGCCAGATGCAGACACCCTCAAAGGAAAGAGGGATCGGGCGATTCTCGCCGTCTTGCTGGGGTGCGGACTTCGACGCCGCGAGTTGGCTGATCTGGACTTCAGGCATTTGCAACAACGCGAGGAGCATTGGGCGATAGTTGATCTCGTTGGTAAAGGCGGGCACATTCGAACCGTTCCTGTGCCCGACTGGGTGAAAACGACTATCGATGAGTGGCTGGCGGCAGCCGCGATTTCGGCCGGGAGACTTTTCCGATGTGTCTGTCGAGCAGGCAAACATTGGGGTGATGGCGTAACAGAACGATTAGTCTGGCACGTCGTGAAGCAATACGCGAGAAAACTCGGACTTGCCCAAGTAGCACCGCATGATCTGAGGCGTTCGTGTGCCAAGTTGTGTCATGCTTCGGGTGGAGAATTGGATCAGATCCAATTCCTTCTCGGGCACGTCTCCGTGCAGACAACTGAACGCTATCTCGGCTGCAAGCAGCGGATTCGTGGAGCGGTGAACGACTGCATCGGTATCGAACCCTAGCCACGGCGACCCGTCAAATTGGATCAAACTCGCTTCGTTAGAATTTGAAATGGCGCAATGGCGCAGGTTTCAATGGCTACGCTGATTTGATTCCCGCCGTGAACCTACTTATGCAATGAGAATCCGGGCGGCAAAGCCGCCTCAAGTCTGATTTGTTCCCCGGTGATGGGGTGGCAGAATTTCAGAAATTGCGCGTGCAGGAAATATCCTCCATCGCCGGGGAGGCCGGGAAGGTTTTCAAGAGGCTGACCGGCTAAGCCGTACAGCGGATCGCCTAACAGGGGATGGCCGATGGATGCCAGATGGATTCTGATTTGATGAGGGCGACCCGAATTTAGGCTTACCTCAAATGTTGTGGTGCTGGTGTTGCGTGAGATCACCTTTGCCAATGACCTTGACGGTTTGCCACTTGGGCTGGCCGCCCACACGGAACCAATGCGCGGGTGCGGTACGAGGCCGATGGGTGTAAGGATTTCGTAGGCGTCATGCTGTGCCATGTTGTCCGCCAGCGCCCGGTAGATTTTTTGAGTTTTGGGTGTGTTCCAGTTTGCGAGTACATCAGAGGCCGCTTGGGATGTTTTGGCGAAGAGGACGATACCGGTGGTGGCTCGGCCCAACCGGTGGACAGGGTTTGCGTTGGGGGTTTGCTTTTGCACCAAGCGCAGGAGGGTGTTTTCCATGAAGCCGCCGCCGGGGAGGGTGGACAGCCCGCTGGGTTTGTTGACGGCCAACAGATGGGGGTCTTCAAACAGGACTTCGAAGTGCTGAGGGCAGTCTGGTTCGATCCAGGGTGGACGGTTCCAGACAAGGGTTTGGCCGAAAGAGACCGACTCTCTTCCCATCGCGGCGAAGCCGTTGAGGGTGAGTTCTCCGTTGTTCAGTCTTTGTTGCCAGGCTTGTGGGGTTGAGTGGGGGTAGAGGCTTGCCAAGTGGGAAAGCAGGGTTTGCCCATGGTATTTACGGTTGATGATTGTGGTGTAGGCATAGCCCCGGTTGAGCATGTAGTTTGAGTGTAGGCTATGGCAGGTGCGGCAGGAGTTGCTGGGGTTCCAAGTAAGTTGGATTTGGGCAGCAAGAGCTAAATGCGTCTTTGGCGTTCATCCGTGTTCATAGGCGGCGCCCACTCGATTTCGCCAGGGAAGGACCACGAGATGCGGAAAGGATCTACGAGAAAGCCACAAGGGGACGAGCCCGCGACAGGAGGCAAGAACTACATAACGCCGAGCGGGCTGCAGCGCCTCAAAGATGAGCATCGATTTCTGCTCACCAGGGAACGCCCGGCCGTGACGGAGGTGGTGGCGTGGGCTGCCAGCAACGGCGATCGCAGTGAAAACGCCGACTATCAG
>Ga0208714_1000591_pt1 | contig 10244 bp, 7 predicted proteins | sample NGESurshal072012_3_FD_184461 | JGI IMG/M metagenome (GOLD analysis project Ga0208714, IMG submission 184461) | Arctic peat soil microbial communities from Barrow, Alaska - NGEE Surface sample 415-1 shallow-072012 (SPAdes) | ecosystem: Environmental > Terrestrial > Soil > Wetlands > Peat ... | reverse complement strand
CTCGAGACGATGAACAAGATCCAGCAAGCCATCGCCGCATCGGGCTATGTGCCGAACCGGATCGCGCGCAGCCTTGCTTCGCAACATACCAATATTGTCGGTCTCGTTGTTCCAAGCCTGCGAAACTCGCTGTTTGCCGAAACGATACAGGGCGTGGCGGATATCCTGGGCTCATCATTCGATCTGCTGATCGCCGATAGCGGCTACTCGCTGAAGGGCGAGGAGGCGGCCGTGCTCGCCTTTCTCAGCCAACGCGTCTGCGGGATCGTGATGCACAATACCAAACACACGCAGCGCACACGGCGAATGGTGCAGAATGCCGGCATTCCGTCGGTCGAAACCGGCAATCTGCTCCCGCAACCCATCGACATGTCCGTGGGCTTTTCAAACCATGACGCGGCCTGCGCCATGACGGAGTATCTGATCGGGAAAGGATACCGCCGGATCGGCTTCGTCAGTCTGATACTCAGGGATAACGACCGGGCCAGCGAGCGACGGAGAGGTTATCTCACGGCCCTGTCGCGCCATCGGATCAAGGCGGTGGACGCCCGAATGCTCGAAGTGCCTCCGGGGCTGCGCAGTGGCGGAATGGCGCTGGTCCAGCTGGTCGAAGGACCTGGCGTCGACGCGGTATTCCTGACGGGCGACGTTCTCGCGACGGGCGCATTGCTGGAAGCGAACAGGCGGGGCTGGGCTGTACCCGGACGCGTGGCGATCGCCGGATCCGACGACAGCGAATTGCAGGAATGCGTCAATCCCCCGCTCACCACCCTGAGGTTCCCTCGCTACGAGATCGGCCGTCGCGCCGCCGGGATGTTGCTGGACCGTTTGCAGGGACGGTCCCAGGGAGCAGCGTCTCTCGATCTCGGCTACGAGATCATCGAACGCGGGAGTGTCTGACGAAATCCGCCAACACTGTCCGCGTGGTCGCTCGCCAGGAGGTTCAGCGGGGCGCTTTGCGGAAAGGAAGCGAATTGCCGCCGGGTTATTGAACTTGATCGTTCACCGGAAACAGCTAAACTTGACCCTGTATTCCAAAAAGCTGCCGTAACTTTCAGGGTCGAGACAGCAAAAAGGGCGAGGAACCATGTTAGCGCTAACAAGTAAATCGTTGAATCGTCGGAAGATATTGATCATGGCGGCAGTGGCGCCGGTTTTCGCGCCTTCCATTTTGCGCGCTGCAAGCGCCGAGTTCACTTACAAATTCGCAACCGGGCAGGATCCCACCCACCCCGTGAACATCCGGCTCAAGGAGGCATTTGACCGCATCCGGGACAAAACCAGCGGCAGGCTCGAGATTGCGCTGTTTCCCGCCAATCAACTTGGAACTGAAACGAACGTGATCTCGCAGATCCGGAATGGCGGGCTCGAATTCACGATCCTGTCGGCGTCGATCCTCGCGACGCTGGTGCCCGTCTCCGGCATCGCCAACACCGCCTATGCCTTCAGCAATTACGACGACGTCTGGAAGGCAATGGACGGGACGCTCGGGAAATACATCCAGGCGAAAATTGCCAAAGCCGGATTGATCCCGAACGCAAGGATCTGGGACAACGGATTCCGGCAATGCACGTCGTCTGCGCGGGATCTCCGCGGTCCGGAGGATTTTGTCGGGTTCAAGATCCGCGTTCCGCCGGCGCCGATGCTGACATCATTCTTTTCGGCGATAGGCGCCTCGCCGACGCCGATGAACTTCGCCGAGGTCTACACGGCGCTCCAGACCCGGATCATCGAAGGGCAGGAGAACGCCCTTTCGTTGATCGAGACGACGCGGCTCTACGAGGTGCAAAAATTCTGCGCGCTGACCGGTCACAGCTGGGACGGCTATTGGCCACTCGCCAATGCCGGCGCCTGGGAGCAGCTCCCCGATAATCTGAAGGAAATCGTCACCAGCGAGCTTGACCGTTCCGGCATCGACCAGAGAGCCGATGTCGCGGAGCGAGACCGCACATTGCGCGGCGATCTCACGGCCAAGGGCATCACCTTCCGCGATGTCGACAAGGCGAAATTCCGCGACGTGCTGGCCAAGACGACTTACTACAAAGACTGGAAGACAAAGTACGGTGACGAAGCCTGGGGTCAGCTGGAAGCGGTTTGCGGAAAATTGTCCTGATCGGCAGGGCATCTCTTCACCGCCTCCGGCATCGTTGTCCAAAACACCGATATCGCCTGCAAGCGTCCCGCCGGTTCGTCGAGCCGCTTGCAGCCGAGGCCGGCGCGGAGGCGCGGCCGCTTGGCTGGCTCCAAACAGCCAGAACGCTGCCACCGTAAGCTCAGGACCCATCTCAGGCCGCCATCTCGGCGCATGGCGTGTGGCTTGGCGCATTCAATCGGCATTTTCGAACGTCCCCTACCCCGCGATCTTCGCGAGAACCATTTTATGGTTCCCATCGGCGCGAAACCTCCGCTAGATTGTTCTCAAAGCTAAAACAAAACCAAATCCTCCCGGGAGGACAATCGTCGTGCACAAGGGGCGTGTCGTTTTCGGCGCCATGGACGAGGTCGTGTTCGGCCGCCCGGCCGCCGAGGCGGTCGTCGGGCAGATGGACCGCCTACGCTCGAGCCGCGCCTTCCTGATGGTCAGCGGTACGCTCAATCGCACCACCGGCGAGATCGAAAAGATCCGAAACGCACTCGGGCCCCGTTGCGTCGGCACCTTCGACGCCATGCCGCCGCACACGCCGCGCGAGGCCGTCGTCGCCGCCGCCGAGCTGGCGCGCGCCGCCAACGCCGACCTCATCGTCACCGTCGGCGGCGGCTCCATCACCGACGGCGCCAAGGCCGTGCAGCTTTGCCTCGCCAACGACGTCCGCACCCCCGACGACATCGACCGGATTCGCGCGGTCAAGGGCGTCGCGCCGCCCATGAACGCGCCATTGGTGCGCCAGATCAGCGTGCCGACGACGATTGCCGGCGGCGAGTTCAGCGCGATCGCCGGGGTCACCAACCTCCGCACCAAGGTCAAGGAAATGCTGCGCCATGACCTCGTGATGCCGCGCGCGGCCATCCTCGATCCCGCGGTGACCGTGCACACGCCGGAATGGCTGTGGCTTTCGACCGGCATCCGCGCCGTCGACCATTGCGTCGAAGGCCTGTGCTCGCACGAGGCGCATCCTTTTGCCGACGCCCAGGCCGTGAAGGGACTGTCGATGCTGGCGCAGGCGCTGCCGCGCGTGAAGGCAAGGCCTGACGATCTCGACGCCAGGATGGATTGCCAGATCGGCACCTGGCTTTCGATGGGGCCGCTGTCGTCGGGGGTGCCGATGGGCGCGAGCCACGGCATCGGCTATGTGCTCGGCGCCGTCTACGACGTGCCGCATGGCTATACTTCCTGCGTGATGCTGCCGTCGGTGCTGCGCTGGAACCGACAGGACAATGCCGAGCGGCAGGCGCTGGTCGCCGCCGCAATGGGGCAGCCCGGCAGGGACGCCGCCGACGTGCTCGATGATTTCATCCGCGGGCTCGGCATGCCGCGCAGCCTGCAGGACGTCCGGATCGAGCCGGCGCATTTCGGGCGCATCGCCGAGCTGGCGATGGCGACGCCATGGATACCGCGCAACCCGCGCAAGATCGATACGCCGGCGCAGGTGCGCGAAATTCTTCTTCTGGCCGCCTAAGGGAATCGGAGACACGATGTATACCGGCAAGCATGCTCATCTGCGCCCCTTGCAGCCCGCCTTCATCATGGCGGCCACCGGCGAGGCCGTGACCTATCGCGAGCTGGAGGCGCGCAGCAATCGCCTGGCGCATCTGTTGCGCAAGCTCGGACTGAAGCGGCTCGACCACTATGCGATCTTCATGGAGAACAACAGCCGCTATCTCGAGGCCTGCGGCGCCGGCGAGCGGTCCGGACTGTATTTCACCTGCGTCAACTCGTACCTGACGCCGGGCGAGCTCGCCTACATCGTCAACAACAGCTGCTCGCGCGTCCTGATCACGTCGGTGGCAAAACTCGATGTCGCGCGCGAGGCGCTCAGGGAATGCCCGAGCGTCGAACTCTGCATCGTTGCCGACGGCGAAGGCGAGAGCGCGCGCATCGTCGGCCTGCGGGAGGCGACCAGCGGACTGCCGGGCACGCCGATACCGGACGAGTGCATCGGCACCGCGATGCTTTATTCGTCGGGCACCACCGGCCGGCCCAAAGGCATCCTGCGGCCGCTGCCGGAGCAGCCGCCGGCGCAGCAATTGCCGATCTTCGACTTCCTGCAGAAGCTCTGGCGGTATCGCGAGGGCATGATCTATCTGTCGCCGGCGCCGCTGTATCACTCGGCGCCGCAGGCCGCCGTCAATCTCGCGATCCGCGAGGGCGGCACCGTCATCATCATGGAGCACTTCGATCCCGAGCGTTACCTCGAGCTGGTCGAGAAATGGGGCGTCACCCACAGCCAGCTGGTGCCGACGATGTTCTCGCGCATGCTGAAACTGCCGGAGCAAACGCGTGCGCGCTACGACCTGTCGTCGCTGGAAATCGCGGTCCACGCCGCGGCACCCTGCCCGGCAACGGTGAAGGAAGACATGATCGGATGGTGGGGGCCGGTCATCCACGAATATTATGGCGCCACCGAAGGCTTGGGGTTTACCGCCTGCAACAGCGAGCAATGGCTCGCCCATCGCGGCACCGTGGGCAAGATCATGCTCGGCGACCTCCACATTCTCGACGACAACATGAAGGCGTGCCCCGCGGGCACGCCGGGCACGGTCTGGTTCAAGACCGCCACACCGTTCGAATATTTCAACGACCCGAACAAGACCAGGGAGGCCCGTTCGCCGGACGGCAGCATGAGCACGGTCGGCGACGTCGGCTATGTCGACAACGACGGCTATCTGTATCTGACCGACCGCGCGACCTTCATGATCATCTCCGGCGGCGTCAACATCTACCCGCAGGAATGCGAGAACCTGCTGATTACCCATCCCAAGATCGCCGACGCCGCCGTGTTCGGCGTGCCCAACGCCGATCTCGGCGAGGAGGTCAAAGCGGTGGTGCAGCCGATGCCGGGCATCGAGCCGTGCGCTGCGCTTGCCGAAGAACTGATCCTGTTCTGCGGCCAGTCGCTGTCGCGCCAGAAGGTGCCACGCTCGATCGACTTCGAGGACGAACTGCCACGGCTGCCGACCGGCAAGCTCTACAAGCGGCTGTTGCGTGACAGGTATTGGGGTAACAAAAATTCGCGGATCGTGTGAATCCGGCTGGACTTGCAAGCGGCGGTTGTTTTTTAGAGCCGTCTGACGCGACGGGACGCGTTTTCCGTCACCTTGAGAACACGGCTGTCACTTTTCGTCTAGCGCAGGTCCGCTAACCGACTCGACGCGGGGCCGTCTACTGCTTTTGCGTTAAACGGGCATTATGGAATGCCCGATATCATTCAGTAGAAATTCGCATCTGTGATGGGGACTCAGATGATTCATCCGCGCCGATTTGCACGGGTCCGGCCAAGTGGGCAGGTGTCCAAGACCGCGAAGATCATTGTCGCTCCGCGCGAGCCGATCATAGATTGCACGATTGTCGATTATGCACCGGGAGGTGCCTGTCTGGAAGTATCGGGAACGATCGTTCTTCCAGGCCGATTTGAATTGCTCTGGGGTGCTACCAAGAAAAAGTGTCGCGTGGTTTGGAAAGCCGGAAGACGAGCGGGCGTCGCATTTTAGGAATTTCCCGAACGCCGGTCCGATGACAGGAAGACGTAACCGTCCATCGATTTGCCTGCGCCAGCCGGCCCGGCAACGACGACGGCTGCCTTGGATTTTGGTTTGGGTTTGGGTTTAGGTCTGGGTTGTGGATTATGACGAGTTGCGAACGTTCTCTATTTGACGAGCTCGACGAGGTCCTGCGCGTCGGCTCGTCCGACAAACGCGTCGATATGCTTCGTCGCGTCACCGATCTTTTCCTGAGCGATGCCGATCGCCTGAACGACCAGCAAATCGGCGTGTTTGACCAGGTCCTCGTGCATCTGATCAACAGAATCGAGACCAAGACGCTGGCGGAGATCAGCGCCCGTCTGGCGCCGGTCGAGAATGCGCCGCTGGATGTCACGCTTCGGCTGGCCCAGCACGAGGCGATTGCGGTCGCGGGACCGGTGCTGACCAATTCGACCAGACTGACCACCCGCGACCTCGTCGAGATTGCCCAAACCAGGGGACAGGACCACCTGCTGGCCATTTCCGGGCGCGCACGAATCGAAACCGACGTCACCGACGTCCTGCTCAACCGCGGCAACAGAGCGGTCAAGCACACGGTTGCCGCCAATTCGGGCGCCAAGCTTTCCGAGACCGGTTTTGCCGCCCTTCTCAGGGCATCCCAACACGACGAGAAGCTGGCGGAGAAGACCGGGCTGCGGCTCGACATTCCGGTGCAACTGCTACGCGAACTGCTGATGCGGGCGACCGAGGCCGTCCGGTCGAAGCTTCTTTCCCGGGCGCCTCCCGAACTCCGGGACGAAGTCCATCTCGCGCTGCGAATAGCCTCGGAAGCGGTCGACAGGGAATCGAGCAAGCCCCGCGACTACCAGACGGCCAGGGCCTTTGTGGAACTGCTCCAGGAAAAAGGCGAGCTCGACGAAAACACGCTGTTCGAATTCGCGCGCAGCCGCAAATTCGAGGAGACGGCGGTGGCGCTGTCGCTGCTGTCATCGGCGTCGCTCGAGATCATCAAGGCGCTCATGAACAGCCCGATGGATGACGGTCTCTTGATCCCCTGCAAGGTGGCCGACTGCAAATGGGAAACCGTCAGCGCCATTCTCGCGAGCAAACTTTCGACCGGATCCGCCCCGAAGCCCGGGCGCGAGAAGCTCAAGATTGATTTCGAGAAACTGTCGAAACCCAACGCCCAGCGACTGCTTCGATTCTGGCAGGTCCGCGAGGTGAGCGCGCGGAGCGCCTGAAACTGCTTTTCGAGAATTTTTACGGCAGATCGGATTGCATCAATGGCTTATGGCGACCGAAAGAACGAGCGTGTGGATTTCGAACGCGGCGTTCCCGTTCAAATCATGGGAATCGACGGCACCTGGCGCCGGGACTGCAAGATGATCGATGTGTCGCAAACGGGCGCGCGCCTGTGCATCGAGGGCTCCTTCGAGGGATTGGACCTCAAGGAGTTCTTCCTTCTCCTGTCATCGACGGGTCTTGCGTATCGCCGCTGCAAACTGGTGCGGGTGGCCGGCGAGCAGATCGGCGTGGGATTTCTGGAGGCACCGGCGCCGAAGTCGAAGAAAGCCGCCCGAGGCTAGGCCCCCGACATGGCAATCATCATCAGATGCGGGTGCGAAGCGGTTTACGAGCAGATCGAACTCGAGGTCACGGAGTGGGTCGAGGATAGCGCTGACTGCCAGGTCTGCGGCCATGTGCTCCATTCATGGCGCGGCCACAAGGTGCTTTCCTTCAACCTGATCAAGAATCCGACCGAATAGAAATGCACGCTTCGGTGCTCGTGCAGATTGTCGCAGACCGCCCAAATAAGATCCCGCACGAGCGCCGCTGTTCGGCTCACAGCACGCGATCACACACGCCTGTACCATCGCCCCCGGGTGCGACGATCGGGTATCCCGCAGGTCCTAATTCCGCCAGCCGGAAACCAAAACCCTCGGTATTTTCATTGCCCCGGCAGGAATTATGTACGATTACAGCCTTTGACGAGGCATCATCGGCCGGTTCAAAGGGAGATCAAAAAAATGCGTGAAGCCGTCATTGTTTCTTATGCCCGTACCGGGCTGGCGAAATCCGGCCGCGGCGGGTTCAATATCACCCCGCCGATGTCCATGGCGGCCCATGCCATCAAGCACGCCGTCGAGCGCGCCGGCGTCGACAAGGAATACGTCGAGGATTGCTATCTCGGCAATTGCGCGCATGGCGCGCCCAATATCGGCCGCCAGGCCGCGCTGCTCGCGGGCATGCCGAAGTCGACCGGCGGCGTGTCGGTGAACCGCTTCTGCTCCTCGGGATTGCAGACCATAGCGATGGCGGCCAACAGCATCCGTTCGGACGGCTCCGACTGTATCGTGGCCGGCGGCGTGGAGAGCATCTCGGTCCCCGGCGGCCCGCTGCCGAAGGAAGTGGTCGACCCCGACCTGCTCAAGACCGCGCCCGACATCTTCATGGCGATGATCGATACCGCCGATATCGTCGCCGAGCGCTACAAGCTCAGCCGCGAATACCAGGACGAGTATTCGCTGGAATCGCAGCGCCGCATGGCCGCCGCCCAGCAGGCCAACAAGTTCAAGGACGAAATCGTCCCGATGAAGACCAAAATGAAGGTGGTCGACAAGGCAACCAAGGCCGAGAGCATCGTCGACTATGTGGTCGACCGCGACGAGTGCAATCGGCCCGAGACGACCCTGGAAGGCCTCGCCAAGCTCGAGCCGGTCAAGGGCCCCGGCAAATACGTCACCGCCGGCAACGCCAGCCAGCTGTCGGACGGCGCGGCGGCCGTCGTGCTGATGGAAGCCAAGGACGCGGAAAAGCGCGGCCTCCATCCGCTCGGCCGCTTCGTCGCCTGGGCGGCGGCGGGCTGCGAGCCGGACGAAATGGGCATCGGCCCCGTCTTCGCGGTGCCTAAGCTGTTGAAGCGTCATGGCCTGAAGATCGGCGACATCGATCTGTGGGAACTCAACGAGGCGTTCGCCAGCCAGTGCCTCTATTCCCGCGACCAGCTCGGCATCGATCCCGAGAAGTATAACGTCAACGGCGGCTCGATCGCGATCGGCCATCCCTTCGGCATGACCGGGGCGCGTCTGACCGGCCACATTTTGCAGGAAGGCCGCCGGCGCAAGGCGAAGTGGGGCGTGGTGACGATGTGCATCGGCGGCGGCCAGGGCGGCGCCGGCCTGTTCGAAATCTACAGCTGAGCATCCATCCCGGCACAAGGCGGCGCGCAAGCGTGCCGCCGGCCAGCAAGACAGCAGCGCGGCGGAGCCATCCGCCGCGCTGTTTCTTTTGACGGTTCGATCAGGCCGCGCGGACCGTATCCAGGAATTTTTCGACCTGGCTCTTTAGATGATCGCTCTCGTGCGCCAGCGAGCGCGCCGCCGTCAGCACTTCGCCGGACGCCGCGCTGGTCTCGCTCGAACCACGCTTGACCTCGGTCACCTCCGAAGCCACCTGCGTCGAGAGCTGCGCCGACTGCTGCACGTTTCGCGCGATCTCCTGGGTCGCGGCGCCCTGCTGCTCGACGGCCGCGGCGATCGCCGAAGACACTTCTGAAATCAGCGTGATGGTCGAGCCGATTTCCTTGATCGAGGCAACGGTGTCCGCGGTCGCGCTCTGCATGTCGGCCACCTGCGCGTCGATTTCCGCGGTGGCCTTCGCGGTCTGGGTCGCCAGCGCCTTGACCTCGGAGGCGACCACCGCGAATCCGCGGCCGGCCTCGCCGGCGCGCGCGGCCTCGATGGTGGCGTTGAGCGCGAGCAGATTGGTCTGTTCGGCCACTTCCGTGATCAGCTTGACGACGTCATTGATGCGGCCGGCCGCGAGCGAAAGCTTCGCGATGCTCTCGTCGGTCCTCTGCGCCTGGGCAACCGCGGTGGAGGCGATCCTGTTGGATTCGTGGACCTGCCGCCCGATCTCATTGACCGACGAGGTAATTTCCTCCGTCGCCGCGGCGACCGCCTGGATATTTTCGGTGACCGCGAGCGAGGCCGATGCAGCCGAGTCGGACAGCGACATCGTGGCATCCGACGTCTTGGTCATCGTCGAAGCCGAGGCCTCCAGCTCGGTCGATGCCGACGCAAGCGAATCGACCATTTCGCCGATCATCGCCTCGAAATCGCCGGTCGCCGCGCTGATGCGCTGGGTCCGCGCCGCCTTGACCGCTTCTTCGGCCCTGGCCGCCTCGTCAGACGCCTTCTTGGCGATCAGCGCCTCCTTGAAGATCTGAAGCGCGCTGGCGATCCGGCCGATCTCGCTAGCCTCGCCCTGATGCGGAATCGCGACGGAAAGCTCGCCATCGGTCAGTTGCCCCATCGGCTTCAGGATCGAGCCGATGCCACGGCCGATGTCGCGGACCACAAAGACCGCCGCGCCGAGCCCGAGCACAATCGCGCCGCCGAGGATGACGGCCATCATGAGGATGGCGTTCCAATAGGTCGAGTCGGCGCCCTGTCCGGCGGCTTCGGCGCCCTTGTCATTGAGTTCGACGAGCTTCGCAAGCGTCGCGTCCATCGCGCGGCCGGTCGGCACCACTTTTTTGGCATTGATGTCTTTTGCCGCGGCCACGTCGCCCTTGTTGGCCAGGGATTGCACTTCGGCCGACT
>Ga0208714_1000590_pt1 | contig 10251 bp, 7 predicted proteins | sample NGESurshal072012_3_FD_184461 | JGI IMG/M metagenome (GOLD analysis project Ga0208714, IMG submission 184461) | Arctic peat soil microbial communities from Barrow, Alaska - NGEE Surface sample 415-1 shallow-072012 (SPAdes) | ecosystem: Environmental > Terrestrial > Soil > Wetlands > Peat ... | reverse complement strand
TTCGAGCCGGTGCGCGGAAGCCGAACGCAGCGTCGACCGGCAGAATCGGCGGTAATCAGGGTCGGTCGAGGCTGGTCGTTGTGTGTTGCGCCCGTCTCGGTTGGTTCGGTACAGCAGCGCGTCGGCGCTTGCAGCAGGCCTTCGGGGGTGTCGCCATACGTGCGCACTCCCCCTCGAGTGCCAACAGCCTGGCCTTCGCCCTCATCGCTATGGCGGTATCGTCTGCCATGGTGCAGAAGCCGCTCGCGACCGCTCTCGAGCGTCCGCTCTTCTCGAGGGGCTTGTCGCTTGATTTGGGACGACTGAGAAGCCGGGTCAGCTCTGACGCGAGCTGGTTGTGGTTGGCGGTGCTCGTGTTCGTCGCGGTCTCGTTCTGGTGGTTGACGCAGGACAACCGCATCCCGATCTGGGACGGCGGCTTCCACATGCAGATCGCGTACATCGACAGCCAGTCGTTGGCGGACGGCGATCTGTCGGCGCCGTTTACGGCCTACTTCGTCCTGTACCCACCGCTGCTGCACCTCGTTGGAGCGGCGTCGATTCTCGTCGTCGGAATGCACCCGATGTCGCTGGTCATGACCTCGAACCTGGTGTTCGTTCCGCTGTTGGCGTTCGGTTGTTATGGCGTAGGCAAGCTTGTCGCCGGATCCCGAGCGGGGCTGCTCGCGGGACTGTTTGGGCTCGGCACGCCGATGTTCGTGTCGATGATGCACGACTTCTTTGTGGACACGCCCCAGGCGGCGATGGTCTCCGTGAGCTTGTGGGCGCTGCTTGCCTCGCGCCGATTCGAACGCCTTGGCGTTTCTGTGTTGGCCGGCGCTCTGTGCGGGTTGGCCCTGCTCACGAAGGAAACCTCGCTCGTGTTCCTGGCGGGCGCAGGGTTGGCGGTCGTTGCACGTGGAGGCTGGCGCAACCGGGTCGGCTTGCTGGGTTTCGGTGTGGCGCTCGGGGTAATTGCCGGTCCCTGGTACGTCTACCACTGGCACCAGATCACACAGAGCTTCACGCAGATCGGTGAGCTCTACGTCAACCCTGTGCAATCACCGCCTCGCTGGTCGCTGCGGAACTTCGGCTGGTACTTCTGGAACCTCGTCAACCAGCAGGCGCTCCTACCTTTGACGATGGCAGTCGCTGTCGGAACCGTGATCGCGATCCGGCGCTGCGTGCGCGACCGGTTTAGCTCGGCCAGCGTGCTCCCGGAGCTGTTGGCCGGGGGCTTGGTGTCCTACCTGGGGATGACGTACCTCACTCATAAGGATCCTCGGTACACGCTCCCCGCGCTCGTCTATATCGCGGTGTTGGGCACGTTCTGGATCGCGGAGGTTCGGAGCTCTCGCTTACGGCGGGCGCTGATCGGCGCACTCGTCGCGGTCGCGTTCGTCAACTTTGTGGGGATGTCCACCGGGCTCGGCGGCACGCAGCGCATCATGGCCTCCCTCCCAGGGGCGCCAAGCGGGCCCAACATGGTCTACCCGTGGCGTCTGACCGTATATGAGAACCAGGGTTGGCTCAGAGGAGGACCGGAGCACGACGGCGACGCTCGCGGGCTGCTGAAGGGGTTGCTTCGCATGGGGATTACCAGGATTTCATTCGCCCCCGGCGCGAACACCGGCGATTTCAGCCCGGCCGGATTCGTCCCGATCGCGATCGAGCTGCACATGAACATTGACCCGGCACCAACTCAGGCAGCCGATTCTGCCTACCTACTCCTGCACATCCCACAGCCCGGAGATCCGGCGCCTTGCCAGCGTCTGGGCGATGAGGGCGGTGGCAACGGGGTCTATGCTGTGCGCGGCCTGCTCACCGGATTCAACGTGCAGCTGCTACGCGATCCACAGGCGCCGGGGCAGCAGTACGAGTTCATCTGTCCGGGCCGCCGGCCAATTCGCCTGGGCAAGTCACACGTGACGCTAAGGGCACGTAGAAAAACAACTCGGTAGATGGATCCAGTGTCCGCCGCACCTTCCCTCACCGGACGGTCGGCTCGTCGTTCAGTGTCGCTCTGATCTGAGTTAGAGCGACACTGCGGGCGAACCCGGGATTGCGCTCCGTCGATTACGCGCTGCCGCTTCGATGGACTGCGGAAGCCTCGGAAGGGCGCTCGGAGCGTCGTCAGGCTTCTGCAGCGGAACGCCAGCAGGAGCCCCACGTCGCCGCTCGTCCTGCTGTTGCTTCCGCTTCTAATACTGCTTAGGAGCGGCATTCCGTCCGGCCTATCGCGTCTAATACGCGTATGCCCGCCCGGAAGAAGCCTGATCCCACCGCGTCTAACAAGGACAGCCTCCCTGACGACGTCCGTGCGGAGGCGCTGACCGCCTACCTCGCGTGGCTGGAGGGGCGACCGTTGGCGGCCCGGAGCCGTGAGGCGTATGGGCATCAGGTTCGCCGGTTTCTGATCTGGCTCGGGGACCGCTCGCCGGTGGACGGCGATCCGCTGTCCGATGAGGCGGCGCGGGATTGGGCGGTGCGGGACTACAAGCGGCACTTGAAGGCGGTGGAGCGGTGGAAGCCGTCGTCGGTGAACTTGTCGCTGGCGGCGCTGGATTCGTTCTACACGCAGTTGGGGTTGGGGCGGCCGGTGGTGCGGCGGGAGGATCTGCCGGCGAAGGCGCCGCGGGCGCTGTCGGAGGAGCAGCAGCGGCGGTTGTTGCGGGTCGCGGAGCGGGTGTCGGCGCGGGATCGGGCGATCGTGGTGATGCTGCTCTACACGGGGCTGCGGCTCGCCGAGCTCGTCGCCCTTGACGTCGACGACGCTCGCATGTCGGCACGGAAGGGGCTGGTGATCGTTCGCTCCGGGAAGGGCGACGCCTATCGCGAGATCCCGCTCAACGCGCTCGTGCGCCAGGTCCTCGCGGAATGGCTCGCCGAGCGCAAGCAGCTCGCGGTCGACGATGAGCGGGCGCTGTTCCTCGGTCGCGGCGGCCGGCGGCTGGCGAAGCGCTCGGTCGATAATGTCGTCCGAGGGCTGGGCAAGGATGCGGGCGTGAAGCTCTCCGCACACTCGCTGCGGCACACGTTCCTGACCGTGCTGGTCCGCAAGGGCACGGACCTGGTGCTGGTCGCCGAGCTGGCGGGGCACCGGCGCTTGGAGACGACCCGCCGCTATAGCCTCCCGTCTGACGCGGACCGACTGTTGGCGGTCGAGCGGCTGCAGATCGACTACTGATCGCGGATGGCGACCCGGTTCCTCTCGCGTGCTGAGATCGGCCGGCTCGAGTCCTTCCCAGAGAGCATCGACCGCCGCGGTCTGGCTCGGTTCTCCTCCGTGGGTGGTGAGGATCTGCGGTTCGTGCGCCAGCAGCGCGGCGCGGCGAACCAGCTCGGGATCGCCGTCCAGCTGGGGGCGCTGCGGTGGCTGGGGTTCATCCCGGAGGATCTGACTGCCGCGCCGCCCGAGGCGCTCGTCCCGCTGGCCGACACGCTTGACGTCTCCCCGCGGGTGATCTTCGATTACGCCGTCCGGGCGCCGACCCGCGCGGAACACCGGCTGCTGGTCCGCGCGCACTCTGGCTTTCGGCCGTGCAGTGAGCGGGAGCTCGAGGCGTTGGGTGAGCGGCTGGTGGAGGTCGCGCTCGAGCACGAGCGCCCGTCGCTGCTGCTCGGGCGGATCTGCGAGCTGCTCCGCGGCGAGCAGATCGAGCGCCCGTCGATCGACCGGCTCGTGCGACTGGTCGCCTGGGCCGGAGAGCGTGCTCACCAGGTGACCTTCCAGCGTGTTGGGTCGCAGCTGACCGATCCGCTGCGCGCAACGCTTGAAGGGCTGCTGGCCTCCGCCGAGGGCGCCCGGTCGCAGCATGCGTGGCTGCGCGCCCGGCCGACCACGGTGAGCGCAGGCGCGATGCGCCGCGAGCTTGAAAAGCGCGCGTTCCTGATCGAGCAGCTCGGCGCTGACCGATTCGACCTCTCAGGACTGCCACCGAACCGGCGAGCGTGGCTGGCGCAGACTGGCCGCCAATCGTCCAACCAGGCGATCGCGCGGTTGGCGCCCGAGCGGCGCTACCCGGTGCTGATGTGCTTCTGCGCTGAGGCGCTTGAGCGCGCCACCGACGACGCGCTGGAGGTGTTCGACCAGGCGCTCGGCACCGCGGACCGGACCGCGCAGCGAAAGCGCGAGGAACTCTTGCGGCGCAGCAGCCGAGACACGCAGACGACCGTGAGGCGGTTCATCGATCTCTCCCGCCTCGTGCTCGAAGCCCACGACTCCGGGACCGATGTCCTGCGGCTGATCGACCGGCGGATCGGGTTGGACCGCCTGCGCGCCGATCTGGAGCGCGCGCAGGGAATCGCCCGCCCGGCGGGCGACGGGCATATCGACCTCCTGATCGACGGCGCCGCCGCGTCCGGACGGAAGCTGCTGGCGGCTGTGATCGCAAGCATCGAGTTCAAGCGCACCGGCACCGACGACGATGAGCTGCTCGCCGCGCTGCGGACGATCGGCGAGCTGGCCGGCAACCCGAGGCGCTGGCTGCCCGGGTTCACGGCCAGCGCCTTCATCGACCAGCAGTGGCGCCCACACGTCGTCGACACAAGCCGCGGCCGGCTCGATCGCCGTGCTTATGAGCTGTGCGCCGCCTACGAGCTGCGCTCCGGCTCTGCGCGCCGGGCGGGTGTGGGTGCCGGGCAGCCGCCGCCACGCCGACCCGGCAAGCTACCTGCTACCGGCCGAGCAGTGGCAGCGCACGCGCGCCGAGTTCGCCGAGGCTGTCGAGCAGCCGCTGGACAGCGCCGAGCGCCTGTCGACGCTCGCCGCGGAGCAAGCCCGGCTGCTGACCGAGCTCGCGCACGCCCGAGACCTTGACGCCGAGGCCCAGCTTCGTGACGGAGATCTGATCGTCGAAGCCGAAGCCGACCACGAGGACGGCCGCTTGCGCAAGCTGATCGAGCCACGGCTGCCGGAGATCGACCTTCCGGACCTGTTGATCGAGGTCGACGGCTGGACCGGCTTCACCAGCCATCTCGTACCGCTGAGCGGGAACCGCAGCCGCTCGACGGACATGCCGTGCGTGCTCTACGCGGCGATCGTCGCCCAGGCGACGAACCTTGGGCTGACCGGGATGGCCCGCGCGAGCGAGTTCAGCTACCAGCAGCTCGAATGGGCCTGGGAGCAGTACTGCCGCGAGCAGACCCTGACCACCGCGAGCGCCTGCCTGGTCGACTACCACCACACCCTGCCGCTCACCCAGGCATGGGGATCGGGCCAGCTCTCCTCCTCCGACGGTCAGCGGTTCTCAAGCCGCACCCGCGGCCCTGGCACCGCGGCGTTGCCGCGCTACTTCGGCCACCGCCGCCGCGGCCTGCAGATCTACTCGTGGACCTCTGACCAGTACAGCCAGTACGCCAGCAAGGTCATCGCTGCGACCGTCCGCGATGCCACCCACACGCTCGACGGCATTCTTGACAACCAGACGGTGCTGCCGATCGAGGAGCACACCACAGACACGCACGGCTACACGGAGATGATCTTCGGCGCCTACGACCTCCTCGGCCTGCGGTTCGCTCCCAGGATCCGCGATCTGGACCGCCAACGCCTCTACCAGTACGGCCCCGCCGTCGCCGTCGACGCGGCCGAGGTGCTGAAGCACAAGCTCCGCCCCGAGTTGATCGCTCCCTACTGGGATGAGCTGCTGCGCCTCGCCGCCTCCCTGCGGCACGGGTGGGCGCCGGCGTCGCTGCTGCTCTCTCGCTTGCAGGCCGGCTCGCGGCGCAACCCGCTCGCCCGGGCCCTACAGGAGTACGGGCGGCTGATCAAGACGAACTTCATCCTCGCCTGGCTCGCCGACGAGCAGCTCAGGCAGCGTGTCGGCCGTCAGCTCAACAAGGGCGAGCACCTCCACGCGCTGCGCCGCGCGATCTTCTACGCCAACGAGGGACACGTCCGCCAGCGCACCCCAGAGCAGCGGGCAGAGCAGGCGCTCTGCCTGACGATCGTGTGCAACGCGGTCATCGTCTGGAACACCGTCTACACCCAGCGCGCCGTTGACCAGCTCCGCGCCGACGGCGAGCTGATCACCGCCACCGAGATCGAGCAGATCTCCCCGCTGCCCCACCAGCACATCCACCTCTACGGCCACTACCCGTTCGACCTCGCGACACGGCCCAACGGCCACCGGCCGCTGCGCAACCTCAGCGCGATCGCCGCAGCGCCGGTCAAAACGGCGAACCGCGTCTAACGCTAAACGTATAAATCCGCGCCGTTGCTAGGAAAGGCCCTTCTGAGCGGTGACAGGGGACGCGTGGAGAGCCGGCCAGGAGTCGACGTGGGCGGCGCGATGGGCGGGCGGCGCGATCGGTCGCCCGACCGTGAAAGCGGTCACCCGCAGACCGGCGGCCGAACGCGCTGCCCGAGAGCGGGGCTCTCGCGGGGCGCGCAGAATGGATCGAATGCCTATGCAGCGGACAGCTTCGCTGCCGTCGGGACTGTTCCGCTGGCGCAGCGCCGTGTCGCCCAACCACGCGATAACGGTCGCCGAGGACGACGCGGGCTTCGTCGCGCTTGCGATGGTCTCGGCGTCAGGCCGGCGCCTGATGTTGGGCGGGCGCAAGTGGGCTAGATCGAGAACCGCGAGCAGAGACGCCGAGGCAGCTGACGACGGCGAGGTCCTCTTCGTGCAGTTCTCGGGCATCGTCCGTGAGGGCTATCGCTCGCTGCGCGATGGTCAGCGCGTCTCATTCATCTGGGGTGGCGAGATCCAGGCTCACGGTCAGCATCGCGCGACCGAGGTCCGAGCCGAAGGGTAGATCCGAACGACCCGAGCGTCCGTCCGAGGCTGGGTCCACCGGTACAGTCGTGATGGGTCGGCATTCGTCTAATGCCATCGGTGAGGCAGCCGACTCAGCCGCTCCCATCTGAATCGAAAATCGACGCGTGGAAGTGGCAAAATCCCTCCAGACTGATCGCTTCCCGCCGAGTACGGCCTGCTCGGCGTCGTGGCTGAAGGGCCAGCTACGCGCTGCGATTTTCACATCCCCGCGGGTGGCGAAGCCCCGCCATGACGACTGATCTGACCAGGCCGAGGTCGGTGGTTCGAACGATCCGTAGCTCCTCGATCTTGACCGTCGAACCAGTGGGCTCCAGGTGCTCCAGACCCACGTCGAGTCGTCCCTCCGGCAGGCACAAGCCAGCCACCCAGAACCGGTCGTCGACCTGCGCCTTGACACCGGCGTGAGTCGTCTGCGGCGAGTTGGGTCGCTGTCCAGCGTGCCTCATCGAGCACTACGGCCTCAGCCTCTCTGCGGAACTCCGTGACCCACCGGTTCCAGTCGGCACGCATGTACCGGCCGTGCCGCTCCGAGACAGTCGAACCGGTGGTCCGCTACAAGTTCGTACTCAGAGCGCTCGACGAGGCAGTCGGCTTGGCGTCACCGCCTGCGCCGCAAGCCTGAGGCCGGGTCGATGTCCCGCTCCTAAGATACGGGCGTGGCTGACGCCGACGCCGACGACGAAGCGCTCGACGAGATCGTCCCTGACGAATCGGGCGAGATGACCCTCGGAGCGGTGCACTTCGGAGGTCTTAGTCCTACCGAGTTCGAGGAGTTCTGCTTCGACCTCCTTTCGGAGGTTGGCTTCGTCAACGTCGACTGGAGGAAAGGCACGCCGCGAGCCAGCTCACCAGCCGATCGCGGTCGCGACATAGTCGCTTACCTGGAGAGGGCGGACATCGATGGCCACAGGTACATGGAAACGTGGTTCGTCGACTGCAAGCACTATGAGCGCGGAGTACCGCCTGAAGCTCTCCAGGGGGCGACCACATGGGCTCAAGCCGAACGTCCTTCGACTGTTCTGTTCATTGCCTCGGGTTACCTCACGAACGGAGCAAAGGACTGGATCGCAGATTACGAACGCTCGAGGCCACCGTTCCGAATTCGGGTCTGGGAGATGCCACAACTGCGACGTCTTCTCGTGCACCACATGGACGTCGCGTTCAATCACGACGTACAGACGTCGACGCTCCGGCGCGTCTCAGAGATCCTGACTGCTCAGTCGGAACTGACCGACAAACTGTGGTACGGACGAAGCTCGCCGCCGGATGCTGACCTCACCGACTGGGACCCAAAGATCGTTGCCGGTATGCGCGCCGCGCAGCGCCGGATGCAAGAGCAGTACGGAATCGAGGAATTGCTGTCCCACGTCGCGAGCGATTTCGAGTGGGGCATGCTCTCCGGGAAGGTGTCAGCTCTTAGGTGGGTCTTGGGCGATGACTGGGACATGTTGGACACTTGAGAACTCGGGGCGCTTTAGGCGCTTGGCCTGGCGTCACCGCTCAAGGCTGCCCGTAGGCCGTGGGGCCGCTTCCACGGCGCTAAGCGTGCTCTCCGCGAAGTGCCGACAGGATTGCCTCTAGGTCGCTCTCAGGAACATGGTCAAGGCCCATAAGCCGGTGAAGTCGTTGACCCATGCTGGTCAATCTCACCGTGTTCAGATCGGCCCTTCCGAAAGTCCCAAAGGCTCCCGGGAACCCGATCGTCGCAGCAGGCGTGACGACTTCATCGTTCGTCGCAACGCCAAGCAGACCAGCGGAGCCGAGATCATCCATCTCGGCGAGCAACGTCGGGCTCGGAGAACCGCCGGCTTCGGCCCGGTGCACGGCCAGCGCTACTACCCCCTGCTCGTATGGGCGGTCGGACACCCGCGCGGCTTCCCAGAACGCGAGCAACACGACCTGCTGATACGTAAGCCGTTCCGCAAGCTTGATCAGGTACGTACCGTCTGCGGGGCTCACCGACGGGTCGAACGACAGCCCCGCAAAGATGCGGCCGACATAGGGGACCTTGCGTTGCTCCCACTCGTCTGCGGCGGTGCGGAGCACGCCCTCGAACAGCTCGTCAGCGGGGCTCTCGCCGTCTGGCATCGCCGGATCGAAGAAGCCGTCTCTTCGGACTTCGCGACCAGCGTCCAGTTGCGCGCCGATCTCATCGAAGGCTGCTTGCGCGGCCTCCCCGATGCGTCGTTCTTGCCGGGGTCCGAGCCACCTGTGCTCGATTTCGGACCCGACGCGGAGCAGGACCCGAGCCACTAGTTCGCCACTGGCGCTGCCAGCCCATGGACCAGCGACGAAGGTGACCGCCGTGCCGGCTAGCGCGCCTCCGATGGCGCTGGCCGTCTCTATGAACTCGGACGGCTCACGGTGCTCCTCATCCGCCACGTCGTGAGCCTATCCGCACGCGGACTCGCAGAGGATGCCGGGGGCGGGCAGGGCCCTGGGCGGCGCAAGGTCACGCTGCATAGGCATCGCGTAGATTCTGCACGGCGCCGTGGCGGCCCCGCTATCGGCGATCGGGAGGGCTGCACTTCGCGGCTTCCCGCAGCCCTGCATTGCGCGGAAGGCGCGTCTTTGGCGACGATCGCATTCATCCCCAACCCACCGGACCGCGCGCGATCGCTTCGGCGACGAAGCGATCATGCACAGGCAGACAGCTGCTCGCCACGGAGGCGATAAGGGATAAGCCGCGACTTGAGCACGAGGCCCGACCTGAATGCCGGGCCGGATTGCTTGGCGGGCGTTCGGGAGTGGATGCTCGACGATCTCGGTCGATAGCCATCGGCCAGGCAGGGGCGAGTCAGACGACGAGGCGGGCAGGATCGCTCAGGAAGGCGCCGCGTCGCCTCGATGGCGTCGCGGACGTTCTGACCGGTGCCCTCTCCGCATCGACGATGCCGGTCGACGGCGTCGCTCCGATCGCGTCCGGGTCGATTCGTGAGAACAACAACTCTTCGCCCCTCGCACTCGACGAGGTTCATCGTTTGTGTCCCAAGCTCCGTGACAGAGCTTGCTGGTACGACGTGGTCATCGGTGTTAGCCAGACCGCACAAGAACCACCCTGTCGCCTGCTACTTAACGCGGTACGCAGCGGCGCGTAAGCTCAGTGCCCCACCACACCGGAAGGATCCGAGTCACGATGCTTGACCAACTTCGCCACGACATTCAGACCCGACTCGACGAGTTGCTCTCCGAGGCGGAGAAACTCCGCCACGCGCTGGCTGCGTTGACCTCCCGCGTCGGCGCAACTCGGCCCGAGACTGGTGGCAGCTCGTCAACGTCGCCGGCTCGCCGGCGCACGCGCCCGGCACCCGCCTCCGCCAGCCGCGAGCCCGCACGATCGCGTAAGACCGCCAAGTCGCAGTCGACGACGGATGGCGCTTCTCCGAAGGCTTCGCGGGCGACAACGCCCGCGAACGGTGCGAGCAGTGCACCAGCTCGCACGGCTCCGGGCGCCACGAAGGCCGCCGTCCTGGCGGCTCTTGCCCACGGC
>Ga0208714_1000588_pt1 | contig 10266 bp, 11 predicted proteins | sample NGESurshal072012_3_FD_184461 | JGI IMG/M metagenome (GOLD analysis project Ga0208714, IMG submission 184461) | Arctic peat soil microbial communities from Barrow, Alaska - NGEE Surface sample 415-1 shallow-072012 (SPAdes) | ecosystem: Environmental > Terrestrial > Soil > Wetlands > Peat ... | reverse complement strand
CGGCGAGGTCCAGAGCAGCCGAGCCGTCCCGGCGAACCCCGTGAGACTTCAGCGTGAAATCCCAATAATAATGAATATTGGGATGGCTGGTGCGGTCGTGATTGGGGAAGCCGGTGCACAGCAGGCTGTTCTTCATGGCGCTGATCTTGGAGCACTGCATCTTTTTCCCGTTGAACGTGGCGCCTTCGCCGCGCGCCGCGCAGAACAGTTCGTCATACACCGGATTGTAGATGACCCCGAGCAGCAATTCGTTTTTTCGGGCCAGCGCCATGGATACGCAGAAGCACGGATAGCAATGCGCAAAATTTGTCGTGCCGTCCAGCGGATCCACGTGCCAGCGATACTCGGAGCCGGTGTCTTTGCCGCTGCCCTCTTCCGCGGCTACGGAATGTTCTGGGAAATATTTTTGCAGACGGCCGACGATTATGGCTTCAGATCGGCGGTCGGCCTGGGTCACGAGATCGAAGTCGCCTTTGTAGGCGATGTCAGCGGGGCGCTCGAGTTCTTCGCGCAGCACTTGGCCGGCTTCGCGGGCAATTTCAACGGCGGCGTCTAGAAATGTTTTCGTCATGGCTTTCTCAGCGCGGAACGGCACGCGCGCGAAAGAGCCGCTATTGAGGACCGCTCAAATAGGTGGTGCGATGGCGGGCCGTGTAGCCGGGCAGCACTTTCACCTCTATTGTACGGTAAGAATTGGGGGTGGCACGGGGATTGGGATAGTAAGCGAGGCGGTATTGCGTTCGCAGCTCGCGGTCGATGCGGTCGAAGATGGCCGCAAGCTCCGGCGCGGTGTCCGGGAAAAACATCGCCCCTCCGGTCATTTCCGTGATGGTTTGCAAAGCGTGCTCACCCGCGGTGTTGCGGCCGTTTTCGTTCTTAACCGGTCGAATCACGATGGTGTAGAGAAGAATGCCTGCGCGCACCGCGGCTTTCCGCGCCGCTTCAAAATCGGCGTGGCTGGTGGTTTCCCCCGCGTCGGTGATCATAATAATGACGCGGCGGCGCTCGCTGCCTCGCTTCGCTAGCGCATTCGCGCCCAGCAGCACCGCATCATAAATCGACGTGCCCGCGCCATCGGGAATTTTTCGCACCGCCTCCTGCAGCGCGGCAACATTGTCGGAAAACGGCGCGATTTGGTTGACTTGCTCGTCGAAGGAATAAACGCCCAGGCGGTCATCGGGACGAAGCACCTGCTTGATGAAATGCGAAGCGGCTTCACGCTCGAACACAATCTCCTTATGCGCGCTGAGGCTGGCATCAACCATTAGCGCGAGGTCTAGGGGCTGCTTGGTCTCCGATTCAAATACATCGATTTTTTGTTGCACACCCTCTTCAAACACTTGAAACCCCTCGATGGGCAGATCCGGCGCGGGACGATTCTTGTCGTCCAGCACGCTGACCAGCACATTCACGAGACTGACGTTAACCTTGATGGTGCCGCGCGGGTTTACCGGCTCTTGCTTTTGCACCGAGGGAGCATCGGTCGGGTTCACCGGTCCGGTGCCAGGGGAAAGTGTTGGTTGTGTCGGCGGCGATGGCCGGCCGGGTTGCGCCCAGGGAGGCCGATTGGGATTGTCCTGCGCCAGCATTCGATGAGCCACGCCGAGCAACAACAGAACGGTTAGCAGGGTGGTGAGCTTGGGCGAGAGGCGCGTTTTCATCTAGTAGTTAGGATGCAGTTTTTTGGCTTGGTGGTGCCGGAGGCAGTTCGCCGTCAGCCCACACCGCGCCATCGGCAAAGTACTCTTTCTTCCAGATTGGCACGGTTTTTTTCAGTGTGTCGATGGCGAATCGGCAGGCATCGAATGCCGCACCGCGATGCGGCGCGCTGACCGCGATGAACACGCTGCTCTCTCCGATTTCCAGTCGCCCCAGACGGTGAACGATCGCCACGCCGTCAATGGCGAATTTTTCATGAACTTGCCGCCCTATTTCGCGCATTTTTTGCAGCGCCATCGCCTCGTACGCCTCGTATTCCAGATAGCTCGTTGCCCGCCCGTGCGATTCGTTACGCACGAACCCGTCAAACGTGACGATCGCTCCGTCCGTATCCGCCCGAACCGATTGCGCCAGCGCCTGCGCGTCGATGGGCTGGTGCACCAGTTCGTATTTGTCGGTTTCGCTGCGGTTGGCCATGCGATTTTTCGCCTAACCTCCGCTTACCGGTGGGAGAAATGCGATTTCGTCACCCTCGCCAAGCCGCGTGTCCCAGGCCGCAAATTCCTGGTTACGGGAAGCAACCAGCGAACTACGAAACGCGCCCAACTGCGGGAATCGTTGCGCATAGCCCGTGAAGAGATCGTCCAAAGTAGTTCCTGCGGCGACGTGCGCGCATTCTTCCGAAAAACGGCACACTTCACGGATGCGCCCGAAAAACAGCACTCGTACACGAATTGTGGCAGAGACGGATGGCACCTGAAAATTGTAACCTGAGTACGCACGTGCAGCTAGCTGCGTTGCTTCTTCCCGTCGGCTGGCGCAGAGAAAGTGATCACGAATGAAAATTTTGGTGACTGGTTCCAGCGGCCTCGTCGGCACCGCCCTGGTGGAAGAATTGAAACGCGCGTCGCACACCGCCGTCCGCCTCGTGCGTCCTGGTAGCTCTGGCACTTCCCGCCCCACCGAAGGTTTTGATGTCGAGTGGAATCCCTCCACCGGTGCTCTTGGCGGCGCGGCCGTTGGTGCCGATGCCGTTGTGAATCTTGGTGGCGCTCCGATTGCCGACAAGCGCTGGACCCCCGAACGCAAAAAACTTCTACGTACCAGCCGCGTCGACACAACTGACGCACTCGTCAACGCACTCGCACGCATGGCCACCCGCCCGCGCGTGCTCATCTCCGCCTCGGCCATCGGCTATTACGGCAACCGCGGCGAGGAACAACTCACCGAAGAGAGCACCCCCGGCGACGACTTCCTCAGCGTCATCGCCCGCGACTGGGAAGCCTCCGCCGTAAAAGCGGAAGCGCTTGGAGTTCGCGTCGTCCGCGCCCGCTTTGGAGTAATCCTCGCCAAAAACGGCGGAGCACTTTCGCAAATGGCAAAACCTTTTCGCTTCGGCCTTGGCGGTAAACTGAGCTCCGGCCAACAGTGGGTAAGCTGGATCGTCCTCGATGACGTGGTCCGCATTTTGCGCCTGGCTCTCGAAGAAGGCTCGGTTCGCGGACCCATCAATGTGGTCTCTCCGCAACCGGTTCGCAATGTGGAATTGACCGCGCAACTCGCCAAAACGCTTCATCGCCCGGCCTTCTTTGCCGCCCCGGAATTTGCGCTAAACCTCGCCCTCGGTGAAATGGCAGGCGCCTTGCTCCTCGCCAGCCAGCGCGTCCTTCCCGCTCAACTCCAAAAGCTCGGCTACAAATTCATTCATCCGGAGTTGGGCCCGGCACTCGTCGCTACCCTGTGACGATCGTTTCTCGCGCAACTGCCGCTTTATTTGAGAACGTTCATCGTGATTTCAAGACGAATTACCTTGCCGCTCGTCGGGTCGGTCGCAAACGTCGTCTCAATCTTGTTCCGGTCGCTGAGAATCAGCGTGGACTCGGATCGAAACTGCCGAATGATCGGCAGATGGAAATCTTTTTCAGGCGGACGCGATTCTTTTGCGGAAGCCACCGGATTTTCTACTTCTCCTTGCACCCAGGATCGTTCCAGGTTTAACGCCAATTGAAATCGTCCTTCACCAATGTCGGCTGCTCTGCAGTCGATATTGGTTCCCACGTCGATGTACTGGAATTGCGTATTGTTAAGGTCCGCGCTGGTGCTCACCGGCACTCGGTCACCCATGCGAATCTTGCTCCATGCCGCAAACCTTAAATCCTTATCGGGCGATACGATCAAGCTATAAGGAAGGCTCTTGGTCTTTTTTTCGCCTTCGTACTCGGAAAAGACGATTTGCACTTTCAGCTGTGGGCCGCTTTCATGCACGGTCACAGCTTTTGGCTCTTCTTTCGCCATTGCTTTGTCCTGGGCTTTCGCAAAGGGAGCCGACAGCAACGAGGAAACCACTAAAATGCCATAGATCGAAAGCCGCTTCATTTTTCCTCCTGATTCAACCCTAAATTCGCGTTAAACAATAACCGAACTAGCGATTCTCCTCCGCCAACGGACGAATCTCCAGACTGGCCACTTCCAGCGGCACAATCTTCTGCAACACAATCGGCTGAGTGCTCTCCTCCGCTGGAACGATCGGATGTAACAGTGCGTTGGCGATTTCTGGCTTTCGGTAGACTATCGAGGACAACAGCGCTATCCCTCGCAATTCATCCTCGCCGACCAACACCTCGGGGACTTCCGCTTCCTTCTTAACCGACGGCGCCAAATGTGCTTTTAACGATCCACGGTAGGAATTGCTAACCGCACTCCGTGAGGGAATCATCCCGTTGTCACGCATGGCAGGCAGCGTCTCGTTCTTCGCAGCCGCCGTACCCTTGTTCTGAACCGAAGCGACGCGCCCCTCGGCTGTTCCAAACCAGTGTCGCATCGACGGCGCGGCCGCCAGCGCCGCAAATACCAATAATGCCGTCACGGGCACCAGCGCATAAATCCATTTGCGCGGCGCAGCCGATTCTTCCAATCGTTCACGCACCCGCGGCAATAGAGAAATTGGCACCAGCTGATTCACGATCGTTCGGATCCCTGTCTCCATCGAAAGGACAAGTCGAGCTTCCGTTTCATAAAATACCCGGCAGCCATCGCACGACAGCAGATGCATCGCAAGCTCCGCCGAAACTTCAGGCTCGCCTGCTGCAATCGCGTCGATCAATTTTTCTCGAATCCGTTCACAATTCATCGCAACTTCTCCATAAGACGTTTTCGCGCCTTAAACAAACGCGACTTTACCGTCCCTGCAGGGACTCCAAGAATCGCCGCCGTTTCCTCCACGGTGTGCCCTTCCATCGCGGTCAACAACATCACCAGCCTCTGCCCGTCTGGCAAATCGTCCAACGCTCGTCCCAATCGTCCTTGAAACTCTTGCGCCGCCGCCAACTCTTCCGCGTTCTGCGCCGGCGGTCGAAGTTCCGGTCGCGCCCAACTCGTCTCTCGCTCTGTGCGTCGCCGCAACGAACGGGAGCGGTCCAGCGCCAACCGAAATGTGATGCGCACCAGCCAACTCCGGAATCGTTGCGCATCTCGCAACAAATGAAATCGTCGGTAAGCACGCAGCAGCGATTCTTGCGCCACATCCTCCGCTTCGGCCGGGTTGCGCAACACTCCCACCGCCACGCGGTACGCCAGCGGAGCGTTCTCCGTCAGCAACAACTCCAACTCCCGTGGCGCGGCCGTCTCTTCCACAGCCCCACCGCTTGCTTTCGCCAATTTTCCGGGCTGGGTCAGAACCAGCTCCTGCATGCTGCCTCTTGGACGGGAATCCTGTCCCCGCCACTGTGTACATAAGCTAGACGGCACCGCCAGGCTTTCGGTTCATCCCGCTCCGCGCGATTTCCTTGGATGCCATCTCATAAATGGGTTTAGGGGGTCCGAACTTTAGCTCCGACACCAATAGCCTTAAGAAACAGGACTCTAGCCCCTGAGGACCTCTTCCCTGAAGTGCGTTCCATTGTCAAATGAGTTTAGATGCTGAGCTGCTCCAGGAGCGTTTCGAGGTTGGACTCATCCACCAGCAGCAACACTTCCCGGGCCGCTTCCGCGCAAAGCGGCACTGCTCCTTCGTCAAACGCTTGCAGCAGCCGCATCTTCGCCACCGCGTATTCTTCGCTGCTGGTCAGCGGGCGGCCATTGGCGGTCGCCCAGGCCAGCAGCGCCGATTGTCGAACAACGATGCGCAGGGCAAATGTGGTTTTGCGATCGGCAGAAATCGCGTAGATAAATTCTCCCGCAGGCGCGCCTTCGTAGCTGCTGCGATTCCCCTCGTAAAAACAATATTGGTACACATAACCGTTCGCGGCCGAGTAACTCTTCACGCGCCGGACGCCTTCAGGCTTTGCCATGCGCGGATTATTGGAGTGGCCGAGCGGAAAGTCAAATTCTGAGATGAACCAACCGGTAGATTCCCGATTCGGAATCAGCCTCCTTAGAAAATTTCAATTTAGAACGACTCGCATCACTTTTGCGCCGGGCCACAAACCAGCGACGCACTTCCTGCTGCTCCACAAAATCCCAGCAAGCTCTGTGCTTTGTAGTTCTTAAACAAAGGCCTGCAATTCTTCCGGAGCAGTTTTCCGGTAGCCCTACAGAGTTTATTCGCTGGTCCTTCGCCTGCTTTTACTTCCATCATGCGGCCCTTCCGCAATCACTCCACGAACGAAACGCATTGACGAAATGCACCCCGTGCTCCGACTCCCAGCCACCACAATCAATTCACAGGATTTACAGCAGACTTTCGCGAGCAACCACCCATCACCCACTCACGCCAGCTCCGGAACCATCCAACCGCCGCCAAACAGCAGCCCCGGTCCCAGCGACGCCAAAAACACCGGCTTGCGATCCGCCGGCAATTGCGCGCATGCCAATTGCATCGCCGCGTGCAGCACCGCCCCGCACGTCGACGACCCCAGGTTCCCCCTCGTCGCCGCAATCGGTGGAAACGAGTTCGGCGGCACGCACAACTGTTTTGCCAGCAGCGCAATCAGCCGCGGATTCGGCTGGTGCGTCGCAAACGCGCCAACGTCCGCGCGAGAAATCCCGCTGCGCTGCTCCGCTTCTGCCAGAATTTTTTCCATGCGGTTCACCGCCGCCCGCGAAAGCGCTTCGCCGTCAAACTGCACATCTAGCCGCCCGTCGCCTGCTTCGCTCACCTGGATCGCTCGGGAATATTTCGCCGCGCAGCCAAAGAAAAACTCGCCCAGTCTATACGCCACCCGCTTCGCAATCGATCGCGCCGTGGTCAGCAGAAACGCGCTGGCCCCATCGCCAAACAATCCACCGAACTCGCCCTTCGCCCTGCCCGGCCCCAGCGTCCGGCTGTGTACATCCGAAGTCACCACCAGCACCAGCGAAGCGCGTCCAGAAACCAGGATCGTTTGCGCCACCGCCAGAGCCTGCACCAGTGCCACGCAACCGCTGCCCACATCCAGCGCGCTGCAATTTTCCCGCAGCCCCAATTTCGCGTGCAGCAGCGCCGCCAGCGAGGGATACGCATGGTACGTTTCGCTCGCCGCCAATATCCAATCCACGTTCTTCGCTTCCTCGCCGTTCGTGGTCAGCAGCTTCGACGCCGCTTGCACACCCAGCGAAATTTCATCTTCATTTTCCGCGGCATACGCCAGCGAATGGATCCCCGCGCGGTTTTTCAATTTCCCCAAGGGCATGCCAAATGCCTGATCGACTTCCTCGGAAGCCACCACACGCGCACCAAACGCGCTGTTCGATCCGATCAGGTAGACATCAGCAGGTTGCAAAATTTGAATCTCCTGTTTTTCAGGCGGGGCAGAAATCTGCGGGGCGCGCTGAAACAAATACGAAAGGAACTCCTACATCCATCATCAGCCAGACCGCCCGAAAATGCCACTAACAATCTACACGCCCATGTTGCCCTTGGAATCACATCACCTCAGAAATATTCAATGGCCTCTGGCGATGTGCGGAACGCAAACTGTTCCGATTGCAACCGCAACGCGTCTTCCAACGCACTGGAGCGGCCCTGCGCAAACAACGAATCGCTGGTCACATCTGCAAATCCATGCAGTTGCAACAGCCGGTCTTCGGCGTCGCGATGCTGTTCCAGCGCAGCTCCCCGCCGCAAGTGCGCTGGAGTCACGCCACGTTGCACCACCGCGGGACAGATCAGCATGAACCGGTGACAGTGCAGCGGATCTTCTTCCGCGCACATCATCACCGTATTGTGCTGGCGAGATGCTGCCAGCATGCGATCGACGGCCTGCAGAAAATCGGGTGCCGCGCGCCGGCCAACGTAATCGACCAACCCGCTAGGCAGATAGTAGGCCGGGTCGAGCGGACGTCCACCGAGTTGGTCGCCGAAGAAATCGTACTTGATTCTTGCGGATACCAACCGCGCTTCGAGCGGCTCGCGATTGAATTGCGGATAACGAAAGCTGCCGGGACGGCTGCGCACGTCGCAAACAACTTTGATTTCCTGACGAATGAGCGCGCTGAGAAAATCCTCCATCTCCAGATTGGAGTGGCCGATGGTAAATAATCTGCGCGCGGAACGGGTGGTGGAATTCATGGAAGAGGCTCTGGGCAACTTGCATTGTATCGTGTTCTCTACTTCCGTACACGTGGTGGGTGGGCCTCTGCGGACGTCCTCGGTGAATGGTTCCCACGCAAGAAAGAGAAGGATGGCGCAGAGAAGAAATAAATCAAGAGATTGCGGTAATGCCAGCCAGTCTTTCCAGTTCCGTGACCACGCGATCAAGCTCTTCGATCAGTGGACTAGCGCCTGCTTGGCGAAATGCAGGCAGCAGTTCGCGGTAATACCAAAGCGTTCCGAGTTTTTTCCCCGCGAAGCGCTGGTAGACCGATTCGCCGTGCACACGCACCTCGAAGAGAGTTTCGCGTGCGTTGGACAATTTATCGGCTGCGGAAACCAGGCGGACTTCCGCGTCTTCGCCTGCCACGCGGGCGATGTAGGCGCGCTTGCGCTCCAGCCAGGGAGATTTTGGTTCGCTGTAGGCGTCGGTGCAGCCATCAACAATATGAGCAACGCGTTTTCCAAATTTCTTGCGGATTTCCCGCAGACGCGGCAGCCCGCCCTGATCCTCTACGGCATCGTGCAAGAGCGCGGCGATGGCCATATCTTCGTCGCCGCCATACTCGATCACGATGGACGCCACGCCCAGCAGGTGCCCGATATAGGGCCGCTCGGTGCGCTTGCGAATCTGCTTGCGGTGAATGCGCGCTGCGTAGCCAAGCGCGGAGATAAACCGCTTGGAGAACGCTGGAGCTTTAGGGAACTTGGATGATCGAGTTGAAACTGGCATTTGTAGATCTAAATCTCGCCGAGCAGCAAAACTCAGCGGCGGCGCAATTTGCTGAGCAGGCGCAGGATTTCCATGTATAGCCAGATCAGTGTGACCATCAAGCCGAACGCCCCGTACCACTCCATGTATCGGGGCGCGCCGAGCCGTGCCGCGTTTTCGATCATGTCGAAATCGATCACCAGATTCAGCGCAGCAATCACTACCACGAACAGACTGATTCCGATTCCCAATGGCGAACTACTGTAGAGAAACGACATCTGGCTGTGGAAGAACAAGCTCATCACCATGTTGATCATGTACACCAGAGCGATGCCGCCGGTGGCGGCGATCACGCCCAGCTTGAAGCCGCGGGTCGCGCGCACCAGTCCGGTTTTGTAAGCCAGTAGCAGCACGATGAGCACGCCGAGCGTGAGCGTGATGGCCCGGACCGCGATGCCGGGGTAGGAGCGCTCAAAAACGGCGGAGATGCCGCCGAGGAAAAACCCTTCCAACAGCGCATAGATCGGAGCGGTAATGGGGGACCATTCCTTCTTAAAGGTGGTGACCAGCGCCATGATAAAGCCGCCAATAGCTCCGCCGATCATCCATGGAAAAGCTGCTTCGGGTGTTTCGGAATGGCTCAGGCCCCACGTATAGGCTGCGGTGACCACCACGCAAAGCAGCAGCGCGCCGGTCTTGTTGACCGTTCCCTGAATGGTCATGGCCTGCCCGGTGGCGGGTTGTCCCGCGAACGCGCTTTCTTTCAATACCGGATTGTTAGAGCGAAAAATGTCTGCCATGTTGGTGACCTCTGCGAACTTCTTGGGCGAATCGTAAGAATATCATCAATTGTGTCAGGCGCCGCAGCAGCGTCAACTGTCGCGGAGATTTAGCACGCGGTAACGGTCAATTATCGGTGAGACACCCCATAAGCTTGGCCAGATTTGATAGCGAGGAGGAAAATCAGGAAGTCTGGTAGCGCTAACGGGAATCGAACCCGTATTTTAGCCTTGAAAGGGCTACGTGCTAACCGTTGCACCATAGCGCCACACGTTCTTAATTTTAGCATAAACCCAGCAGCCTTTGGGCACGTCGGCCAGGTGCCGGAAAAAATTCTCTGGCGGACAGTCGGGACGGTTCGTCAAGAAAGTCAGTAGCGGCCCTGTTCCAACCAGCGAACGACTTCCGTCTCTACGGAGAATCCCCGCTCGCGGTTCTCCGCAAATTGGCAGTCCAGCGCGAAGGCATGCGCTTTGATGGGCACCATGAAGTAGGACTTGGCCTTCAGGAATCCGCGCACGAATAGTTCGGCGTAGCGCTCTACTCCCAGAACCTGCACCTGGGTGGCATGAACCAGACCATGGAATAACGCACGTTCCGTGATCTT
>Ga0208714_1000587_pt1 | contig 10288 bp, 10 predicted proteins | sample NGESurshal072012_3_FD_184461 | JGI IMG/M metagenome (GOLD analysis project Ga0208714, IMG submission 184461) | Arctic peat soil microbial communities from Barrow, Alaska - NGEE Surface sample 415-1 shallow-072012 (SPAdes) | ecosystem: Environmental > Terrestrial > Soil > Wetlands > Peat ... | reverse complement strand
TGGCGGGCCACGCAGTGGATCAAGGCGCATTCGCCAGAGGAAATCTACGAGGCGATCGAGCCATATGTCGGCAGCACGTCGCGCGACGCCAATATCCTGGAAATCACGACGCTGAAGCAGGTCGCCGACTATGAAGGCACCATCGATGCGGCGGGCTGGGCGCGCGGCGAAAAGGTCTGGTTCCGGGAAATGACCGGCATCAAGCCGCTTGCGATTGCCGATCTCGTCAGCCCCACCTTCATCGAGGCGGCGCGGAAGGCGTATCCGGGTTGAAAACGGCAAACATGGTCGCGCCGCAACCTCAGTCGTCAGATGCACGACGGATCGACGTCAGGGGCCTGAGCAAGTCGTTCCAACTGGCGGGCACGGCCATCGAGGCGGTGCGCGACGTCTCCTTCAGCGTCCGGCGCGGCGAATTTGTCGCCTTGCTGGGGCCGTCCGGCTCCGGCAAAAGCACCATCCTCAACATGATCGCGACCTTGATCCGGCCGACCGGCGGCCAGATCCTGATCGACGGCAAGCCTGTCGTCGCCGGCAAGGCGACGCCCGACGTCGGCTACGTGTTCCAGCGCGACACGCTGTTTCCGTGGCGCACGGTCGCCGACAATATCGGTTACGGCCTGCAACTGGCCGGTGTTCCCGAGACCGAGCGGAAGGACCGCATCGCGGCCTGCGTGGGCCAGGCAGGCCTGAAGGGATTCGAACAGGCGTACCCCTCGGCGCTATCCGGCGGCATGCGCCAGCGCGCGGCGCTGATGCGAACCCTCGTGGTCGAGCCGCAGATCCTGCTGATGGATGAGCCGTTCGGCGCGCTCGACACCCATACCAAGATCGATATGCACGAGGTCCTGCTCCGGATCTGGGAGCGCGAGCAGCAAACGGTGCTGTTCGTGACGCATGACCTCGGCGAAGCGCTGACGCTCGCCGACCGCATCATCCTGTTCTCGGCGCGGCCCGGCCAGATCAAGGATATGTTCGAGGTGGATTTTGACCGGCCGCGCGATGCCGTGAAGGTGCGCGAAACGCCGCGCTATGCCGAACTGTTCCAGAAAATCTGGCACTCGCTGGGCGAAGAATTCGTCAGGGGACGTCACCGATGAGGATGCGCCGACCCGTGAACACGTGGGTATGGCAGTTGGCGATCTGCGTCGCCGTGCTTTCGATCTGGCAGTGGGGCTATGACCTGCATGCCATCGTGCCGTGGCTGGTGCCCGATCTGCTCGATCCGTATTTCGTTTCAAAACCCTCCGAGATATTCCAGCACTTTCTCATCCTGAGTTGCCTCAAGTCCAAGATGGGCGCCTTCAACGGCTGGTTCAACGGCGATTTCGCCAAGTGCATGGCGCGCAACGACAACAATCTCTGGATTGCGACCGCCATCACGCTGAAGAATACCTTCTTCGGCTTCCTGACTGGCGTATCCAGCGGCTTTGTGGCTGGGCTGATCCTCGGCCGCTCTGACAGGCTCAGCGCCATTTTCCAGCCCTTCATTACCGCCGTGAATTCCATTCCAAGGATTGCGCTGGCGCCGATCATCGTGCTGGCGTTCGGGATCGGCGACATGTCGAAGATCGTCACGTCGTGGATCGTGGTCGTGTTCCTGGTGTTCTTCAACACGTTTGAGGGCGCGCGATCGATCGACGAAGGTTTCATCAATGTCGCGCGGCTGCTTGGCGCCAGCGAATGGCAGATCACCCGCACGGTGGTAATTCCCTCGACCATGGCCTGGGTGTTCGCCTCGCTCTCGCCTGCCATTTCCTTTGCGCTGATCGGTGTCATCGTCGGTGAATTCATCGGCGCGGAGCGGGGCATCGGCCGCTTGATCATCGAGTCGGAGGCGCGGGCCGAGGCCTCGGGCATGATGGTCGCGGTGATCGTGCTGATGCTGGTCGGCGTGGTGCTGTCGGCCATAATTTGGCGATTGCAGGCCTATCTGTTGCGCTGGCAGCAGCACAATATGGTGGAGTAGACTGAGGCCCGATATTGGTCATGCAGAGGTCTCCCGATGAGCATAACGGTCTACGGATTCTGGCGGTCGATTGCCTCGTTTCGTGTTCGCGTCGCCTTGCGGCTCAAGGGGCTGCCGTTCGAGGAAATCCCGATCGATATTCTTTCCGGCGAGCAGTTCAAGCCGGGCTATGAGGCTGTCAACGCCGAGCGCGTGGTGCCGACGTTCATTCACGACGGCCATTCCATCTTCCAGTCGCTGGCGATCATCGAATATCTCGACGATATCGAGCCCGAGCCGCGCCTGCTGCCGCAAGACCCAAGGGAGCGCGCCTATGCGCGCTCGCTGGCGCTGATGACGATCGCGGACGCGCACCCGCTGGTGGTGCCGCGAGTCCGCAATCATCTCGCCAAAACCTTCGGCGCCGATGCCAAGGCGATCGAGGATTGGGGCAAGCACTGGACGAACGAGGGGCTTGCAACCTATGAACGGCTGCTCGCACGCCGCAGCCCCGAGCCGTTTGCTCTCGGCGCCACGCCAGGCCTTGCGGATATCTGCATCGCGGGGCAGGTGGTCGGTGCGCATTTCCTCAAGCTCGAGCTCAGTGCCTTCCCGGCGGTGGCGCGGTTGGCCGACCGCTGCTTCGAGCTGCCGGCCTTCAAGACGTCTCATCCGTTCGAGCAGCCGGGGTTCAAGGGGGCAGTCGCGCACTAACTGACACTAGATATCGAGCCCGAGCACCCGCGCGGCGTTGCCGCCGGCGATCTGGGCCAGCGTTACCTCGTCCATGCCTTGCACCCCCGCGATATGTCCGACCGGATTGTATTCGGCCATGTCGAAGGGGTAGTCGGTGCCCATCACGATGCGGTCGGGCCCGAAGACGTCGATCAAATAGGCCAGCTGGTGATAGGAGAACACCACGGTGTCGAAATACACCTGCCGCAGATAGGTCGTCGGCGGCAGCGGCAAGTCGCCGTGGCAATCCTGCCGCGCGCCCCAGGCGTGATCGATCCGCCCGGAGTAGCCGGGCAGGTAGCCGCCGCCGTGTACGGCCATCAGCTTCAGATCGGGGAAGCGCGCGAGCGTTCCCGAAAAGATCAGATTGTGAAGCGCCAGCGTCGTATCCAGGGGATTGCCGAGCACATTGTTGAAATAAAAATGGGTCAGGCGTTCGCCATGGGTAAATCCGTTCGGATGCATCATGATGAACGCCCCGAGCTGTTCGGCCCTGGCAAAGAACGGACGGAATTTCGGGTCGGACAATTCCTGGCCGTCGACATTGGTGAGGATTTCGACGCCCTTCAGCTTCAAATCCCTCATGATGTAGTCGAGTTCGCGGACCGCGATCTCCGGTTCCTGCAGCGTGACGACGCCGAGCCCGACGAAGCGGTCCGGCTTGCGCGAGCAATATTCCACCACGCCGTCATTGGCGAGGCGATGGGCGGCTTCTGCTATTTTCGGATCAACCGAATAGTAGCACTGGCCCGGCGCCGGCGCCACGACCTGGATGTCGATGCCCATCTTGTCGAGATCGAACAGCCGGCGGTCGATCGTGGTCATGACCTCGCTGATGTCCTTCTCCTGCTGGGCATTGATCTCCCTGGTCGCGGCATCGGCGAAGTAGGCGAGGGGAATTCGGCTGATATCGACATGTGGTTGCGCCAGCTTCGCGGCCTGGGGCACCACGATATGGGCGTGAATATCGATCGTGGTGGAAGACGGCCGCCGGGCGAGGCCGTCGGCGTCATGGATACGTGCCGCGGTGCGGCCATAGCGGTTCTTGCGATCGATCATCTGAGTTGACCCTGCGGGTTGAAATGTGCGGGAACGCGTCGCTTGCGGAACTACGACTTGGCCTTGCGCTGAGGCCAGCGGGACGACACCGCGGTGGCGTCGGCATCGCTCAGGCCCGCGGCTTCCGCTTCCTGGTAGCAGGCGAGCGCACTGGCCGTGACCGGCATCTCGGCATGAAGGGATGCGCCGAATTGAACAGCACAGGCGAGATCCTTGGTCGCGGCATTGAGACCGAATGCGGTCTCGCCGAGCGGCGCCCCGCCCAGCACCTTGGCGATAACTGGGCCACGGCCCTTCATGGCGGTCGGCGCGCCTGACGTGTCGGTCAGGATATCGATCAGCCGCTCGGCCGGAAGGTTGAGCGGCTTGCAGATCGTCAGGGCTTCTCCAAGCGCCTGCCAGTACACCAGGAGCGGCAGGTTGACCGCGAGTTTCATCATCGAGCCGGCACCGATATCACCGACATGTTCGATGCGGCGGCACATTTGTTCCATGATAGGCATCGCGCGGGCGACATCGACCTTTGATCCACCGACAAGGCCTAGCAGCTTGCCTTCCTTCGCCGGTGCAGTGCTTCCGCCGACCGGGCATTCGACGAAGGCGGCGCCCTGCTGCAGCGCTGCAGAACCGTTCGCTTTCATGGTCTCTGGACGAATCGTGCTCATATCGATCACGAGCTTACCGGCGAGCTTGCCTTTCAGGATGCCATTCGGCGCGCCGTAAACTGCTTCTGTTGCGGCGTCGTTCAGCAACATCACGATGGTGACTTCACACCCGTCGACGAGTTCCGCGGGCGACGCGAACAACTTCGCGCCAGCATCGACCAGGGGTTTTGTCTTCGCCGAATTGCGATTCCATACCCCGATTTCGTGTCCGACCGACATCAATCGCTGCGCGATCGCCGATCCCATTCGTCCAGTTCCGCATATGCCGATCTTCATGGTCTGACCTCATTGAGAGATTGGATTGTTGCACTAGTGAGCATGAAACACGCCGAGATTTTGCGCGATCAATTCTTCGTTGTTCAAGATCCCGACGGCGGGCCCGGCGAACACGCAGCGTCCGGTGTTGAGGATGACGGCCTGATCCGCGACGTCGAGCGCCAGTTGGAGATTCTGTTCGACCAGAACGATCGATTGCCCTTCTTCCTTCAGGCGCCGGATGATGCGACCGACTTCCGCGACGATCAAAGGCGCCAGGCCCTCCGACGGTTCGTCGAGCAGCAGCACCCTCGGATTGCCCATCAGCGCCCGCCCGATGGCCAGCATCTGCAGCTCTCCGCCCGACAGCGTGCCGGCAATTTGAGCGTGGCGCTCGCGCAGCCGCGGAAACATGCTGTAGATCCGCTCGACATTCCACGGCTTGTCCGTGGTGCTCTCGCGTTGCTGGGCCACCAGCAGGTTTTCCCGAACCGTCAGCGATGGAAAGATGCGGCGGCCTTGCGGAACAAGGCCGATGCCGAGGTGAGAGATGCGTTCGGGGCTGAGCCCCTGGATCGGCTCTCCGAACAACCTGATCTCCCCACCCCGCGGTTTCAGAAAGCCGATGATGGTCGAGATGCACGTGGTCTTTCCCGCACCGTTGCGTCCCAACAGCGCCAGTAGGCCGCCCGGCGCCAACGAAAAGCTCACACCATGCAGGATATGACTGTCGCCATAATAAGCATGCACATTGGTCAGGCTGAGTGCGTCAGGCGCCAAGATACACCTCACGCGTTCGTTCGTCCGCGACCACGGCATCGCGCTCGCCATCGACGATGACGCGGCCATAATTCAGAAGTGTCACGGTTTCGGCAAGATCGAGCGCGGTATCCATGTCATGCTCGATCATGATCACGGCGGTCTCCCGCGGGATCGAAGCGATCAAGGACTTCACCTGGGCCCGCTCGGTGTTGGAGAGACCCGCCAGCGGTTCGTCCAGGAGCAGCACGCGCGGCTTTTGCGCCAGCGCCATGGCAAGCTCCACTCGGCGCTTTTCCCCATAGGCAATATCGGACACCGGGTGTTCCGCCAGATGCAGGAGCCCCACCGCGTCGAGAGTTCGGCGGGCTTCGGTCGCAAGATCGCTATAATGGGACAGCGGCCGCCACATCTGCCAGCGCGAGGGCCGCAAGCCGAGCAGGCCGAGCGTGACATTGTGTTCGAGCGTATCATCAGAAAACAGGGTGATGATCTGGTAGGTGCGCGACAGTCCGAAATGCGCGCGCTTGTAGGGGGTAAAAAACGTGACGTCGGTGCCGAACAGCCGGATCGCGCCGGCATTCGGCCGCAGGTCGCCGCTGATCTGGTTGAACAGCGTGGTCTTGCCGGCGCCGTTCGGGCCAATGATCAGGCGGCGTTCGCCTGGTTTGACCGCGAGCGACACGCTATGCGTGACCGTGAGGCCCCCGAACGCCTTCTTCAGGTTGACGACTTCAAGCGCATAATCGGATGTCATCGGGGTCATCGCGGTCCCCTGCGCAGAGCCGTTGCCAGCCTGTTCAGGCCGGGAACGATGCCGGTCGGCATCACCAGAACGATGAACAGGAACACCAGACCGAGCAGCATGTTCCAGCGCTCGATATAGGCCGAGGCGTAATTCTTCAACAGCAGCACCAGCGCCGCGCCGACGACGGGGCCACCCAATGTTCCCGAGCCGCCGGCGATCACGCCGAGCAACGCCTCCGCCGAGCTCGTGGTGGAGAGCGACGTAGGATGGATATACTTGTTGTAATAAACATAAAGCAGTCCGGACACGCCACCCCAGAAGCCTGCATAGATGAAGGTGATCCAGCGGATCATCCAGGGATTGAAGCCCAGCGCCGCCATCCGGCGCGGCTGGTCGCGCACGCCCTTCAACGACGATCCGAACGCCGACGACACGAAAATCGCCATCATGAGGAAGGCGAATGCGGTTACGATCAGCGCAAACCAGTAGAACGACGCGGGGCTGTCGAGCGAAAGGCCAAATGGCGTCGGCCGGGTGAGGCCGGCGATGCCGTTGTCGCCGTTGGTTACACCGGACATGCGGTAGGCGAGGCCCCACAGCACCTGCGACAAAGCCAGTGTGATCATGAGAAAGCCCAGACCCGTGGCGCGCAGCGCAATGACGCCGAAGAAGGCCGCCATGGCGGTGGTGCCGCCTATCGAGATGATAGCGGCCAGCCCATGGCCGAACCCGTACCGGCTCGTCAGCAGCGCCGAGATATAGGCGGCGACGCCGAGATAGGAGGCGTGCCCCAGCGAGGTCATGCCCCCATAGCCTACCAGGAGATTGAGGCTGAGCGCGAAGATCGCCGCGATCAGGATCTGGCTCGCGAGATTGATATAGAAATCGCCTGCGAAGGACGGCAGCAGCACGAGCAGGGCGGCCAGCGGCGCTACAGCGATCCATTTCATGCGCCGACGCGCCCAAACAAGCCCTGTGGCCGGAACGCAATGACGAAGATCATCGGCAGGAACAGGATGATATAGGCCAGTTCCGGAAACAGCGCGGTGCCGAACGTGTAGATGAAGCCGATGATAAAACTGCCGATGAACGCGCCGAGCAGACTTCCGATGCCGCCCAGGATGACGACGATCAGCGCCAGCGGCAGCATGTCGGCGTCAAGCCCGGGATAGGCGGACAGAATGGGTCCGCCCAGCACGCCCCCGGCGCCGGCGATGCCCGCGCCCAGACAAAACACGATCGTAAACAAATTCGAGACGGGAATTCCGACCGCGCGCGCCATTTGCCGGTCGTCGACGCCGGCGCGGATCATCGCCCCCAGACGTGTCCGCTCCAGCAGGAAATACAGTGCGATCGCGGTGGCGACGGCACAGCCCACCAGCACCAGCCGATAGGTCGGAAACACCAAACCGAACACCCGTGTCGGCGCCTGCAGGTTCCGCGGGGTCGGCACCGGAATGGAATCGCCGCCCCACAGCAGCAGGCACGCGTCGGAAATGATGAAGGACATGCCGAGCGTGACCAGTACTTGTCCAAGCGGATTGGTCTTCAGCCGGGTCAGCACCAGCCGCTCGAACAGACCGCCGATCGCCGCTACCGCGATGCCGGCACCCAACGCGGTCACCCAGATATTCAAGCCATCGAACGAGCGCAGCGCGGTGGCGCCGAAATAGGTGCCGAGCATGAAGAAGGCGCCGTGCGTCAGATTCGCCAGTCTCATCAGGCCGAAGATCAACGAGAAGCCGGAGGAGAGCAGGAACAACAGACCACCGAGCGACAGGCTGTTGAGACCCTGGATGATCCAAAACTGCATCGTCTGCCGATCTCGTCCGGAAAGTTGCGCGCTTCGGTGCCCGCGACGGAAGTGGAATTATTGCTCCAGATTCTTTGCCGGCGGATAGTCGCGCGAATAGACCGGGTTCTTCAGGAATGCGGTCTTGTCGTAGGTCCAGAACTGACTGACATCCGGGTAGGTCTTGATGACGGAATTGACCAGCCGCCCGTCCTTTCTCGTCACCTTGCGAATATATACATCGCCGACGGCATTGCCGAATTCGTCGAACTTGACGACGCCGCGCACCGTCTCCGCGTTGCTGTTGCGGATCCCCGTCATCAGGGCCTTCTTGTCCTCCGCATTTCCCTTCGCGGCTTTTAGCCCGGCTTCGAGGACTTCACCGGAAACATAGGTACCGCCGGCATAATAACCGGGATCGTATTTGAACTGCTTGCGGAACGCCGCCGCGAAGGCCTTGTTGAGCGGGTTGTCCAGTTCCGCGGAATACCAGCTGGTGGTCACAATCCCCAGCGCTTCATCGCCCATGTTGCGAAGTACGGATTCATCGAGCGCGGTCATGCCGCCGATCACGGCCATCTTGTCTTTCAGGCCATATTCGATGAATTGGCGAAGGAAGCGAAAACCGTTCGAGCCGGCGGTACCGAGAAAGATCGCGTCCGCGTTCTTCACCTGCGCAACATAGCTGCCGTAATCCGGCGTCGCCAGCGGCGTGAAGATTTTCTGGATGATCTTGCCGCCATGATCCTCGAACCCGCGCTGGAAACCAGCGCACATTTCGTGTCCATAGGCGAAATCGTCGGCGATGGTAACGATCTTTTTGTACTTGAGTTCCTTGGCGGCATAATCTGCCAGCGGGTAGGCGCATTGCGCCGACGTTGACGTCGCGCGCACGAACCATGGACTTGGATGCCGCTGTGTCATGTCCTCCGCCGCGGCGACACCGATCGTGGGGATCTCCTTTTCCGTGAGATAATCGGCGATTGCCAGCGCCTCGAAGGCGGCGAGCGGGCCAATAATGCAATGGACGTCATTCTTTTCGACGAGTTCTTGCGCTTTGGTCCGCGCGGTCGCGGGAGCGCCGGCGGTATCGGCGACAACCAATTCGACCTTGCGGCCACCCAGCGTGTTGTCGCGTTCCTTCAGGAACATTGTCAGCGCAAGGTCCATGTCGATGCCGCCGGAGGCCAGCGGTCCGGTTTTGGCCGCCAGCAATCCGACCCGGACCGGTCCGCTGTTCTGGGCAAAAGCGAGATGAGAGGCCGCCACGCTGGCGATACCCGCGCCGGCCACGCCGCCGACAAACTGACGCCGCGATATCGTCATTGGATCCTCCCCGGAACGCTACAAACTGGATACCGTCTGCTATTTTTGTTGGTTGAGCGATTTATCCGACGGAAGCCGTAAATGATCAAGTGATAACCATGTATTTGACTTCGGCGAGCCAGGTCTTTTCGTAGCAGGGAATGCGGGGAGCTCCGAAAAACCCGCGGGCGTGCTTTGATGCAGTGCGGTATCGTAGGCGACCTATTTCGGATCGCGCTCGCTTGATTTGGGAGCCGTGACAATCGTTTTCTTCAGGACCTCGAACACGGCGGCCGTATCCTGGTCGCCCAATCCCATCGCCAAGGCTTTGGCGTAGACCGGCTGAGTCAGCGTAAACAGCGGGGTCGTGCAGCCGACCTCGTCGGCGAACTCGGCGATCACAGCCATATCCTTCTTCCAGGTCGACACCTTCATGGTCGCGGGCTCGTAAACGCCTTCGACCATCATCGGCGCGCGCATCTGGAACATCCGCGAGCCGCCGGCGCCCGGGCCGACCATGTCGACGACCATTTTCGGATCGAGCCCGGCGCGTTCCGCCAGCACCATCGCCTCGGCCGCGGCGACGTTGTGGATCGCCACCAGATGATTGGCGATGAATTTCATCCGGCTGCCATTGCCGTATCTGCCGAGATCGGCGCTTTGCTTGGCGAAATCGGAGAACAGGTCCTTGCACTGCGCAATGGCATTGCTGTCGCCGCTGGCGTAGACGATGAGATCGCGAACCCTTGCCTGCGCGCCGGTCCCGCTCAGCGGGCAATCCAGCGCGATATGGCCGGCCTTCTTCAGGATGGCCTCGAAGCGAAGCTTGTCGGCGATGCTGAGCGTTGAGAGTTCGGCCACGATGCGCGGAGGCTGGCCGGAACCGGCGATTTTCTGCGCAACATCCTCGACCGCGGCGGGCGTAGGAAGGCTGGTCATGACGATCGGCGCCTCGCGCACGACCTGAGCGACTTCGCCGGCGATCTCGACATGAGCCCGCGCAAGCTCGGCGCATCGGGCGG
>Ga0208714_1000586_pt1 | contig 10289 bp, 6 predicted proteins | sample NGESurshal072012_3_FD_184461 | JGI IMG/M metagenome (GOLD analysis project Ga0208714, IMG submission 184461) | Arctic peat soil microbial communities from Barrow, Alaska - NGEE Surface sample 415-1 shallow-072012 (SPAdes) | ecosystem: Environmental > Terrestrial > Soil > Wetlands > Peat ... | reverse complement strand
CGCATTGCGCAAGATTCCCCACTGCTGCCTCCCGTAGGAGTCTGGGCCGTGTCTCAGTCCCAGTGTGGCTGATCGTCCTCTCAGACCAGCTACCCATCGAAGCCTTGGTGAGCCGTTACCTCACCAACAAGCTAATGGGCCGCGGGCCCATCTCGATGCGGAGGCCGAAGCTTCCTTTCCCCTTGCGGGCACATCCGGTATTAGCCCGAGTTTCCTCGGGTTGTCCCGGTCATCGAGGCAGGTAACCCACGTGTTACTCACCCGTTCGCGGCTCTGCCCCAGGGCAAGCCCTGGTTCGTCGCTCCACTTGCATGTGTTAAGCACGCCGCCAGCGTTCGTCCTGAGCCAGGATCAAACTCTCCGTGAAGAACTTCACGAAAAGCTGTCATGGAACTGCACGAGACCTATACACCGTGGTCTCGAAACCATGACGGGGTACTGCTCTACTTGACTCTTTGCCGTCACGCGGAGGCGTACGAGACGCTCCCGCCGACGGGTCGAACCTGGACGCACACCACGATCGAAATCGATCGTAGATGCGCATGCTGTTGAGTTTTCAAAGACCGTCAAGCCTCTCGAAAGGTGCTTCCTTCTGAGGAGACCTACTCGCCCAGCGTCCAAGGACGCGCTGCGGGCGAACGACCAAGTATAGCGCTAAGCCGCACGCAGGCGGCGGAAGCGACGCTTGCCGACCTTCAACACCTGCCCGTCGGCGCGCTCGCCGGGCACATCGTACTCGCCGGGCGCCAGCGACGCCTGGCCGAGCGTCACGCCACCCTGGTCGATCAGCCGGCGCGCCTGCGAGCTGGACATGCCGAACTCCGCCGCCATCAGACCCGGCAGGTGCACGGCGCCGGCGTCGCGCGCAAAGCTCGCCTCGGCGATCTCCTCGGGCATCTCGTGCTCGACGAACACCCGCTCGAAGTGCCGCTCGGCGGCGTCGGCGTCCTGCGCCGAGTACAGGCACTGCACGAGCTCGCGCGCAAGCGCGCGCTTGGCGTCCCTGGCCGAGCTGCCGGCCAGCGCCGTCGGCGCCGCGCCGGCGCCGACGGCGGCGCTGGCTTCGGCGGTGGAGCCCCCCGCGACCGGAGCCAGCGGATCGTCGTCTCGTTCGAGCAGCAGCCGGCGGTACTCGACGATCGCCTCGTCGGGAATCGACATCGTCTTGCCATAGATCTCCTGCGGCGGGTCGGTGATGCCGATCTGATTGCCCAGCGACTTGGACATCTTGCGCCGGCCTTCGATGCCGGCGAGCAGCGGCATCGTCAGGATCGCCTGCTCGGGCTTGCCGTACGCACGCTGGATGTCGCGCCCCAGCAGCAGGTTGAACTTCTGGTCGGTTCCCCCCAGCTCGACGTCGGCGTCGATCGCCACCGAGTCATAGGCCTGCAGCAGCGGGTACAGCAGCTCCAGCAGCGAGATCGGCTCGTTGGCCGACCAGCGTTTGGCGAAGTCGTCGCGCTCGAGCAACTGCGCCGCGGTGGTCGTGCGCACGAGCCCGAGCAGATCGGCCATTCCCATGTCCAGCCACTCGCCGTTGCGCCTGACCTCCAGGCGCTCGGGGTCGGCGTCGAGGATCTTCAGCGCCTGCTCCTGGAAGGTCGCGGCGTTCTGCTCGATCTGCTCCGGCGAGAGCATCGGGCGCAGCTCTGAGCGGCCCGATGGGTCGCCGACGCGCGCCGTGTAGTCGCCGATGATCAGCACGACCTTGTGGCCGGCCCGCTGAAACTCCGACAGCTTGCGCAGGACGACCGCGTGACCGAGGTGGATGTCCGGCGCGGTCGGATCGATGCCCAGCTTGACGCGCAGCTGGCGGCCCTGCGCGCGCGCCGCCGCCAGCCGGTCCGCGAGCGCACCGTCGGGCAGGCTGTCCACGGCGTTGCGCGCCAGCCAGGCGGCAAGCCGTGCAGGGTCCTCGGCGGCCGCGGTGGTGGCGTCGGGCATCGGCGCCAATGCTAGACTCTCGCCGGCGCGAGGGACCCTCAGCGCCGCGCCAGCTCGCGGCTCGCGCCGCCCCGCATCCGCCTCCCGGCGCCTCCGGGTCCCCGCCCCGAATCGCCGATGAGCGTTGAGGTTCGCCCTGACATACCCGCCCTCCCCGACCCTGCACCGGGGGATGGCTCAGCGGGCAGCAAGCCCCGCCTGAAGAGGCTGCGCTTCGTCGCCATCCTGCTCGCGGTCCTCGTGCTCGGGCTCGTCTCCTTCGTCTTCGGCATCTTCATCTCCGTCGCCTCGGACCTGCCGTCGCTGACGAAGTTCTCCCAGCTCAAGGACGCCAGGAGCTCGGTCCTGCTCGATGACCTCGGCCGCCCGCTGGGCATCGTCAGCCAGCACAACCGCGTGATCGTCACGCCCGGGCAGATCCCGCCGATCGTCAAGGAGGCGGTGATCTCGATCGAGGACAAGCGCTTTCAGACCAACGGCGGCGTCGACGTCCGCGGCATCGCGCGCGCGTTCCTCCAGGACATCGCGCACAAAGGCTCCGTTCAGGGAGCCTCGACGATCGAGCAGCAGTTCATCAAGAACGCCCTGCAGGCGCAGTCGCACCGCACGATCTTCGAGAAGCTCAGAGAGGTCGCGCTGGCCTTTCAGCTCTCGCACAAGTGGTCGAAGGAAAAGATCATCACGGCCTACCTCAACACGATCTACTTCGGCAACGGCGCCTACGGGATCGAGGCGGCGGCGCAGACCTACTTCGGCCACGACGTCAACCACCTCGGCTGCGGCGAGCCGACGCACGAGCTGTGCGTGCAACAGCTGCAGCCGTGGGAGGCCGCGCTGCTCGCCGGCATCATCCAGTCGCCGACCGCCTATGACCCGACGGCCCATCCAGTCGCCGCACGCGCGCGGCGCGACACGGTGCTGCGCCAGATGCTCGCGCAGGGCTTCCTGACGCGCATGGTCTACGAACAGAGCATCGCCGAGGCGCTGCCCGCGTCCAAGGACGTCCAGGCGCCGACCGAGCAGACGATCGAAGGCATCGACGCCGGCTACTTCACCAGCTGGGTGCAGCAGCAGGTGATCGAACGCTATGGCGCCGCGCGCGCGTTCGACGGCGGCCTGCGCATCACGACCACGCTGGACATCGAACTGCAGCGCTCGGCCGAACAGGCGGTCAACGCCTATCTCGCCTACGCCGGCGGGCCGACGGCGTCGCTCGTGGCGATCGAAAACTCCACCGGCGAGGTGCGCGCGATGGTCGGCGGGCGCAGCTACCGCCAAAGCCCCTTCAACCTCGCCACCAACGGCGAGCGCCAGCCGGGCTCGTCGTTCAAGGCGTTCGACCTCGCCGCCGCGCTGGAGGCCGGGATCTCGCCCGAATCGTCGTGGACGTCCAAGCAGAAGACGTTCATCGTCCCCAACACGCACGGTCAGGAAAAGTTCGTCGTGCACAACGACGAAGGCAACTACACCGGCTCCGACACGCTGACCGGCGCCACCGCCTACTCCGACAACTCGATCTACGCCGAAGTCGGGCTGAAGGTCGGCACCCACCGGATCGCCCGGCTGGCTCACGAGATGGGCATCACTACCCCTCTGTCTACCAACCCCGCGATGACGATCGGCGGCCTCACAGTCGGTGTCACGCCGCTGGACATGGCACACGCCTACGAGACGATCGCCCACGGCGGGCGGCGCGTGAGCGGCACGCTCGCGGGCGACGGCGAGCCCGTGGCGATCCAGGAAGTCGACGCCGGCTCGCACACGCTGCCCAACGGCGACCACCACGAGGTCAACCACGTCAAGACCAAGGCCGTGCTCCCCGCGAGCGTCGCCACGACGGAGACGTCGATGCTCGAGACCGTGCTGCAGTACGGCACCGGGCGCGCCGCCGCGATCGGCCAGTTCGCCGCCGGAAAGACCGGTACGACCTCCAACTACGGCGACGCCTGGTTCGTCGGCTGGGACAGCAAGTACACGGTCGCCGTCTGGGTCGGCTATCCCGACAGCCTCGTGCCGATGACGACGGCCTTCAACGGCGGACCGGTGCTCGGCGGTACCTACCCCGCGCTGATCTGGCACGACTTCATGACCTCAGCGCTGACGATCGACAAGGGCCGCGCCGAAAAAGCCGCGGCCGGCAAGACGAAGTCCGGCGAAGGCGGCGAAGGCTCGGCCACGAGCACCGCCGAAGTCTCCGCCGCCCCGCCGAGCGCCGGCTCGAGCCCGCCGAGCACCGGCGGCTCCAGCAGGGAAACCGGGAAATCCTCGACACCGGGCACCGGTGGCGAAGCCGGCTCGGGCAACAGCGGGGCCGGCAAGGCCGCGCCCGAACAGGCCCCAGCGCCCTCCGGCCCGGCGCCGCCGAGCCCGTCGCCGACCCCCTCCACGCCGCCACCCTCATCGCCGACCGGCGGCGTCAGCCCCGGCGGCTAGCGCCCTCGCCCGATCGCTGCCGCCGGCACGACTGCGACGGTCGCGCCGACCGGCGCTCAGCTCGGCCGCGGGCCCGAGACGTGACCGTTGCCGCTCACGCTGAAGCGCCAGCGCAACTCGACCGCGCGCGTGATCCCGATGCGCGTGCTCTGCACCACTGTCGGCGCGAGCCACTGATCCGTGCGCGCGCCGATGCGCACCGGGCCGCCGGCCAGCGGCGTGCCGTTCTCGCCCAGCTCGATGCCGAGCGCCTGCGTGAGCTTTCCCGGCCCCGAGCAGAGGTCGGCGTCGCGCGCCGGCCGCGCGCCGATCATGCCACGGCGCTCGCGCATCAGCTCGATCCCCGCGATCGGCTCAAGCGCCCGGATCAGCACCGCCGCGCCAACTCCGGCAGGCTCGCAGACGGCGTTCAGCAGCGCGTGGATGCCGTAGGAGCGGTAGACGTAGGCGATCCCCGGCGCGCCGAACAGCGTCTTCGTGCGCGGCGTCAGCCCGGCGAAGGCGTGACAGGCCGGCTCGCTCTCGTGGTAGGCCTCCGTCTCGACGATCACGCCCGCGGTGTCGCCGTGCGCGACCACGCAGCCGATCAGCTCCGGCGCGACCTCCAGCACCGGGCGGTCGTAGAAGTCAGCCGGCAGTGCTCTCATCGAGCACCGCGCGCGCAGCGGCCAGCTGCTCGCGCAGACGAACCGACGACGTCCCGCCTGCGGAGATCTTCGACTCCAGCCACGAGGACTGCTCGAGCACCTCGTGGAACTGCGCGCCGTGCGCCGCGAGCGCATCGCTGTGTGCGGCGAGCTCCTGCTCGCTCAGCTGCGACAGCGTCCTGCCGCTGTCCAGCGCCGTGCGCACGAGACCGGCGACGACGCCGTGGGCCTCGCGGAAGGGCACGCCGAGGCGTACGAGCAGGTCGGCCACGTCGGTAGCCGCGATCAGCTCGTCCGAAGCCGCCTCGCGCAGGCGCTCGCGCGCGAAGCGAACCCCGCCGACCATGCCCGTGGCGGCCGCCAGCGTCAGCTCGAGCGTGTCGACGGCGTCGAAGATGTGCTCCTTGTCCTCCTGCAGGTCCTTGTTGTAGGTCAGCGGCAGCGCGTGCATGACGCCGTGAAACGCCGCCAGGTGCCCGACCACGCGCGGTGCCTTGGCGCGCAGCAGCTCCGCCGCGTCGGGGTTCTTCTTCTGCGGCATGATCGACGAGCCCGCGCTCCACGAGTCCGGCAGCTCGCAGAAGCCGAACTCGGCGCTGCACCACAGCACCAGCTCGGCGCCGAGGCGGGAGAGGTGCGTCGAGCAGGTCGCCGCGGCGTTGAGGTAGTCGAGGATGAAGTCGCGTCCGGAGACCGCGTCGACAGAGTTCGGCGCGACGTCCGCGAAGCCGAGCTCGTCGGCGACCATGCGCCGGTCGGTGTCGAAGTTCACGCCGGCCAGAGCGCCCGAGCCGAGCGGCAGCGAGCCGGCCTGCGCCTCGGCGAAGGCGAAGCGCTGCAGATCGCGCGCGAGCATCCAGAAGTACGCGAGCAGGTGGTGGCCGAGATACACAGGCTGCGCGCGCTGCAGGTGCGTGTAGCCGGGCATCGGCCAGTCGGCGTGCTCCTCGGCGCGCGCCAGCAGCGCCGCCATCAGCGCGGCGATCGCCGCGCGCGCGACCGCACAGCGCTCACGCGCGTACATCATCAGGTCGGTCACCACCTGGTCGTTGCGCGAGCGCGCCGTGTGCAGGCGCCCGGCCGTCGGGCCGGCGATCTCCGTCAGGCGCCGCTCGATCGCCATGTGGATGTCTTCATCGTCGGGTGCGAACGCGAAGGTGTCCTCGCGCAGCTCGCGCTCCACGGCATCCAGGCCGGCCAGCAGCGCGTCGCGGTCGGCCTCGGTGATGATCTCGCGCGCGGCGAGCATGCGCGCATGCGCGCGCGACTGCACCACGTCCTGAGGCCACAGCCGCCGATCGAACGCGATCGAGCTGTTCAGGCGCTGGAAGTCGGCGTGCTGGGGCTCGTGGAAGCGCGACACGGCGACCAGTCTACGGCCGCCGCTGGCGCGCTCCCGTTCAGGCCGCTACCGCTTCCGGCGAGCGGCGCGTGGCGACCACCCGCGCGCCTCCGTCGGGCGCGAAGGAGACCGAGCTGCGCATCGGCCCCTCCGAGTCCGCTTCGGCCGGGCGCAGCTCCAGCTCGCCGAGCACCGCCGTGATCACGCGCTTCATCTCCAGCTGAGCGAACGAGGCGGCGACGCAGCGGCGCACGCCGCCGCCGAAGGGGATCCACGTGTACGTCCCCGCCGCGTCCTCCAGGAAGCGCTCGGGGCGGAAGCTCAGCGGCTCGGGGTAGACGTCCGCGCGCCGGTGCATCAGGTGCACGCACGGCGCGACGATCGTGTCCGGCGGCAGCGTGTAGCCGCCGATCTGCATCGGCTCGATCAGCCTGCGCATCACCAGCGGCACGGCCGGGCACAGGCGCAGCGTCTCTTTGACGACGGCGTCGAGGTACTCGTCCTCGCCGCCGAGCACCTCCTCGCGCAGGCGCTCGAGCTTGTCGGGGTGGCGCAGCAGGCGCTCGAACACCCACGCCAAGGACGTCGCCGTCGGCCCGTCGGAGAGCATCGTCACGAGTTCGTCGCGCATCTTCTCCTCGCTCGCCGGTTCACCGCCGGCGATGTGCGAGCGCTCGAGCATCCAGAAGATGTCGTCGCCCTTGCCGTCGTCGCCGTCGCCCGGCGGCGTGCGGGCGCGGCGCTCGCGCACCTCTTCCAGCACGATCGACTCGACCTGACCCATCACCTCGGCAAACTCGCCACTTGCCGTTATCGAGCGCGAGCCGAACGCCGCGAGCAGCGCCAGCCGCCGCGGCTTGTTGATCCAGCTGGTCATGTTCACCAGGCGCTCGCGCAGCATCGCCCCGCGCCGCTCGTCGATGCCCGCGAAGACCGAGCGCATCACGACTTCCAGGCTGATCGCCTGCATCCGCGGCCACAGCTCAAACGGCTCGCCGATCGGCCAGCGGGCGATCTGCTCGTGCGCGACGTCGTCCATCATCGCGCCGTAGCCCTTCATGCGCTGGCCGTGAAACGACGGCAGCAGTCGCTTGCGGTCGCGCATGTGCTGCGGCTCGTCGAGCAGCATCACCGAGCGCGGTCCCAGCAGCGGCCCGAGCAGCGGGTTGGCCTCGCCGGCGCCCGCGTGCAGCAGGTTGGTGTCGGTCGTGAAGACCTGCTTGACGTGCTGCGGGTTGCTCAGCAGCACCCACGGGCGCCGACGCACGCGCAGCGTGAAGATCTCGCCGTAGCGCTCCGCGCAGCGGTCCATCAGCGCGAGCGGGCGCAGCGCCCAGATCGCCGCCTGTACGAAGCGCGGCAGCGGCGGCCCGGGCGGCAGCCCGGGGCGGGCTGCGGCCGGCGCACGCGCTCGGCGGCCGTTCGTCATCGACGCTGCGATTTCGCCTGTCGTGTCTCCTGCTCGGGCGCTCGATGCCATGCTCCGCTCCTTCAAGATCGCCGGTCTGAGTTGGCCGTCGCGCCTGGATCGCAGGCGGCGCAAGGGATTCCCGCGCGCCGCCACGCTCCTCGCGCCGTTCGGCTCATTCGATGATCGCGCATGACCGGCGCCGCGTCCGAAGCTCGCGAGACCCACCGCGCGCGATGCCGCCGAAAGAGCCGCGCGTGGCGCGGCGTGACCTCTCGCTCTCGAGCCCGCGTCCCCGCGGCTCGCCGGCCCGGCGGGGCCCGGCGGGCGCTCAACGTCCGAGCGTGGCGCGCAGCGTCTGACAGACGCGCGCGACCTGTCCCTCGTCCAGCTGCGGGAAGAACGGCAGCGCCAGCGAGCGCGCGGCGACGTCCTCGCATACCGGGAACTGCCCCTCGCGATGGCCGAAGCGCTCGCGGTAGAAGCTCATCAGGTGGATCGCCGGCAGGTACGGCTTGCTCTGCACGCCCGACGCGGCGAGCGCGCGCACGGTGTCGTCGCGATCGACGCCGGGCGGCAGCTGCACGACGAACACGAACCAGCCGCGGACGTCGCCGCCGGCGTCCGCGCACGGCAGCTCCAGGCCCTCGATGCCATCGAGCGACTGGCGGTAGCGCTCGGCGACCTGAGCGCGCGCGGCAAGCGACTCGTCCAGGCGCTGCAGCTGCGCGACCCCGATCGCGCAAGCGATATCCGACAGGCGGTAGTTGTAGCCGAGCCGATCGTGATCGAGCCAGTCCATGTCCGGCGCGCGCCCCTGGTTTCGCTCGGAGTCGATGCGCGCCTTGGTCGCCTTGTCGCCGAGCGTGACCATCCCCCCCTCGCCGGTCGTCAGCTGCTTGTTGGCGTAGAAGCCGAACACGGCTGCATGCCCGCGCGCGCCAACCGCCGGCCCGTCGGCATGGCGCGCGCCGAGCGCCTCGCAGGCGTCCTCGACGATCGCCAGGTCGCGCTCGGCGGCGATGCGCTCGAATGCCTGCATGTCAGCGGGGTAGCCAAATATGTGCACCGGCAAGAGCGCGCGCGTGCGCTCGGTCACGGCCGCCGCCGCGGCCTGCGGGTCGAGGTTGAGCGTGCGCCGGTCGATGTCGGCGAACACCGGGCGCGCGCGCTCGTACAGCGCGGCGTTAGCCGACGCGACGAACGAGAACGGGCTCGTGACCACCTCGTCGCCGCCGTGCACGTCCGCCGCGCGCAGCGCCAGGTGCAGCCCGGCGGTGCCGCTGGAGACGGCGCTGGCGAACGGCGCGCCCAAGCGCGCGGCGAAGGCCCGCTCGAACTCCCCGACGCGCGGCCCGAGCGAGAGCTGACCGGAGCGCAGCACGTCGATCACCGCGCGCTCCTCCTGCAGGCCCAGCACCGGCCGGGCGAGTGGGATCACGTCATCCATGCATCACCGCGACAGCGCTGCCGGCGGCGGCCAAGCCCCTACACCCTGCCGGAGGAGCCGGCGGGGGGCTGGCCGATCTTCGATCGGTCGCCCTGCCCGCCGTCGCTCACCGCGGCGGCGGGCTGGCGTCCGGGCTGCATGCCGTACTCCAGCGAGTCCACGAGCGCGTCCCATGACGCCGCGATGACGTTCTCGGAGACGCCGATCGTGCCCCACACGTCGTGGCCGTCGGAGGCGTCGATCAGCACGCGCGTTATCGCGCCGGTGCCCTTGGTCTCGTCGAGGATGCGCACCTTGAAGTTGACCAATTCGATGTCGCGCAGGTGCGGGTGCAGCTCGCCGATCGCGTCGCGCAGCGCCGCGTCCAGCGCGTGCACCGGGCCGTTGCCCTCGGCCGTGCGCACGTAGCGCTCGCCGCCGAGCCAGATCTTGATCGTCGCCTCGGTTGCGACCTTGCCGTCGGCGCGCTTCTCCACGAGCACGCGCCAGGACTCCAGGCGGAACAGCGGCTCGTACGCGCCGGCCTCCTTGCGCATGAGCAGCTCGAACGAGCCGTCGGCGGCCTCGAACTGAAAGCCCTCGTGCTCGAGCTCCTTGACGCGCTCGACGACGCGCTGGGCGAACGCGTCGCCGGCCTCTCCCTCGGGCGCCGCCAGCCCGGCTTCGGCGGCCTTCTCGACGACGGTCCCCTTGCCCGAGAGCTCGGAGATGAGCACGTCGCGGCTGTTGCCGACGACCTTGGGATCGATGTGCTCGAAGGTCTGCGCGTCGGCGCGCACGCCGGCGGCGTGCAGGCCGGCCTTGTGCGCGAAGGCGTGCTTGCCGACGTACGGCTGCGCCGGGTTCGGCGCGCGGTTGAGCAGCTCGTCGACGAAGTGCGCTGTCTCGGTCAGGCGCGCGAGGTTCTCTGGCGCGAGCAGCTGCACGCCCATCTTCAGCTGCAGGTCGGCGATGATCGTGATCAGGTTGGCGTTGCCGGTGCGCTCGCCGATGCCGTTGACCGTCCCCTGCACCTGCGTGGCGCCGGCTTCGACGGCGGCGAGCGTGTTGGCGACGGCGCAGCCG
>Ga0208714_1000585_pt1 | contig 10291 bp, 7 predicted proteins | sample NGESurshal072012_3_FD_184461 | JGI IMG/M metagenome (GOLD analysis project Ga0208714, IMG submission 184461) | Arctic peat soil microbial communities from Barrow, Alaska - NGEE Surface sample 415-1 shallow-072012 (SPAdes) | ecosystem: Environmental > Terrestrial > Soil > Wetlands > Peat ... | reverse complement strand
CGTCCGCCGCGGGCCCCGAAGTCTATCAAAGCCCGAACGTGGACCGGGTTATCGCGGCATGGCCGCATCAGCCGACGCCGGAGCGGATCGCCGACCTGACGCAGCGGCGCAACGAGCGCCTGGCGGCGCTGGCCGCGCACAAGAAAGCCCAACCGTCATTCCGGGGCGCGCACAGCGCGAACCCGGAATCTCGAGATTCCGGGTCTGGTCCTCCGGACCATCCCGGAATGACGGATTAGATCAACTATCGCAAGAAAGAGAGCAAGAACATGAGCCGCAAAGTCATCATCACCTGCGCCGTAACCGGCGCGATCCACACCCCCTCGATGTCGAAGGCGCTGCCGGTGACGCCGCAGCAAATCGCCGATGCCGCGGTCGACGCGGCAGAGGCCGGCGCCGCCATCGTGCATCTGCACGCGCGTAATCCCAAAACCGGCCAGCCCGATCAAAGCCCGGAGGCCTTCGCGCCCTTCCTGAAAATCATCAAACAGCGTTCGAACTGCGTGATCAATCTCACCACCGGCGGCGCGCCGACCATGACGGTGGACGAACGCGTCCGCCCCGCCGCAGTTTACAAGCCCGAGGTCGCCTCGCTCAACATGGGCTCGATGAACTTTGCCTTTTTCGGCATGCTCAACCGCTTCAAGAAATTCGAGCACGACTGGGAGCTGAAGCATCTGCAGAACAAGGACATCGTGTTCCGCAACACCTTCCAGGACATCGAATATGTGCTGAAGACGCTGTCGGAGACCGGCACGCGCTTCGAGTTCGAATGCTACGACACCGCGCACCTCTATAATCTCAATTACTTCCTCGAACAGGGCATGGTGAAGCCGCCGCTGTTCGTGCAGACGGTGTTCGGCCTGCAGGGCGGCACCGGCGCGCACCCCGAAGACGTGCTGCACATGAAGCGCACCGCCGACCGCCTGTTCGGCGATAAGATGGTGTGGTCGGTGCTCGGCGCGGGCCGCAATCAGCTCCCGATCGCGGCGATGGCGGCCGCGATGGGCGGCAATGTCCGCGTCGGTCTGGAAGATTCGCTGTGGGCCGCGCCGGGCCGCATGGCGGCCTCAAACGCCGAGCAGGTGACGCTCGCCCGCAAGATCATCGAGGGCCTCGGCCTCGAGGTGGCGACCTCGGACGAGGCACGCGAGATCCTGCATCTCAAGGGCGGCGACAAGCTGGAAGTGTGACGCGTTCGGGGAAGCGCGGCTGCGCTGTTCCGTCGCACGGCGCCGCATTAGGCCGAATTGCCAATGCGGACGCCGGCCTTCCCGTGTTGCGCCGACGCCCGTCCATGCTATCGTTCGATAAATTGGCCCGCATGAGGCCGAAAGTTCGAGGGAGGGAACCATGCGGAGCGTGCAGGCGCTCGCCGCCGTGGCGGCGCTATCTTTGCTGGCAGTCTCGTCGATCGCGCTCGCAGCCGAACCCAAGCAGGGCGGCATCTTCCGGATCTATCACCGCGACAGCCCCGGCAGCGCCTCCATCCACGAGGGCGCGACCTATTCGATCAACGTTCCCTTCATGCCGGTGTTCAACAACCTCGTCGTCTACAAGCAGGACGTGGCGCAAAACAGCGTGGAGACGATCGTTCCGGATCTGGCCGAGAGCTGGGCCTGGAGCACCGACAACAAGACATTGACGTTCAAGCTGCGACAGGGCGTCAAATGGCACGACGGCAAGCCGTTCACTTCGGCTGACGTCAAATGCACCTTCGACATGCTGATGGGCAAGTCGCCGCAGAAGTTCCGCCAGAACCCGCGCAAGACCTGGTACGAATTCGTCAACGACGTCACGACGTCGGGCGATTTCGAGGTTGCGTTCAACCTGAAACGGCCGCAGCCAGCGCTGCTGGCGCTGCTCGCCTCAGGCTATACGCCGGTCTATCCCTGCCACGTCTCGCCGGCGGAAATGCGCACCCATCCGATCGGCACCGGGCCGTTCAAGTTCGTCGAGTTCAAGGCCAATGAATCGATCAAGCTCGTCCGCAACCCCGACTATTTCAAGAAGGGCCTGCCGCATCTCGACGGCATCGAGTTCACCATCATTCCGAATCGCTCGACCGCCATCCTGGCGTTTGTCGCCGGCAAGTTCGACATGACGTTCCCGACCGAGGTGTCAATCCCGCTACTCAAGGACGTCAAGACGCAGGCGCCGAACGCGGTCTGCGTGGTCGCCCCCAACAATGTCAGCACCAACATCATCGTAAATTCCTCGGGACCGCCGTTTGACAGCCTGGACATCCGCCGCGCGATGGCGCTGGCGCTCGATCGCAAGGCCTTTATCTCGATCCTGTTCGAAGGCGAGGCGGATGTCGGCGGCACCATGCTGCCGGCGCCGGCCGGCGTCTGGGGTATGCCGAAGGATATGCTGGAGAGCATTCCCGGCTACGGTCCGGACGTCAACGCCAACCGCGAGGAGGCCCGCAAGCTGATGCAGAAGGCGGGCTATGGCCCCGACAAGCATCTCGCGGTCAAGGTGTCGACGCGCAATATTCCGGTCTACCGCGATCCCGCCGTGATCCTGATCGATCAGCTCAAGAGCATCTATATCGACGGCGAGCTCGACGTCGTCGAAACCGCCAACTGGTTCCCGAAGATCGCACGCAAGGATTACGCGCTCGGCCTCAACCTGACCGGCAATTCGGTCGACGACCCCGACCAGTCGTTCTACGAGAACTACTCCTGCGGCTCGGAACGCAACTACACCAATTACTGCAACAAGGCGATCGAGAAGCTGTTCGACGAGCAGTCCCAGGAGACCGACATTGCCAAGCGCAAGAAGCTGGTCTGGGACATCGACAAGCAGCTTCAGGAAGACGTGGCGCGGCCGATCATCTTCCATGCCCACACCGGCACGTGCTGGCAACCCTACGTCAAGGGCGTCACAGTGATGAGCAACAGCTCCTACAACGGCTATCGCTACGAGGATGTGTGGCTGGACAAGTAAGCTCCACCACGACGCGGTCGAGCGGCTAAACGGAGATCAGCCAGGTGTTTGCTTATATCGTGCGGCGCCTCGTCCTGATGGTCGTGACCCTGTTCGGGATCTCGGTCATCATCTTCGTGCTGCTGCGCATCGTACCCGGCAACATCGTCGACATCCTGTTCGCCGCCGCCGGCTATGTGGATCCGGCCGACAAGGCCAATCTGGAACGCGAGCTCGGGCTCGATCAGCCGATCGTCATGCAGTATCTGCACTGGATCGGCGGGCTGCTGCATGGCGACCTCGGCTATTCCTTTGTCTCCGAAAAGCCGGCGCTCGACGAGATCCTGCCGCGGATTCCGATCACGGCGCGGCTGGCGGGGCTGGCGCTATGCTTCTCCGCCTCGATCGGTATTCCCTTGGGCGTCATCAGCGCGGTCAAGCAGGGCACGCGACTCGACTATTTCCTGCGTGTCGTCAGCCTGAGCGGACTGTCGCTGCCCTCCTTCTGGCTCGGCCTCCTGATCCTGATGGCCTCCGTTTCCCTGTTCGGCACCATGCCCATCTTCAACCCGAACCCGAAAACCTGGAGCGAGGCGATCGCGATCTATTGCGTACCGGCGATGGCGGTCGGCTTTCGCAGCGCCGCGCTGACGATGCGCATCACGCGGTCCTCGATGCTGGAGGTGCTGCGGCAGGACTATATCCGCACCGCGCGCGCCAAGGGCGCGTCGGAAGGCTCCGTCAATTATCGCCACGCGCTGAAGAACGCCATTCTGCCCGTGATCACCGTGATCGGCATCGAGGCGGCGTTCCTGATCGGCGGCCTGATCGTCACCGAGACCGTTTTCAACATCCCAGGCGTGGCCCGCTTCCTGGTCGAGGCGATCCGCTGGCGCGATTATCCGATCGTGCAGAACCTGGTGATGCTGATCGCGGTGGTCGTCGTGCTCGCAAACTTCACGGTCGATATGCTCTACGTGCTGGTCGATCCCCGGATCAGGTACACCGATTAGGAGGCGATTTGGCCGCGATCAATTACGATAACGAGTTAAGACGCGCCGGCGCCAACGCGACGGAGGGCTGGCGCAGGCTCATCTTCCTCGCGCAGCGCCACATGCTGGGCACGATCGGCCTGTTCTTCATGCTGCTGTTCGTGTGGGCCGCGGGGTTCGCCGATCTGATCTGCCGTTACGATCCGCTCAGCGTCGATTCCGCGCACGCGCTCGCCCATCCCGATTGGCGGCACTGGATGGGGACCGATTCCTTCGGCCGCGACGTCTGGAGCCGCATCATCCACGGCGCGCGCATCTCGCTCGCGGTCGGCATCGGCTCGACCGCGCTCGGTTCGCTGTTCGGCGTCACCATTGGTCTCGCGTCAGGCTATCTGTCCGGCTGGGTCGATCTGGTGTTCCAGCGCGTCACCGACATCCTGCAGGCCCTGCCGCTGCTGGTGCTCGCGCTGATCATGACGGCGGCGCTGGGGCCGACGCTCCCCAACGTGATCATCGCGATTGCGATCCCCCTGATCCCGACCGTGGCCCGCGTCATCCGCGCCAACACGCTGGCGCTGCGCGAGCTGCCGTTCATCGAAGCCGCCAAGTCGATCGGCATGAGCGAGACCCGGATTGCGCTGCGCCATGTCCTGCCCAATACGCTGGCGCCGCTGATCGTGCTCGCCACCGCCCAGCTCGGCTCCACCATTCTCACCGAAGCCTCGCTGTCGTTCCTTGGCCTCGGCATTCCCGAGCCCTATCCGTCGTGGGGCCGAATGCTGTCGGAATCGGCGGCGGAATATGTCCGCACCGCGCCATGGCTGGTCATTTTCCCCGGCATCGCCATCAGCCTCGCGGTATTCGGCACCAATCTGTTCGGCGACGCATTGCGCGACATCCTCGATCCGAGGCAGCGCGGCTGATGAGCGGGCTAGACACGGAAGCCACGGTTCTCGACGTGAAGAACCTGCAGACGGTGTTCTTCACCAATTCCGGGCTGTTCAGGGCGGTCGACGACGTTTCATTCCATGTCCGCCGCGGCGAGACGCTGGCGATCGTCGGCGAATCCGGCTGCGGCAAGAGCGTGACCGCGCTGTCGGTCATGCGGCTGGTGCCCGATCCCCCCGGGCGGATCGTCAGCGGCTCGATCATGCTCGAAGGGACCGACCTGCTCGCGCTCGATGAAAACGAAATGCGCGAGGTTCGCGGCAATCGCATCTCCATGATCTTCCAGGAGCCGATGACCTCGCTCAATCCGGTGATGCGGATCGGCGACCAGATCACCGAGGCGGTGCGGCTGCATCAGCAGATGACCAAGAAAGAAGCCTGGGACCAGGCCGTCAAGATGCTGCGTCTCGTCAGGATTCCCGAACCCGAGCGGCGCGCGACCGAATATCCCCACCAGCTCTCGGGCGGAATGCGCCAGCGCGCGATGATCGCGATGGCGCTGGCCTGCCGGCCGGCGCTGTTGATCGCCGACGAGCCGACCACCGCGCTCGACGTCACGATCCAGGCGCAGATCCTCGCCCTGGTGCTCGACCTGCAGAAGCAGCTCGGCATGGGCTTGATCCTGATCACGCACGACCTCGGCGTGGTGGCCCAGACCGCGCAGCGCGTCATCGTGATGTATGCCGGCAGGAAGGTCGAGGAGGCGGATGTCGAGACCCTGTTCGCCAATCCGCGCCATCCCTACACCCGCGGCCTGATGGCCTCGATCCCGACGGTGCCTTCGCCCGGCGCCAACACGGATGTACGCCTGGTCGAGATTCCCGGCATGGTGCCCTCGCTGACAAAACTGCCGAAGGGCTGCGCCTTCGCGCCGCGCTGTAGAATGGCGCTCGCCCGCTGCCACGAGGAATATCCGCCGCTGCAGGATTACGGCGCCGGCCATCTGGCGGCCTGCTGGCGCGCGGCCGAACTGGTCGGGCCGCTATGACCGACGCACGCGCACTCCTCGAAGTAACCGATCTGGTCAAGCACTATCCGGTGCGCAGCGGCATCCTGCGTCGTACCGTCGGCCAGGTGCATTCCGTCGACGGCGTCAGCTTTGCGATTGGCGTCGGAGAAACGCTGGGGATGGTCGGCGAGTCCGGCTGCGGCAAGTCGACGGTGGCGCGCAGCGTTCTGCGCCTCGTCGAGCCGACCGGCGGCAGCATCCGGCTGAACGGCCAGGATATCACCCATCTCGGCAAGGCGAGCTTGCGGGCGCACCGGCGTTCGATGCAGATCATCTTCCAGGACCCCTTTGCGTCGCTCAATCCGCGCATGACCGCCGGCGACATCGTCGGCGAACCGCTGATCGTCCATGGCCTCGCTTCGGGCGACAAAAAGCGGGAACGGGTCGCCGAACTGTTCGAACAGGTCGGCCTGCGGCCGGACCAGATGACAAACTATCCGCACCAGTTTTCCGGCGGCCAACGCCAGCGCATCTGCATCGCGCGCGCGCTGTCGCTCGAGCCGAGCCTGATCGTCTGCGACGAACCGGTATCGGCGCTCGACGTGTCGATCCAGGCCCAGGTGATCAATTTGCTGATCGACCTGCAGCGCAAGCACGGCTTTTCGTACCTGTTCATCGCGCACGACCTCGCCGTCGTCGCCCATATCAGCCACCGCGTCGCCGTGATGTATCTCGGCCGCATCGTCGAGATCGCCGACAAGACCGCGCTGTTCGCCAACCCCCGCCATCCCTACACGCAGGCCCTGCTGGCCTCCGTTCCCGTGGCCGATCCCAGGGCAAAACGTCTGGTGCCGCTGATCGAGGGCGACGTGCCCAGCCCGATCAATCCACCCTCCGGCTGCGCCTTCCACACGAGGTGCCGGTATGTGATGGAGCGTTGCAAGGTTGAAAGGCCGCAACTGGCCGATGTCGGCGGCAAGCATCAGGTGGCGTGTTTCCTCAATGAAGGCACGGGGCGGGAGAGCTGACTCTATCGTCGTCCCGGCCTTGAGCCGGGACCCATACGCCGCGGCTTCTCGTTTTAAAACAGCTGCCGGACGACTTTTCGCGCAACAACGAGCGCCTGTTGTTATGGGTCCCGGCTCAAGGCCGGGACGACGTAGATTTTGCGACACGGCTCAATTCGTCATTGCGAGCGAAGCGAAGCAATCCATAGAGCGGCAAACGCTGATAGATGGATTGCTTCGTCGCTTCGCTCCTCGCAATGACGGAATGGGGCAGGAGGCTCGAGAAACTGGTCATACCCGGGCTTGACCCGGCCATGACGAGCTATTTTTGGTCCGCCTCGATCTCCACCACGATCTTCCCCGTCGTCACCTGCTCGCCCTCCGCAACATCGATCGCGGCAATCACGCCTGCGATCGGCGCGGCGTGCACGTGCTCCATCTTCATCGCTTCCAGCGTCATCACGGGCTGGCCGATCGTGACGCGCTCGCCGGGCTTGACCAGCACCGCGACCACGCGGCCGTTCATCGCAGCGCGGACCTTGCCGTCGCTGCCGGTTGCCGCTGCCGCGGCCGGCGCCGCCAGCGTGAGATCGCGAACGGACGTCGTGATGCCCCGGTGCAGCAGATAAAGCCGGTCGCGATCCCTGAAGAAGCGTGCGGATTCCGCCAGGCCGTTGGTGCGGAAGCGGATGCTGTCGATTCCCAACGCGGCGATCTCGAACCGGTGCTCGGCCCCGTCCCGGCTGGCGACATAGCCGCCATCGCGCTCGCGCGCGACTTCCAGGTCATAGACGCCGTGATCGAGTTCGACGCGGGCAGGAACCGGAAACGTCGTCGCCAGCGAACGCCCACTCCGCCACGGCGGCGCATTGGCATCGGTGACGTAGAGCAACAGCGCGGCCAACGCCGCTTCGCCGCCCGCGTCCTTGCGCGGTGCCAGCAACTCATCGCGATTCCGCCCGATGAAGGACGTCGTCGCTCCACCGGAAGCGAACACGGGATGCCGCAGGCAGGCGGCGAGAAACGCCTGATTGGTGGTGACGCCGAATGCGGCGGTCTGTTCGAGCCCATGCACCAGCTTGCGCCGCGCCTCGTCGCGCGTGGCGCCATGGCTGATCAGCTTGGCGATCATCGAATCATAGAACGGCGGAATCTCGCTGCCGGATTGCAGCGCGTGCTCGACGCGCAATCCGTCCGGCATATGCCACAGCGCCATCCGGCCGGATTGCGGCATGAAGTCATGCGCGGCATCCTCCGAGCACAGCCGCACCTCGATCGCATGCCCGGTGAATGTGATATCCTCCTGCCTTAATCCTAGCGGCTCGCCGCCGGCGATGCGCAGCTGCAACTCGACCAGATCGTGTCCTGTGATCGCTTCCGTCACGGGATGCTCGACCTGCAGCCGGGTGTTCATCTCCATGAAATAAAATTCGCCGCTTTTATCCAACAGGAACTCCAGCGTGCCCGCGCCCTCATAACGAAGCGACTTGATCGCGGTGACCGCAATCGCGCCCATCCGCGCCCGTAATTCCGGCGAGACGGCCGGCGACGGCGCTTCCTCGATCAGCTTCTGGTGCCGCCGCTGCACCGAACAATCGCGCTCGCCCAGATGGATGGCATTGCCGTGGCGATCGCCGAACACCTGAATCTCGATATGGCGGGGATCGACGATCGCCCGCTCCAGGATCACGGTGGCGTCGCCGAACGCGGCTTTCGCCTCGGAGCGCGCGCTGCGCAACGCATCGGGAAACGCCGACGCGTCCGCGACCAGCCGCATGCCGCGCCCGCCGCCGCCGGCGACGGCCTTGATCATCACGGGAAAGCCGATCTTGTTTGCTTCCGCTGACATCACGGCATCGCTTTGGTCCGCGCCCTGATAGCCGGGCACGCAGGGCACGCCGGCCGCCAGCATGATTTCCTTCGCGCCGGCCTTGTTGCCCATCGCCTTGATCGCCTCAGGCGACGGCCCGATGAACACCAGGCCCGCCTCGCGGCAGGCTTGCGCGAAATCCTCGTTCTCGGCGAGGAAGCCGTAGCCGGGGTGAACCGCGTCGGCGCCGCCAGCTTTCGCCGCCGCGATGATCGCCGGGATGTTCAGATAGGATTGCGCCGGCAGTGCCTCGCCGATCCGTACCGCTTCATCCGCCTCGCGCACATGCAAGGCATCGCGGTCGGCGTCGGAATAGACGGCGACCACGCCGTAGCCCATCCGGCGCGCGGTGCGCATGATGCGCAGTGCGATCTCGCCACGGTTGGCGATCAGGATCTTGCGGAATGCCGTCACTTTCGTCGACCCGTTCCTCATGGCCGGGCCACCGAGAACTGCATGGCTTGCGGAGCGCGCGCCTCGGCCTCGCGGCAGATCGCCAGCACCTCGCTCAGGATCGCGCGGGTGTCGCGCGGATCGATCACGCCATCGTCGAGCACGCGCGCGCTGGTCGAAAACACGTCCATCTGGCCGTCGAATACGCCTGTGATCTGCGCCTTCATGGCGTCGATCTTTTCCTTCTCGATCGGCTTGCCGCGCCGGACCGCTGCCGCCTCGGTCACGATCGCCATGGTTTCGGCGGCCTGCTCGCCGCCCATCACGGCGGTCTTGGCGTTGGGCCACGAGAAGCAGAAGCGCGGATGAAAGCCGCGGCCGCACATGCCGTAATTGCCGGCGCCGAACGAGGCGCCGCAATAGATCGTGATCTGCGGCACGGTGGCTGAGGTCACGGCCTGGATCATCTTGGAGCCGTGCTTGATCATGCCGGCTTCTTCATAGGCCTTGCCCACCATGTAGCCGGTGGTGTTGTTGAGATAGAGCAGCGGCGTGCGCGACTGGCAGCAGGCCTGGATGAAATGCGTCGCCTTGTTGGCGCCGGGCACGTCGAGCGGGCCGTTATTGGTGATGATGCCGATCGGCTGGCCTTCGATATGAGCATGTCCGCACACCGTGGCGGGGCCGTAATTGGCGCCGAACTCGGTGAAATCGGAATCGTCGATGAAGCGCGCGATCGCCTGGCGCATGTCCACGGGCCGCTTGTGATCCATCGGCATGATGCCCAGCAGTTCCTCGGGATCATGACGCGGCGGCAGATGCGAGGTTTTGGACGCACCCGGCCGGTCCCATCTGAGATTGGCCATGATGTCGCGCGCGATCCGCAGCGCGTCGCGGTCGTCCTCGGCGAGATAGTCGCCGAGGCCGGAAATGCTGGTGTGCATGACGGCGCCGCCGAGCTCTTCTTCGGTGGCGACTTCGCCGGTCGCGGCCTTCAGCAGCGGCGGGCCGGCAAGAAAGGCGCGGGTGCGGCCGCGCACCATCACGATGTAATCCGACAGCCCGGTCTGGTAGGCGCCTCCGGCCGTCGACGAGCCGTGCGTCACCGTGACCACCGGCAGACCGGCCGCCGACAGCCGCGCCAGATTGCGAAAGATATTGCCGCCCCGCACAAAGTCCTCGACGCGGTAGCGCAACAGGT
>Ga0208714_1000584_pt1 | contig 10317 bp, 13 predicted proteins | sample NGESurshal072012_3_FD_184461 | JGI IMG/M metagenome (GOLD analysis project Ga0208714, IMG submission 184461) | Arctic peat soil microbial communities from Barrow, Alaska - NGEE Surface sample 415-1 shallow-072012 (SPAdes) | ecosystem: Environmental > Terrestrial > Soil > Wetlands > Peat ... | reverse complement strand
ACTTCATCCCCCGGGCCGATCTCCGCGGCCATCAACGCCAGAATCAACGCGTCCGTGCCAGAGGCGCAGGCAATCGCATGTTTCGCCCCGAGCTTCCCGGCAATCTCTTCCTCAAACTTTTTTACTTCCGGACCCAGAATGAAGTATTGCGTCTCCATCACATGAGTAACCGCGGCGAGAACTTCCTCGCGGATAGTCGCGAATTGCGCTTTTAGATCCAGAAAATCAAACGCTGGCGTGGCGGCTTTCGGGGTGTTAAAGGCTTCAGGCTTGGCGGCGGCCGTAGGAGTCATGTTTTTGTCCGTGGTGATGGGGGAGTCCATGAGCGTTTGCTCCAACCCATAGTGTAAGGCTAGTTGAGAAATGTTGCAGTGGGGTTACGTTGCTGTGCGAATTCGATGGATGAATCTCCCCAATAGCCTATTTGGGTGGGTTGGCGCGGAAGTATTCGTCTAATGCAGCCTGCACCTCTTCCACGCTGCGCTGCACATTCTTGTCCATCGCGCTGACCACGGCGGGAATGTTTTTCGCGCCAGCCGGTTCGTCATGATTGTAAGTGTGGAACCACACGATCATCCCCGTTTTGCGATCGCGCAAACGAACGATGTAGTTGAGCCGGGCCACAATCTCCGCCCCGTCCACTTCCCCAAATTCGTACAGGTGGCCGGTAAGCGCAAACTCACCCCCGCCTTCGCCTCGCACCGTCATGACCGAACGGAAATGCCCCGAAGCGCGCAGCCCGCGAACCAGAGCGTCCTGAAGCATATCAACGGGCGGAGCGACCCACCGCTGTGATTCATACAAGCCCAACTCTTGCGGGCTCAAGCTGTACACGATTCGCTCATCCTTGTAGAGATGCGAGGCATCGAATGTGTGCACCAGCAAAGAGATGTTCAGCGGTGCCTGCTGCGTACTTACCGACGAAGGGTAGGTAAGCTGGTAGTACTTTATGGGACGCGTGCTCCCGCAACCGGCGACCGCGAGCGCCAAAGCTCCGATCGCCAGCAGCGAAACGGAATTCCCGCGCAATCTTCCCATGTATTTCTCGAACGATACGTGCTTCATTCTGGAGCTGAGGAAGATTCTCATGGTTTGTCTCCGGGTTTACGGTCACGTGGTGAATGGGAAATCACTAAACTGGATGGATGCGCTTTGATGTTGTCGGTAAACTCTCGCAAATTTTCCGAGACGTCTCGGAAATTCAGCAGCAACTGGTCAATGTTGTCGGAATTGGAGTCCAACGTCTGGTTCAGCTTGTCCGTTAGCGCGTTGACGGAAACCAGCGCGGTGCGCAATTGCGTGATCGACGCCCGAATGTCCTCTTTATTCTCCATCACCACGGAATCAACGTGCTTCAGCGCTTCATTGGCCTGCTCCGTCGTTTTCTTCAGCTGATCCATCAGCGGCCCGATCTTCACGCTGGCGGCATTGACATTCTTCAGCGTGGATTGAATCAGCGGGCGATTCTCGCTCAAGATGCCACGTAATTGTTCAAGACTCGCCGAAATGTTCGCGCGATTCTTGTCATTCAGCACATCGTCCACGCGGTCAATTGTGGTTTTCAATTGTTGCACGCGCTCGTTCAGGTTGGTCATCAACTCTTGTGCCTTCGGCGAAAGCTGATTGATCTGCTCGGTCAGATCGTTGAACCCCACATACGGAGTGGCAGGCAGTACCGCCCCGGAGGGTGCCAACGGAGCAGCGGGAGTCCCCGGTTTGATCTCCACGTGATTGTCGCCTAGTGGGCTGAAACTCATGATTCCGACCTTGCTGTCCGTCCTGATCGGCACGCCCTTCTGCACCGTAAAGGTCATGAGAATCTTCGCAGGGTCGGACGGGTCGATCTGCAACTTCGTCACATGCCCGATTTTCGGGCCCCCGGCATACCTTACCGACGCCCCCGGCTCCAGACCCGCCGCGCTGTTAAATTTAGCCAGATACACCGTGTCCGAACCCGCGAATGCGCCCGTGAGCGCGAACACGATAAATATCAGCAGCGCGGCCGCGACCAATACAAAGAGTCCAACCGATATTTGTTGTCCTCGAGATTCCATGGTTATTTGCTCTTCCCCCGCGAAGCAACATCCAGTTTCGGATGAGACTCCGTCAGCATTTGAAGATAGTCAAGTTCCTGGGCTACCGCCGGTTCCGGAATGCGGTCCAGAAATTGCCGCACTTTGGGATGCTTGCTGTTGCGCATTTCGTCCACCGTCCCAAACGCCGTTACGTCTCCCTTGTTGATCAGCACCATACGGTCCGCGATCAGGAACGCGCTCGCCAGTTCGTGCGTAACCACTATAATGGTCATGTGGAACGCTCGTTTCAGCTCCAGAATCAACTGATCGATTCCCGCCGCTATGATCGGATCTAGTCCTGCCGAGGGCTCGTCAAAGAATAGTATCTCCGGATCCATGGCCAGCGCTCTTGCTACGGCCGCTCGCTTCTTCATTCCGCCGCTAAGTTGCGAGGGTAGGAAATTTTCAAAACCCGTCAAGCCAACCTGATCCAGTTTCAGTCGAACCATGATGTCGATGGTCGGATCTTCCAGCTTGGTATGCTGCCGCAGCGGAAGCGCCACGTTCTCCCCCACGGTCATCGAGCCGAACAGCGCGCCGCTCTGAAACGACATGCCCAGCCGCTTGCGAATTTCGTTACGCGCTTGCTCTGAAATGGTCGCGAAATTCTGCCCGTTGATCCAGATTTCCCCCGAGGACGGCTTCTCCAGCCCAACCAGCGTCCGCAGCAGCGTGCTCTTGCCCGAACCGGACCCGCCCAGAATCACCAGCGTTTCCCCACGCTGTACATCGAAATTGATGCCATGCAAAATTTCGCGCCCAGAATAGCTGACGCGTAGATCGCGCAGAGAGATCATCGGCCCTTCGGGAGGTGCTCCAGTAGTGATCGGCGGTTGGATAATTTCGGCCATGGCGATCAGTGCGCTCCCAGGAAAAAGAAGAGAGTAGTGAAAATCAGGTCAACCAGAATTACAAGGAAAATAGATACCACCACGGCTCGTGTGGTTGACCTCCCAACCTGTTCCGCGCCCCCTCCTGTCAGCAACCCCTCAAGGCAGCCCACCGCGGTTATCGTCATGCCAAACATCACGCTCTTTACCAGTCCGGTGAGAATATCGCGAAGAAACAGCGCGTCCAGCGACGCCTGTATATATCCTGTCCACGTGAAGTCTGCTTTCAGAACGCCGAATACCGAACCTCCCATCACCCCCATGGCGTTGGCCCAAATCGTCAGGCACGGCAGCATCACCACCATGGCGATAAATTTCGGCGCCACCAGAAAGTGCACCGGATCGATCGCCATCGTCTCCAGCGCATCGATCTCTTCGCTCACCTTCATGGTGCCCAGTTCGGCCGCAAACGCCGAACCCGATCGGCCAATTACAATGATCGCCGTAATGAGCGGCCCGAGTTCCCTGCTCATCGAGATAACCACGGCGCTCGCGACGAAGTTGAGCGCGCCGAATCGTTGCAGTTCGTACGCGCTCTGCAACGCCAGAATCAAGCCAATGAAAAACGTGATCAGCGAAAGGATAGGCAGCGCGCGAATCCCCGCTTCCATCGCCTGTTCTACGGTTTTCTGGTAGCCCACCGGCTTGCCCACGAACGGGCCCACTACCGTGGCATACGCCGCGCGACCCGCCAGGATGGCAAGTGCCCCGCAATAGCCAATCGTGTCCAGAAAACTGGCGCCTATTTGTCTTAAGAATTCCACGTAAGCTGGGTATCTCCCGGGAATTGCCGTTTTGCTTTTTTAGGAAGCGAGCGCTTGCTGCTCGTCATCGAATATTTCGAATATCTTTTGCAAGCGTGAAAGTTGCATCACTTCCCGGACATTGTTGCTCAGGCTATAGAGAATCAGGCGACTACCTACGTCGCGCGAAGCTTTCAGCCCTTCCACCAGAGAAGCGATCCCGGAGCTGTCAATGTACCGGACATTCTTCAGGTTCAGGAAAACCTTCGGAATGCGCTTTTCCTTGATTTCTCCGAGAAGCGCCTTGCGCATTTGCGGGGAATGCGCCAGATCAATGTCCCCAGAAATATCCAGGATGGTGTACCCTTCCGAGGAACGCGCGGCAATCTGCACAGTCTATTCTCCTTCCGGCTTTGCTTGCGCAGTCGCCGGAACTAAGTACTTAATCATACGAAGCTGATTCTTACCATGGTTACGGCTAAATTCAACCTGATCCATACTCTGCTTTATGAAATGGAGGCCCAGGCCTCCGGGACGAATATCATCCAACTCCCGCCCTTGCAGACTTGCGGGGTCAAGGGCGATCCCAGAGTCCAGAAGCACAATCTCAAGACCAGCCGTGGGGGACCCATTGTCATTGCCCTGCCATTTTCGGCAGGTGACCTCGATGGGAAGGCCGTTCTTTCCCTGATACGCGTGACGAATCACGTTTGCCAGAGCTTCGTCGACGGAACGAACAATAGCACGACACTCCCTATCCTGAAAGTGCAGAAGTTCCGTGGCTCGCCCCACCGCCGCGCGCACCAGGCAGAGGGCCTCGGGATTGCTGTTCAGTTGCAAGGTAACCAGCAAGTCCGATTCTGCTGGAGTACTCGCCATGGAGCCGCTTGCATCGTTACTTTCCGTCAACCGTTCACCCTGACACTCACGCCTGTTGGGGTTGCACACAGGCTTTACCAACCGATTTACCCCGGTGGGAGACATTGCCATTTTATGCGCCGCAAGACAACAAGAAAATGTTCGGAGCGACGAACCACCAGGTTAGTGCCAATGGATGGTCAATTAGGAAACTATCACCCAGGCAAATGAGCCCTTTTGCGTCACAAACTGTCCGGCCGCATGCCTGCGACTCGCACCCGCGCCGGTTATTCTCCAGCGTTCTGCCCTAACGTGAATATTCTCTCCATCAGCATCCATTTTTCGCCAGTTTTGGACCCCGGCAATGGCTTCTGAAACTTCCACATCAGATTTTCCCATTCTTGCACTTTCGGATTCTCGCGGTCGGCCTTTGCTTTGGCCTCGAATGAAAATTTATCATTCACTTCCATGATCATGAACAAACGGCTGGCGAAGAGATAAATTTCCATGGATTCGATGCCGGCGTCTTGAATGGTGCTGGCAATTTCCGGCCAAACATTTTCGTGATGGCGCTTGTATTCGGCGATCAATTTGGGATCATCTTGCAAGTCGAGCGTCAGGCAGTAGCGTTTGGTAGTGGAAGCAGACTTGCGCAACATATTTCTCCTTGCTAACCCGCTAATACAATCGCCATCGCCGCGAGAAACTCACGTCAGCGCGCGGTCCAGATGCACGTAGCCGCCATCGACGATCAGGATTTGCCCGGTGGTGTGTGCCGCTTGCGCGGAAAGCAGGAATAGCACCGTCGAGGCAATCTCTGACGCGGTCGTCATTCTTTTCCCGAGCGGAATTTTCGAAACAATCAGCCTCCGCTTTTCTTCTGGGTTCGGAAAGGTGCCGAGCCAATTTTCGTACAGCGGCGTCATCACTTCGGCGGGCACAACGGCATTCACGCGAATCTCGTAAGGCAGCAGTTCCACCGCCCATTCCCGGGTCAGCGCAAGGATTGCGCCCTTCGAAGACGCGTACCCAGACGTGCCACCCTGTCCCGTCAGCGCGGTTTTTGACCCGATATTGACGATCGCACCGTGGGATTTCTTCAGCGCCGGTAACGCATAGTGCGTCATGTTGTAGTAATGCAGAAGATTGCGTTGCAGAGAACTTACGTACTCCGCGGGGCTGCCATTTTCCAAACCAACGCGATCGTTCACACCCGCGTTGTTCACCAAGGCGTCGATGCGGCCAAATTCCTGCATCGTACGGTCGACCGCCTCAGCACAGTTTTCCGCGTCCAGCAGGTCAACCACCAGCAACCCGCAGGCCTTTCCCGACGAATGCAACTCCGTCTGAAGCTGCTTCCCCGCTTCACCGTCCTGGTCGACGATTACCGGGATGCCACACTCCTGCGCGCATCCACGGGCGATCGCTGCGCCGATTCCCTTGGCGCCACCCGTAATCACGACGACTTTTTCGTTGAGCTGGAGTTCCATACCAAAAACCAGTTGTCCGCTGCCGCCAGTTCTCCTTGAACCGGGAAAGCCTCTCGTATCTAGCTACGCAGCTTGAAAAACCCTCCGTCGATTGGGTAATCCGTGCCGGTAATAAACGCCGCCTCGTCGGAACACAGAAACAACGCCAGTGCCGCAACCTCATGCGGTTGTCCCATGCGCCCAATCGGCTGCGATGCCGAAAGTTTGCGGAACATCTCCTCTTCCCTGCCCGGATAATTCTTGCGCAGATAATCATCAACGAACGGTGTGTGCACTCGTGCCGGAGAAATACAGTTGCACCGGATATTGTGCGCCAGATAGTCTTGCGCCACCGAATACGTCATGGCAATCACCGCGCCCTTGCTCATCGAGTACGCGAATCGATCCGCCAGCGCCGCCGACCCCGCGATTGACGCCATATTTAGAATCACGCCGCCGCCGCTTGTCTTCAGCAGATCAATCGCGGAGTACAGGCAATTGTAAACACCCTTCACGTTCACCCGGAATACGCGCTCGAAATCCCTCTCGCTCGTAGTCTCCAGATTCCCGATGTGTGAAATCCCCGCGTTGTTAACCAGGATATTCAGCGGACTCTTCTGCCCAAGTTCCTGGAACACTTGCTTGGTTTGCGCCTGGTCCGCTACGTCGCAGGCATGCGCCGAAGCGCTACCCCCGGCTGCGCTGATCTCCGAGGCTGTCGCCCTGGCCGATTCTTCGTCGAGATCGAGCGCGCGAACAATTGCTCCCGCCGCCGCAAACCGTATCGCGATGGCGCGGCCTATTCCGCTCCCCGCGCCGGTGATCGCCGCAACCTTGCCATCCAGCCGAAAACCGCCTGCCTGGTTATGCTCTTCGATCAGTGGGCGCTCTCCTATCTCCAGACCGGGATAATACATCGTGACTGAACCGCGGTCTACCCGGCCTGCAACGCCAATCAACTGTGCTGGAAATTTATCGAAAAAAATCGCGGCGGGAATTGCGCTACCTTGGGGCTTGCTGAAAATATCTGGAGCCGAGAGCGAGAGTTGAACTCGCGACCTGCCGATTACGAATCGGCTGCTCTACCACTGAGCTACCTCGGCCTTCATTAATCACGATAGCATTCGCTGAAAATGGGTGTCAATTCGCCGCTCATTTATTGATGGCAATTGTTCAACGCGAAAACGGGTACATCGCCCACGCGATCCCCACGCCTACCGCCAGGAACAGAAAGAACGACCACAAAATGTAGCGAAGCCGGTCGTTGGGGCGGCGGCGGCCCAGATAACCGAAGGCGATCGAAATTATCGCTGCAAAGACCAGAAACGCTTGGATGTGCGTCAGCGACAATCCGTGCCCACCGCTCACGCTTTTCTCCCCCGCGCTGCTTCGTAAGCATGTAGCGCCGCCAGAATATTCAACACTCCGGCGGTAGCCAGAAACCGCGTACCATAATCGCCCTGAGAGTGAGACACGTCAGCGCCGGCGGTTTCCAATGCCCGCGCCACGAAATAAAAGCAACCAGTGCCTAGATCCGCGATGTATCCCAGTGTGTCAAACGCATCGCCGCCATTCGACGCAAAAACATTGCCCCGCATCGAGGCGCCCGTAAACACCAGCAGTCCGACCGCGCTGAAAACAATCGCCGCGCGTCCCCACATCTTTTGCAACGCGTGTCCGAGTCCGGGAATCAACCATCCAGCGATCGCAAAGGTCCAGGAACGCAACTCGCGCCGCAACACTGGTTCCACGGACTCCACTTCCGCTCCCGTAGGCGGCAGCGATGGCGGAACCGGATCATTGGATGGAGGCAGCTGAGCGTCTTCGGTCATTGTGTGTCAGCGCAAATTTCAGGCCAGCAGAGCGAGTATTTCCGTTTGCACCGCGCCGGTAACGCGCGCTTCCCTTTCGTCAATGTACACGTCCACCTCGCTGCGAATCCCAAATTCCGGCAGATAAATGCCCGGCTCCACGGAGTTGCAGGTCCCGGGAATCAGGTGGCGCTCGTCGCGTGTCTCCGAACCATCCATATTTACACCGTTCCCATGCACCGATTGCCCGATGTTATGCCCCGTGCGATGAAAGAAATATTTGCCGTAGCCCGCTTTTTCGATCATCGCGCGCGTGGCCTTGTCCACTTGCCACCCTTGCAACGGTTTCCCTGCTTTGATGGCGCTTAAGATAAGCTCAACGCCACGGTCCCGCGCCTCACGCACCACTCTAAATACCTTCGCATATTTTTCCGGCACCTTCGCGCCCAAATACCCAACCCACGTGATGTCGTAGTAGACGCTGCCCGCCGTTGTCTGTTTGCCCCAAACATCCAGAAGCAGCAGATCGCCTTCCTTGATCGCTGAAGCCTTTTCTTTGCTCGGCCCATAGTGCGGATCGCTGGCGTTCGCGTTCACGGCTACGTCGGGTCCTTCTTCCGTTTCAATCCCCGCTACCGCAAATTTTCCCAGGATCCATTGCTGCAAATCGTATTCGCTGATCGGCGTTTTTTCGCGCACCGATTTTGCCGCGTACGCAAACGCCCCTTTTACGATTCCATCAATGGTCCGTCCCGCCGCCATATGTGATTCCAGCTGCTCTTTGGTCCAGCACGCCTCGAATTTCTGCACCAAATCCGCCGAAGTTACCACTTTCACCCCGGTGCTCTTTACCATCTCAATCGTGCCTGCATCCACCATCGACACGTATGGGATCGCGTTCTTCGCAGAATATTGCATTGCTACAGTTTTTGCGCTGCCCAGCATTTTCTTCAGATTCTTGGCCAACTCCTCGTGCGCCGAAAAATACGCCGTCTGTCCCGGCAGCGCCTCCAGCGAATGCGTCTCGATCTTGTGCACCAGTTTTCTCGGAGTTCCCTTGGCCGGAATGAAATAAAACCATCGCCGCGTTCGCATCCCTGGCGGCAAAGCAAGGATCCGCAGCGCAATCGGATCGCGTCCGCGAAAATCGTAGAACAGCCAGCCGTCAACTTTGGCGGCTCGCAAATCCTTCTGCACTTCAGGGATATTCAGACTCATGCGCACCCTCGCTGCCGCTCTGGAACGGATTCAATTGGCCGGAACTTTGTCTCAAGACTCTTGCTGCACTAGCGCCAGTATTTGCTGCCGCGTCACACCGCGCACTTCCACGCGCTTCAACCGGCTTTGCAAGCCGCTCTGGATTCTAACAGCGGACTTTGCCGTTTTCAAAAGCTCCGCAAGAAATTCGATCAGCGCTTCGTTCGCCCGGTTCTCCACTGCCGGTGCCGTCAGCCGGATCTTCAGCGCTCCATCCATCACTCCCGCAACTTCATCTCGACTGGCCCGCGGTTGCACCCGCACCGAAAACACCACCGTCCCCGATGCGGGATTTTCGGTGATGTCACGCAAATTCACAATCACCACGCCCGCTGGTACTGCGGCGGTGTCTTCGGCTCTACCTTCAGCGTTTTCGCCGCCCGCAGCGGCCAGTACGGGTCGCGCAAGAATTCTCGCGCCAAAAACACCATATCCGCCTGCTCGCTAGTCAATATCGTATTCGCCTGCGCCGGATCGGTGATCATCCCCACCGCTCCCGTCGGTATCCCCACTTCCTTCCGTATCGCTTCCGCAAACTCCACCTGATATCCCGGCCCCACCGGAATTTTCACTCCCGGCACCGCTCCTCCACTCGATACGTCGATCAAATCCACTCCGATTCCCTTGAACCGCCGGCTCAATTCAATGCTCTGCTCCAGGTCCCATCCGCCTTCTTTCCAATCCGTCGCCGATATCCGCACGAACAGTGGGTAGGCCTCCGGCCACACTTCCCGCACCGCCTGCGTCACGCGGATCAGGAGCCGTATGCGGTTCTGAAAACTTCCACCGTAAGAATCCGTCCTCTGATTGGAAAGTGGTGAAAGAAACTGGTGCAGCAAGTAGCCGTGCGCCGCATGAATCTCCGCAATCTGAAAACCTGCCGCCAACGCGCGATGCGCCGCTTTCTCAAAATCCTTGATCACCTGATCCAGTTCTTCCACGCTGAGTTCTTTCGGCACCGGATGCCCCTCATCAAACGGCAATGCACTCGCCGAAACCGGGGTCCATCCTCCCTGCTGCTTCGACAGTGGCTTCCCTCCTCTCCACGGCGCGTCCGTGCTTCCCTTCCGTCCCGCGTGCGCCAACTGAATCCCCGTAACCGCCCCCTGTTGTTTCAAAAATTGCACGATCGGCGACCACGACTCCACATGCGCGTCCAGATACAGTCCCGTATCACCCGGCGAGATGCGCCCAATATCCTGCACGCCCGAAGC
>Ga0208714_1000583_pt1 | contig 10334 bp, 3 predicted proteins | sample NGESurshal072012_3_FD_184461 | JGI IMG/M metagenome (GOLD analysis project Ga0208714, IMG submission 184461) | Arctic peat soil microbial communities from Barrow, Alaska - NGEE Surface sample 415-1 shallow-072012 (SPAdes) | ecosystem: Environmental > Terrestrial > Soil > Wetlands > Peat ... | reverse complement strand
CCAAAGGCGGCTTCGCTGGCTCCGAGCCGGTGATCAACCCCGAGAACTTCCGGTGCGCCTTCAACAAGTCACCCGGTGCGCTGAACAAACCCGAATCGTGACGCGGCCCGCGAAGGTTGCGTATCGGGAGAGTTCGGCGGACGCGGCCAGGGTCGGGAGGCTCCTCACACGCGCGCTCGGGCTGCTCGCCCCGGTTCTCATCGTGCTCGCGTTGCAAGCCGGACCGGCGCACGCCGTGATCCTGCCCGCGACGACGATCGACGGTCCCAGCGAGGACGTCATCGGCTTTGGCGGCGTCGCGCTGGCCGAAGACGGAACCGGCGGCCTCGTCTATCTCAAGCGAGTGGGCGGCGTGGCCCACGTATTCGTCTCGCGCTACGTCGAAGGCCGCTGGCTGGCGCCGATCCGGGTGGATACCGAACAGCCCTTCGCGGCGAGCTGGCCGCGCATCGGGGCGGCTGACGGCGGCGAGCTCGTCGTCGTCTGGGCGACGCCGTTCGCGACCGAAGGAGAACTCCCGGTCGACGAGCTCGTCGGCGCGACGCTCAGCTCTGGCTCTTCGTCGTTCGGGCCGGCGATCCTGATCGATCCGAATATCGGCGACGGGACCGGCACGAGCCCAGACGTGGCGATGAGCTCGTCGGGCCAGGCCGATGTCGTCTACCGCGTCGTCAACCGCGCGCTGCAGAACGTGATCCCGCTGCTGCGCCCGGGCGACGTGATCGAGGACGTGCGTGCGGCCCACTATGCCGGGCGCCGGTGGTCGCGACTGGGTGCGATCAACCGCAACTCGGGCGTCTCGATGCGTCCGCCCACCGCAGCCAACGCTCCGCAGATGACGATCGGCCCGACCGGCAACGGCGTCGTTGTCTGGCAGGAGCCCGACGTCGAAGGCGTCGCGCGAATCTGGGCGAGGCGCCTGTTCGGCAGCACGCTCGACTACGTGCTCCCTGTGAGCGCCACGAGCTTCAACGGAACGCCGATCGACGACGACGCCGACGCTCCCAGCGTCGCGATCTCGCGGCTCGGGCAAGCTGAGGTCGCCTACCGGCAGGACGTTGGTCCCGGGTCGCCGCTACCGGGCCCGCGGATCTTCCTCAACACGCTGCCGGACGGCGAATCGGCGGACGGCTCGAAGTTCCTCGGCGCCGCGGTCGTCGACGCGGACGTCGCCGGCGGCGCCGCGGCGCAGATCGGTCCGCCGAGCATCGACATCGACGAAAAGCAGGACATGCGCCTCGTGTACGACTCCAACGGGACCCCCCGCGTGGTCGAGGGCAACGGCCGTGGACTCACCGCTGCGCTGTCGCTCGGTCCGCCCTTCGCCGGCGGCGAACTGGCGGCCGCGAGCGTGATGAACCCGACCGGCGGCGGCGTCTCCGCGTGGCCGAGCGCTGACGCCCACGGCAACCCGGCGGTCAGCGTGCTCGAGGACTTCTCCGGCGGCGCGGCGCAGACGGCGCTGGTCAGCGGAGGCGCCGGCGGCGAAGTCGCCGAACTGGCCGCCGGCCGCTCGGGCCTGGGCGACGGGCTCGTCGGATTTCGCCAGGGACCGCTCGGAAACGCCGCGATCGTCGCCGCGCAGGCGACCGCGCCTCCGGTGCAGTTCATCCTCACGACGCCCCAGGGCTGGGTGAAGCCATCGGCGGCGAGCGTCGCCTGGCTGCCGGCGGCGAGCGCCGACGGGCCGCTGAGCTATCGCGTCGTCCTCGACGGCCAGCCGCAGGCGGGGCCGGCCGGGAATCTCGCGATGAGGCTTGACGCCAGGGGCCTGGGAAGCGGTGTCCATCGCGTCCAGGTCCTGGCGATCGACCTCGACGGCCAGCAGACCTTGAGCTCGGCGGCGTCGCTTCGCGTCGACGGGACGCCGCCGACCGTGAAGATCGTGCAGACGGCCGGCGGCCACGCCGTGAGCGTGCGGATCCGCGATCCTGACTCGGGCGTCGCCAAGGCGGCGATCAGCGTCAGCTTCGGCGACGGCCACCGTGTTGCCAAGCGGGCTCGTGTCAGCCATCGCTTTGCCTCGCCGGGGGTCTACACGATCGTCGCTCGCGTCCGCGATCGGATCGGAAACCAAGCGATCGTGCGCCGGCTGGTGAGTGTCCGATGAGGGCCGGGCTCGCAACGGCGGTCCTGGGCGCCGTCTCGATCGTGCTGCTCGCCGGCGGCGCGCCGGCCCGAGCCGATGTGTTCGGTCCGATCTCGCTCGTCTCGGCGGGCACCGTCGCGGGGACCTCGCACAACGAGCAGGCCGACCACGCAGCCCACGCGGCGATCTCCGGAGACGGGCGCTATGTCGCCTTCGACGGCTCGCTCGGCGGCCGGCAGGGCGTCTTCCGGCGCGACCTCGTCAGCGGTGTGGTGTCGGTGGTCGCCGAAGGCGACGCGGTCGAGCCGTCGATCAGCGAAGACGGCCGCTACGTCAGCTTTACGACGACCGCGCGCCTGGACGAACAGAACGACGTCAACCGCGCGCCCGACGTGTACGTGCGCGACATGGGCAAGCCCGACTCAAGCCCTTGCCCGATCGGCTGGGAAGAAGCGGCGTCCTCGCAAGAAGCGTGCGCGTTCACGCTTGCCTCCTCGGTCAGCGGCGGGAATCAGGGTCTGACCTATGCCTACGGTTCCAACCAGGCATTCGAAGAAACCCACCTAGGCGCCGTGGCCAGCGGGCGCTCCGCGCTCAGCGCGAACGGTCGTCTGGTCGCGCTCGTCACCACCGCTGCGTCGGACGCCGCGAACCCGGGCCGCGCGGCTCCGTCTGGTCTGTCGGAAGCTCCCGAAACGCCGGCGCTGCAGGTGCTCGTGCGAAACCTCGACACCCGTGCGACCGAGCTCGTGAGCGTGCGCCGCGACCCCGGCAGTGGGGGTGCGCTGCTCGACGCGGGCGGGCAACCCGAACCCGTCCCACTCAGCGAAAACTACGGCGCTGTCTATGGAGGCGGTCCGTTCCCCGCCAGCATCGTCTTTCCAGCTCCCTGGGCCGGCGCCTCGCTCAGCGCAGACGGCTCGACGGTTGCCTGGATGGGTCAGCAGATCGGCGAACAGGCGGGGGCGCTCGGAAATGACCACGCACACGAACCGATCTACACCGAGCCGCTGTGGCGACGGATCGGCGCGGGCCAGGGCGCCCCGACGCGGCGCGTCACGGGCGGCTCGGATCCAGCGAGCGGCGCGTGTGTCGCCAGCGGGGAGGAAAGCCTGATCGCGCCGGCGACGCTCGCCGACCCTTGCCAGGGGCCGTTCGACACAGCCGGCGGGAATAACGCAGCACCGGGGATCTGGACCCTGGGCACCAGCTACGACTACCTTCCGCGCCTCAGCGCCGACGGTATGACAGTCGCGTTCATCGCGACCGCGCGCGAAGTCTCCAGCGGCGAAGAACTGAAAGTCGGCGAAGCCTCCGACGACCTGTACGTCGTCGACATGCGCGACGGACTGACCCGCGTGCAGTCGGCGCGCAGGCTGACCGAGCTCGCCGGCGGCAGCACCAGCAACGAGGCGCGGACCGCCCCGATCGTCGATCTCGGCGTTTCCCCGAACGGCAGTCAGGTCGCCTTCACGACCGCGCGAACGGTCTTCCCACTCGGCTCCCCGAGCTACGTCAGCGGAGCAGGCGCCGCCGTCGGCGTGGTCGAGCTCTACGACGTCGACTTCGCCAACGACACCCTGACGCGCGTCACGCGGGGCTTCAACGGCGAACCGAGTGAAGCTCCGAGCGGCGCCCCCGGTACGACCGTTTCGCCTTCGCTGTCCAACAGCGGCGACGAGCTGGCGTTCTCCTCCGAAGCGAATAACCTCGTCTATGGCGATGGCAATCACGCCAGCGACGCGTTCGTCGTGCCGCGGATGCGCTTTGCGGCGACACCGACGCCGCAGCTGATCTCGCCTCCGCCGGCGAGCCCGTCGCTCGGCCCGCTCTGGTCTCTCGGTGTGACAGCGCTCTCCCGGCGCGACGGTACCGTCGTGCTGGAGGCTCGCGTCCCCGGCGCGGGCACTCTGCGCGCCGGCGCTCAGAGTGCGGTGCGGGTCCGCATGGCGGGAAAGCTGCGTAACGTCCGTGGCAAGGCGCGGCGCGCCCGTGCGCGCACGACGGTGCAGACCCGCACGGTCGCGACACGCTCGGCGCGGCCGAGCGCATACGGCGTCGCGACGCTGACCTTGAAGCTCGCACGCCCTTATGGCTCGCTTGCCGGCGCGCGCGGCGGGCTGTCGGCAACGGTCACCGTGACCTTCTCCGCGTTCGGGCACAAGACCCTGCGCCAGAGCGTCCCCGTCACCTTCGCGCGGTCCGTTCACGCCAAGTCGCACAAGAAGGCGCAACCGCGAACGGCGAACTCCGGCTCGTCGGGGGGCAAGTGAACATGAGAAGACTGCGATCGTTCGAGCGCTGCGGCTCACGACCCCTGCTCACGCTGCTTGCAGCTTGCGCGGCGCTGGCGCTCGGGGTGGGCACCGCAGCGAGCGCGGCGAGCGCCGACGAAGGCGCCTCGTGGCACCTGGAACAGCCGTCGGCGCCCGAACTCCCGACCGGTCAGAAAGCGCCCACGCCGATCGGGCTGGGCAAGATCGGCGACCTCGAGTTCTGGGCGCCGAACCGCGGCCTGCTGATCACGGCTGGCGATCCGCCGACGATCCCTCCGGGGGTCTGGGCGTACAACGGCGTGACGTGGCACGAGCTGTCCGACAAATGCGGGGCCACCGACGGGCGGATCGCCTGGGCGGGGCCGGATGAGTTCTGGACAGTCTCCGACGGTCGGCCGGGACAGGCCAACATCGAAGGCACGCCGCCGCTGGCCGACAACACGCTCTGTCATTTCGCAAACGGCGAAATCGTCGGCTCCTACGGCTCGCTCGCGTTCCGGCCGAGCTCCTACCAGGCGATGCACGGCGCCGCGTGCGTCGGCGGTGAAGACTGCTGGTTCGGCGGCGAGAACCTGCCGGAAGGGCAGGTCGGCGCGTTTCACCTGCACTGGGACGGCCATTCGCTGAACGCTGAACCGGCGCCGCAGGGCCACGCCGTCGAGGACATGCGGCGCTTCGGCGGGCTGCTCTACGAGGGACTCCGCATCAAGAGCGACGATCTGCTCGGCGAAGAGGAATCCGCGTCCGAACCGTCGGACGTGCACGTGATCGAGCCCAACGGTGTCCAGCCGACGTTCGTCTCGCTGTTTCCCGGCGTGCCCACCTACAACTCGGAAGAGTTTCCCGAGGGACTCGACTTCCTACACCTCAGCGCCGACGATGGCGCGCTGTGGGGAGCGGCGAACCCGACCGTCCCCACGCCGCAAGGCTCGGCCCCGGGGGAGGCGACCGTCTTGCGCTTCGCCGGGGGCCTGTGGAGCCAGCTGCTCGGGCCCGGCACGCACCCGGAAGGGGAAAACCCGTTCACCAAACAGCCCGGCGAAGAACGCGGCGCCACGTCCAAGAACGAGACGATTGGCTCGATCGCCGCCGAGCCGCCCGACGCCGGCGAAAGCGGCTCCGGCGCCGAAAATGCGTGGCTCGCCCTCAGCTCCGGCGAAAACGCCAACAAGGAACCCGTCGCGCCAGCGCTCGTCGCGCGGCTCACCGCCGAAGGGACGGTCTCCGAACGGAGCTCGCTGCCGAACGCTCAGGAAGCGGCGGAAGGCGTCGGTCCGAAGGGCACGGCAGACAAGATCGCCTGTCCGGCGCCGCACGACTGCTGGCTGACGACGAGCCAGGGTTGGCTGTTTCACCTGACGACGCCGCAAGGACGTCAGGCTGAAATCGAATCGCCGGACACCGACCCGTATTTCAACAGGGCGCAGCCGATCACGTTCCGCCCGCCGGATGCCGGCATCCCGCCGGTCGTGCCCGACGCCCCGCCGGTCGACAACTCGGGGCTGCCAGGCGAAATTCCACAGCAGCCCGGCACTCTCGTCGAAACCTCCTCCGGACCAACGGAATCGCGCGTCACCGTGCCCCTGGTGTCACGCATCCACACGCGGCTCGTGCACGGCACGACGCTCGAACTCAGCTTCCGCCTCGCCGTGCGCGCAAAGGTGCGCTTGATCGCCAAGCGGCGCAAGCAGGTCGTGGCGAGCACTCCGTCGCGGACGTTCGCGTCGGGCAATCGCAAGCTGTTGCTGCGCTTGAGCCGCAACCGCTGGCCGACCAAGCTCGACCTGCAGAGCCACGCGCTCGCGCCCCTGCCGACGACCTCGACGCAAGGCGCCGGCAACGACTCGGTGAGCACGGGCTTCGTGGTCCTTCCGCGTGCGCGCACGTTCGCCGGGCTGGGGCCGATCGGGTGAGACTGCTCCCTCCGATCGGCGCTTGGCTTCGCCGAGCGGGGATCCTGCCCGTGGCGGGAGTGCTCGCCGTGGCTGCGCTTGCCTTCGTGCTGAGCGGCGTCGTGCACTGGATCGACCCGATCTCCCGCGCAGCGGCACAGGAAGGCGAACCAACAGCGCAGACAGATGACTCGGTGCCGGCGCGAGACGTTCTGATGATCGGCTCATCGCCGAGCGAGGCCGAAGGCGAGACATGGGGGATCGGCGAAGTCGGCTCGATCTCCTCCGAATCATGGGCGATCGTGCGCTACACGAGCAGCGGGGGCTGGACGCGCGGCGAAGCGCTCCTCGACGCTTCCGGCCAGCCCCTGGCGGATTTCCGACCGGATAGGACGTCGCTGAGCGGCGGCGTGACGGCGAGCGGTGACGGCGTGCTGATCGGAACCGTCGGGGCGACGAAACAGGTCGTCTTGGTGCGCAACCCGGGCGGAGCCTTCCAGGCGCAGCCGCTGCCAACCACCGGCGAAGCCGCGCTGGCGGGCGAAGAAGAGCTCTTCAGCGCCAGCCGCACGCCATTGCTGGCGGCACTGCACGAAGGAGGCCACGCGGGCGCGTTCGTCGTGCCGGTCAACCGCAGCGCGGGCGGTGCCGAGACCGGCGTACTGCACTGGGACGGCAAAGAATGGACGCGCGAGACGATCGAACTGCCGACCGCGAGCGAAGAAGTCGGTGGTTTCCGCGTGCTCGCGATCGCCGCGAGCTCGCCGGGCGACGCATGGCTGCTCGCGCAGCTCTCGTCGGGATCGTCCGACCTGGCGCTGTTTCGGCGCCACGGAACGACGTGGAGCGAGGTCGGCCCGGCACCGCTGACCGTAGACGGGCAGCCGTCGGAGCCATTCACCGTGTTGGGCGCCGGGCATGAGCCGCCGACGTCATCCGCGCAGATCCTCACCGTGACCGATCAGGGCCTCTGGCTGGACGGCGAACGCTCCGACGCAGCCACGCCGGTGACGATGTTCTTCAAGCTGACCAGCGAAAGTCCCGACCACGGCGAAGTGACCGGGAGCTGGTGCAACGCTGCGGCGTCGTTCGCCGCGTGCGGCCACTCGCTGCCCGAGTCGCTTCCCCTTGGGCGCTTGCGCAGCTTTGCGTGGTCGAGTCCGGGGACGCCATTTGGGGAACGGGTGATCGCCGGCCTCGGCGAAGGCGTGAGCCTGCGCCTGCAAGGCGAAACGTTCGCTCGCGTTCTCTCACTCGGAGGCTCAGAACCGCCGAACGACGTCGGCGGCTCGCTGGGTGCTGCGTTCTCGAGTCCGCGGGAGGGATGGCTCGGCAACGAGGCGCTTCCGGTCCACCTGACGGTCAAACCCGCGCCCGACCGCTTGCGCACCTACCCGGTGCCGTTTCGCCACGCGCTCGTGGCGATCGCGCCACAGCCGGGCGTCCCCGTCGGCGCGCTTTCGAGCCAGGCGCTCGCAGTCGGCGACGACGGCGAGGTGGCCCGCTACGAGCCCGGTCAGGGCTGGGAGCCGGAAAGTCTGCTCAGTCCCAGTGGCGGCGTTTCCACGCGGCGCCTGCATGCGGTCGCCTGGCCGACCGCCGCACGCGCCTTCGCGGTCGGCGAAGAAGGCGAAATGTGGCTGTGGCGAGGAGAAACCGGGCTGTGGGAACCCGACCCCGCCACACCGATCAACTTCACCGGCGACCTGCTCGGCATCGCCTTTGACCCGCAGAACCCGAGCCGCGGCTATGCGGTCGGCCAGCAGGGGACGCTTCTGCGTTACGGCAAGACGTGGAGCCAGGAAGCGCTGCCGAGCGAAGTCGCTGGCGCGAGCTTCACATCGATCGCCTTCGCCGGCTCGGAAGCGATCGTCGCCTTTCGCCTGTTCCACCAGCAGAGCGACGGCGAAGCCGCGCACTACACGGGTGGGCTGCTGGTCAACAGCGGAAGCGGCTGGCAGGTCGATGCCGGGGCGGCGCAGGCGCTAGGCGGCGACGTGCCGTGGGCGGTCGCCGGGCTGCCAGACGGTGGCGCCGCTGTGTCGGCCACGCCCGGCGGGATCGACGAGGCGCCGCTGGTGCTCGAGCGCAACGTCCCCGGCGCGTCCTGGCAGCCAACGCCCCCGTATCCGGGCGTCGAAGCGCCGGGCTCGCTCGCGCTGTTCCGCGATGCCGGCGCGCTGCGCGCGGTCGGCTCGGGTGGCTTGCCCGCGACGCTGAGAATCGACAACGAACGCGCGCCGCCGACCGGCTTTCCGCCTCCGCGGATCAAACCGTACCCGCTGGCGACCGGCTACATCGTGCGCCAGACCGCCGGCGGCTGGAGCGACGAGGAGCACGAACGCAACCATGCCCAAGATCCACTTGGGGAATACAAATTCTATGACCAGCCCTTCCAGGCCGACCCGAGCTCGGCGGTGCTGATCGATCCAACGGGGGCGCAAGGCTGGGCCGTGGGCGGCGCTGTGAACGAAACGACGCCGGCGCTCGATACAGCCGATGTCTCGCGGTATCCGGATGACGGGGTCGCCCCGCCGGGCGCTGGCTCAGCGCCGGTGCAGGCCAGTGCGGCCAACGCGACGTTTGCGGTCGCCGGTGGCGCGGAATGCCTGGCGCCGTGCACCGACCGCCAGAACGCGCGGCTGGGGCCCGATGTATGGCTGACCTCGGCGCTTGGCCAGGCCGCGCAGATCGCCGGCCTGCGGGCGTTCCTATATACGGGACCACGAGTGACGACTGGCGTGGGGCACGGCCCCGTTCCGGTTCCCTACCAGCGCGAGTTCGCACGGTACGCCGCGGTGCTCGGTGGAGCGCTTCCCGCCTACGCCGCCGCGTCTCCGAGCGACCGCGGTCCGGGCAGCGAGTGCGATTTCCAACAGGCCTTTCCGGGCTTCCCGTGGGCCGGCGCGCAGAGCGAACCCTGCCCCAGCTACTACGCGCTCGACTCACCAGGGACGGCCGGCACTGTGCGCGTGATCGTGCTCGACGAGTCGGGCGAAGTCGACGGCGTCCAGCGAGACTGGCTCGCGCAGGAGCTGAGCGAAGCCAAAGGGCTTGGCGTGCCGGCGATCGTTCTCGGCAGCGCCGACCTCAACGCGGAGCTCGCGGCCGGCGAGGGCTCGGCGGCCGAAGTGGCGCAGACCCTGGTCAACGGGGGCGCTTCGGCGTACTTCTACGATGCGCCGGAACAGAACATCGAACTGCCGCTGCGCGTCGGCACCCGCTCGATCCCGACGTTCGGCTCGGGGACGCTCGGGTACGTGACCTCGAGCAATGCGCAGAAACAGAACTTCATCGGGCAGATGGGCTTTCTGCTCGCGCAGGTCGAAGTCAGCAAGCGAAACGCGGAAAACGTCGCCCCGGTCTCGGCCGCGCTGATCCCGAACATCGGCGAGCTGGCGATGGAAGCGAAGGAAGGGCTACTGCTGCACCGTAGCCAGGCCGCGCTGTTCGCCGGTCTCGCCCGCCGCCCGCGCGCGGGCGGGCGAGCGAACCGCGGCTCGACGATCAACGAATCGACGCTGTACGTGCCGCTTCCCGCCAACTGCGTCGGCAGCGGGTGCAGCAACGGCATCGTCCCCGAATACGGCTTCAGCTCCTCGCGCCCGGACATCGGCAACTTCGTCAAGCCAAACCTCGCGCTGTCGGATCCGAAGGCCGTGCTGCTCGAACACGAAGAACCGGTGCCCGACTCCAAATCAGATCTGTTCTGCGCGTTCAACGCCGGCAAGACGGTCGTCACGATCAGTGCGGGCGGCCTCTCCTCCTCGCTGACCGTCACGGTGCAGCCGGGAAGCGTGCGGCGCCCGTGCGGGACGACGCCGTTGAAAGAAATCCCAGCGGCGGCGCAGGAAGCCTCGGTCTCGCCGCCCGCACCCGCACCGGCGCCCGCTCCAACCGGTGCCGGGCCCGCCTCCTCGGCGCCGCCTCCCGTGCCGGTGCCGGCCCCGCCGCCGCCGCTGGCGCCCGCGCCCGCTGCGGCGGCGCATCCGGCGACTCCTGCGTCGCCGTTCTTCGTGCCGGCGGTCGTGGCCGTGCCGTTGCTGCCGTTCGTGCCGCTGCCCGTGCCGACGCCCG
>Ga0208714_1000581_pt1 | contig 10345 bp, 9 predicted proteins | sample NGESurshal072012_3_FD_184461 | JGI IMG/M metagenome (GOLD analysis project Ga0208714, IMG submission 184461) | Arctic peat soil microbial communities from Barrow, Alaska - NGEE Surface sample 415-1 shallow-072012 (SPAdes) | ecosystem: Environmental > Terrestrial > Soil > Wetlands > Peat ... | reverse complement strand
CTTTATATGCGGGGTCTTGCTCATCGAAGAGTTCGAAGGAGGGCAGGCTGACGAGACGCGCTTTGATGCCCTGGGCTTTCAGCAAATCACTGGCGGTGACGATGATCTGGAGTTCCGTGCCGGTGGCCATCAGGATTACGTCGGGCTTGCCGCCTTCGGCATCGAGAAGGACGTAGCCGCCCTTGGCGACGCCAGAGGCAGGCGCAAATTTTGTGCGATCGAGGGTAGGCATGGCCTGACGGCTGAAAACCATGGTGGCGGGGCGATGGCTAAGTTTAGCGACGACTTTGTAGGCTTCGGTGACTTCGTTGGCATCGCCTGGGCGCAGTACAACCATGTTGGGCATGGCGCGCCAGGAAGCGAGTTGCTCGACGGGTTGATGCGTCGGCCCGTCTTCGCCAACGCCGATAGAGTCATGGGTGAAGATGTAGATGGGATTGATTTCCATCAAAGCACCGAGACGCATGCTGGCGCGCATGTAATCGCTGAAGTTGAAGAAGGTGGCTGAAAAGGCGCGCGGGCCGGTGAGCACGATGCCGTTGACGGCTGCGCCCATGGCGTGTTCGCGGACGCCGAAGTGGATGTTGCGTCCCTTGTATTGCTCGGGAAAGAAATCGCCTGCGCCTTCGAAAACGAGATTGGTCTTGTTGGACTTCGCGAGGTCGGCGGAGCCGCCGATGAGCCAGGGAATATTTTGCGCCAAGGCGTTGAGGACTTTGCCGGAACTTTCGCGCGTGGCCATGCCCTTGGGATCGGCGGGAAAGACGGGGAGATTCTTGTCCCAGCCATCAGGCAGTTCGCGGCGCTTGATTTTGTTGAGTTGAGAAGCGAGATCTGGGAACTGTTTGGAGTAATCGGCGAAGAGCTTATTCCATTTTTCGCGTGCATTGCCCCCGCGGACACCGACGCCGGAGCGGAAGTGATCGTAGACACCGTCGGGGACGAGGAACTTGGCGTCTTCGGGCCAGCCGTAGTTATTCTTGACCAGCTTGATTTCGGCTTCGCCGAGGGGCTCGCCGTGGGCTTCGTAGGAATCTTGCTTGTGGGGAGAGCCGTAACCGATGTGACTGTCGACGACGATGAGCGTGGGCTTGTCGTTGGTTTTGAGGGCTACTTCGTAGCCACGCGCGAGCATCATCAAGTCGTTGGCATCGGCGACGCGGGTGACGTTCCAGCCGTAGCCGACGAAGCGGGTCATCATATCTTCGCCGAAGGACCAACTGGCGGGGCCATCGAGGGTGATGCGATTGTTGTCGTAGATCCAGCAAAGATTGGAGAGCTGCAGATGGCCGGCGAGAGACGCGGCCTCGCCCGCTACGCCTTCCATCAAGTCACCATCGCCGCAGACGGAGTAGACGCGGAAATTGAACAGGTCCAAGCCGGGCCTGTTGTAATTCGCGGCCAGCCATTTTCCGGCAATGGCCATGCCGACGCTGTTGGCGACACCCTGGCCGAGAGGGCCGGTGGTGGTTTCCACGCCGGTGGTGATGTGCGATTCGGGGTGGCCCGGAGTCTTGCTGCCGAGTTGGCGGAAGCGTTTGATTTCGTCGAGAGAGACGGCGAGATCTTTCGTTGCTTCACCGGTCTTGTGGTCCACCTCGCGCACACCGGCAAGGTGCAATGTGGAATAGAGAAGCATGGAGGCGTGACCGGCAGAGAGAACGAAACGGTCGCGATTCGGCCAGGTGGGATCGGTAGGATCGTAATTAAGAAAATTGTGCCAGAGGGAGTAGACGACGGGGGCGAGACCCATGGGCGCGCCGGGATGGCCGGAATTGGCTTGCTGAACAGCGTCGATGGAAAGAGTGCGGATGGTATTGATACAAAGTTGATCTAGATTCGGCTCGGCCACGATTTCTCCGTTGCGGGTTAGGGGATACCCGCAGATTGGAATCAGGGGTGAAGTGCCACCGCCTGCAGAGTAGACAGCAGGATTGTACTTCAAAATAGAGTCGTATGGATGGCAAGAGGTTTCATGGGTTGCGTGGAAAGCGGGGGGAACGACTTATTTTGGGGTGAGGGTTGAGGGGATTCGCCGAAATGGAGTTAGCCGCAAAATGAGGTGTCAGGAGTTGCGCGTCGAGCCATCGACGTGTAGGTTTCTGGCTGGTGGCGATAGGCGCGAAGGAGAACCGGGATCGCGAATGTCGAACGAACGGTTTTGCTTACGAGTGCAACAGGAAGGAAAAGAGATGGGGACGGAAATACGGAAGCTCAAGGAAAGCGATGCGGCCGCTTTGTGGGAATTGAGGATGCAGGCATTGAAGACGGATGCGATTGCGTTCGCGGAGTCGGTGGAGGAACTGGAGCGCACGAGCGTGGAAGAATATGCTACGCGGCTGGGCAAAGAGGGTTGCGATGATTTTGTGTTTGGAGCGTTCGATGGTGAAACGATGCTGGGGATGACGGGCTTTTATCGCGAGAAGGCGGATAAGTTGAATCATAAGGGACATGTTTGGGGCGTTTTTGTAGCACCGGGGGCGAGAGGAAAAGCGTTGGGCCGAGGGTTACTGGAGGCGGTGATCCAGGAGGCGAAGAGATTGAGCGGACTACGGAGTTTGTTGCTAACGGTGACGGTTACACAAAAAGCAGCTCGGCATATGTATGAGCGTCTGGGGTTCCGAATATTAGCGACGGAACCTAGATCGTTGCGGGTGGGCGAGGAATACTTCGAGGAACATCATATGATCCTAGAGTTTGAAGTTTCGGAACTAGGGTAGACATTTGAGTTCAATGCGAAGATCGGTGGGACTGCCTGGAGCGGGCACGGCACTTGAGGGAAGCTCCACGACCTCAATGGCGTGCATCGGCTCTGGCTTCATCCATTGAACACTCCAGGCGCCGGGATGCACAGGCTCGTCCAAGCTGGGATTGTCTCGCACGCTTCCGTCGCGGCGATGATATCGAATGTGGGGAGACTTGCCGCCGGTGTCCCAACTCAGAAAGAAACTTGGCCAGCGATGATGATGCATGGGGATTGTGGTGCCTGCGGGAGGCATGGTGACCTGGAGCACGCGGACAAACTGATTTTCAAAAATAACACTATGAGTGCCCGGAGCGGCCTGCATAGCGTCGTAGCCATCCGGGAAATCCGATCTGTCTTGGGCGTAGACGCAAAGATGCCAGCCGAACAACACGGCAGAAGTCATGAGCAGGGCGCTGAAAAGTTTCCTGCTTCGATCATGGGGAGGAATCTGGGAAGGCCTCATGCCGCGGAGTATATCTAGTTTTCGCGGTCTGGTCGGCAGAATTTTTCTGCGGTGGATGACTGACGTGGCTGCGTTTATGGAGTGAAGTCGTCCCAATTGCGGGGTCTAAAGCAAGAGTCGAAACACGACAGGGGACTGAACGAATTGTCCAGCAACGAAGAAGAAGAACGGTGCGGCCGGTCGGACCCGAACCGACGACTATATATGCTATAAACTGACCAATAGTTACGGCATTCGTCGGCGATACAGTTGTGCGGCGGAGGTGGTGACAACATGTTAAAGAAATTGCGTTTGCTCGCCTTAGTAGTTCTTTTCCTGGTCATAGCGGTGCGAGTGCGTGCAGAAACGACTCCTGAAGAAATTTCCTTTTGCGACCTGGCGAAGCATCCGAAGCCTATGGACGGGAAAACGATTCGCGTACGTGGAACGGTTAGCGCCGAGTTTGAGAGTTTCACACTGTGGACAAAGGGCTGCGAGACGCAGCAGGCAATCTGGTTGGCCTTTGGCGGAGATGTACCCGGGATTGTCGCATCCACGGCAAACGATAATTCCAGGAAGCCCGGCGTGGATATCCAAATAAACGGTGTCTCCTACGGAATCAAGAAAGATGAGAACTTTCGCACACTCTATGCATTGCTCGCGGCTCGCCACGGGGAAAAAGCCGCGTATCGCGTAACTGCTACGCTGACAGGAGCTTTCATTGCCGGGCAGGAGACAAAGACAGCGGGTGGACAAAACATCTTTATGGGTTTTGGACACTTGGGATGCTGCTCGCTTCTGGTCATCACAGAGGTATCAGGTGTGGAGTCCGTTCCGCCCGGCGACCTGGACGTGCGCGGCACAGTGCTGGGGCCAGATGGCAAGCCGATGAAGGGATTTACGGTTATCAACGAAGTTAACGGAGGTACGCCTCGGGAGCGGCAACAAACCGCTACCGATAGCGTAGGGAAATTTGCGTTTTCGGAGGCAGGACAATTGCTGCGATTTGAAGATCCGAATTATCGACCGCTAGCGCTGTATGTGGAATCGGGCAAAGGAGCGGTTCATGTGCGGCTTGAGGAGGCAAAGCGGTCCGATTGGGTGGTTCCCACCTGCGATCAAGTGAAGGATATTGGCAGCAGAATTGGTTTCTATGCGCGCTTTGCTCTGCCCGACGGATGGGAGTCGAGTCTGACAGATGAGGAGGGCTTACACGCCTACTTCATCTATCCAAGAGGGAGAAGCGCAGCTGAAGCTGAGTTAATCCTCTCCACTAATCCTGAACAGGAAGAGGCGGTCGAGCCAGACAATTTTGCCGATTCAAAATGGTCTGCGCAGCGGTGGATCAAGGACAGTGCCGGGAAGGTGATTGGTATCGACACGCGCGCAGAGCTGAAAAATGGCCGGCTCTGGCGAGCGGCTGTTCTATTGAGACACGATTCTATCGGCTATACGGTTCGTTCAGGAAGCAGCCCTAGTGTGATGGACAAAATGATTGAGTCGGCGTGCATCGCGAAGTAGCGATCTTCGCGATATTAGTGGGGACGTGAGAGTTGATAAGAATGGTGCGGCTGGTCGGACTCGAACCGACAACGGGGAAAACCCCAGTGGATTTTAAGCCCACCGCGTATGCCAATTTCGCCACAGCCGCACCGAACGGGCACGCGGCTTAAGAAGAATAGCACGGCAGGGAGGTAATGAAGTAGGAATGGTCGGGGGAAACTGATCGGCTGACTTTGGGGCAGAGTGCGTGGTAGCGTCCCGACGCAGAATTGGGATGTGAGGGAATTTCTTGGGAGGACTTGTGACGAATAACCCAACGGCGAGAGCAGCTTTTAAGTGCTCGATTGCGCCATGGCTTTCGGTGCGGAAGAGTGCGGAGGCGGTGGAGTTTTACAAAGCGGCGTTTGGGGCTGAGGAAGTGTTCCGGCTGGGGAATGAGAGCGAGGGTGTGGTCGCTAGACTCTCGGTCGAGGGCGCGGAGTTTTGGGTAAGCGACGAGTCGCCGGAGTATTGGAATTTTAGTCCAGAGTCGCTCGGAGGCGGAACAGTGAGAATGGTTTTGACCGTGGCTGATCCTGATGCGGCGTTTGCGAAAGCGGTGGCGGCTGGGGCGAAAATGGTGGTCGCGATGGAAGAGATGCATGGTTGGCGTGTTGGGCGGGTCGTTGACCCGTACGGGCATCATTGGGAGATTGGGCGGGAAGTAGGGGAGTAGGAGCCATGAAAAAGGCAAAGGTTCAGCAGGGTACTGGCGCGGCGACAGGAGAAGCGGGGAAGAAGGCTGTCGACGAATATATGGAGAGCGTGGCGCCGCCTGCACGGGGAACGATGAAGAAGATGAGGGCGATGATCCGTGCGGCGGCGCCTCCGGAGGCTATGGAGGCGATTGGGTATGGAATACCGACGTTTCGGTATAAAGGAGCGCTGGTGGCGTACGGGGCGTTCTCGGATCATTGCAGTTTGTTCCCGATGAGCATGGCGGTGATCGAGGCGAATGTGAAGGAGTTGAAGAAAACGCGGACATCCAAGGGGACGATTCAGTTTCCGTTGGATAAGGCCTTGCCAGCAGGATTGGTGAAGAAGATGGTGAAAGCGCGGGTGGCGGAGAAGGATCGGAAGAAGCGTGGTTAGGGTTGTTTGGGAATTGGGACGGGTTGAATTGGCGAACATGGGGACAGGGGTGTCCGGCGCGTGCAAACCCAAGCGGGCGGCGTAAAGCCGCCCCTACGCGTGATTGCCAAAGCAGACATCGTAGAGCAAGCGCGACGGGGAGAAGGCCGGCTTCGTGACTCAGGTCACATCCGAATGTGATGGCACGGCCTAGGCTTGGGTTGAGGCTAACAGCATGGCTACGGAGCTTCCCGCGGGACGACGGAACGAGCTGGTAGATGTGCGGCTCGAAGAAATTCTGCCAACCGCGGCGGTTCGAAAAACCAAGAAAAGATTAGTTCGGCGGATTGGAGTGGATCACTCGCAGACTTACCGGCGGGGATTCCAGTTGGCGTTTTTGGCGTTGAATGTGGTGCTGGGAGCCAAGTTTTATTATTGGGTGCGGCAGTTTGAGACCGGAGACTTGTCGCAAAGTTTGCAGAGGCCAGCGGGAGTGGAGGGGTGGCTTCCGATCGCGGGATTGATGAATTTGAAGTATTGGATTTTGGGTGGGCATATTCCGCAGGTGCATCCGGCGGCGATGTTCCTGCTGATCTCGTTTTTGGCGATGGCGTTTCTGCTAAGGAAAGCGTTCTGCAGTTGGCTGTGCCCGGTGGGAACGCTTTCGGAATATTTGTGGAAGGGCGGGAAGAAGCTGTTTGGGTGGAATCTTCCATTGCCGAGATGGATCGATCTGCCGCTGCGCGGGCTGAAGTATCTGCTGCTTGGCTTTTTTGTGTGGGCGATATCGACGATGTCGGCGGTGGGGATTCAGGACTTCATGCAGAGCCCGTATGGATTGATTGCCGATGTGAAGATGCTGAACTTTTTTCGGCACATCGGAGAGACGGGATTGATTGTGCTGGGAGTTTTTGCAGCGGCTTCGGTGTTTGTGCCGAACTTCTGGTGCCGGTTTTTGTGTCCGTATGGGGCGCTGTTGGGGATGGTGGCGTTTTTCAGTCCGGCGCGAATCCGGCGGAAGACGGAGCCGTGCATCGATTGCGGGAAGTGCGCGAAAGCTTGCCCGGCGTCGTTGCCGGTGGACAAGCTGGTATCGATCAAGTCGGTGGAGTGCACGGGATGCCTGGAGTGCGTGACGGTGTGCCCGGCGGATAGCGCGCTGTACCTGGGATTGCCGCAGTTTGGAGCGAAGAAAACGCGTGCAATCCAGGGATGGGCGATGGCCGCGGCAGTGGCGGTTTTGTTTTTCGGGGTGGTGGGATTCGCGAAGGCAACGGGACATTGGCAATCGCCGATTCCCGATGCGTCTTATCAGGTGTTGGTACCGCACGCGGATGAAGCGGCTCATCCGATGACGGGGCGGTAAGAATTCTCGCGGGACGATCCAGATGGGGAAGCAGGAGAGTGGGAGAGGCGAATATTGTTGTGGAAGGCCTCGGAAGGCCATTCCTACGTGAGCAGGGGAACAAAAGGATAAAGGCGGCGCCGGTCGACTGGGGGGAGGAGTCAGCGCCGCCTTTATTTTGTGGGATGCGGATCCCGCGGGGGAGATTCCGCTCCCTGAAGAGAACTAGCCGCGGACGGTCAGGACCGGTGAAGCGGCCTTGGTGACGATGTTGTAGGCGATGGTGAGCGGCGCATGGCCAGCCAGGCTCTTGCGGGGCTTCGCACCCATGACGATGAGGTCGGCATTCAATTCCTTGGCGGCATGAAGGATTTCTTCGACGGCGGCGCCAAAGGTGACGCGGAATTCGGGCTTGCACCAGTTTTCGCTGCTCTTAGGCATGAGCTGCTTCATGCGCACGATGTTAATTTCGCGTTGGCGGGCGACGCTTTCTTCGGTATAAGCGGCGGCACTCTCGATGACGTGGAGAAGGCTGAGGCGAGCACCATGCTCCTGAGCGAGCGAGAAGGCGTGAGCAGCGGCTTTTTCCGCGCCGGGGCCGAAGTCCGTGGCGAACAGAATATTGTGAAGGTCGATCTCTTTGGAGGTGTCGCCTTTCACGGCGGGGCCGACGGTAAGCACGGCGCATTCGGCCTGACGGAAGATTTCTTCGGCGACAGAGCCGATGAGGATCTTTTGAACTTTGCCGCGACCGTGGGTGCCGACAACCACGAGATCGATCTCATGGTCGATGATGAGCTTTTCAAGGGTAGGCCAGACGTTGCCCTCTTCCATCAGGACTTCGTGGGGTACGCCGCGCAGTTTGCCGGAGATGAGGATGTCCGTAATACCCTCCTCGGCGGCCTGGCGAACTTTTTCATAGGTAGCCTGGGCGAGTTGCGGTTCGGCGAACTGGAACGGATCTGGAGTGATGACATGAGCGAGGTAGATGCGAGCGTCATAGCGACGCGCTAGAGCGATGGCGTAATCCAGTGCGCGATCAGAAACTTCAGAGAAATCGGTCGTGACCAGGATCTTGGTGAGTAAAACCCGCTTGGTTTCTTCCACTACAGCCTTCTTTTTGGGCTCAAGTACTTGCGGCATATAGCCCTCCTCAATCGGAATGTCTCGACGCACTGAATTCCCCGAAATATTCCCAATTAGGAAGATGCACGTTCCGTACCATCGGCGAAACGGCGCTAGTTACTGGAAAGGAAGAGGTTGCAGGAGTTTTTGCTGTGAAGAAAATGAAGTAATGAGCAAGGTGGCGCAGATGTATGCGCGGAATCCAACAAAAAGTGCTTGATTTAAATGAGGAGGAGAACAGAACAGGAAGAGAGGCGGGCAAAAATAAAGGCAGCGGCCAGCTAATTTATTTGCCCGAATCACGGGCGCTTGCGGTCGACACGGCGACATTTTCGCTTCGTGGGCTGGCCGCTGCCAAAGTCTTTTGTGGGCGTCCCTTTTTACGATGGATCCTTTCGAGCCTTCACCGCGAGCCCGACCATCGAAAAAGGAACGCCCACTGCCCAACAATTCGACAATCGCTCCATTGCCTAATTACTGGACAACATGGGTAGGAGCATCTACTGTGCCGTTTTGACCAAAGGCTGTTGAAAAATGCATCTAATTAGCAGGAAAAGACTTATGGAATGGAGAGTACCAAATGGACTATTGAACCGGAGGGGAATTTGGGGAATTTCACTCTCCTGCGCGTTTTCTCACGCAGTAACCGAATATTGTTCGTGAAGGGGAATGCCAAATGCGGCGGTTTTTGCTGCGACCCATTGAGACGCAAGTGAGTAGGCAGGAGCAGGAGGCTGCTTCCTAAGGAGCGAGAATCAGGCATGGCTTGGGGGAGAGGGCTCTTCTTCTTCCGAATGCGAGAGGCCGAATTTTTTCATTTTGTAACGTAACGCGTCGCGACTGATGTTCAGCAGCTTGGCGGCCTTGATCTGGTTGCCATGGGATTGTTGCAGTGCGAGCTCGACGAGAGCGTGCTCGACATCTTCCAAAGAGGTGCCACCTTCGGGAATAAAGAGGGGAGGCAGGCGGCGTTTGCCGGGCACTGCAGGAGTTTCGGCAGGTGCACCGCTGTGATTGTTGTCGACGATGGCGTTACTACGCCCGCTGGCGACGGAGAAAGGCAGATCGTCGGGGCGGAGCAGGTTGCCGTCTTCCAGAATCATGGCGCGTTCGAGCGCATTCTTAAGCTCGCGAACATTGCCGGGCCAGTCGTAGTTTTGAAGAAGGCGGCGGGTCTCTTCGCTGATGCCCTGTACGGTTTTGCGGAATTTCCGGTTGTAATGGGCCAAGAAGAATTCGACCAGCGGAGTGATGTCTTCCTTGCGCTCACGAAGTGCGGGCAAGAAGATGGAAATGATGGCCAGGCGGTAGTAAAGATCCTGGCGGAAGCGGCCTTCGCGAACTTCGCGTTCCAGGTCGCGGTTGGAAGCAGCGATGACGCGGACTTCGACTTGGATGTCGCGGACGCCGCCGATGCGCCGAATCATTTGGTCTTCGAGGACACGGAGGAGCTTGGCCTGGAGGAGAGGGGAGAGTTCCCCGATTTCATCGAGAAAGAGCGTACCACCATCGGCAATTTCGAAGAGGCCCTTCTTCATCGCCTTCGCATCGGTAAAGGCGCCTTTTTCGTGACCAAAAAGCTCGGCCTCCATCAGCGTTTCGGGAATGGCGGAACAGTTGATGGCGACGAAGGGACGTTCGGAGCGGGAACTGCGATAGTGAATGGCTTTGGCGACGAGATCCTTGCCGGTGCCGCTTTCGCCTTGAATGAGGATGGTGGTGGCGGCGCTGGAAGCGACTTTATAGACGAACTTCATCAGCTCCGTGATTTTGCGCGAGACGCCGATGACGTCGTGATAACCGGCACGGCGGCGGACTTCATCGCGGAGGGATTCGACTTCGGTGCGGAGGGAGCCGGCCTCCAGAGCGTTTTGCAGGGTGATATTCAGTTCATCAAAATCGATGGGCTTGCTGACGAAATCGTAAGCGCCCAAGCGCAACGCGGTTTTCACATCGTCAAGTTGCGGGTCGGCGGTCATCATGATGATGCTGCGCGTTTCGCCGGCTTGTTTCAGTTTTTCGAGGACCTGGATGCCGCTCAGGTCCGGCAAGTGAACGTCGAGGAGGATCGCGT
>Ga0208714_1000580_pt1 | contig 10359 bp, 9 predicted proteins | sample NGESurshal072012_3_FD_184461 | JGI IMG/M metagenome (GOLD analysis project Ga0208714, IMG submission 184461) | Arctic peat soil microbial communities from Barrow, Alaska - NGEE Surface sample 415-1 shallow-072012 (SPAdes) | ecosystem: Environmental > Terrestrial > Soil > Wetlands > Peat ... | reverse complement strand
TGCAATAGCCATCGCTTAGTGATTCCTCCTGCCGGGGGCGAACTGCCGGCGCAATTCCTGCCAGCGTTGTTCGTCGGTGTCGGGTGGAGGAGCCGCGCAATTCCGTCGCTCCTAGAACGCCGCGGCAATCATCTAAGGAAATTCGGGAGTGGTTCCTGCGCCATCCTCGCTACCAACTGCACTTCACAGCCACGCACAGTTCGTGGCTGAACCAAGTGGAGCGCTGGTTCGCCATACTGCCACAGCGGCAGAGCAAACCAGGTATGCACGACAGCGTGCGTGAACTGGAATCCGCCACCAGGGAGTGCATCACCGTGCGCAACGAGCAACCCAAGCCCTTTGTGTGGACGAAAAGTGCCGAGGCGATTCTCAACAGTATCGGCCGGTTTGCTTCTCGCACACGGGCTCTCCATAGCACAAACAATATGCAAGAAATCAATAACTCAGGAGACTCATCGGGCTATTTCGAGGATGCCGAACGATTGGAGTGGCTCTTGTCCGATATGCGCCCGGAAGTTATCCGATGGCGCAGCCAATTGGCAATTGGGAGGCTGATCCTGCGCCACGGCGGCGAACTGGCTTCAATATTCAAGGAAAGAGTCTGCTCATGTGTAGCCAGGGTCAGTGGACGGATAAAATGGCGAAAGTCGTGAATAAACGAATCGCCAACCTGCCGCCCATACTCCACAAAAGCAGCCGAGGCGCGGCGAATGGATTTTGGTAACCTGGAGCGCGAAGTCCTGTGCCTCCAGAAACCCTGATAGTCCATCGGCGGGACCGGTGTTAGCTCGGGGACGACGTCTTCCGGTATGCCCTGGGCCGCAGCGTCGTGAACTGCCGAGTTAATCTTCCCCTGAACGCGCACGCGTTCGTCTTCGACCGGTGGAGAAGCATCGCGCTGCGGCGTCTCAGCTAGTGGAAGGGTAATCAACCGGCCAAGGCTGTCAGCAGAATAATCGTTCTCGACCGGGATGGGCTCCGCGGGAAGCTCAAAATCAACAGCGATTCGCTGAACGATATCCGGGGAAATAATCTTCTGTTGTTCACCGTAGGCGGTAATCAGCGCATGCTCGCACAGCAAGTTGATGAGTCGCGGAATTCCTCTCGCGTGTTCGTGAATGAGGTGAAGCGTCTCCCGCGGAAAAAGTTCCGTGGATGGAAGGCCTGCGCGCGACACCCGGGAGCGGATGTAGCGAACGGTCTGCTCCTTGGAGAACAACGGCAATCTGCAGTGAATCATCACCCGCTGGCGCAGTTGCTGGAGTTCGGGCCGGCGAAGTTTCTCCTGCAACTCAGATTGCCCCACCAGAATAATCTGCAGCAACTTGCCACGCGCAGTTTCCAAGTTCAACAAGAGCCGCAATTCATCGAGCGTCTGCGACGAAAGTAATTGGGCCTCGTCGATGATGACAACTGGAGAATCTCCCGTAGCGTTTCTGGAAATTAACCATTCGTGAAGGCTGTGAAGCAAATCGCCTTTACGATGCGATTCGCACTTCACCCCAAAATCGCGAAGAATGAATTCAAAAAGCTCGACTGGTTCCAGCAGTGGATGGAATATATACGCGGTGGAGATGCGGCGCTGCTCGAGTGATTCCAGAATAGCGTTCAGCAGGGTGGTCTTGCCTGTGCCCGCATCGCCCGTGAGCACGAGCAGCCCCTGCCTTGTTTGCAGCCCATACTGAAGTTCCTTCACGGCGGAATCTTGCGCAGGCGTCGGATGATAGAAGCGCGCATCTGGGGATACGTGAAATGGATTCTCACGCAACCCGAAATAGCTAAAAAAAAGTTGATAAGGTATCGTGGCCATTGGCTTTGCACTCGAGGGGGCGGTTTTCGAAGTGAGTGGAAATTCTACGGGAAGAAGAATCAGAGGACAAGAAGGATTGACGGGGGTGGGCGGTCTAAAATGTACTGGAACTATCAGAACCATGTCGTGCAAAGCCGATAAACGCTGTCTTTCGTTCGTTACCTAAGCCGTGGTGTGCTGGACCTGGACGGGTTGATGGGAAACGACTTGTTCAGTCCTAAGGAAACAAAAGGTGACTCAAGTCCTGAGCTGCCTACTTTCACAAGCAAAGTAACGCCAAACAACACAATTATCTTTGTTGAATCGTGGCTGAAAAGAGCTAGGCCTGGAGGCATCATTCGGCGGGATTGGCGCCATCCCAACTTCCTCTTGTGATGCCCCGCACAAGAAGAACTAGCGTCAGACTGGATAATGCGGACGGCATTCAAGAAAACGCCCCTGGCGAAGTACAGCATCGTTTCCGGTTGGGATCCCTTCGAGAATATACGCTTTCGGGCTTTGCTGGCGCGTATCTGGCATTTTCCGCTTCACCATGGGAATTTGTCTCTTTGTGTTTAGCGGGGTGGCAACGGTCATGTTTGGTGCGCTCCTTTGGCGAGTACCTGATCCATCTACATTGATGGCTTATTTTTGGGGATTCCGAGGCATGCCGATCACCGGTTCCGGGTTGATCTCGATCAGTTGATCATGATCGTCGGAATGGTGATCGCGATGGCCCGGAATGTTTTCCGCAGGGGAGGTGACGCTGGACATCACCGTAGGTAAGCTGTTTTTCCTATTTGAGTTACGGGAGAGACAGCGTGCCAACCAGGAGATTGTCCATGCGTAAGATCAGAGAAGTCCTCCGCCTCCGCTTCGAGCTGGGGCAGCGGGCCATAGCCCCTGCCTGTTCGATTAGCCAGAGCACCGTTCATGAATACCTAAACCGGGCCGCCATGGCCGGCGTGGTGTGGCCGCTCGGAGAGGAGTGGGACGAGCAGCGCGTCTGGCAGGCCTTGTTCGGAGAGCGGCAGGTGATAAAACGACTCCCCCGAGCAAGTCCCCCCAGATTTTCCCGCCTTGCATTCTCAGTTGCGGCAGCATCGCTATCTGACATTGTAGCTGGCCTGGGAAGAGTACCGGCCGATTCATCCGGAAGGATACGGCTACAGTCGCTTCTGCGAGCTCTTCTGGTCAACACCTGCTTCCCAATCTGGAACTCTTCCTTTACCCCGCCTGCCTCGGGCCCTGAGAGGTGCTTCGACGGGCGGCCGCTCTTCGCTCTCAAACTTAAAACCGACAACTGACAACTGTAATCTCGTACAGGGCTTACTTTCACGCCACTCTCTACCTCTCCCCCGCCATTTACCGGCCTTATCCTCGATACAATTTGCACATGAACCCCCTTCGCGAATCCCGATGGAAAACTGTGTGTGCGTCTATTCTGCTGGTGATGCTGGCTTGCGCGGCCGGGCCGGGAGGGGCTTGGGCGCAGCACTGGTCGCTAGAAGAGACGATTGTGATTACGGATGTGAATGTGGTGGATGTGCGGACGGGAGAGATTCGCGCGGACCAGATAGTGATCATCGAGCGGAACCGGATTGTGGCGGCGGGTTCGCGAAAGGATACGAAGTATCCGCGAAACGCGCCGACGGTGAATGCCAAGGGCGGCTACTTGATACCGGGATTGTGGGACATGCATGTGCACCTGGCGTTTGGCGACTGGTTCCCCAAGGCGGAGCAGATTACGTTGCCGCTATTTATTGCCAATGGCGTGACGGGTGTGCGGGATATGGGCAGCGAACTCGCCACAGTGCAGGCTTGGCGGAACGCGATCGAAAGCGGGACGTTGATCGGGCCGCGGATTATGACCAGCGGGCCGATGCTGGATGGAGTGAAGCCGCGGTTTCCGAGTTCCCTAGCGATTGCCACGCCGGAAGAGGGGCGGCGCGCAGTGGACCGACTGAAGGCCAGCGGGGCGGACTTCATCAAGCTGCAATCGCTGCTGACGCCGGAAGCGGTGCGGGCGATCGCGGAGGAATCGCAGAAGGAGGAGCTTCGGTTTGAAGGGCATGTGCCGGAAGCGGTGCGGGCGGAGGAGATGTCCAACGCGGGGATGCATAGCTTTGAACATTTGATTGGCGTGTTTGAGGGCAGCTCGCCGATGGAAGACGAATTTCTGAAGGGCGGGAAAAGCGAGGCGAAATTTCTGGCGACCTATGATGCGGAGCGCGCCGCGAAGCTGGCAGCGGTGCTGGCCAAGAATCAGACCTGGCAATGTCCCACGCTGGTGTGGGAACGCGGCGGGAACTTGATCGACGTGACGGATTTTGGGAAAGATGCGCGCGCGAAATATGTTCCGGCGTACTGGAAAGAGAAAACGTGGCAGATGATGACCCACGATGTGGAGGAAGAGAACGGCACGGACGACCTTGCCACGCGGCAGAAATTTCTGGAAAAGGAACTGGAAGTAGTGCAGATGCTGCACAAGGCGGGCGTACCGTTCCTGGCGGGGACGGATACGCCGCCGGGAGTGTACATCTTCCCGGGATTCAGTTTGCACGAAGAGCTGCAGCGATTTGTGGCCGCGGGATTCACGCCGCTGGAGGCGCTGCAGACCGCGACGATCAATCCAGCAAAGTTTTTTGGTATGGAAGAGCAGAACGGCACGATTGAACGCGGGAAATTCGCGGATATGGTGCTGCTGGACGCGAATCCGCTGGCGGATATCGGGAATACGCAGAAAATTGCGGCGGTGTTTTTCAATGGCCGGTGCTTTTCGCGCGCGGAGTTGGCGAAGCTGCTGACCAAGGTGGAAGACGCGGCGAAAAAAGACACGCCCATGCCGCAAGCCGGGGCGATTTTTTAGGCCGGGCTCTGCGCATGTTAACTGGGGCGCTTGAGAATCCAGTCGACGGTTTTGCTGGCGAGGCGATCGAGTGCGACGACGGATAGTTCGAGATGATCTTCCCGAGTGTCTTCGATTTTGTTGTGGCTGATGCCTTTTAGCGATTGCACGAAGAGCATCACCGCGGGAACACCCGCGCGCGCAACTTCGGCGGCATCGTGCAGCGGGCCGGAAGGCATGCGGATGGAGGTGCCGGAAACTTCGCGGATGGCTTGCTCAGAGAGATCGAGCAGTTCGGCGTGGAAGGGAACCGGCTCGATGCCCCAGAGGCGCGACCATTCGACGGTGCAGTTTTCCTCCTGCGCGAAACGTTCACTGGCCTCGCGCGCATCGTCGAGCATCTGCGCGAGCACGCGCGTGTCGAGATCGCGCTGATCGAGCATCACTTCAGACCGCCCCACCACGGCGGTAACAATCCCCGGAAAAGTCTTCAGGCTGCCGATGGTGCAGACCGCGTCAGGATGTTTCATGGCGATCGGACGAATCCCGAGCGCAAGCTTCGCGGCGGCGGCGAGAGCGTCGCGGCGCGCGTTCATCGGCGTGGAGCCGGAGTGCGCTTCCTGTCCGTAGAAATTGATGATGTGGCGTTCCACACCTTTTGTGCCGAGCACAACGCCGAGCGGAAGATTCAAACGCTCGAGGACGGGGCCCTGTTCGATGTGCAGTTCGAGATAAGCGGCGGCGTTCTTGCGTTCGGTTGCGGCGTTGGGGAAATTGTCGATCTCGACGCCACAGCGGCGAAGAGCATCTTCGAGCTTGATGCCGTCTTTATCGGTGCGAGCGCGGTCGGCGGCGATGGAATGCTTGCCGGCGAACGCGGAAGAGCCAAGCAGGCTGCGGCCAAAACGCGCGCCCTCTTCGTCGGCCCAGTCGACGAGCCGAATGCTGACGGGAGGCTTGCCGCGGAATTCAGCGGCAAAGCGGCGAAGGACTTCGAGACCGGCGAGGACGTTGAGCGAGCCGTCGAGCCAGCCGCCGTTCGGAACGGAATCGAGATGTCCGCCGATCACGAGAGATTTTGGCGAAGCGCCGGGGAGTGTGGCCCAATTGTTGCCAGCGTCGTCGTAGTGATGTTCGACGGGAAGTGTTTTTAGTTTTTCGGCGAACCATTTGCGGGCGGCAAGCCAGGTGTCGGTCCAGGCAACGCGCTGCGCACCGTGTTGGTCGGCGGTGAGGGCGCGGAGTTCTTTGAGTTCGGCAACGGTGCGTTTGGGGTCGAGGGCCATGGTGTGATGGTTCGCTTAGAAATAAGTGGGAGTGCGTTCGAGCATGCGGCCACGGCCGCGTTCGCCGACGAATTTGCCGTCGCGCGCCTGGATTTTACCGCGGACGGTGACAACCGCGGGTCGGCCTTCGATGGGCATGCCTTCAAAACCGTTGTAGTCGTTGTTGGTGTGCTGTGTTTTGGCGGAAATTATGCCGCGATGGTTGGGATCGTAAACGACGAGGTCGGCGTCACTGCCGACGGCGATGGTCCCTTTGCGCGGGAAGAGGCCAAAGAGTTTAGCGGCGCGAGTGCTGGCCGCGTCGACGAAGCGATCCAGGGAGATGCGGCCGGTTTTTACACCGCAGGTGTAGAGAAGATTGACGCGGTCCTCGATACCGGGAATGCCGTTGGGAATGCTGACGAAAGAATCCTTGCCAAGGAGTTTTTGCGCGGAATCGAAAGGACAGTGATCGGTGCCGACGGTGTCGATGGAAGCGCTTGCGAGGGCGTTCCAGAGGGCGGATTGATTTTGTTTGGCGCGAAGGGGCGGGGACATGACGTGCTTCATGCCTTCTACGCCGGGGCGCTCAGCGAAGGATTTGTCGAGGAGGAGATGCGGGACGACGGATTCGACGTGCAGTTTGACGCCGCGTGATTTGGCGGCGACCGCGGCGTTGAGAGCTTTTTCGCAGGAGAGATGCACGACGTAGCCGGTGGCGCCAGTGTTTTCGAGGAACGTAGCGAAGCGGCCGGTGCCCTCGGCTTCGACGGATTCGGGGCGGCTGGGTTCATGCCATTCGGGGCCGATTTTGCCTTCGGCGAGGAGTTTTTTCTGGAGGCGATCGACTAGTTCGGCGTTTTCGCAGTGGGCGGTAACGATGACGCCGAGACGCTTGGCGAGTTCGAGGGTCTGGTACATCTCGCCGTCGTCGACGCCGAAAAAGTTTTTGTAGGAGAGAAAGATTTTGAACGAAGCAGTGCCGTCGGCAACGATTTCGCGAAGTTGCGATTCGGTTTCGCTAACGAATTTGGTGACAGACATGTGAAAAGTGTAATCGCAAGCGCTGTGGCCCTCGGCTTTGGATTTCCAGAGGTGGTAGCCGGCGAGGGCGTCGTCATGGCGACTGGGGCAGCACATTTCGATGTACGTGGTGGTGCCGCCTACTAGGGCAGCGATGCTGGCGGTTTCATGGGTGTCCTTGGCGAAAGTGGCCATGAAGGGGAGGTAGATGTGAACGTGGGGATCGATGAAGCCGGGGAAGATGAGCTTGCCGGAAGCATCGATGATTTCTGCGCCGCGGGGCGCATCGAGATTTTTGCCGATGCGGGTGATGGTTTCGTTTTCCACGTAGATGTCGGCCGCTTGACGCGAACCAACGGTGATGATTTCACCATTTTTTATCAGCAGGGCCATCGGTCACTCCCGTGAAGCTTCAATGAATCTCAATGCCCATCTTCTCGCGGTATGCTTTCATTTTCTTCCAGTCTTCGGTTACTTCGGGTTGGGTGCGGGTGATTTGATCCCAGGTGACGGGGGCGCGGCCAGATGGCTCCTCAACCATTTGGATGCAGGATTCCACGGGGCAGACGTTGAAACAGAGGCGGCAGCCGACGCAATCGGCTTCGCGGACTTGCACGCGGGGACGGGTTTCAACGGCGTCTTCGCGACCACTGGATCGGATGTCATAGGAGAAGGGTTGGACGACGCTACCGTCTTTGGCGATGAGGTCGATGCATTGGTGCGCGGTATCGTTACAGGCTACGTAGCAGAGATTGCAGCGAATGCATTTCTGCTGGTCGATGCGGGCGACGGCGCGGAAAGAAAGGTCGAAATTCTTGAAGTCGGAGACGCGGTGAAGACTCTGGCCGACGACATCGGGAATGGTGGCGAAGCCTTTGTCATCCATCCAGTTGGAAAGGCCGTCAGAAAGATCTTCGATGATGCGGAAGCCGTAGTGCATGACGGCGGTGCAGACTTGCAAGCTGCTGGCGCCGAGAAGGAGAAATTCAGCGGCGTCGCGCCAGTCGGAAATGCCGCCCATGCCGGAGATGGGTAGGTGGGAAGCGGAGACGATAGAATCCTTGCCGAGAGCGGCGAGCATGTTGAGGGCGATGGGTTTGACGGCGGGCCCGGCGTAGCCGCCATGGCCCCCTTTGCCGCCGATGTTGGGAGTGATTTCGAGGGTGTCTAGATTCACGCCGATGATGGAATTGATGGTGTTGATAAGCGAGAGGGCGTTGGCACCAGCCGCGACAGCGGCACGCGCGGGCACGACGATATCGGAAATGTTGGGCGTGAGTTTGACGATAACGGGAATTTTGGCGACTTCCATGACCCAGCGAGTGATCTGCTCGCAATATTCAGGGACCTGGCCGACCGCGCTGCCCATACCGCGCTCGCTCATGCCGTGGGGGCAGCCGTAGTTCAGTTCGATGCCGTCCGCGCCGGTATCTTGAATGCGGCGGATGACGTCGTGCCAGGCTTCGGGTTTGGATTCGACCATAGCGGAAACGATGACGGCGCGATCCGGCCACGCGCGCTTGACCTCTTTGATTTCGCGAAGATTGATTTCGATGGGGCGGTCGGAGATTAGCTCGACGTTATTAATGGCAAGCATTTTCTGGCCGCCGTAATGCCACGCGCCGTAGCGGTTCGAGACGTTGAGCACGGGTGCGCCAATGGTTTTCCATACCGCGCCACCCCAGCCGGCTTCAAACGCGCGATGAATTTGCGCGCCGGAATTGGCGGGAGGAGCAGAAGCGAGCCAAAAGGGATTCGGGGAACGAATGCCAGCAAAATTGATGCTGAGGTCAGCCACGGCTCACCAGCCTTTCCTGAATTGCGCGCGCGGCAAGTTTGCCGTCCTCGACGGCCATGACGGTGGAAGCGGAGCCGCGGGCGCGAATGCAATCGCCACCGGCAAAAACATTTTGCAAGCTGGTTTCAAACTTTTCGTTCACCTGGATAAAACCTCTGTCGGTTTTGAGATTCCATAAAGAGGCGACCGATGATTTTTGCTGGCCGATAGCTTTGACGACCTGATCGGCGGAAATATGGAAGGCGGAGCCGGGAATGAGTTGCGGGGCGGGGCGTCCGGAGGAATCCTTTTCGCCCAGAGTGATGCGCAGGCACTCGAGGGAACTGACCGCGCCGTTTTCGGAGTGGAGTTTGATGGGCTGAACAAGGAATTCAAAGGCGACGCCTTCGCCCTTAATGAAATCGTATTCGTGGGGGTAGGCGGTCATCTCGTTTTCGGTGCGGCGATAGATCATGGTGACGCGTTCGGCACCGAGGCGCTTGGCGATGGTGGCGCAATCGATGGCGGTGTTGCCGGCGCCGATCACGACAACGTTTCGGCCGATTTTGAGGTTAGGGGCGCCGAGTTTGCTTTGTTCGATGTATTCGAGGCCGTCAAGGACGAGTTCTTCGCCGGGAATGCCGAGGCGCGGAGTGCTTCCCAGGCCGACACTGAGGAAGATGGTTTGAAAGCCGGATTGCAGATCGGAGAGATGGAGATTGTCGCCGACGGCTTTGCCGGTTTGCAGTTTGACGCCGAGACGCTGAATCATGGCGACCTCGGAGAGAGCGACGTCGACGGGTTCGCGGAGGCCGATGATGCCGTAGGTGGAGAGGCCGCCGGCAAGATCGCGGCGCTCAAAGATGGTGACGCTGTGGCCAAGTTTGGCGAGTTCACCGGCACAGGAAAGACCTGCGGGGCCTGCACCGATGACGGCGACGGAATGGCCGGTGGGCTTGGCGACAGGAAAGAGCTGCAAGGAGTGGGTGTAAAGGAAATCCATGGCGTGGCGCTGCAGGCGGCCGATGGAGATGGGCTTGTGTTCGGCGCCCAGGACGCAAGCGCCTTCGCAAAGTTCCTGAACGGGGCAGACGCGGGCGCAGGTGGCGCCGAGGAGATTGGATTCGAGGATGGCGCGGGCCGAGCCTTTGAGATTGTTGGTGGAGATTTTCTTGATGAATTTGGGGATGTCGATGTGAGTGGGGCAGGCGTGGGTGCAGGGCGCGTCGTAGCACATGAGGCAGCGGGTGGCCTCGACGAGGGCTTCCTGGGCCGTGAGGGGAGGCAAGAGTTCCTGCAGTGCTGGGTAGGGTGACACGGGTGCCGGTGGTGTCAACGAGGCCTCCTCGACGGGGCGTGGAAGAAGGTTAGAGCGGGTGGGCGATAGATTCAAGGAGATTGCGGAAGAGGAAGGAATGAAGGAAAGGAAAAGAAGAAAAAAGAATTAACACAGAGGTCACAGACAGAACGGAGGCACAGAGGGCGCAAAGAAGAGCAAGGAAGAACCCACACGCAAGTACGGCGTGTGGGGCACCCGGTTGCCGTTATTGGAGAATTGATTGTGGACTTGGCGGAGTGTTGCGCATGAGAAGGAAGTAGAGGATGGCGGAAGAGAAGAGGCCTACGAACCAGGCGTAGTCGTAGAGAAAGCGGAGGG
>Ga0208714_1000579_pt1 | contig 10372 bp, 10 predicted proteins | sample NGESurshal072012_3_FD_184461 | JGI IMG/M metagenome (GOLD analysis project Ga0208714, IMG submission 184461) | Arctic peat soil microbial communities from Barrow, Alaska - NGEE Surface sample 415-1 shallow-072012 (SPAdes) | ecosystem: Environmental > Terrestrial > Soil > Wetlands > Peat ... | reverse complement strand
GGAGAGCCCCTCACCCCGACCCTCTCCCCGCAGGCGGGGAGAGGGAGAAGTGCGCACTTCCCCGTCATTGCGAGGAGCGAAGCGACGAAGTAATCCAGCTTCTGCGTCGTGGAGAGATGGATTGCTTCGCTGCGCTCGCAATGACGGTTTCAAAGCCTTCATCATGCCGGCTGCCTTGTCGGCGGCCGGCATCGTTTACCTCAACCCGCGACCTGCTTGATGCGCGCGATCAGTTCGTCGACGGCCTTGTCGACCGGTACTTTCTCGCTCACCACGCGGTTCATCGCCTTGGCCCAGACGTTCTCGTTGTTGAGGATGGTGAACTTGTAGTTCTTGGTGAAGTCGAACGGCGAGGTGCCGCCCATGAACTGGGTGTAGACCGCCTTGCGATGGCGGTCGGCCTGCCAGAATGGGCTCTGCTGGCTTGCCGTCGTCACCGGGAACCAGCGGCCGAGTGCGCCTTCGACGTAGGGCCGCAGGTTTTCCTCCTGCAGCAGGAATTTGACGAACTCCTTGCCTTCCGCCTTGTTCTTCGCGGCGGTGAAGATCACGCCGGTCTTGACGTCGGATCGGTATTTGATCGGCGTGCCGTCCGGCTTGTTGGGGAAGGAGGCGGTGATGATGGTTTCCTCATACGCCTTCTTGCCGGCGGCGCGCTGCTCGGGCGTCAGCGCCGGGTTGGTGGAATCCTCGAACCATTTCGCCGCGATCGAGATCGTGAAGTTATGCGTCATCACGATCGTCTTGTTGTGGAAGGCGACGTTGTTGTCGGGATCCTTCCAGGTGGTGGAGGAGGGCGGCGTGCAGCCCCTGATGTAGGTGTCGGTGTAATCCTTCAGCGCGTGGATCAGGCCGTCGCGCACCTTGGGATCGTCGACCAGCAGCTTGCCGTCGTCGTCGACCAGCTTGACGTTGTAGGCGTCCATGAAGGTGTAGAACGACTGGAACGAGTCGGTGGATTCCACGCCCATCGGCTGGCCGACGCCGTAGATGCGCTTGTCGGTGGCCTTGCGGATCGCGGGCTGCACCTTGTCGCACCAGAACGACCAGTAGTCCTCCCACTTGGTCGGGATATCGCTGGCCTTGAAGCCGGCCTGCTCCAGCATGTCGCCCCAGATCTGGACGTGCATGCTCTGCTGCTTCAGCGGAAAGCCGTAATAGGCTTTCTTCTTGGTGACGTCGTTGTAGAGCAGCGCGGTCTCCAGCGTGTTCGGCGCGAACGCCGACTTCATCGGCACCAGGATGTCGGAGAGGTCCTCGAGCTTGCCCTCGAACGCCCACTTGCCGCCGGCCTGCACGTCGTAAGAGTCGGAATAGGCGACGTCGGGCACCGTGCCCGAATCCAGCGCCGCCACGGTTTTGGGGATCATGTCCTGGATGGCGTATTGCGACAGCTCGACCTTGATGCCGGTCTTGGCCTCGAACTTCTTGATGGTCTCGAGCAGCGCGTCGTCTTCGGACTTGTAGAAGCCCTTGCCGAACCAAACGGTGATCTTCTTGTCCTGCGCCAAAGCCGGCGCCGTCGCGCAGATGAGGCCGATCGCGGCCGAAACCGCCCATGCAAGCGCGCGTGTTCCCTTGGGTTTCACGTTATTCTCCCTGATCTGCCGGCTTTTTTTAACCGGTTGGGGAAGAGCCTAACGCATTGCGGGGGACCGATCCAGCCGCCGCGTCTATGTCTTGCGTAGGGGGACGGGGCACCGGGTCAGCCCACCCGTCATTGGGCGCGCATTCGTGCGACCAGTTGGCTGCTCGCAGTGACGTGCCCGGGTTGCGTTGTTGGCGGCAGAGACGGAAATTATAGAAGATCGCCGCAGTTTCTGATGAGGGCAGAGCGCCTACGCCTTGTTGCCATGAGATCGCGCCGCATCCTCCCACTCTCGAACTGGCAGGTCTCCGAGAAGGTTCGACAGCCCAACCGCAAGCGCGCGGAGCCGGGCATTCTCCTCCGCAAGCGACAGGACGTTGGGGAACCGCCGAGGCGGCGATTCAACGTCTTTTGAGGTCTCAGCCTCTTCAAGCAGCGGCGACAAGACGTCGAAAAATTCGTCATCCGGATGCCGCAGCGACACGACGTTGTCGACGCCAGGGCGATCCTGCTTTTTGCGCGGCGGGTGTCCGATGCCCATGGCAATTCCCCCAATTCAGGACGTACTCGCAATCCAATCGTAATCCCTTCAGCCTCGATTGAGTCGCGGGCGAATTTGAGTCCAAAATGGGACGGACTTTCTCCTGATGACCGCCTCTCCACCCGGGATCGCCGGGCGCCGCGCAGTCGTCCGGTGTCAGCCGAAAGCGAGGGTTGCGATCATCCCGAGACCGGCAACGGTGACCGAGAAGAGGAAACCATAAGCAATGAGTTCATGAAGCGTCCACATGATCGCCTCCGCTGTTTGGCTGGCCAATCAACCGGAATTTCTCAGCTTCTTGCCGTAGAAATCGACCGCGATGATGGCAGCTATCAGGATCGCGAGGATCATCGCCACGCCGCGAACTTCCTCACCGGGAAGTCCGAGATAAAGCGCGACAGATCCCAACGTGATCGCGAGGTACGCGGCCACGCCGACTGCGTTGACGATGGCAATGATGTCGAACCCGCTTTCCATGCCCCGATGGATAGCGCGGATCGGGAATGGCTGGTGTGAACGGGTTCACACGCTGGTGCCGAAATTTCCGCCAGCCCGCGGATCAATTAATCCGATCAAAACTCAGCGTGCTCTACCGCACGGTGATGGTGATCGGTTCCGACATCACGGGTGGCTCATGCGGGATGTGGGTCCAGTCGCCGAGCAGCAGTTGCAGCGTGTGCTGGCCCTTCGGCAGCGTCACCATCGCTTCGGTCTGGCCGCCGCCGAAATGCTTGTGATTGTCGTCGGCGGGCAGGGGCTCCTTCATCTGCTCCGGCGTCATCGTGGTGTCGATCAAGAGATGATGATGCCCGGTGTTGGGCTTTTCCACGCCGGCCGGTGCTACGCCCATGCCGGATAGCCCGAACTGCACCAAAAAGGGGCTGTCCACTTCGGCGCCGTCCTTCAGGTTGATGAAATAGACCTTGGCCCCCGCCGGCGACGGCGTTTGCGCCGCGGCCGGAATCGAAACGGCGACGGCGAACGCGACAACGAGAGCGCGCGCCATTCGAAACGATGTGATCATCCTGTACTCCCAAAAAACCGTGAAGCCGGATCGCGCTGTGCCATCCGACGTTTCAAACCAAGCCCTCAGTTCGACTTTCCCGCCGGCGCCGCCACCGCCGCATCCGGCGCCGCCGGTTTCGGCGCGCCGCCGGTAATCCGCTCCAGCACCGAGCGCACCGCATCCCTGGTTTTGCGATCCTTGACCGCGTCGAGCAGCGGCGCGGAGGCGGGCGAGCGGCGGATCAGGCTTTCCGGATCGGGGAAGATCAAAGGATCGTCCCACGGGCCCTGTACCACGAACGGCAGGTCGAAGCCGGGGGTGCCGCCGGTCGTGTTCAGGCTGGCGACGCCCTTCATGTCGTATTCGCGCGCGGGCACCGAGGCGGTGCCGGTCAGCGTCAGATGCGTGGCGGGGCCTTCGACGCGGATGTTTTCGGCGGTGGCGATGCCGTCGGCGAATTTCACCGCGATCGTCAGCGTGTCGTAAGGCGTCGAGCCGGAGCGGAAACTGCCGCCGCCGCCGGACAATGGCGATCGCTGTAGCCGCTTCAGGAGTTGTTCGACATTGAAGCCCGCGATTTCGCCGTCATGGCCGGTCAGCGCCGCGGTGCCGTCGAGCGATGATGCAAGCCCAAACGGGCTCGAGCCGGAGGCCACCAGCGAGACGTTGAGATTGCCGCGGCCGGAAAGTTTGGTGACGCCGAACAATTCGCTGGCGCAGGCCTGCAAGTCGACGTCGGTGAACTGGAACTGCGCCTTGACGTCGGCGACCGCGTCCGACCGCGCGATCCCGAACGAGCCCCTGGCGACGCCGCCATAGACCTGGGCCTCGCCGACCGAAAGCGCCAGCGCGCCGCCGCGCAAATTGGCGCCGAACGCGGTGCGGCCGAGCTTCGAGGCGCCGATCGTGACCCGCGCCGCCGACAGCCGCATGTCGAGGTCGGTGGTGGAGAGCGCGTTGAGGTCGAACGACTGCCGGTTCCAGTCGCGCGCGCCGCTGGCGAGCAGGCGGAAGGTGGAGATGTAGGGCGTGAAGTCGAGATTGCCGGCGGCCAGCGTCGCCTGCAGGGTCTGGCGGCCGTTATTGGCATAGGTCATGACGCCTTCGGCGACATTGCCGTCGAGCTCGACATTGACGTTGGTGAGCGCGAGCGAGGGTCCCACCATGTTGGCGCGCGCCTTCAGCGCGAAGCGGCCAAAGCCGCCGCTGCCGGGCGGTGCGCCGCCGATCCATTGCAGCGCGCCGCGCAAGGACGGGCTGTCGATGGTGAGGACGCCTTCCATCATCATGCTGGTGCGGTCGGCGACGGTGCCGTCGAACGCCACCTTCAACGGCGCACTGGACAACCGCGCCTTCAGGCCGGAGCGGTCACCCGACAAGGCCGCGAGGAAGTCGCTGGCCGAGATCGCGCCGTCGACGCGCTCGCCGCGCCAGTCGAATTGCCCGGTCGCGGCGAACGAGCGCGAGATCGACGGCCAGGCCAGCGATAGGTCGATGTCGTCGAGCTTTTCGGACACGTGATTACCGGCGTCCTGATAGCTGAGTACGCCGTCCTGAATGCGGATTTCCGAGAACGACACGGGGTTGTCGGCGCCGGGCTTCATGGTGCGGGCGATGGTGTCGATGAACGGGGTCCAGTTGCTCTCGCCGTCGGGCGTGCGGACCACGCGGATATGCGGCCGCAGCATCATCACGTCGGCGATCTCGAACCGCTGCAGCAGCAGCGGCACCAGCCGCAAATTGGCGGTCAGGACGTCGACGGAGAGCGCGGGGTCGGCGGCGGCGCTGCCCTTCAGCCCGACGTCATGAAAGGAGACGTAGCTGGCGGGAAACACCGAAACGTCGATAGTGCCCTTGATCACCAGATCCAGCCCGGTCACGGCCCGGATCTGCGCCTCGACCGAGGCGCGCAACGCGTCCCGGTTGATGAACCAGGACGTCGCGACCAGGCCGATCAGCGCCACGCCAAGCAACGCCGCGATCGGCGTCCCCAGGCGCTTCATTCCTTGGGCCATCGTCAATGACATATCCAGATCTGCTTAAACCGAACCTGATTAATCCGAACCCGGGTTGAGGTCGTCGGTCCATTGTTGAAAAAGGGGCAGGCTGGGTGCCCGCCCGGCCAACTTTGGCAACTTGATGGGTTTTCTTGACGCTTTCAAGGCCGTCTGCGTCCCGTGCGGCCATGTGTTGGGCCGGACAGCTCCGCTCGCGGTCTTTGGAACTTCGATGCCCCTGATTCGATACGGCTTCAAGAATTTCCGTGGCCGGGGGCCGGAAAATGGCTAATGTCACCGGGATTGCGTTGCTTGAAGTTATTTTCCCTGAGGTCCGCCCCTTCATTCATTGGCAGGTGGGTCATGTCTTCATTTCCAATCGTTTCTGCAAGATCCATCGTATTGGCCGCCTTGCTGGCGGCGTCCACGACGCCGGCGTTCGCGCTCTCGGTCGATGCCGCCCGCGAGAACTGCAGGATGACGGTCGGCAAGCCGATCGTTCATGCCTGCATGCAGGCGCTCGGCGGGCGGAAGGCGCCCGGTTTCGAGCAAAACCTGGCGGGGTGCCGGGAAAAGGCGACGCCGCAGGTCCAGGCCTGCATGAAAGCCGCGTTGAACGCTGCCAACGGCCGCGCCAACGTCGCGGTCGCGGTCCCGACCGAGGCCGCACCGGTTGCGGCCGCCGCCGACGATTCGCCCAAGGCCTTCGTTGCTCCGCCGCGCACGATTACCGACATCACGGCGATCCTGGACAGCGAGAAGCCGGACCTCAAGAAGATCGAGGAGCTCAAGGAGGACGCCGATTCCAATCCGACGGGCAAGGAATCGAAGGAAGATCTCGCCCAGTTCTATTTCGATCGCGGCAACGCGCGGGCCCAGCTCGGCCGGCTCGCCGAGTCCATTGCCGACGCCAACAAGGCGATGGAGGTCGGCCGCGGCGCGATCAGCGCCAACATGATGGGGCGGCTGATGCAGCTCGCCGTCGTGCAATATTCGGCCGCGGGCGATCCGAAAAAGGCGTTCGACATCTACCAGCGCATGCTGCGCGAGGTTGCATTTCAGAAGGGCGGCAAGGGGTACCAGTTCGGCGCCAACCGGGGGATCGCGGGCATTCTGATCCAGATGGGCGACCTCGCGCAGGCGGAGGCCTATCTCCGCCGCAGCCAGCCGCTGATCCAGGAGGCGCGGACCAGCGGTCATCCGGGCTGGCGAGCCGGCTACAATACCTATGGCCAGAACTGGGAGGCGGAGATCGAACTCGGCCGCGCCATGCTCTTCGAGGCGCGTGGACGGTTCCGCGAAGCCCAGGAATCCTACCGGCTCGGCGAGCAGCGCAAGCGCGCAGGCATCAAAGGACTTTTGAACTCGGAGAATCCGCCCGCCGAAACCCTGCTGCTGGCGGCGGTAGATGCCACCATCCTCAGCCAGTCCCAGATGCTGATGCGCCAGGGCCGGTTCGCCGAGGCGGAAGCCGATGCGCGCCGCGCGCTGCTGTCGCGCCTGAAGGACCAGGGCAAGTACAATCCCACCACGCCGCGCTATATCCTCGGTCTGGCGAATATCCTCATCGAGCAGGGCCGTTACGCCGAAGCCGAACAACTCTCCCAGGTTTGCCTCGATATCAATCATACCGTCGGCGTTGCCGACGATTCCGTCTCGACGGTGCAGGCGCTGTCGCACCTCGGCAACATCCTCAACCTGCAGCGCAAGGGCAAGCAGGCGATCGCCATCTATGACCGGATCGACAAGGCGATTGCCAACTGGGACCCGGCGCGACGCCAGGCCTTCGAACTCAACGGCTCGCGGATCGCTTCGCTTTACGCGTCGGGTCAGATCGACGCCGGCATCGCGGCCGCACAACAGCTCGTGCAGAAGCAGGTCGCGCGGGTCGGCGAAAACCATTCCGATACCGCCTCGGCCCGCGGCACGCTTGCGATCGGCCTGATGCGCGCCGGACGCGATCAGGATGCGATCCGCGAATTCAAGGCGGCGATCCCGATCCTGATGGCGTCGTCGGGGGAGAATGCCGACGACGAAGATACGACCGGCGTCGCCGCCCGGAGCCAGCGCCTGCAAGGCATCGTCGAGGCCTATCTGAGGATGCTGGCCGCCCAGAAGAATCCGGATGGCGACGTCGGCGTCGAAACCTTCGCGCTGGCGGATGCCATTCGCGGCCGTTCGGTGCAGCAGGCGCTGGCGGCATCGAGCGCGCGCGCCGCGGCCAGGGAGCCGGCGCTGGCCGAACTGGTCCGCAAGGAGCAAGACCTCGGCAAGGAGGTGAACGCGCAGCTCGGAACGCTCAACAACGTGCTGTCGCTGCCCTCGGCCGAGCGCGACGAGAAGGGTGTCGCCGCCATCAACGCCTCGATCAACGCGTTGCGCGCCGAGCGCCTCAAGGCAAGGCAGGAGATCGGCAAGCGGTTCCCGGCCTATGCCGATCTGGTCTCGCCGAAGCCGCCTTCGGTGGATCAGATCAGGGCGACGCTGGCTGACACTGAGGCGATGGTTTCGTTCTATTTCGGACAGAGCGCCAGTTTCGTCTGGGCGGTTCCGAAGACCGGTCCGGTCGCCTTCGCCGCCATCCACGCCACCAGCGGCGATATCGACGGCAAGGTGCGCAAGCTGCGCGAGGCGCTGGAGCCGCAGGCGGCGATGATATCGGACATTCCGCCGTTCGACCTCAAGCTCGGCTATGAACTCTATTCGCTGTTGCTGCAGCCGGTCGAGAGCGGCTGGAAATCGGCCAGGAACCTGATCGTGGTGACCAACGGCGCGCTGGGCCTGTTGCCGTTGTCGTTGCTGCCCACCGCGCCGGCCACCATCAACAGTGACGACGATCCGTTGTTTTCGAGCTACCGGAACGTGCCCTGGCTGGCGCGGACGCACGCCGTCACCACGGTTCCGTCGGCGGCGGCGCTGCGCACCTTGCGCCAGTTGCCGCCCGGCAAGCCGAACCGCAAGGAGCTGGTCGCGTTCGGCGATCCCTATTTCAGCAAGGAGCAGGAAGCCGAAGCGGAAGCCACTGGGGCCAAGGTGCAGGTCGCCGATGCCGGCGGCAACACGACGCGGGGCATGCCGCTGAAGCGCCGCAGCAGTCCAAAGCTCGACGGCGTCGACAGCGCCGATCTCGCTATGCTGCCGCGCCTTCCGGATACCGCCGACGAACTGAAATCGATCGCGCTCGCGCTTCAGGCCGATCCGTCGAAAGTGCTCAATCTCGGCAAGCAGGCCAGCGAACAGGCAGTCAAGACGATGGACCTTTCCGGGTTCAAGGTGCTGGCCTTTGCCACCCATGGTCTGGTGCCCGGCGAGTTGAACGGGCTGACGCAGCCGGCCTTGGCGCTGTCATCGCCCGCCGTCACCGGCAACGAGGGCGACGGCCTTCTGACCATGGAAGAGATTCTGGAACTGAAGCTCGACGCCGACTGGGTGGTGCTGTCGGCGTGCAACACTGGCACCGGCGCCGGTGCCGGCGCGGAAGCCGCCTCCGGGCTCGGCCGCGCCTTCTTCTATGCCGGCACCCGCGCGCTACTGGTGACCAACTGGTCGGTTCATTCGCAGTCGGCGCGCCAGCTTGTCACCGACCTGTTCAAGCGGCAGGCGGACGATCCCAAATTGACCCGGGGCGAAGCGCTTCGGCAGGCTATGATGGCGCTGGTGGACGGTCCCGGTTATGTCGGCAGCGACGGCAAGACCGAATTCGCCTATGCGCATCCGCTGTTTTGGGCGCCTTATTCCATCATCGGCGATGGCGGTGTCCGTTGAATCGATTTGTGCGGCTTTGGGTGAGGGTGGAATGATTGCGGGAAGAGTTTGGGCGGGTCTTTTGATGATTGGCATCGCCGGCGCTTTCGCCGCGCCGAGCCCGGCCGTTGCGGCGCACGTGTTGATCACCGCCGACGAGGCCAAGCTGCCGCCACCGAAGGGCGCGGTCGCGGCCGATCGGCGCGGAATTACCAGGGGGCCGAAGGTCGAATTCGTGGCCGGCGCCGAACCGGTTCATTCGCCGATGCATCTTCAGCTGAAGTTCGATGCGTTTGGCGGCGCGAAGATCGATCCGGACTCGGTGAAGGTCACCTATCTCAGGAGCCCGAATGTCGACCTCACGCCGCGGGTCAAATCCTTCGTCGCGCCGACGGGCATCGACATGCCCGACGTCGAACTTCCCGAGGGTGAGCATATGGTCCGGGTGGACATCAAGGATACCGACGGCCGTGTCGGAACCACAAGCTTCGTTCTGAAGGTCGTACCCTGAGCATGATCTGTCCATATTGCGCGCGGGAAAACCCGCCTGCTGCGCTGATCTGCGGCAGTTGCGCCCGCGATATCGTGGTGCCGGCATCGCTGATCGCCGAACGTGACGATCTCCTGCGCAAGCGCGGCCTGGTGCAACGGGAACTGGACGAGGCGAGGCAGGAGCTGCAGATACTCCGGCGCCGCACCAAAGACCGGTCATCCTGATGGAATGTCCGTTTTGCGCCGAAACGATCAAGGACGAAGCAATCGCGTGCAAGCATTGCTCGCGCGATCTGCGGATTGCGCGTCCAGTCATTCTCGAGATCCAGCAACTCGTCCTCGATCTCGATGGCTTGCGTCGCGAGCTTGACCGCGTCAACGCTCGCCTCGAGCGGATCCGCTCGCCGGCTCGCTTTTTCGCCGTTCACGCCATTATCTACGTCCTGATACCGGTGATCCTGCTGGTCGCCGCCCATATCATTGTCACCATCGTGCTGAATGTCACCCCGCTGTATCTGCGGCTTGCCTCGGTCGTCATTCCGTTGCCGTTCGGTCTTGCGATCTATGCGCGTCACAAGGTCGGATTGCGGGGCGCCTATGTGGCCGGGATGGTGATGGCGGCGGTCGCCGTGATCTGCATGCTGACGGTGACCGGCGTCAACGACAATGTTCCGATCATGCCCGGACCCTGGATCGAGTGGCGAGAAGTCATCGAATACATCCTGAGCATCGCGCTTGCTTTCGTGACCGGCAATATCCTTGGTTTCCTGATCTTCGACATCTTGCCGAAAACCATGGTTCGCGGCGGCAAGCCCAACGCGGTGGCCTACAAGATCGCCGGGCTGCTCGGACAGCACGTCGGCGAGGAACAGCTGCGCCGCCGCGCGCGCACCATTCAGGATCTCATGATCACGGTGGGGCCGCTACTGGGCGTCGTGGCAACGGCGGCCGGGTCCTTGTATGCGGGGCTGAAGGGCGTTTTTGGCTGGTGAGCGCATTGACGC
>Ga0208714_1000578_pt1 | contig 10376 bp, 9 predicted proteins | sample NGESurshal072012_3_FD_184461 | JGI IMG/M metagenome (GOLD analysis project Ga0208714, IMG submission 184461) | Arctic peat soil microbial communities from Barrow, Alaska - NGEE Surface sample 415-1 shallow-072012 (SPAdes) | ecosystem: Environmental > Terrestrial > Soil > Wetlands > Peat ... | reverse complement strand
CATTCTGTGCTCGCGGGGCTGAAGCCCCGGAGTATTTACAACAGCTTAGACGCCGGCCTGAAGGCCGGCACTACCCGAACATCGACTTGTTCAAAGTTTCCCTAAGCACGGAACGGCCGAGTTCGCTTTTCCCGATATGAAAAAATTGTCGGCATGGGAAAAATCGCGCCCAACTCTCTCGATATTGACCGAAATGTAATTCGACGGTATGCGGGCCATGAGGTAAAGTAATAACTCTGTGGCAAATCTTTTGCCACAGGCGCACAAGCTCCCGCGGGGGATAGCGAGCCTCCGCGGGGCTGAGCTCCGCCGTTCCGAAGGTCGCCGGCGAAATTCACGATCTGCGACAAGGCAGGAGACGGTTGCCCCTTTCGCACTCCGCAATCAAGGCATTCTTTCTCGAGGGACCGGCAGGACGGCTGGAAGCCCTGCTCAACGTGGGATCGCCCACCGCGACCCATGCCGGATTGGTGTGCCATCCGCACCCGCTGGGTGGCGGGACCATGCACAGCAAGGTCGTTTTTCACGCCATGAAGGCATTGCACTCGTTCGGCTTTCCCGTGTTGCGCTTCAACTTTCGCGGCACCGGCCTGAGCGCTGGCCAGCACGACCAGGGACGCGGTGAAGTAGCCGATGTGCAGGCCGCGCTGGGGTGGCTGAAGCATGAGTTCTCGCTGCCCATCGTCTTCGCGGGGTTCTCCTTCGGGGCAGCTACGGGTCTGCGAGCTGCGTGTCCCGACCCTGACGTTAGCGCAATCATCTCGATCGGTACGCCGGCCGAAGCCGATGGACGCCTCTACTCATTCTCGTTCCTGCGGGACTGCACCAAACCCAAGCTCTTCGTCAGCGGCGACCACGATCAGTACGGCCCGCAGGATGCGCTGGAGAAAGTCGTTGCGGAAGCCGCCGACCCGAAAGAGTTGGTATTCGTCCCCGGAGACCATTTCTTCGAAGGCCATCTCGCCGAAATGCGGATGACCATCGAGAGTTGGCTGCATGAGCTGCTGGGAAGTAGCAGTTAGCAGCTAGCAATTAGTTTTCAGCAGCGCTCAGTCCGTTTGCTATTTCTGCTTTCCAGATCCGACTGAACCAGTTGCTGTGCCGGCCGAAGTCGCCGCTAGATCGCGTACGAATTCCACGAGCGAGCGCACCGGAATTCCGGACGGCCCTTTCGCGATCCAGGGCTTGTTGTCTTCCATCCACGCGACACCCGCGATGTCGAGATGCAGCCATGGCGTGTCACCAACGAATTCCTTCAGGAACATGGCGGCTGTGACGGCGCCGCCCCAACGACCGCCGCTGTTGACGATGTCCGCGATGTTGGACTTGATCATGTCGCGGTACTCTTCGTCCACGGGCAACCGCCACATCTTCTCGCCCGACTTCTGCAGCGATTTGCTGAAGCGCTGGTAGAAGTCTTCGTCGTTGGCGAAAATGCCGGCGTTGACCATGCCCAGCGCCACCACGCACGCGCCGGTCAGGGTCGCTACGTCGATGAGGTGGGTGCAACCCAGTTGGCGCGCGTAGTGCAAACCGTCGGCCAATACCAGTCGCCCTTCGGCGTCGGTGTTGATGATCTCGATTGATTTGCCGGACATGGCAATCTGAACGTCGCCCGGCTTCTGCGCCTTGCCCGAAGGCATGTTCTCGCTGGCGCAGACGATCCCGATCACGCGCAGGTTCGCCTTGAGCTGCGCAATGGCGCGCATCGCTCCAATCATGGCCGCGCCCCCGGCCATGTCGTATTTCATCTTCTCCATGCCGTCCCCGGGCTTAATGGAGATGCCGCCACTGTCAAAGGTAATTCCCTTGCCGACGAGACCGAGGACCGGCTTCTCCGGCGCGCCCGCAGGTTCGTGGCGCATGACGATCAGTCGCGGCTCTTCGTCGGAGCCCTGGGCCACGCTCCAGAATGCGCCCATCTTCAACTCTTTGATTTTGTCGCCGCCGGAGATCTCGCACTTCAGCCCGGTCTCGTCGCACATCTTTTTGGCACGGTCAGCCAGGATGGTGGGGGTCATGCGATTACCCGGCTCGTTGACCAGGTCGCGAGTAAAATTCTGCGCCTCGCCGATAATGCTCCCCTGGTCCATCGCGGTTTGCAGCGACTGGGTGCTGGCCTGTCCCGGGACAAGAACGGTCAACTCGTCGATCTTCTGCTCTTTGCGGTCGCTCTTGTAGTAGTCGGGGTCGAAGTTACCGACGAAGGCGCCTTCGACGACCGACTTCACGGCATCTTCCATGCCACCGCGCTGGAAGATCAGCGTGCTCTGCGACGAGGGATCGGCCTGTCCCGTCCACGAACTTGGCGCGACGAAGGCAAAGCTCTTCAGGTCCTTGGCCTTCAGGTTCCGCACGGCAGCGCCAGCCAGCTTGCGCAACTCGTAAGAGGAGAAATTCTTGGCCTTTCCACCGCCGATCAGAACCAGGCGCTTCGCCTTCAGACCAGCCGGTTTGTGTAGCAGAGCGATCTCCAGCATCTTGCCAGTAACTTCGCCGGAGGCGATGAGGTCGGCCGCCGCATCGAGCACAGCCTTGTCATCGGTCTGGATCTGGGGGTTGTGTTTGTCGGATTTGTCGCCGTTGTTGTTCTCGGCCGCGTCGAGCACAGGGACGACGAGGCACTCGGTTTCAAATTGCGAAGGTGATGCGGTACTCAGTGTGGTTTTCATGTCTACCAAATATTCCGTTCTGAAAATGAGTTGAATTGTGCAACAAGCTAGGCGATTCCGTCCTCAGCCCAGGTATGGGCCCGGATCTCCCATCATGGAAAGCAGATGATCTTTTGCGAGTTCCAAGGCCGCCATCGATTTCGGCACACGGACGGGGAAGCCAAGCTCCGTCGCCAGAGGCTCCAAGAGCACCTTGAAAGTCTTGTCCGTCACATGGACCTCTCGCGGCAGGCAACGCGCAGTCTGTATCGCCTTTACAATCGCTGTCACCAGGATATCCGCCGTAGCATCTTCCGGCTTGGCGAGAACGGGTGGAAAGACAATGCCGGTGGCAGCATCGGCCACCATTCCCACACGCAAGCAGGCCTTGCGCTCGTTCTTCTCTCCGGTCATCGCGCTGCTGAAGAAGTGATCGACTTCGAACACCCCTCCCGGCGGAAAGTTTTCTTTGCGAATTCCCTGTACTTGGGCCGGTTTGAGCGGAGTAATCTGCAGAGGCGCAGGAGGCGGCTCAAGCGCCTTCACCAGTTTTATCTCATAATCCCTGCGACTTTCATCGCTGCCGACAGGAAGAAGAAAGGGATAAACATCCTCTTCAGCCCAGTAACCGCTTTTGTCATTCGGCAACATTCCGCAAACGGTGATCACGGCCTGGAGACAGCGGATGAGAAGCGTCGCTTCTTGTTGAGTCACGTACCAGGGGTAATATCCCGGACGAAAGGCCCGGAAGATGGGTGCGCGGACGCGCTTCTGCGGCGGATGGCCAACGTCGTGTAGCAACTGCCGATCCGGAAGCGTTAATTCCGAAAACCTGACAAATTCTGCGGAGAGGCCGCGCTGCGACGCAAAGAAGTCGCCAAACATGATCGGCTCACCCGCAGACACTCTTCGGTAGAAGCGATAGCTTTCCGGACCAATGTAAACGTGCAGAGAATACACCTCTCCAAGAGCACCCATAACCGAGCAATAGCAAACGTCGCCGGATTGGGGGTCTTCTACAAGGATGAGGTCCCGGTCCGCCAGGATCTTCCAGGGTTGCAGGAGCGAGAACTCGGTTACGATGTCGCACAACCGCTTGGCCGTCTCGAGCGAGGGACCCTCCTCACCGGCGAGTTGCTTTTGAAAGAATTGACTCTGCACTTGGGTCCTCTTGGCCGAAGCGTCTGCTATCGATCTGGGCATCTGATTCTCCCTGTTCATCACAAACAAGCATTTTCACACGAAGATTTTAGGGGCCTCGCTGGCCTCCCGAACTACGGCTAAAGGGGCTGTTGAAAAAGTCATTCCGAGGCACCTCGGCGGCTTAAAGCCCCTAGAAACGACATATACGCGCTGCATGGCGCGACCTTCCGAACTGAGCGCATGTCGTTGTCCACTTAGTCAATTCTACTGTGTTAGATTAACCACTGTGTGGGCGCGTAGCTCAGTTGGTAGAGCAACGCACTTTTAATGCGTGGGTCGCAGGTTCGATTCCTGCCGCGCTCACCATATCGTTTGGTATTCACCGTTCCTTTTCGACAACCACCGCTGTGCCATAGGCGAGGACTTCGGTTACGCTCTGCATCACTTCCGTCGCATCGTAACGCATGCCGATCACCGCATTGGCGCCGAGTTCGGCAGCGTGCCGCAGCATGAGCTCGAAAGCATGCTCGCGCGTCTTCTCGCAGAGATTAGTCAGCAGGGTAATGTTGCCTCCCACCAGCGTTTGCAGGCTCGCCCCGATGGTGCCAACGATGGAACGAGACCGCACGATGATGCCGCGCACCAGTCCCAGATTATGGACGATCTTATAGCCATCGAGTACGAAAGCGGTGGTGACCATGTAGTGCGGAACGCCGGAAGCGGCAGAAGCTCCGGGAGGCGCCGTCTGAGTGCTCATGAATTTGCTCCTTCAGAGATGAGGGCAGCATAGCACGTGCTTGTTGTCCTGGGCCGCTCGTTGGGGGCCAACGCCGAGTACACTCGATGGAGAGAATCGGTGGTGTGCATTGAACCAGTTGCGCAGAACAGATAACGACAGCCTATTGCTTGTGCTGTCCCTCAGTTTTGTTCTGGGGATGGCCGTGGCCCTGGCTGTCTACTTCGTGTGGAGGCTGAACGTGGCAGACCTGCACTCGCACGGCTTCCTGAGCGCCATTGCGTTGATCGTCTGTCCGCCCTACATATTGTCCTTGGTGATCGGCCCCATTCCGGATTCCGATCTGGCGCTGGTGCTGACCGTGGGCACCATCGTCTTCGCCAATGCGTTTCTCTACGCCGGGGTCGCCGCGGGCGGATATTTTATCTTCACCATTATGGCGAAGAGGAGAGTGCGGCCATAGGGGCCGCTCGACGCCTCGATCTGGGTGACAGCTCAACAAATTTCATTGGGAAACTGACAACTGGCGACTGGCTACTGATCACTGGTTATTTCGCCGGTTGCTGCTGCGTCATGCAGTGCAGCGCGCCCAGTCCCCAGATGAAGTCCCGGCAATAAATTCCGACAATCTCACGATCGGGAAATACTGCGGCGAGGGTATTGAGCGCGACCCGATCGTTGGGGTCGCTGAATACGGGCACAAGCACCAGCTTGTTGGCGATGTAGAAATTGGCATAGCTGGCAGGCAAGCGCCGTCCACGAAAGTGCACCGGAGCCGGCATTGGCAGCTTCACCACGCGCAGGGGATGGCCCGACTGGTCGGTGCTCTTCTTCAGCCATCGGAAATTGTCGCTCAGGGGCTCGTGGTTGGGATCGCTGGGGTCAGGCTCATAGGCCGTCACCACAGTCGTTGGGGTGACGAAGCGAGTGATGTCGTCGACGTGCCCATGGGTGTCGTCGCCGGCGATGCCGCGGTCCAGCCAGATGACATGCTCCACCCCCAGATAGTCGGCAAAAATCTCTTCCATTTGCTCTCGCATAATTCCCGGATTGCGCTGCTGCACGTCGCTCAGCAGGCACTCTTCGGTGGTGATGAGCGTGCCACATCCATTGACGTCGATGCTGCCGCCTTCGAGTACCACAGGGCGTGGATGCCCGTTCACTTTGACTTCCGGCTCCCACGCCGGCACGCGCAGCCGCTTGACGATTTCGCCTGGGACCGTCGCGTCGAGCTTCCAATCGTTGTACTTGGCCCAGGCGTTGAAGCGCCATGCGGTCGCCGCGACCGCGGGGAAGTCTCTGGTCGCGCGGGAATCGCGCCGCAGAAAGATTGGGCCCGAGTCGCGCGTCCAACCGCGATTGGTAGGAATGTGGTGAAAGCGGATATTCCCGGCAGGTCTGCCCGGCGCCGCAGTTTTTTTCGGGAGAACGTGCGCGCGAATCAGGAGTTCGCGGACCTTGGCTTCCGCCGCCTCATCCTCCACCAGAATGTTGACACGCTCCACCCGCGCCAGATGCCGAACGATTTCCGCGTACACCCACGGGATGGGCTCGAACCTGCCCGGCCAGTCCGTTCGGTTGTGCGGCCACGCGATCCATGTCGCCTCGTGGGGTTCCCACTCAGCCGGCATACGATAGCCGAGGGCGGCAGGAGTTTGCGGGAGTTTGCGAGGCTTGGACATTCGAACCAACCCTTGTCGCTATACCAGGAATCTCTGTGTGATTGGGCCGTACGCATCCACGCGCCGGTCGCGCCAGAAGGGCCAGTTCCGGCGAACGTCTTCGATTCGCTGCAGATCCACCTCGGCGATCAGCACCTCTTCTTTGTCGTGGGAAGCCTGCGCGACCACCTGTCCAAAGGGATCGGCGACAAACGATCCGCCCCAGAACTCAAGACCCTTGCCCGGCGCCACGTTGCCACGAATGTTGCCCGTCTCAAAGCCGACGCGATTGGGCACGGCGACGTAAACTCCATTGGCGATGGCGTGCGCGCGCTGCATCGTCTTCCATGCGTCGTACTGTGCCTCGCCGTATTGCGCCTTCTCGTCCGGATGCCACCCGATCGCCGTGGGATAGAAGAGCACGTTCGCGCCCTGAAGCGCGGTCAAGCGCGCGCCCTCCGGATACCATTGGTCCCAGCAGACCAGCGTCCCGATTTTGCCGAAGCCAGTTTCGAAACTCTTAAACCCCAGATCGCCCTGCGTGAAGTAATATTTTTCGTAGTAGAGGGGATCGTCGGGAATGTGCATCTTGCGATAAATACCCGCCAGCTTGCCATCCGCATTGAGAACGGCCGCAGTGTTGTGATAAATGCCAGCAGCGCGCCGCTCGAACAGGGACGCCACGATCGTGATCTTCAACTCACCAGCAAGATCGCCCAGGCGCGCCGTCGTGGGACCAGGGATGGGCTCCGCCAAGTCGAAGAGAGCGATATCTTCGCGCTGACAGAAATACTGCGTCTGAAACAGTTCGGGCAGGCAGACAACCTCGGCGCCCTTGGCGGCGGCATCGCGGATGTGGGCAATACCGCGCTCCAGGTTCTGTTCAGGCTCCGGCGTGCACGACATCTGCACGATGCCCAGTTGAAAGTTCCGTTCAGCCAACACTTAGCTCCGTCGCAAAATGCATTTCAAGAATAGCATCCCATGCGCGCTGGTTTGCGAACCGAATCGATTGTTAATTGACAGTGACAATTAGCCTCACGCATGCCCGTGCATTGACGGAAGCCGCAGCGAACCTGTAGCGTCGATTGTTTGACAAAGGATTCGCGCGGTCGACTAGTCCGACGCTTCCGGGAGACTTTGAACAAGTCGATGTTCACGTAGAGCCGGCGTTCAGGGCAACGTCTAGATTGCTTCAAACTCCGGGACTTCACTTGTACTATTCATCTGTTTCGGTAGCTGAAGGCAGCACGCTTTGAAGGGGCACGGCTTCAGCCGGGCCGTTACGCGTTCGTGGAGAGTTGGGCTTCAGAGGGTGTGTGAGAACTCGTTCTGAGATGGCACGGTGGGGTGATTGCGCAAAATCCAAGCCCCGCAGGGGCGAAATAATACTAGCCCAGGGCGTAAGCCCTGGGTAAAGCGGGGAAAAAATAACGAGTCCCTTCAGGGACGGCACAGTTCTCACACACCCTCTTCAGCCCCTGAGGAAACTCGCACTTCGTTTCAACCCCGAAGCCCCCGGTGGCTAAAGCCATCTTAATGACAGCACGTTACGGCACGGCTGAAGCCGTGCCCTTTCAAAGCGTGAGATCCTTGTGAATAATGCAGGCAAAGAACTCGCGCTAACAAAATGGGCGCGACTAGGGCAGACACGAGTAGGCGTTGTGGTAACCACCGAGGTGAAGCTTGGCCGAAGAACATCATAAGACGCACGGCGAAGGCATCGACCGCAAACTCCACGATCCCATTTCCGACAAGCTGATTCCGCTGGAGCCGCTCGATCTGTCGAAGATCCACACTGTGGATGACCTGGTCCGCGCCATGGGCCACACCGCATTCACCGGGCGGCAGGTGGGCGAAGGCGCTGAAGTTCTGGAAGCCATGGCTCGCGACAAGGACTGCTTCGTCGTGATGACGCTGGCCGGCGCCATGACGGTCGCCAAGCAAGGGCTGATCGTCACCGACCTGATCGACCATGAAGTCGTGAAGGCCGTGGTCTCCACCGGAGCGCTGATGGCACACGGCCTGGTCGAAGCCGCGGGGCGGTCGCACTTCCGCTACGACCCCAAGATGGACGACACCGAGCTCTACGAGGCCGGCTACAACCGCGTCTACGACACCCTGGAGCCGGAGACCAACCTCGACTTCGTGGAGACCATTGTCGGCCACATTCTGAAAAACTGGGACCACAACGAGGTGCTGTGCTCGTACAAGCTGAACCGCGAAATCGGGCGCTACCTGAGCGAGCACGTGAAAGATCGCGGCATCCTGAAGTCGGCCTACGAGAAGAATGTGCCGGTATTCGTGCCCGCGTTCAGCGATTCGGAGATTGGCCTCGACGTCGCCCTGCACAACCGCATGCGCCGCAAGAATAACCTTTCTCCGTTGCGCTTCGATCCATTCGAAGACCTGGAATATTACGCGGAAACACTGCTGCAGCAGGAGCGCCTGGGGATATTGACCATTGGCGGTGGCGTGCCCAGAAATTGGGCGCAACAATTTGGTCCGTTCATAGAATTGCGCCATCGCCGTGGCGGCGAAGACCTGCCGCTGAAGCGCTTCCACTATGGCGTGCGCATCTGTCCCGAGCCGGTAAACTGGGGTGGTTTGTCGGGATGCACGTACAGCGAAGCCGTGTCGTGGGGCAAGTTTGTTCCTCCCGAGGAGGGTGGCCGCTTCGCCGAAGTCCTGCTGGATGCCACCGTGGGATTGCCGCTGATCGCGGGCGCAGTGCTGGAGAGGATGAAAAGCAGGGGTTAGGAATCAGGGGTTAGGGATCAGGGGCTAGGGGTTAGGGGCTAGTTTTGGATTTTCCCACTACTCTGCCCTGGTCTCACAAGCGATTGGATGGTCGATAGTGGCTAGTATCCAGTTCCGGATTTTCCCCAGCACAACTAACCCCTAGCCCCTGACCCCTAACCACTGCTGTCCGGCTCCGGTTCAGGCCCGGCAAGGTCTAAACTCCGGAGCCGGCGCAGGCTTCCGCGGAAAAGCAGGGACTAGGGACTGGGGGTTAGGGGTTAGTTTCGTATTTCCGCTGGTGTGCTTCTGTACAACTAATCCCTAGCCCCTAGCCCCTGCCTTTCACCTCGCGGAATGTCATGTTCTCTGCCTTGCTACCTGTTCTACGTTTCCAGTCGAAGAAAAGTTCAGCATACGACTTGGTGATGTAGTCAGCCGGCTTCACGCCAAGCTCGCGAGCGATGCGGTCAATCCAGCGTGGCTTGCCTTCGATCTCAGCCACATCGCCGATGGGCGTGTGGTCGAGAACGACATGCCCTTCGTCGTCACTCCATTCCGCTCGGAACTTCTCATAGGCGAACGACGGCGAGTAACCCAACGCGCGCAGAATCGCGTCCATCTGCTTGCCATCGGAGACGCTCGTCTCCAATTCGCCGCGTGACTTGTGCCTTCCGAGTTTGACCTTGGCCTTGTGCGTCAGCCTCCACGCTCCTCCGTAATTCCGCAGGCGCAGCAGTTCGCCCTTGCGCCGCAGCTTCTGCCCCGGCAGATCGTAGAGGGTGTTGATCTCGTGCGTGGACGGCGTCACCTCGCGAAAGCCCAGCTCGCGCAGCTTCTGCCCGAGCGCTTTCAGATCATGCACCAAAAACTTAATTTCGATTTCTTGCGGAGCCGGCATGAAGAAAGTGTAGATCAGTGGACAGTGATCAGTAGCTACTGGTTAGTCTTGACATCCGGGTTCTTAACAGGAATCACTTGGCGACCGGCGGCAATGCAGTCAGGTCCAGGTTATGCATCACCACGATCCACCACTTTCCGTCATTCTTCGCCATCACGAAGTTCAGTAGCCCCCGGCGAAGCGGACGGGGATTTCCCTGCGCATCTGTTGCCCCCGTCATCTCCCAGTGCACATCAACCTCGGCAACGTCGGGACGGATGAACCGTATCTTCACGTCGGTAAACGTCTGGTGGCTGTTCTTAAAGATCGTGGCAAACACGGGCGCATGAAATTCTTCGATCTTGGACCGTCCGCTCGCGCTTATCCCTCGCCAATTGGTAAAGTCCGCATCCTCTGAGAACACATTGGCGAATGCTTTGGCGTCATGATGGTTCCATGCATCCACAAATGCGTCCATTACTCCATTGATGGCCTGCGTATCACTTTGCTGCCCAGACTGGCCAATAACTGCGGCAGGAAGGAGTATTGCGAGACACATCGTGCTT
>Ga0208714_1000577_pt1 | contig 10406 bp, 6 predicted proteins | sample NGESurshal072012_3_FD_184461 | JGI IMG/M metagenome (GOLD analysis project Ga0208714, IMG submission 184461) | Arctic peat soil microbial communities from Barrow, Alaska - NGEE Surface sample 415-1 shallow-072012 (SPAdes) | ecosystem: Environmental > Terrestrial > Soil > Wetlands > Peat ... | reverse complement strand
ATGCAACTCGGCAAGCCGGCGCGGCGGGCGCCGCGTGAGGTCGCCGAGATTCTGGCCACCGAACTGCGCAAGACCTCGGGAGTCTCAGCCGTGGCCGTCGCCGGCCCCGGGTTCCTCAACATCACCCTCGACGAGGCCGCCCAGGGTGAGCTGGCCCGCGCGGTGACCACCGCCGGCGCGGCGTACGGACGGACCGGCGTGCTCACCGGTCAACACATCGACCTGGAATTCGTCTCGGCCAACCCGACCGGCCCCCTGCACATCGGGCACGTGCGCTGGGCAGCGGTCGGCGACGCTCTCGGCCGCCTGCTCGAGGCCGCTGGTGCCAAGGTCACCTGGGAGTACTACTTCAACGACGCTGGCGTTCAGATCGACCGGTACGCCGAGTCGCTGCGCGCCGCCGCCACCGGGCAGCCGGGGCCGGCGGACGGCTACGCGGGGGCCCACGTGCACGAGATCGCCACCGAGGTGCTCGCGCTGCATCCGGGCCTGCTGGATCGGTCGGTCGACGAGCAGTTGGCGACGTTTCGGGCGGACGGGCTCGACCTCATGTTTGCCCAGATTAAGGAAAGCCTGGCCGACTTCGGCGTGCATTTCGACGTCTACTTTAGCGAACGCACGCTGCACGAGACCGGGAAGATCATCGAGGCGATCGAGCGCCTGCGCGGGCAGGGCCACGTCTACGAGCTCGATGGCGCGGTCTGGCTGCGCACCAGCGACTTCGGCGACGACAAGGACCGGGTGCTGGTCAAGAGCGACGGCACCACGACGTACTTCGCCGCCGACGCCGCCTACTACGTCGACAAGCGCGACCGGGGCTTCGACGTCTGCGTCTACCTGCTCGGCGCCGACCACCACGGCTACGTCAACCGGTTGAGGGCACTGGCCGCCTGCGCCGGGGACGACCCGGACGCCAACGTCGAGGTCCTGATTGGGCAGTTGGTCAACCTCTACCGCGACGGCCAGCCGGTGCGGATGAGCAAGCGGGCGGGCAACTTCGTCACCCTGGAAGACCTGCTTGCCGCCGTGGGCAAGGACGCCGCGCGGTACGCCCTGGCCCGGTCCTCCACCGACTCTGCGCTCGACCTCGACCTGAACCTGCTGACTCGGCAGACCAACGACAACCCGGTGTTCTACGTCCAGTACGCGCACGCCCGGATCGCCTCGCTGCTGCGCACCGCCGCGGAGCTCGGCGTGGAACGGGGCGACCCTGCCGCCTTCCACCCCGAGCTGCTGTCCCACGAGCGCGAGGGCGAGCTGCTGCGGGCGCTCGGGGACTTCCCCCGGGTGGTGGCCTCGGCCGCCGAACTGCGGGCGCCGCACCGGGTCGCCCGGTACCTGGAAGAGCTCGCCGGCACCTATCACCGGTTCTACGACGCCTGCCGGGTGCTGCCGCAGGGTGACGAGCCGGCGAGCGACCTCGGCCGGGCTCGGCTCTGGCTGTGCGAGGCGACCCGGGTGGTGCTGGCCAATGGGCTCGGCCTGCTCGGCGTGAGCGCGCCTGACCGGATGTGACGGCGATGACCATGTTGCAACCGCGGGTCGGCCTGACCCTCGACCCGACCGTCTGGCCGCGCACCGCCGGTCGCGTCGGTGGCGTGTTGGCGATCGGTGGCGTCGACGTCCGCGACCTGGCGCTCGAGTACGGCACCCCGGCGTACGTGCTGGACGAGGATGACTTCAGGGAGCGGTGCCGCCAGTGGCGCGTCGCGTTCCGGGCCGGTGCCGCCGACGGCGACGTCTACTACGCGGGCAAGGCGTTCCTCTGTGTCGCGGTCGCCCGCTGGGTGGCCGCCGAGGGGCTTTCCCTGGACGTGTGTACCGGCGGGGAGCTGGCCGTCGCCGAGCGCGCCGGCTTCCCGGCCGACCGGATCCTGTTTCACGGCAACAACAAGTCGGTCGAGGAGCTGCGGCGGGCGGTGACCACCGGCGTCGGCCGGGTGGTGCTCGACTCGTTCGAGGAGCTGGCCCGGCTGGCGTTCATCGCCGAGGCCGCAGGTGTGCGCCAGCGCGTGCTGATCCGGGTCACCCCCGGCGTGGAGGCGCACACCCACTCCTACGTCGCCACCGGGCAGGAGGACCAGAAGTTCGGATTCTCGTTGGCCGCCGGCGCCGCGGCCGAGGCGGTCCGGCGCGTGCTGGCCCTGCCGTCGTTGGAGCTAGTCGGCCTGCACTGCCACATCGGCTCGCAGATCTTCGACACCTCGGGGTTCCGGCTGGCGGCGCACCGGATGGTCGGCTTGCTGGCGGAGGTGCGCGCCGAGCACGGCGTCGAGCTGCCGGAGCTCAACCTCGGCGGCGGTCTCGGCATCGCCTACACCTCCGAGGACGCGCCGCTGCCGGTCGAGGAGGTTGCCGACCGGTTGCGCGCGGTCGTCACCGCCGAGTGTGCGACGGCCGGGCTCGCCGTACCGAGGCTCGGGGTCGAACCCGGTCGAGCGGTCAGCGGTCCGACGACGGTCACGCTGTATGAGGTGGGCACGGTCAAGGAGCTGCCCGGCCTGCGCACCTACGTCAGTGTCGACGGCGGGATGAGCGACAACATCCGCACCGCGCTGTACGACGCGCACTACACCGCCGTGCTGGCCTCGCGCACCTCCACCGCCCCGCCCCGGGTGGTCACCGTCTGCGGAAAGCACTGTGAGAGTGGCGACATCGTCGTCCACGACGTTGCCCTGGCCGCGGACCTGGCACCGGGGGACCTGCTGGCGGTGCCGGCCTCCGGGGCCTACCACCGCTCGATGGCCAGCAACTACAACCACGTTCCTCGCCCACCGGTGATCGCCGTCCGGAATGGTCAGGCCCGGGTGCTCGTACGGCGGGAGACTGAGGACGACCTGCTGCGGCTCGACACCGCAGAGCTCGACACGGAAGACCTTGACACGGAAGACGAGGCATGACCACGGGAGCCCGGTGGTCGGTGACGGCCGCCCTCATCGTCGGCCTGCTCGTCGTGGCTGCCGCCGGGGCGGTTGCGTTGGTCAACGGTCGCCTCGCCACCGCGGTGGCCGAGCTCGTCGTACTGGTGGCTGGTGTCGGCGTGGGCCTGCTGTTGTTGCGGCGGCTGCCGTGACCCCGGTTGTCGACGGTCGGCCACTGCGGATCGCCCTGCTGGGCTGCGGCATCGTTGGCAGCGAGGTCGTCCGGCTGCTGCACGACTCGGCCGCGGATCTGACCGCCCGCATCGGGGCGCCGCTAGAGCTAGCCGGGATCGCCGTCCGTCGACCGCAGCGGGTCCGCGACCTGCCGGTGGACCCGGGCCTGTTCACCGCGGACGCGGCCGGCCTGGTAGAGCGCGACGACGTCGACATCGTCGTCGAGGTGATCGGCGGCATCGAGCCGGCGCGCGCGCTGGTCCTCTCCGCGTTGCGACGCGGCCGGGGGGTGGTGACGGCCAACAAGGCGCTGCTGGCCAGCGACGGCGCGACCCTGTACCAGGCGGCCCGGTCGTTCGGCGCCGACCTGTACTTCGAGGCCAGTGTCGCCGGCGCCATCCCGCTGCTGCGCCCCCTGCGTGAGTCGCTGGCCGGTGATCGGATCAGCCGCGTCCTCGGAATCGTCAACGGCACCACCAACTTCGTGCTCACCCGGATGGATGAGACCGGCGCCGGGTTCGACGAGGCGTTGGACGAGGCCACCGCCCTCGGGTACGCCGAGGCCGACCCGAGTGCGGACATCGACGGCTTCGACGCCGCCGCCAAGGCGGCCATCCTGGCCGGGATCGCCTTTCACACCCGGATCCAAGTCGACCAGGTGCACCGCGAGGGCATCGCCGACGTGACCGCTGCCGACGTGGCCAGCGCCGCGGCGATGGGCTGCACGGTCAAGCTGCTGGCCATCGCCGAGCGGTCGGAAACCGACCGCAGCGTCGGGGTGCGGGTGCACCCGGCGATGATCCCGCGCAGCCACCCACTGGCCGGGGTGCGCGAGGCGTTCAACGCGGTCTTCGTGGAGGGCGCCGCCAGCGGTGAGCTCATGTTCTACGGCCGCGGTGCCGGCGGCGCCCCGACCGCGGCGGCGGTCATGGGGGACGTGGTGGCGGTCGCCCGCAACCTGCTCAGCGGGGCCCGCGGTGCCGGCGAATCGGCGTACGCCGACCTGCGGGTGCGACCCATGGGGGAGACGGTGACCCGCTACCACGTCAGCCTGGACGTGGCCGACAAAGCCGGCGTGCTGGCTAATGTGGCCAGCGTTTTCGCCGCCCACGACGTCTCCATCCGCGTGGTCCGCCAGGAGGGCCACGGCGACGACGCCACCCTGGTGATCGTCACGCACGCCGCCACCGACGCGGCGCTGGCTGCCACCGTGGCCGCCCTGCGCGACCTCGACGTCGTCCGAGCGGTGGCCAGCGTCATGCGAGTCGAGGGGCAGGACCGGTGATGCAGCCGGAATCACCACCGATCGGCCGAGCCGGTTGGCGCGGCATCATCAAGGAGTACCGACACCGGCTGCCCGTGACCGAGCACACCCCGATCATCACTTTGCGCGAGGGCGGTACGCCGCTGGTGCCGGCGGCGCATCTGTCGTCGCTGACGGACTGCGAGGTCCACCTCAAGGTGGAGGGGGCCAACCCAACTGGGTCCTTCAAGGACCGCGGGATGACGGTCGCATTCTCCAAGGCGGTGGAGGAAGGCAGTCGGGCGGTCATTTGCGCCTCCACCGGCAACACCTCGGCCAGCGCCGCCGCGTACGCCGCTCGCAGCGGCCTGGTGTGCGCCGTCCTGGTGCCCAGCGGCAAGATCGCCATGGGCAAGCTGGCGCAGGCGCTGGTGCACGGAGCGCGGCTGTTGCAGGTCGACGGCAACTTCGACGACTGCCTGGAGCTGGCGCGGGAGCTGGCCAGCAAGTACCCGGTGTCGCTGGTCAACAGCGTTAACCCGTTCCGGATCGAGGGCCAGAAGACCGCGGCGTTCGAGATTTGTGACACCCTCGGCGACGCCCCGGACGTGCACTGCCTGCCCGTCGGCAACGCCGGCAACATCACGGCGTACTGGAAGGGCTATGTCGAGTACGCCGCCGACGGGGTGTCGTCGCACCGGCCGGTCATGCGGGGATTTCAGGCCGCCGGCGCGGCTCCGATCGTGACCGGCAAGGCCGTGCGGAACCCGACGACGATTGCCACCGCAATCCGCATCGGCAACCCGGCATCGTGGCAGCAGGCGCTGGCTGCGCGGGACGCCTCCGGCGGTGCCATCGAGGCAGTGACCGACCGGCAGATCCTCGAGGCCTACCGCAGGCTCGCCCGGCGCGAAGGCGTCTTTGTCGAGCCGTCGTCGGCAGCCTCCGTCGCCGGGCTGCTACAGGCTGCCGCGGACGGTTCGCTGTCCCCGGGGCGACGGGTGGTGTGCACGGTGACCGGGCACGGGCTCAAGGATCCGGAGTGGGCGATCGCCGGGGCGCCGCGGCCGGTGACCATCCCGGCGGAGGTGTCGGCGGCGGCTGCGGCGCTGGACCTATGACCCGGCCGGCTCCGGGCCTCGCCACTGGGCGGCTTACCACCGGGACCGTGCATGTGCGAGTGCCCGCCACGAGCGCCAACCTCGGCCCCGGGTTCGACGCGCTGGCGCTGGCGCTGGCCCTCTACGACGACGTGGCCGTCTCGGTGGCGAGCTCTGGCGTCGCCGTGGACATCGTCGGGGAGGGTGCCGACCGGCTGCCTCGCGGCGACCGGCACCTGATCGCCTGCACCGTGCTCAGCGGCCTGGACCGGCTCGGCGTACGGCCGTCTGGCCTGCGCATTTCCTGCACCAACCGGATTCCGCACGCCCGCGGGTTGGGCTCGTCCGCCGCCGCGATCATCGCCGGTCTGCTGGCCGCCCGGGCGCTGGTTGCCGACGGCGAGTGCCGACTCGACGACGCTGCGCTGCTCAAGCTGGCCGCGGAGATGGAAGGCCACCCGGACAACGTCGCGGCCTGCCTGCTCGGTGGCTTGACGGTGGCCTGGACGGAGGATGGGGCGGCCCGCGCGGTTCGCCTTCAGCCTGTCGCTTCACTCAAGCCGGTGGTCTTCGTGCCCGCCACCCGGGCCACAACCGCGGAGGTACGCCGCTTGCTGCCCGATTCGGTTCCGCACGCCGATGCGGCGGCCAACGCCGGCCGGGCCGCGCTGATGCTGGCCGCCCTGACGACGCGGCCGGACCTGCTGTTGCCGGCCACGGTCGACTGGCTGCATCAGCCCTATCGGGCGCCGGCCATGCCGGAAACCGCGGAGTTCGTGGCTCGGCTGCGGGCCGCGGGGGTGCCGGCCGTGGTGTCCGGGGCCGGGCCGGCCGTGTTGGCGCTGGGCCAGGGCCCAAGCGGGCTGCCGCCGCCACCGTCGGGTTGGTCGGCGCTGTCGTTGCCGGTTGACCGAGTCGGTGCGCAGGTACGCCGTCCGGACTGACTTCAGCCAGTGTCGATCTGCGCGCTGGCCAGCGCACTTCGACACTCGCTCGCTAGGTTCGGAACCGCGGTGCGGGTCGCGGGAGCGCAGGAAACGCGCTCGTTCGGACGAAACGTACGTAGACATATCGGCGACATATCGGCGTCTTGTTGCCCGATGTCACCCTGGGCGTTACGCTCAGAGAGCACCAGCCGCCCCCTGCGGGGGCCGCATCTGCTCGCCGAGCAACCCGGACGTCCTTCCAGGGCCTTCGAGCGCTTTGGCTTTCTCCGTCCGGCCGCTCTGTCGGCGCCTTGAGTGCGTCGATCACGCGGTCGCCCGTCGAGGAAGTCGGTCGACGAGCGCACCCCCGCGGTCCGGTTTCGCAGCGTCGGCGTCCGTCAGGTTGCTCGAAGCCCGGCCGGTGTACCACGAGCCCCCGCCCAGGTCGGGCGGGTGTACCACCCGCGCCGCCGTGTGCGGCCGAAGTTCATCGCCCGGTGCCCGCCTGTTGGCCGGCTGCACCGCCATTGGGAAGGACCCCATGAGCGATTCCACCGATCTGCTGCCTCTCACCGAAGAGGCCATCGCCACCTCCGTCGCTGGGGACGACGTCGACCCGGGTCACAATGGCGCCGGCCGCCTCGACCCGAGTGACACTGCTCGGACGAGCGCCGACGATACTGCTGCCACAGAACTCCCCAGTCCGGCTGGCACAGCCGCGTCCGCGCCTCGAGGCCGCCGGCGCACTGCCGGCGGCGGGCTGACCGCCATGGTGCTGCCGGAGCTGCAGACGATGGCTTCCGGCCTCGGCATCAGCGGTACGGCGCGGATGCGCAAGAGTCAGCTGATCGCTGCCATCCAGGAGCTGCAGGGCGGATCGGTGGCGGCCAGCAGCTCGGCCCCGGCCGGCATCTCGGCCCCGGCCGGCGGATCCGTCACCGGCACGTCCGCGGCCGTCGTCTCGGCAACGGACTCTGCCACGAGCGCACCCGCCTCGGCCGGGACGAGCAACGGCGCCACGACCGCCCCCTACCGCAGCGACCGGGGCGACGGCTCTGGAACCGACACCGGCGTTGCCGCCGGTGTGGTCCACGACAGCCAGAACGGGGCCGAAGCCGGCTCCGCGGGTTCCGCGCCGGAGGTCGTACCCGGTGATAGCGTCCGCCCGGAGCGGGAGGACCGCTCGGCGCCGTCGGGCGCCCCCACCAGCCGCGACGGCGAACGACCCGACCGGGACCGGCCGCGGGACCGGCAACGCTTCGACAACCAGCGCCCAGAGGGCCAACGCTCCGACAACCAGCGCCAGCAGTACGGCGCCGGCCGGGACCGCCAACAAGGCAATCGTGATCGCAATCAGTCGGGTCAGGGCCAGGGCCAGCAGGGGGATCGCAGCTCCACCGGCCAGCAGGGCCGGGGCCAGGGTCAGAGCCAGGGCCAGGGTCAAAGCCAGGGCCAGCAGAGTGACCGGTTCCGGGACGATGACGACGCTAGCGGCGGCAGCCGCCGCCGCGGCCGGTTCCGGGAGCGCGGTCGCAACCGCAGTCGCAACCGCGAGGACCGCTTCGTCGCCGACAGCGAGCCGGTGGTCGGCGAGGACGACGTACTGGTGCCGGTCGCCGGCATCCTCGACATCCTCGACAACTACGCCTTCGTGCGGACCTCGGGCTACCTGACCGGGCCGAACGACGTGTACGTCTCGCTCGCCCAGGTGCGCAAGCACGGATTGCGTCGTGGTGACGCGGTGACCGGGGCGGTCCGCCAGCCCCGCGACGGCGAGCGGCACGACAAGTACAACGCGCTGGTGCGCCTGGACCAGGTCAACGGCGCTGACTTGGAGGCGGGTCGACAGCGGCCGGAGTTCACCACGCTGACCCCGCTCTACCCGCAGGACCGACTGCGGCTGGAGACCGAGCCGAACGTGCTGACCACCCGGGTGATCGACCTGATCGCCCCGATCGGCAAGGGCCAGCGCGGTCTGATCGTCAGCCCGCCTAAGGCTGGCAAGACGATGGTTCTCCAGGCGATCGCCAACGCAATCACGACCAACAACCCGGAGTGCCACCTGATGGTGGTCCTGGTCGACGAGCGGCCAGAAGAGGTCACCGACATGCAGCGGTCGGTGAAGGGCGAGGTCATCGCCTCCACCTTCGACCGCCCACCGTCGGACCACACCACCGTCGCGGAGCTCTCGATCGAGCGAGCCAAGCGGCTGGTCGAGCTCGGTCACGACGTGGTGGTGCTCCTCGACTCCATCACCCGGCTGGGTCGCGCGTACAACCTTGCTGCCCCGGCGAGCGGACGCATCCTGTCCGGTGGCGTGGACTCGACCGCCCTGTACCCGCCGAAGCGTTTCCTCGGCGCCGCCCGCAACATCGAGTTCGGCGGATCGCTGACGATCCTGGCCACCGCCTTGGTCGAGACCGGCTCCACGATGGACACGGTGATCTTCGAGGAGTTCAAGGGCACTGGCAACATGGAGCTCAAGCTGGACCGGAAGCTCGCCGACAAGCGGATCTTCCCGGCGATCGACATCGACGCCTCCGGCACCCGCAAGGAGGAGATATTGATGGCGCCCGACGAGCTCGGCGTCGTCCTCAAGCTGCGCCGGGTGTTGCACGCCCTGGAGACCAGCCAGGCGTTGGAGCTGTTGCTGGACAAGATGAAGAAGACCGGGTCGAACGCCGAGTTTCTGATGCAGATCCAGAAGACCACGTTCGGACCGGGGGACTGACGGTCGCCGCCCCGGAACGCGCCAGGCCCGACCGGTGTTAAGCAGTCTGCCGGGCGCGTTCTGGCACACTTGGCTGGCTACGGCACCGGTTCGAAGTCCGGCTCGGACGACCCGGCGGCCTTCTGTTGGAGAGGACCTATGAAGCCCGACATCCACCCGCAGTACGTCGAGACGACAGTGACGTGCACCTGCGGCAACACCTTCACCACGCACAGCACCGCCCGTAACGGCGTCATTCACGCTGACGTCTGCTCGGCCTGCCACCCCTTCTACACCGGCAAGCAGAAGATCCTGGACGTCGGCGGCCGGGTGGAGAAGTTCGAGCGCCGGTTCGGCAAGCGCCAGGCCGGTCAGCGCGCCGGCGCTGTCAAGGGCTAGGGAAACAGCGGCGCCCGCCCGGTTCGCGACAGCAGCCGGCGGGCGCCGTTGTCGTGTCCGGCGGTGCTACCGCCGTGGCCGCATCAGCCCAGCCGCGGGGCACCGAGGGCTGTGAGCAACGACGGGAGTGTTCGTGTCCGACCCGCTCGACGACCTGCTCGCCGAGCATGCTGCGCTCGAGGTGCAGCTCGCCGACCCAGCTGTACACGTCGACCAGACCCGCGCGCGGGACCTTGGCAAGCGGTACGCCGAGCTGGCCCCCGTGGTGGAGGCGGCGCGAGCGCTGCGCGCGGCCGAAGGTGATCTGGTGGCTGGTCGCGAGCTGACTGCGGAGGACTCCGCATTTGCCGTCGAGCTGCCGGCGCTGCAGGGGCGCCGGGACGCTTTCGCGGATCAGTTGCAAGAGCTGCTGCTGCCGCGCGACCCGAACGACAGCCGGGACGTGATCTTGGAGATCAAGGCCGGCGAGGGCGGGGAGGAGTCCGCCCTGTTCGTCGGCGACCTGTTGCGGATGTACCTGCGCCACGCCGAGCTGCAGGGCTGGCGCACTGAGGTGCTCGACGCCACCGAGTCGGACCTCGGCGGATACAAGGACGTCAGCGTCGCGGTGAAGTCACGCCGCGGCGCGGACGGCGTGTGGGCCCGGCTGAAGTACGAGGGCGGGGTTCACCGGGTCCAGCGCGTGCCGGCGACCGAGTCTCAAGGGCGTATCCACACCAGCGCCGCCGGGGTGCTGGTGTTGCCGGAGGCGCGGGATGTCGAAGTGCACATCGAGCCGGGCGACCTGCGCATCGACGTCTTCCGGTCCTCGGGGCCGGGTGGGCAGAGCGTCAACACCACCGACTCGGCCGTTCGGATCACGCACCTGCCGACCGGCACGGTGGTGTCGTGCCAGAACGAGAAAAGCCAGCTGCAGAACAAGGAGCAGGCGCT
>Ga0208714_1000576_pt1 | contig 10407 bp, 12 predicted proteins | sample NGESurshal072012_3_FD_184461 | JGI IMG/M metagenome (GOLD analysis project Ga0208714, IMG submission 184461) | Arctic peat soil microbial communities from Barrow, Alaska - NGEE Surface sample 415-1 shallow-072012 (SPAdes) | ecosystem: Environmental > Terrestrial > Soil > Wetlands > Peat ... | reverse complement strand
CAAAGCCAAACCAGCCCGCAACACCAGAATCCCGCGCCACCACGCGGGATTCAACATCTCAACCACGAAAACTTCCGACTAGCCGGAAGTTAGCTCGGAAGTCTGGGGGGCGTATTGCCGCGACCGCCTTTGGGATCGCTGTCGCCTGATCGGCGGGTGAGGATGCGTGTCCAGTCGATCCTGACCAGCGCGACCAGCCCGCCGAGCATCAGCACTTGAAGCGCGATGCCGAGCGGGGAGGTGAATGCACCCTTGAGGATCGTTCCGAGGCTCTCCTTGGCCGCGGAGGCGGCCGTGACGTAGATCGTGTAGCTCACGATCCGGCCGGCGAAGAATGCGGCGGTCAGTGGCAGAAGCGGCGCGTCGACGAGCCCGGCGGCGACGAACAGTTGCGCTGAGGGGAGTGGCGAGAGCGCGAATAGAGCGAGCCCCGCGGCTGCGCGTTTAGGGCCGCCGGCGATCGCGTCGCGCGCGGCCTCGAGGTTGGCGATCCGCTTCGGTGAGAGCCGGTTGCGGTACCGTCGGCTGCCGTAGGCGAGCGCGAGCCGTCCGCCCGCGGCCGCCGCTGCGCCGACGAGCACGAGGGGGATCGCCGCGAGGTCTGATTGGAGGCGGAAGAAGACGAGGACGGCCCACGTCGGCGGCCCGAAGGCGGGGAGCAGGTTGACGCCGAACACGACTCCGGCGAGAACCAGATACCCCATGAGACCCAGTCAACAGCCGCCTCTCTGTGAGGTCATCGGGGGCCTGCCCAGTGGGCGCTCAGCAGTTCGCCGCACTCGAGGGGACTCGCGAAGGGCTGCGGGGTTCTACCGCGGCGCTGTCGGCGCGAGTGCGGATGCGCGCAGACGCGTGCGCTGCGATGCTGGGGACATGACGTCGGCTCAGGCATCGTCGGCTCCGGCGGCAGTGGCACGCGGGCCACGACGCCGATCCGCGATTCGCGATGCTCTCGGTTGGCTGGTCGAGCATCGCTATCGGCTCCTGTCGGGGATCGCGGCCGGCTCGATCGTCGTCGGTGGCGCTTTGTACCTCGCCGGAGAACGGACTGCGGGCAGTGATGTGTGGGCAGCTGCGGTGGCGCTGCTGGCGGCCGAGCTTGCGGTCGAGGTGGTGCGCACGGTGATCGTCGACCATCACATGGGGGTGGACACGATCGCGCTGGTGGCGATGGTCGGGGCGCTGGCGCTGGGGGAGGAGTTCGCGGGGATCATCATCGGCCTGATGTTCTCCGGGGGAGCGACGCTTGAGGACGTCGCCTCGGCTCGCGCCCGCCGCGAGCTGACGGCGCTGATTCAGCGCGCTCCGAAGGTGGCGCAGCTGCGGGTCGGCGCTCAGATCGAGCAGGTGCCGGTGGCCGAGGTGAAGACGGGCGATGTCGTCGTCGTGAGGACTGGGGAGGTTGTGCCGGTTGACGGTACGGTGGTGGGCTCGGAGGCGGTGGTCGACACGAGCACTCTGAGCGGCGAGCCCCTGCCGGTGACGATCGGGCCGGGGATGGCGGTCCTGAGTGGGTCGGCGAACGCCGGTTCCCCGTTTGATGTGCGCGCCGACAAGCCTGCGGCCGAGAGCGCGTACGCGGCGCTGGTGCGCCTGGTCGAGCAGGCGCAGGCGCACCGGGCGCCGTTCGTGCGGATGGCCGACCGCTACGCCGGGTTCTTCCTCCCGGCAACGGTGATCATCGCCGGCCTGGCCTGGGCGATCAGTGGCGACCCGGTCCGGGCGCTGGCCGTCGTCGTGGTCGCGACGCCGTGTCCGTTGATCCTCGCCGCGCCGATCGCGCTCGTCTCCGGGCTCTCGCGCGCCGCTCGTTACGGGGTCATCGTCAAGGGTGCTGGTGCGATCGAGACGCTCGGCGAAGCGCGCACCGTGCTGTTTGACAAGACCGGCACGCTCACGGTCGGAACGCCCGACGTTCGCGACCTCGTCCCGTATCGCGATTACCAGTCGGCCGAGCTGCTCGCGCTTGCCGCCTCGGTCGACCGCCTGTCCGCTCACGTGCTCGGCGAGGCGCTCGTGCGTGCCGCCACCGAGGCGGGGCTCCCGCTGAGGACTCCCACCGATGTTCGGGAGGAACCCGGCCAGGGGATCCAGGGAGTGATCGACGGTCGCACGGTGGCGGTCGGGAGCCGCGTGTTCATGCGCGCGGTCGGGATCCCCGAGGACGAGATCGCCTCGGCCACCGTGCTGCGCGGCCACGGCTCCGGCGAGGCGCACGTGCTTGTCGGCATCGACGGCCACGTCGGTGGCGTGATCGTGATGGCCGACGAGCTGCGACCGGACGCCGACCGGATCGTCGAACGACTCCGCGGCGAGGGCATTCGCCACGTCGCGATGGCCTCCGGGGACCGTCGATCCGTAGCCGAGCGGATCGGCCGAGAACTCGGTGTTGACCGCGTCTACTCCGAGCAGTCGCCCGAGCAGAAGCTCGAGGTCGTCCGCCGCCTCCGCGCCGACCCGGAGCTGAGTCCTGTGATCATGGTCGGTGACGGGGTCAACGACGCGCCTGCGCTCGCGCTCGCAGACCTCGGGATCGCGATGGGTGTCGCCGGCGCGACCGTGTCCTCGGAGACCGCGGACGCCGTGATCACGATCGACCGGATCGACCGCGTTGCCGACGCAGTGCACACCGGACGGCGGTCCCTGTACATCGCGCGGCAGAGCGTGCTCGCCGGCATGGGCTTCAGCCTCGCCGCAATGGCGGTCGCAGCCGCCGGCTACCTGCAGCCGGTCGCGGGCGCCCTGTTCCAGGAGGTGATCGACCTCGCCGTGATCCTCAACGCGCTGCGCGCGCTGCGCGGCTGAACGCAAGCTCGATATCGGAGCGCTCGTAGCTACTACGGATCAGTCGTGTGGCGTGGCCTGGTTGCCGGACGTGTCACAGTCGTCCAGGCTTGCTCTGTGGATGCGAACCAGCCGAGCGAGGTCGCGATGTTCACCACAATCGTGTGGGCGACGGACGGGTCGGAGAACGCCGCCCGAGCGCTCCCATACGCCCAAGCGCTGGCGACGGGCGAAGGAGCGATGCTCGTCGCCGTTCACATCGTTCAGGAGACGGCCGACAGTAACGGCGCTGACCGGGGCTCAGCTGCTCGAGCCGGCAGTGAGGATGCGGCCGAGTCGGTGCGCACGTTGGTCGACGGACTCTCGCAGGATGGGTTGAACGCGATCCTCAAGCTGGTGGACCTCATCGGACCTCAGCCGGCGCAGGGGATCGCGGATATCGCCGCAGAGGTCGGCGCGGATGTGATCGTCGTGGGCACGCGCGGCCACTCGGCCATCGGCGGGCTCATCGGAAGCGTGACGCAGCGTCTCATTCAGATCGCGCCGTGCCCGGTTCTGTCTGTGCCGCCCGCGCCCGTGACGGTCGGGTGAGTCGCGCTGCTCCTACCTTGTCGGGCTACTAGAAGTGGATATCGCGTCGCTAGATCAGCACCGCGCCGGCGATCAGGAGCAGGACACCGGCGCCGGTGAGGCCGATGAATGAGGCGGGGCGATGCTGTCGCGCAGTGGAGCTCCGTAGTACCGGAAGGCGGATATCCAGCGCAGCGGCTCGAGCCTTGCGCAAGACGGCCGGCGAGGTCGATCGCGTACATCGCCACGAGCACGGCCAGCGCGATGCCGGTCACCGTCCTCGAGCCGTGAAGGGCCCCGCACGCGAGCTCCGACGCACCGGCGAAGAACAGCGCCAGCGGCCACACGCCCATCGCGCCCGCGATGACCAGCCCGAGCGAGATATGCGTTCCCGCGATCCGTCCGGCGATGAACGTCATCGCCCCCGTGATCGCGAGGATCGTCACCGCGACGACCGCAGCGACGATGAAAGAGCCGACCACCCAGCTGCGGCTGATCACCCGCCGCGCCTACGGGTTCCGTACCCCAGAAGCTCTGATCGCCCTCGCCCTGCTCAGCCTCGGCGGGCTCTGACCACTGCTACCCGTATGACCCCCGGAAACAGCAGAAGGTTCCTTTTGTCGGCCGGATTGTCCCGGCGACATCATCACGGCCCGCGAGGTGCCTAGAGGCACACATGTGGCGTTTCGCTGCGCCGGACAGGACTCCTGCAGGACGTAATCGTCCTCGAACTGGGCTACGACGATCGCCGGGCATACCTCGCGCCGGCCGCTCCCATCGCGATCCCGAGATCGGCGAGCGCGAGCGCGGGTGCGTCGTTGATGCCGTCGCCGACCATGATCACAGGACTCAGGTTTGGATCGGCGCGCACCGGGCGCACGACCTCGAGCTTGGGTTCGGGGGACTACTCGGCGTAGACGCGGTCGACTCCGAGCTCGCGGCCCACGCGCTCGGCGACTGAGCGGCGGTCTCCGGAGAGCATCGCGACGTGCCGCACGCCCTCTGCGCGGCCGCTCCACGATGTCCTCGGCGTCGCCCTGCAGCTCGTCGGCCATCACGATCACGCCGGCGACGTCACCGTCAACAGCGACCAGGCGTGCGCTTCGCCTGACCCACGGGTCGTGCTCAGGAAGCTGGAGGCGATCTCCATGTGCGGCGCGCCGGCGGCGCGCAGGAACGCCCGGCTTCCGACGAGGACGCGAAGACCGTCGAGTGTGCCCTCGATCCCTTGGCCGGGCTGCTCGTGGACCCTCTGTTGGGAGCGTGAGCTGCAGGCCCGCCTCGGTCGCGGCGCTCACGAGCGCTTCGCCGAGGACGTGGGCGGACACGCGGTCGACCGACGCCGCGAGCCGCAGTGCCCGTGCGGCGCTCATTGGTCCCGCCTGGCGGACAAGCACGCCGCGCGAATCCGTACCCTGTCACCCCTGCGCGGGGTGGAAAGCGCGGATGACTCTTGAGCGCCAGGCGAGTTGACTGATCGATGATGGGCCATTGCTATCTGTTTCTTGTCGGCACGGTCTTTGGCGTGAACCTGTTGTCCGCGTTGGTCCGCTGACGTGGGCGGTCCTGGTGTGTTCTTCCGGTCGCAGTCAAGTCTCGTCGTGGTGCCGCTGGCGCTCATCGGCGGGCTCGCAGCGGCAAGCGGCCGGCTCGTATTGGGGGCCGGCCTGTGATGGTCCTCACAATCGGGTTCATCCTCGTCGGGGCGCTCGCGCTCGCCGTGCTTGAGCTGTGGGTGATCTGGGCGCTCGGAGAGCGCGACGACCGCCGGCGCCACGGCCCCCACCCACAACCTGATTTGCGCGCTGGCCGGAGCGTCAGCGCGGTCGGCGAGAGACCGGCCAGTAGCCCGATCGTGCGACCCCGGACCCCAAGTCGCTGACGCTGAAAACGGCTACGGGCGCCCTCGCCCGCAAGCCCGATGCGCTCCACGCGGCAGGCTGCGATCAGATCTTCATCGACAATGCGTCCGGCAAGGCTTAGCGGGGAGCTGGACAAGGCGCTGCCGTGCGCCAACCTGGCCGGCGATCAACTGGTCGTGCGCGGGTAGCAACCAGCGGCAACCACCCGCGTACCGCGAGGTCGCACCACAGGGCCCATCCGTACCGACTACGTACCCGCGCTCGCCGCCCTCGACCCGGCGCGAGATCAGTACCGGCTACGAGCATCTCCGCGGTGCCTCCCGGATGCCCTGATCCCTGCGCCACGGCACGCTTCATGTCCTTACACCATGCTCAGACACTCGATGATTCGCACGGCGCGGATCGCTTCCGCGCTGTCGGTTGGGACGCTTCTGGTCGCCGGCTGCGGTGGCAGCGGAAAGGCGACACCGAGCACCACGACGGCCAACAGCGCGGACAGTTCCCCGTCGTCTGCAACATCGCTCGAGCAGCAATTCGTCGCCGTCGTCAGGCAGACCCAGCCATCAGTCGCGCAGATCCAGACCGACCAGGGCCTCGGTTCGGGCGTGATCTTCGACGCGAACGGCGACATCGTGACCAACGCGCACGTCCTCGCGGGCGCGAGCAGCATTCGGGTGACGCTTGCCGACGGCCGTCGGTTTCCGGCGCGATTGGTCGGCGCCTACGCACCGGACGACTTGGCGGTCGTCTCGGTCGGCACAGGGCACGCACTCAAGCCAGCCCGGTTCGGTGATTCATCGAAGCTCCAGGTCGGCGAGATCGTGCTGGCCGCGGGCAATCCCCTAGGCCTGCAGAGCAGCATCACCGACGGGATCGTCAGCGCCCTCGGGCGCAACGTCAGCGAAGGACAGGGCGTCGTGCTCCCAGGAGCGATCCAGACCAGCGCCCCGATCAACCCCGGCAACAGCGGAGGAGCGCTCGTAGACCTCCAGGCGCAGGTAATCGGAATTCCCACGCTCGCGGCCGGCAACCCGCAGAGTGGCGGCGCTGCCGCGGGAATCGGATTCGCAATCCCGAGCAACCTCGTGCGCGACATCGCCGGCCAGATCGTCCGCTACGGCCGGGTCGTCCAATCGCACCGCGCGGCGATCGGTGTCAGCGTCGCGGACAGCTCGTATCGACCGGGCGCGCTGGTCGTCGCGGTACAGAGCGGCGGACCAGCCGACAAGACCGGCATCGTCCCCGGCGATTCGATCGACGCGATCGACGGCAAGACCGTCCAGAGTGCGGATGACTTTGCCACGCTGCTCGCCACGCTCGAGCCTGGGAGAACGGTAAAGCTGACGATCACCCGGCAAGATGGACAGAGCACGACCGTAACCGCAACCCTCGGCAAGCTCGCGGGGGGTTGAGCATCACGCACCCGCGGGTCGCTCCGTTCGTGCTACCCCGGATCGAGACCAGATGACTGCGCCCGTCGAAGCCTTCGCCGGGGCGTACGTCGCGCTGTTCGTCGTGATGCTGCTCGCATGGGCCGGCCTTCCGATCGCCGGCCAGGCCGCGCTGCTCGCCGCCGGAGTGCTCGCGGGTGACGGTGACCTGAGGATCGAATGGGTGCTGGTGTCGGCAGGCCTCGGCTCTACGGCGGGTGGCGCCATCGGATACTGGATCGGGTTCCACGGCGGCAGCGGACTTCGCTCCGACCGCGGGCCGTTGCGCGCCATGCGGCAGAACGAGCTTGCCCGCGGCGCCAAGCTGGTCAAGCGTCACGTCCCGCTGGCTGTGCTGTTCGCGCCGACGTGGATCGCCGGTGTCTACCACGTGACCTGGCGCACGTTCCTGCCTTGGAACGTCATCGCCGCAGTCACCTGGACCCTCATCACGGCGCTCGGCGGCTACTGGATCGGACCCGAGATGGCGCGCGCCCTCGGCGTTGCCAACGCCGCAATACTCGCCGCGGGCGTGATCGTCGTCGGCGCAGCAGCCTTCTATGTCTGGCGCCGCACTCACGCGAGTCGTGAGGATCCATCGGAGACCTACCCCGGCGATCCGGATGGTTGACGTCACGCCGACGGGATGGCGTGCGTGGCGTGTCGGTCTGTGGAGCGCTCGCCGCCACCGGCGAGGATCTGCTTGCGCTGCTCGTAGTCCTCGACGCTTATCTTGCCCTCGGCCAAGCGACGGTCGAGGATCTTCAACGGCGGCTCGTCGCGAGCGTCGCCACGGACGCTTTCGACAGATCTGCGCTCACGCGCGTCGCCACCGGTCGTTCTGAGGACGAGCCAAACGAGCAGCGCGACGACCACGATCAGCACCCAGTGCCATCACGATCCACCCGCCCGATCCTGGCCGATCCTAGCGCTGCCATGACGCCGTAACCAGCTCGCCGCGCGGCTCGTCAAGGCAAGCTCTGCAAGCCGGCGAGCCAGCCGAGAATCCTGCGCGTACCCACGCTCGTCCGGAGGGCTTAAGGGCGGCGTGGCGAGGCCGGAGAAATTCTCGCCCGCGAGCCGCAGCTACGGCGTCGTCGATGCGCGCCACGCTTGCGAAAGCGTCTCAGCCTCGACCCAGTGATCGGAGGGCTCCAACGCGCGCCAGAGCCAGTCGACGGGTGGTAGCGCGCCGGCCACGGCGCGTCGGCGCTCGGCCCGCGCGACGGCGTTGCTACTCCAGCCACGGCGATAGTCGCGCAAGACGCTGAGCAGACGCTCGACCTCGGCGATGAGCACGTCGCGTTCGATCAGCCGGACGCGTTCGAGGCGCGCTGCCGCACTCTCCTCACAAGCTCGATATGGCGTGAGGAGAAGGCCGCGTGCGGTGTTTCCACGTTCGGTCTCGAGCGCGCGGACCGCTCCCTCGGCCTGCTGGACGTCGGCGTTGATGATCCGCTGGGCCTGGGGTGCGAGCTTGACCTCGAAGGCTAAGGTGCGCCGCGGGCCTGGGAGTTCCCAGTTCGCGTCTTCCTCGCCTGTCGTTGGTTGTCGTGCGACGGCGGCCACGCCGAGTACCTCATTGCCGACGGCTGCGAGGGCTCGAGCCACCGCGTCGTGGTTGCTGGAACGCAATTCCTCCAGAAGAGTCCCACTCCAGCGATCGAAGCTCGGGCCCTCCGGGCCGTGACGGACGATCAGCTGATCCCAGGCCGCGAACAGCTCGTCGTGTCGATCCCCCTCGGACGGAGTTGCGCCCCCTGCGAGGCGCGCCTCCGACAGGCGCAGCCGGGTGAAGAAGGTGCTGACTGCGCCCGCGGTTGCTGCTGCGTGCAGCGCGACGCGGGCCTGCGTAACGGCGGCTGGATCCCCGTATTCGCCGGCGAGCTTCAGCGCAAGAGCGCGCATCGCCAGCCAGAAGGCGCGATGCTCGTGTGTCTCAGCCAACGCCTGGGCGACTCGGGTCGAAGAGTGCCTCGGCGCGACGGTAGTCCTCGCGCCAGAGAGCGAGCATCCCGTCGACCTCACACGCCGCGGTCGAGACCGCCGCCGCCGTCGGGCGTCGTGGGGGCGACTGCACGGCCTGGGGCGCCTTGCCCTCAAGGAAGCGTTCGGCGTCGGCGAGCCCGGCAGCGAATCCGTCGTCGGAGCGCTCCAGGGCTGCGAAGACATCGCCGCGAACGTCGTCGGGCAGGGCGTCGAGGATTCGTTGCTGTGAGAACCGGCCGAGAAACTCGGGGTCGGTGAGCAGATAGGCGGCCCGATCGTGCTCGCCGCGGTTACAGCGCCCAAGCGCCTGAGCGACGCGCTGACTGAAACGCGCCTCGGCGAATGGCGCGTCGCGCAGGTAGGCAGAGACGAACTCCTCGAGGTCGCTCGTCGCGACGGGCACTTCGGGCACGACCTCGACGAGGCAGCTATCGCCGGGAAAATCCATCCCGTCGTAGCGTCCAGCTGCAATGAGATGGCCGTCGGCGTCTGAGGCGAACGGCTCATCGGCGCCGTTGTCGCCTTCGAGCACGCGCACCTCGCCAGGCAGGCCCGAAAGGGTCAAGGCCGCCAGCAGCGTTTGTGCGGTATCGCGGCGCGAGCAGAGCCACAGCGCCTTCCGCCAGCGCTTCAGGAACGGGCGCAGCTCGTCGACGAGTCCGGTCGCCGAGGGCAGCTCGCGTGCATCGCGAATGACGACCAACCGCTCACCCTGGCGGGGCTGCACCGATGCGGTCAGCTTCGCGAGCGGTGGCGTCCCGAGTCGGCGGCGAAGGTCATCGACGGTACCGATCGTCGCGCTCAACTAGAGCCGCCGGCTCGGCTCCTCGAAGTGCCGGATCGTCTGGGACGGCGGGATGTACGGCGTGAACGTGACACCCCTGGCTGAAACCAGCCAGCAGCAAACATCGAGCCTGGCGCGGACGCGCTGCCACCCCCACCAGGCGTCGCTGCCGTCGACCAACCGGCCGTCGAGCAGATCGCGCACCTCGGGGGCGAGGTCGGAGCTGTCGGGGAACGCCAGCATTTCCGGCGGGCGCAGTGGCTCGACTCCGTTCAGCAGGTCTTCGGCGAGCGAGTAGTACGGACAGCGCGCGACGATGAGCGACAAGATCTCGCTATACAGCGGGTCTCCCGTGGAGATGAACACCGTGAAGAAATCGCGCAACGGCCCCTCAAGCAAATGGACGTCGTCGAGGATTAGCATGCCGGCCGGCTCGACGCCAGGGCTGGCATTGAAGTAGTTCCAGTAATTCATGACGCCGATCGCCCGGCCGAAGTTGAAGGCGCGCACATCGCGCTGCGGCCACGTGTCTTTCTTACCTTGGAAGCGCACGATCGGGAAGCCGCGGTCACGCGCCTGACGTTCGACCTGCTGCGCCAACTGCTTGTTCCCAGCGAGGAACGCGACAGGTCCGCCACCGCCTTCACGGAACTGTTCGCCAATGAGCAGACCAACCAGCGTCTTGCCAGTACCAGTCGGAAGCTCCACAGCCGCGTCACCAGACAGGCCGCTGTACGCGTGCAAGACCTCGCTCTGCCACGTCCACAAGCTCGGCACGGCCGCCGAGCGGTGACGGGCGAACAACGCTTCATAAGGGTTTGCGCTCACGACCTTCCAGCGTACCGCGCCGGTGCTGATCCAATCTCGCGGAGCTGGGCCGGTTGGACTCGATTGGCGGCTACATTCGCGAGGCTGCTGGATGGGGCGCGACGGCGGTGTCCGCGTGGGATTGTCACGACGAGTCGTGGCTGCATTCCGGCAGAGGTTT